>Ga0068714_10000136_pt1 | contig 156613 bp, 141 predicted proteins | sample MTBNYHSulfiMetaG_FD_62988 | JGI IMG/M metagenome (GOLD analysis project Ga0068714, IMG submission 62988) | Enrichment culture microbial communities from rom New York Harbor, USA that are MTBE-degrading - MTBE-NYH (New York Harbor Sulfidogenic)... | ecosystem: Environmental > Aquatic > Marine...
CTCATTGCATTCTAATTCCTTTTTATTACCAGAGTCATCTTCTACTGTTACAATATTATGGTCTCTAAAAGTCATCAAATCAAAAGTATTACTTCGACAAGTAGTATTTCCTTCATCCTTTGTTGAATGAAATGTTTCAACTGAATGATATAAGGGAAATAATCCATTAAGTGTTGTAAAAATCAGCTTACCAGACTTCTTTAAAGATTCAGCAGCATTTCTTAATATCTCAAAATTCATTTCATCTGTTTCCATCAAACAAAATCCTCCTTCACAAAGCATTATTGCCAAATCAAAACCATCTTTAAAAGGTAATTTTCTTGCATCATGTTTTTGAAATTCTATTTCCAAATTTTGTGCTTTCGCTTTTTCCTTTGCCTGCTTTAGTTGTGAATCCGATAAATCAATTCCTATGACATTATAACCCCTTTTTGTTAATTCAATCGAATGTCTACCTGTTCCACATCCAATATCTATTATTTTCAGTGATTTATCAAAATTAAGTTCCTTTTCAATGAAGTCACATTCACCAATTGTTCCCTTTGTATAACTTTCATTATCATAGTTTTTACCATAATTCTCAAAAAGAGATTCATACCACTTTTTCATAATGTTTTCTCCATATCAATCAATTTTTTTATTATAATCAAAATGTAGTCAATAAGAAGCTATTTAATAATCATATCGGATGATAAATCGAAGTGATTATAATTTATTATTTGCCGATTATGATATTTAATAATTATAGTATGAGCATTTCACCCTTAGCACAGACTCTCGACTTGAGCACAACACTCCTATACAATCAATATTTTTACTAGTAAAAACGTGCACAAATTCCTTCCCCTGCACTCCTCTGATTCTAACGGGAGAAAAACCATTAATTCTTCCATGATCATTGCTCCGTAGCTAAAAAAAGGGATTTGAACCTGAGGTTTAAGTCTCTTCCCCTGTACTTTTTTATTATAAAAAAACAAGATGAAAACTATTCTTTCTTGACGATCATTCGTGCTACGACCGAAAGAATCAGACCTAGGGTTCCTATCGAGAGAAAACCGCTGATTTCAAAATTTTTTGCAATAAAAGCAACAGCAGCTGTTACGATTACACCGACAAAACCAAATCCTGCCCCAAGACAAATAAGAAAGTTGCCGGTTCTGATTTTATCTTTACCAAGTAAGAGACCACCCACTAGTACAGCAATACCACCTAAGGAAGCAATAAAAATTAAACCAACAAAGACCATCTGAACGATGCTATTGTCCATGATATGAGTGATGACAAAATTTCTAATTGCCCCCCATGTTGCAATCCCGTTCACCCCAGCGATAATCAATAAAAACCCAGCTACAATGGCAATGATCATAGCGATGCTTGTATGGGTGGACATTGGTTTTTTCTTCATATGATAGGGTCCTAGTATACGCATTGTTCATTTAAAAAGCATTGGTAAAATATGATCCTTTTTTTGTAAAAAATTTGAGAATCAAATCTGTGTAGGATATTTTTTGAAACACTTGATACAGAGGAATATTTTCATCAGTAATCAGGAGAAAATTAACTACGTCTGCGATAGAGTCTTATCGACGAATCATAACAGACAGGTTTATATGATTGACTGTATATAAATAAAAATAACAGGTGGAAGAAAATGGACAACGGGATATCATACCGAAAAAAAGGTGCAGACGTCTTTCAAATCAGAAAACAACGAAAGAGGATACACAAAGGAAAGACTTTTCTGAGTCATCTATCTTCTTGGCTTATTTCATGTCTGCTGTTACTCCCTGGGGCAGTTCCCCTATTACATGCAACTACCGTAAACGATTCTTCGGAGTCTTTAGTAAATGCTTCGCTTTACAACATTTATGATTCCTCTCGGAGTTACGAATGGGCTGTCACCTTTGGGGGAAGCAATATCGATGTTGGCCATTCGGTTCAACAGACCGCAGATGGGGGGTATATCATCACGGGATACACCCGCTCGTATGGGACAAGTGGTCGCAATGTCTGGCTTATTAAGACAGATGCATTAGGAAACCAGATGTGGAATAAGACGTTTGGCGGCACAAGCGATGAGGAGGGAAAATGTGTTCAGCAAACCACCGACGGTGGCTATATCATAACTGGCTATACAAAATCCTATGGTGCTGGCGGGGAAGATCTCTGGCTTATCAAGACTGATTCCAACGGGGTTGAACAATGGAATAGGATCTTTGGTGGTACAAATGATGATGGCGGTACTAGTGTTCGACAAACAACCGACGGCGGATACATTGTCGCGGGACATACCTTATCCTCCGGGGCAGGGAGTGTGGATGCCTGGCTTATCAAAACCGATGCCTCAGGTAATCCGACATGGACACGAACCCTTGGAGGACTCTACACAGATGGTGCCTATTGCGTTCAACAGACAATCGAAGGCGGGTATATACTCGCCGGATGGACAATGTCCTATGGCCCAGGGTATCTTCTCAACGCATGGCTTGTAAAGACAGATAGCACAGGCAATCTACAATGGCATAATCCATTTGGTGGAGATGATTCAGATATAGCCTATTCTGTAGCACAAACAGCTGATGGAGGGTATATCCTTACTGGAGAAACCAGTAGCTTTGGCGCGGGTCTGTACGACATGTTCCTTATCAAAACAGATTCATCAGGAAATGAACAATGGATGAAAACCTTTGGCGGAACAGGCAGAGACTATGGCTACTCTGTTCAACAGACCTTTAGCGGTGGTTTTATAATTGCGGGGTACACGCTTTCCTACGGTGCCGGTGGCGATGATGTTTGGGTGGTAAAGACAGATTCCATGGGTAATAAATTATGGGATGAAACATTTGGAGGATCTTCCTCTGATGTCGGGTATTCCGTTCAGCAGACCGCGGATGGGGGGTATATTGTGACAGGACATACTCTTTCCTTTGGTGCAGGACTCCATGATGTTTGGCTTATTAAAATTGAAAACGATGAGACTCCTTTGCCTTTAGAGGTTGACGCGGGAGGCCCCTACGAAGGACTTATTGGTGATCCCATCCAGTTCAATGGAACCGTTACCGGCGGCGTCTCCCCTTATACATTTCACTGGGATTTTGGTGACAATGGGACTGCAGACGAGCAGTCTCCAACCCATGTGTACACCACAGATGGTATCTTTGAAGCGGTTTTTACTGTAACCGATTTTGGTGGGACGCAGGCAAGCGATACCGCCACTGTCACTATCCTTCCAATCGATACCACGCCACCTGAGGTGACAATCACAAAGCCACTGGACAAATCCCTCTATTTCGCAAATAGGAAACTATTGCCGTTTCCTACAACCCTGATTATCGGCTCTATTGATGTCACGGTGGCTGCCTCTGATGAGGTTTCAGGGGTAGTCTCTGTTACATTTTCGCTTAACGGCGTTGTTACATACAACGCCACAGTCCCTCCCTATGTCTGGGTATGGGACAAGCGGGTTTTTGGGCGATATACGATCGCAGTTGAAGCAGTTGATGGTGCAGGAAACAAGGCAAGCGATGAAATCGTGGTCTGGAAATTGTTGTAAAGCAACACCTACAACCACCTTGCACTCACCTCCTTCAGATACAACCTGTGAACAAACAAACCTACTTTGCGACAGCAATCGCAGTGACTACGTATCAAGTGGTTCGGCTTTGTCGATGAAACAATGAAAGTACTTATAAACAAGAAAGGAGTATAATGTGGGGGACGGTCTTGTGAGGATACTGTATGGAGTCTGTGGTGAAGGACGAGGGCATGCAAGCCGGAGTCGAATCCTCATTGGTTATTTACAGCAGCAGGGCCATGAGGTCCGCATCATTGCTGGTGGGAAAGCATACCTGATTCTCTCACAAGAGTTCGACGCTGTCCTTCAGATTGAATCACCTCAAGGGTTCTATACAGGTAATCAAGTCAGAATACTCTACACTCTGCTTCATACGCTTTTTCAAACCTTGGCCCGCACCCCGGTTTCATTTCTGAAAATTCGACGCCTGCTCAAAGAGTGGCAACCAGATTTGGTCGTTACAGATTCAGAGCCCATTAGTCATTTCGCTGCGCGTTTCAGCAAGATTCCGCGAGTCAGCATCGATAATCCGTCCGCGCTGCTCTATCGCAGGTGTCCAAAAAAAATAAGAGACTATCCCGCCTGGCTTTTCTTGTTTTTTGCGTTGAAACTGTCTCTTTTCGGTGCCGATAGATACATCATCTACGATTTTTTCGATGAACAAATCAAAGATCCCCGTGTGCTGTTTGTAAAACCATTGATACAACCAGGCATACGAAGCCAGCAATCCACATCAGGGAAATACATCTTTGTCTATCAGACGTCTCCCTCCTTTACAATGCTTTTCGATTCACTACGGAGGTTCAATGAACCCTTTATTATTTATGGGTTTCATACCGAGAGGACTGATGGAAATCTTATGTATAAACGATTCAATGAAGATGAGTTTTACCATGATATATCCTCTGCAAAAGCAGTGATCGTAAACGGGGGTTTTACCGTCATAAGCGAAGCCTTATACCTGAAAAAACCGATTTTTTCCTTACCAATCCGTCATCAGTTTGAGCAGCTGTTCAACGCACAATGCATTGAACGCATGGGCGTTGGCGTCTCACGGAAGAAATTTTGCGAAGACGATCTCAGAGACTTCGTATCACATCTTGACTCCTTCTCTGAGAATTTGCTGAAATACGATGCAGGGGACCAGGAGAAGATTCTTGCAAGAATCAAGCAGGAGATTCAACGTCTTGTCAACGAAAAAAAGTGATGTTTTCGTCTGCCTCTCTGGTGTAACCAAATCTCTCAAAATACGTCGACATGCACCGATAGATATGGTTTTGAAGTTTTAGAACAGAACGATCAACCGGGATGCTACGACGATGTATCAATACTGTCGCATCGATGTTCTGCGTTCGAGAAAATGACAGTTTATCCATGATGGATTCCAATGTTTCCTGCGGATGCTGGCAGAGCGCTTCGTAAGTAATCGAGATGTACTCATCTGGTGGCAGCTTCTCTATGTTCTTCACATAATAACCTGTCGCCTGTGCCGTGATTCTTGTGATCAGCCACACCCCGCATTCCGGCACTGTGCAAAAGAGACATCGCAGAGGATGGCGTAGCAACGGATTTGTAAATCCTTTATCATAACTCCTGGATAACTTGGCTGTATACGGGTTTTTCTCTTTTAGTATCGTTCTTATGGCGTTAAGCGTCGAGCTTATTGTTTTCAGCGGATGACGATGAATAAACACAAATTTTGCAGTAGGAAACAGCTGCTTTATGAAGAGAAAATTCGAGAAATCATAGGGGTTTTTCAGAAGGATCGGTTTATCGTTTGCTGAGATGAACTGGATTTTTTTACAAAGCTCGGTAAAAAGTAGTACATTTCTTTTTGTCAGAGACATCCGTATCGTCCGGCTACCTAGTAAAAAACCATATTCTTCAGCAAAATCAGCAGTGACTTTCAACCGGTCGATGCCCCTGTCGGTAAGCCCGTTTCTCAGCAAAGACTCTGTAAGGTTCTGTTTTGCTTTATGTTCTATGCGCTCATGATAATTGGAAAGAAGCTCGTCGTAGTTGATCAGATGATATGCAGTGACTGGATTACAACATCCGGTTGCCGCAAGCATCTTATATAAAATGCTGGTCCCTGATCGATGCACCCCTAAAATGAAAACAGGTTGGAACGAAACAGGTTTGATCTCCTCCAGGTACTGCGCATCTTGATTCATACCACTATGATGACTCACCAGGTGATATATTGATATCCTTTTAATAAACCCAACACCTTTTCATCTGTATCGTACACAGAGTTCCCTTGCTTCATATTATCACCTTCTGGAAGGTAAATCTCTAAAAACAAGTGATGCATACAAAGATGTGTTGAACTGGTATGATTCTTGAAATTCTCATGATTCTGGGGGGCATCGGGGTCATTGGTGAATGTTATATCATAAGCCTCTGGGTTATTGCGTACCGAAGGACAAAAAAAGAGCGTTTTTTTTCCTTTACCCCTCTGACATCGGTCATCGTACCCTGTAAAGGAATCGACCATGGGTTTTATGAGAACATACAAGCGTTCCTCGCATTAGAGTATCCGGAGTATGACCTTATCTTCGTCGTTGATTCAACAGATGATCCTGCATATGCCGCCTTACGCCAGCAGACAGAAAAAAAACCAAACATTCGCGTTGTTCTCACAAACCCGTTTTCCGATTGCAGTGGTAAGGTTGCTGCGCTGCTGACTGGACTTGAGGTGGTAAAAGATGCAGAGGTTCTCGTGTTTGCAGACAGCGATATCAAACCGGATGTGCATTGGCTTACAAACATGGTCCTCCCCCTCCAGGATAAGACCATTGGGGCGGTGACCGGGTATCGATGGTATTTTCCTACAGACTGGAAAACATTGCTTATCTCCGCATGGAATATGACATCGATTGTCTTTATGTTCTATCCACACTACACGTTTGCGTGGGGTGGGTCGACCGCTATCCGAAAGAACGTCTTTGAGGACCTTCATATCAAAGAAAAATGGCATACCGTGTTCTCTGATGATCTTATCCTAACCATCGCTGTGAAAAAAGCGGGATATCAGATTCATCTTCAACCAAAATGCATCATGGAAAGCCCACCGGAGACAAGTATTCGACGGTTCATCCGATGGGGGACACGACAGTACACATGGGTGCGCTGGTATTACCCGTTTTTCTGGTTTTTCTCGTTTGTTGGGTTTATCGGGGCGCAGGTCGTCATCGCACTTGGACTGCTGCTGCTTCTTTTGGGGTACTACCTGCCTGGCGTGCTTTTAAGTTCGCTCATCCTTTTCGAAATCCTCTATGGGTTACTAGGAATCCATATCCTACCACAAACCATGGTCTACCCAAAAGAACGCTACCCATCAAAGATCGGCTATGCCTTCCTAAGTCCTCTTGTTTTTCTCTTGTTAGCCCAAAATACGTTTCTGTCAGCCCTAAAGCATGAGATCGAATGGGCGGGACGGACCTATCGAAAACCAAAGAACTAGGAAGAAAGAACTACCAATACTGTTCCATCCTTCCCCTGTCACCTACAAGAGGCATGATTGTACTTGGTAAAGACACGATAAAAAAATCACCTGATCGTCTTATTTTTCCGTATGAGTATTGCAGATACCCTCAATCGTTTTCCATTCTGCTGTATTTATAAATCATCATCGCATTAGTAGAATAAACATGGAGGATTGATTTTTCTATGCGTTACGATGTTGCTATTGTCGGCGCTGGCCCGGCCGGCTCAACAGCAGCGAAAGTCCTCTCAGAAAAAGGACTATCGACCCTTCTTCTTGAAAAAGCGACATTTCCACGGGATAAGCCCTGCGGCGGAGGTCTTCAAATGCGCATCCTACATCGCTTCAAATACCTTAATGAGGACAACCTGATAGACTCGTACTCCACTGCCATACAGCTCCATTCCCCCTCTCTGAAACACCATATCCTCTTTCAGGATGATGTCCCTCTCCAAGCAATGGTACTGAGAAAGACCTTTGATGAACACCTCGTCACGCTTGCAATAGAAAGCGGCGCTACCCTAAAATGTGGAAACACAGTACAAACCATCACCGTTGAGAAGGAAAACATCCGGATTGCTCTTTCAGATGGAACATCAGAGGAATCCCGGATGCTAATTGGGGCTGATGGAACCTGGAGTACCATTGCAAAGAATATAGGGATGAAACCAAACTGTACCCATATCGGTGTCTGCGTCTATGCCGAATATCGGATGAGCAAAAAGACCATTCATACCCTCTATGGAGACCAGCACCAGGTCCATGTCCATCTCCAACCACATGGGCTTGCCGGATACGGATGGGTGTTCCCGAAAAAAGAACATGTCAATATCGGAATCGCCGAATTTAGGCAAGCCATTAACCCTGCGACAGAAAAAAAGAATTTACAGAAACACTTTGATTACTATCTTCAAGTACTTAAAAAACAAAAACTCCTGCCGACCCATCTTGCCAAGACTGCCACTCACGGAGGAGTGTTCCCAACCTGCCCTCTGAAAAGCCTTGCTGCTGACCGTGTGCTGCTCTGTGGTGATGCAGGAGGACTTGCCAACCCGATGACTGGTGAAGGGATTTATTATGCGATGTGCTCAGCGGAAATGGCAGCAAAAACAACAATCAGAGCCTTAGAGAACAACAAAACAGATGCTTATGACCTACGACGCTATCAACGGGAGTGGAACCGTGAGTTTCGCTTGGATTACTCTTTACTCGCTCGACTCTCAAGACGTTGGGGGAGAAATCTCGAAAACCTCCTAAAGTTTGCAGGTAAAGACAAAAAACTCATCGATGTCATCTGCCATGCGATCCCAAACCCAAACGGCATACAAAAAGAAAAATGGAGGATTATCCCCCGATTCATTGTAACCTATTGCACCAATAGACTCCGAAAAAGTACACCTTCTTAAACGACGTCCCTTCTGCTATCTTCGTTTCGTATCAGGCGAAAACCCAAGTTCTTCTATTTTCTCGAGTACCTTCCTGACACTTTCTTCAACAGACTCAACATCGGTATGAACGACAAGTTCTGGATGCACTGGCTCTTCATACGGATCATCAACACCAGTGAAATGCTTAATCTTGCCTTCAAGGGCTTTTTGATACATGCCTTTGACATCACGCTTCATACATATGTCCACAGGGCACTGTACATAGACTTCAACGAAATTTTTTATCTGCGCTCGCGCGTCCCTTCGATGTCTTCTATACGGTGAGACAAAGCTTGCGAGCACCACAACATTCTCGCTCGTTAGTTTTTTTGCAAGAACAATAGCACGTCTGATATTTTCATCTCTATCCTTTTTTGAAAAACCAAGGTCACTGGAGACGCTCTGGCGTACCAAATCACCATCAAGACGTTCTACCCTAACCCCCTTCTTTTTCAAAACGACAGCAACCTGGTCCGCAATGGTTGTTTTGCCGCAGCAGGGAAGACCAGTAAACCAGATGGTGACTCCTCGCTGGCTCTTCATAGACGCCTTTACTCCATTTTTTTCTTCTCGGGAATCCTTGAGGATGGTTCTCGGATCATACCTGCACCAACAGTCTCATTGGTTTTCTCGTCGATTAAGATCATACTGCCCGTCGCCCGGTTATTCTGATAGCTATCAAAGAACAATGGCTGCGCAGTGCGAATTGTGATACGTCCAATTTCATTAAGCCCCAGGTGTATCACCTCAGGAATCCGATGCAACGTGTTGATATCGATTTTATATTGAATTTCTTTGACAATGCCTTTTATTTCCCTTGTGGTATGACGGATAACATACCTGGTCCCCGGGGTCAATGGTTTTGTGTTCATCCAACAGACCATACAATCTAGATTCTGACTGATAAACGGGGCGTTGTGCGGTCGAACAAGCATATCCCCTCGACTAATGTCAAGATCATCTGCAAGCTGCATGACAACCGACATCGGAGGAAATGCTTCATCAATCTTTCCATGTGCATCTTCGATGGACTTGATGGTTGTAGAAAAGCCAGAAGGAAGAACAATGACGCTGTCCCCTGGTTTGAAAATCCCGCTTGCGATTTTCCCGGCGTACCCCCGATAATCATGAAAGTTATCGGAGCGCGGGCGGATAACGTACTGCACTGGAAACCGGCAGTCAACAAGGTTCTCATCACTACCGATATGCACATGTTCAAGATGATAAAGCAGAGTAGGTCCCTGGTACCACTGCATCTTTGTTGATGCATGCACGACGTTATCGCCATGAAGCGCGCTGATAGGGATAAACGTGATATCGTGCACGGTGAGTTTTGAAATAAAATCCTCTATCTCATTTTTGATGGTGTCGTACACTTCTTGTTTATACTCAACAAGGTCCATCTTGTTGATGCATATGACAAAATGGGGGATCTGCAGAAGCGAGGCGATAAAGATATGACGATGGGTTTGTTCCGTGACCCCGTTTCGTGCGTCCACGAGAATCAATGCCAGGTTCGCAGTTGATGCCCCCGTCACCATGTTCCTTGTGTATTGGATATGACCGGGGGTATCGGCAATAATGAATTTTCTTACGGGTGTCGCAAAATACCGATATGCGACATCAATGGTGATACCCTGCTCTCGTTCTGCCCGCAGACCATCGGTAAGCAATGCGAGGTTAAGCTCTTCACCACGTTGCTGGCTTAAACGCTCAAGGTTCTCCAGCTGGTCCTCGAAGAGGGTTTTACTATCATACAGCAGTCGACCGATAAGGGTGCTTTTTCCGTCATCAACGCTTCCTGCAGTGGTGAAACGAAGCAGATCCATGTCAAGATAGCTTTTTTCATCCATCCTAGAAATATCCCTCCTTCTTCCGGTCCTCAAGGGAGTTTTCTGAACGTCGGTCGTCTGCCCGGTTGCCCCGTTCTGAAACCCGATATGCAGCGACTTCATGAACGATGTCTTCGAGAGTACGAGCATTAGATTGTATCCCTCCTGTGCATGTCATGTCTCCAACGGTCCGGAACCGAACGGTCATGGACTTTACTTTTTTCTTATCCGCTTCATCAAGATGCAGATAGTCCGAGTACGCGTAGATAACGCCATCACGGATGACGCAGTCTCGTGTGTGTGAGAAATAAATCGAGGGGATCTGAATGTTTTCCTTGAGGATGTATTGCCAAATATCCAACTCCGTCCAATTGCTTAACGGAAAGACACGGAAATGCTCACCGTGGTGTTTCCTGCCGTTGTACAGGTCCCAAAGCTCTGGGCGCTGATTTTTTGGATCCCACTGTCCAAAGTCATTTCGATGGGAGAAAAAACGCTCCTTCGCACGAGATTTCTCCTCATCCCTTCGGCCGCCTCCTATGGCGGCGTCGAATTTATGCTCTTGAATCGTGTCTAGCAGCGTGGTCGACTGCAGATAGTTCCTGCTAGCGAATTTTCCGGTTTCCTCTTTTACCCGCCCGATGTCTATAGAGTGTTGAACCGAGCCAACGAGTAGTCGGACATCCAGATATTTAACAAACGCATCTCTAAAAACAAGCACTTCTGGGAAGTTATGCCCGGTATCAATATGCAATAACGGATATGGGATTTTCGTAGGGAAAAACGCTTTTCTGGAAAGATATCCAAGAACAATGGAGTCTTTTCCACCTGAGAAAAGCAGTACTGGCCGTTCGAATTGTGCTGCGACCTCACGGATAACAAATATTGATTCTGCTTCAAGTTTCTGCAGGTGGGTAAGGTTATATCGTTTCATAGGAAGAGTATTGTTATCCCCCGAACCTTCAAAAACCTTCGCAAAAATGTGAAACATACATAAATCATATTAATCACTTGCGAATGCATCAACAATGATAGGTTCGTACGATGGTTTCCCCAAATCTTGAATTGCGGGATATCTCCTCAAAGGTGATCCAGCGGTTTCAAAAAAAAGTGTTCACTTTTTATCGCAGGAACAAACGGCAATTGCCCTGGAGAATGACGAAAGATCCCTACAAGATTCTCCTCTCTGAGTTTATGTTGCAGCAGACTCAGGTAAATCGTGTTGTGTCATATTACGAGAAATGGATTGCCCGATGGCCGACCATTCAAGCTCTTGCTGCCGCCCCGCTTCCTGAGATATTACAGATGTGGATGGGTTTGGGATACAACACTAGGGCAGTATATTTACACAGGACTGCAAAGAAAATTGTTACTGAATTTGAGGGGGACGTCCTGAAGGCAGTAACCCAATACAAACAGCTTCCCGGCATCGGAAAATACACGTCACAAGCAGTGCAAATTTTTGTGGGTAATGCCGATATGGTCACAATTGATACCAACATCAGACGGATATTTATCAGTGAATTCGATCTTGTTGAGACAATTTCAGATAAGGAACTGTGGCTGCTTGCTGAGGCCTGTCTTCCAAGGGGAAAAAGCCGGGATTGGCATAACGCCTTAATGGATTATGGTGCTCTGCATCTGACCGCACATAGAACTGGTATTAGACCAAAAACACAGCAATCGCGGTTTGAGGGTTCTAACCGACAGATACGTGCAAAAATATTACGCTGCTTGCTTACAGAGAATATGTCGATATCCAAGTTGGAGAAGAACGTTGGCGTAGAACATGCACGGCTCAGATTAGTTCTTGAGAAGATGAGGACTGAAAAAATTATCGGTAAACGAAACAATATCTATCACGTACGCCAATAATTCTGTTTTTATTTTTATTAAAAAAGGACTGAGGCATGGGGGAGAAGTTCTTTGAAAGACGATATCACTTTTTGAAATCAATGATTCTCTCCCTGTTTTTCTTAGTATTTTTCGTCGAATTTCTCTCTCAGTAAGTTTAATATATAAAACAAGTGTATATTAATTACAGGATATGAGACTAATCGGAAAATTCATACTCATTATTATCATAATAGGAATTCTCCTTGGAGCATCTGCATACGTTATTCTCTATACGAATGATGATGGTACAAATGGAGAGAATGATACAAAACCCCCGGAGATTATCGATATAACTGGGAATAGTACAGCAACAGCAGGCAAGACCGTGACCATTACTGTCCTTTTCATCGATAATGTAGACGTCACCCAAGCGATTCTCTACTATAAAACCGCGACAGCTACGAACTGGACACAAACGTCCATCCTCTCGGGGAGCGCAACCATCAGCATCCCACCTGGTACGATAAGTGATTACCATTATTATGTCACGGTAGATGATGCTGTTGGCAATGGACCAGTGGGAGACCCATCTGCCGATGGCTCCCGGTTCTACATCATAACAGTACGACCTGATGACGAGTACTTTACTCATACCGTGTTTGTTGAGGAATCTACATCGGTGACATGTCGGTATTGTCCAAATGTCGCAGCCATTTTAGAAACACTTGAATCCTCCCCAAATTACCGTTTTTATTATGTTAGTATGATTATGGAAAACGGCAAGGCAGCAGAGTATCTCACGTCAGTGTATAACCGCTATGCTGATCCGACTGTGTATATCGATGGCGGGTATCAAGTGATTCTTGGTGGTCTGCATCCGGAAGCAAATTACTCAACCGCTATCCAAGCAGCAGAGAATAGAGCGGTCCCAAAAATAAAGGTGACGGTTACTGCCGACTACAAGAACACGACAAATACGATTGCCGTAAATGTTCTAGTCGTTAATGGAGAACAAACCCCCTATTCAGGGCGATTGCGGGTGTATCTGCTCGAGATTATTTCTTCACAATTTAATGATTATAACGGACTAAAATATAGAAACGCTTTTGTTGATTTCATGCTCAATCAAGACATTACTGTGTCTGCAAACAGTAACATGACGTATTCAACCGACTGGCCTGTTGGAACCCTTGATTATGAGAATCTCAAGCTGATTGCCGTGGTGTTTAACAACACCGGAAACAACGCATTTTCAAATCCCCCAACGAGTAATCCATTTACCGCTCATTATGCTGATGCGACGGATGCGACCTATGTGGTGAAGGATGCACGGAACCTTCCTCCTGAAGTAGGGATTCTCTCACCGCAACAAGGGAAAATCTACCTGCGCGGAAATCTGTTTTTAGGCAGCGTATTATATAAGAAAACATTGTTGAGAAACACCTGGGTTATCGGAAAAGCATCGATTGACACGTATGCAAAGGATGACTCTGCAATTGAAAAAGTCGAATTCTATGTAAACGACAATCTTGTTTCGACCCTGACAGAGCCACCCTATAATTGGACGTTGTCGTTTTCATTAATTAAAAAACCATTGTTACCAAGTACATATACAATCATGGTAAAAGCCTATGATGATACCAATAAAACCGCGACCGCAAGCATCGATGTGAAGGCGTGGTGGGCGTTCTCATTTTTTGGAAAATAGTCGTCTGCTGTTTAATATCGCAATTATATTACGTATCAGGACGACAAAGAAGGGATACAGACCTCGAAAAAGGTTGTTACATATTCTTCTCATTGTAGAAAGCGGCGAGTAGAATTCTCTATACATCTGTTGTACCCCGCGACGTAGTTCTTCTGGCGTCATCTGCTTTGGCTGGAAAACAACATGCCCCATGTTGTAGTATCTCCACTCCTTGGTAAGAATTCTTTTTTCGTTATCAATTTTTTCGAACAACGGTGTCCCTGGGAACGGGGTAAGAATTGAGAAATCAGCGACATCGATCTGAAGAGCTTGTATCGCTTGAAGCGTTTGCACAAACACATCGCAGGTGTCATTGTCAAACCCAAAGATGAAATCTCCGATGACCGTCATACGGTTCGCATGTATGTTACGAACCGCTTGTGCGTATTCATCAACAATATTTGTTTTTTTCCCGGTCATCTCAAGAGTCTGCTGATTGATTGACTCAAAGCCCACAAGCCAGGCTATGCACCCTGCTTCTTTGGAGAGTCGAACGAGTTCAGGGTCATTTGCTAAAACATTAACATTCCCATTGCAGAAGAATTTTTTCCGCAACCCCCTCATCTCTGCGAATAATTTTTTTGTGTATGCGGGGTCGATGGTCAGTGAGGCATCATAGAACATCAGGATTTTTTGTGGGATTGCTTTTATTTCAGCGATGACCTCTGATATTGGTCTTTTATGGAAGAATGCTCCACCAGGGGTGTTTGTCTCTGGGCAGAATTCACAGTGATACGGGCAGCCGCGTGTTGCCTCCAATGCACCGGTCATCACAAATCCAGGCAAGTTAATGGTTGAAGGGGGGAAAGTCAGGGACGTATCGTAGGGTGGTGCATGATAGAATTGCTGTAATCGTTTCTGCTCTATATCAGAAAGGATGGTAAGCCATCCATATTCGTTTCTGCCGATAAGAACGCTGTCAGCATGATGCGCTGCCTCTTCTGGAAGACCCGAGGCATGAAACCCGCTTAGGACGACAGGGATCCCTTTTTTTCGGAACGTGTCAGCAATTTCATAGGCTCGAGGCGCCGTCGAAGTAACATAATTGATAAGGACAACGTCGTAGGGGATGGTATAGTCAATCGTATGGTATCGTTCGTTAACCACAGACACCCTATGTTGTTTTGGCGTGATTGCCGCAAGTTCACGTGCTTGCAAGGTAGGGAGAATCGAGAACGCCGTAAGCACTGTTTTCTCAAGGAATTTGTACCGTGCCCCTCCCATCCAGATGGTCTCAACGATAAGGATATTCATTGTTTCTCTGTGAAGAATGAAGAGACAGCTATTTAAGGAATTGTACCTATCTCCTCCTTACTTCGGAAGCCGTATGAATCCCTTCTATAACCCCGTGTTCCTAGGTAAAATTCTGAAACGATATCTAGTTGATATCGATAGGTTAGATACCATACGTGAGGAATCTCTTCGACGCTATCAAGATACACAATTCCGTCGGCTCGTACGGTTTGCAGATACGGTTCCCTTATATCACGAGAAATTTCAGCAAGCAGGTGTTAATCCAACCACCCTTAGCGGTATCGATGATCTTCAGAGACTTCCTTTCGTCACAAAAGACGACATAAAAAGACACTACCCTGGGGGAATTGTGTCACCGAACATAGATAAAACGTCTCTAATTGAGGTTTCAACATCAGGCACTACCGGGAAGGTTCTCCCTCTTTATGTCGATTTACTTGATATCGTCATGGGTCTTTTTGCATACATGCGTACTCTGCATGAATACGATATTCGTATTTGGAGCGATAAGATAACCATCATCGGGGATTTTGCACCTCATACCGCAGAAAGTGGTTATGTCACACGAGGGGTACAACCTCGTTTCAATCTCACAAGGGTGTTTAAAAACATTCAATGGCTCAATACCAACGATGAGCCACAAAAGGTCATCGCTGCTATGGATGAGTTCCAACCAGATTTCATCGGCGGATATGTCGGGATGCTTGGCCATCTTGCCTTGCTAAAAGAATCTGGTCTTGGGAACAATATTTCACCGCGGTATATAGCTGCAACCGGTTCCGTGCTTGATTCTTTCCTGAAATCATATATAGAAACTGCGTTTCATGCGAAGGTCTTTGAGGTCTACGGAGCAACAGAATCTGGGCTGATTGGTTTTCAATGTAAAAAGGGAAGCTATCATCTGATGTCTGATCTTGTCTACGCAGAATTCCTCAGGAACGGACGACCGGTGCATTCAAATGAGGCTGGGGAGCTGATTATCACAAAATTCCATGGAAAAGGAACACCGATTATTCGATACAACGCGATCAACGATATTGTCGCTCCCCTCGAAGGCACTTGTTCATGCGGAAAGGCTGGGGCACTTATTAAAAAAGTATATGGACGAAACGACCTTGCACTGTATCTTCCCGATGGGACCGTGTTACTTCCCTCTGCATTTTCTGAGATTTACAGTAAACTGCTCTATCAACTAAAAACAAACAAGGTCAAGAACACAAAAATCATCCAGCATGATTTGAACAATCTTGAGATCCAGGTTGTCATCGATGAGTCGCTCCGCGCCGTTGGGCCATCTGTTGAAGAGATTTTTTCGTTCATTCAAAAAGGATTCAAAGCAAAAACCGGACCCGATGTAGTGGTGGTCGTCAGAGAGGTTGATACTGTTGACACATCACAGGGTCCTCGGATCCGCTCCTTGGTCGATACGGAGAAATATACCATTACCCGGTATATGTAGGATATCCCTTGTTTTTCCCCTGGATGCGTCGAAAGCTATTTAAATGTTAAAAGCCTAATAGAAAGTTAACAATTGATAATCCGAGGGATAATATGAAAGTAGTACTATGTAACGATGGAGTGTGTGTTCCTCCGAAATGTCCGGTCGTGGATGTTCAAGAGGAGAAGGTCATTATTGGCGAAAAAAAGAACGTATGCACGTTAACCCGAGCTCAGTTCGATATTCTCAGACAGAAAATCCTAAACGGTGAGATTTAAAAACCTTTGTTTCCCGTTCTTTTTTTTTTTTCAAAATAAAACTAATGATGTGGGTATCCTTCTTTGTTTTGGTTGTACATCTCAATGCTTTCCTGAACTAACTGTGTTAGAAACTCTAATCGCTGTTCATCGGTTAATGCTCCATAGGTCGTCAACGTACCATATACTGTTGTGTACTTCGGTTTTACCTTCCCATTGTCATACCCCAATGTGATGATAGTAAACATCGGGATTCCCCCAATACGGTCTTTATCATAAATGATTTGAGCGTCCCGTAGCTCATCAATGGTATGATGAATGTTTACGTAGATATAGGCGACTGTGGAGTTCTCAAAGTTGATGAGAGTATGATACATGTCCTGTTTTCCAAACTCGATGGAGAAGAGGTCTTTTATGACAGGGTACATCACATCGCATCCAGCGCACGCATCACCGCTGTAATGTAAAAACACCGGTCCTTCTGATAAGTTCGTTAGAATAAATTCCGGGTGGGGTGCATTGTCTACTGTTTTAAAGGTAAAATCCGTCGAGGTTTTCGGCTCAAGTTTCAGGCAACTTAAACATAACACAAGTACGATACCGGATCGTACCTCATTATACACTTCGGTGAACGCAAACATTCCGCCAAGCGCTCCTGAGACCAGGAGAAGCACACAGATTTGTAACGCAACGAATTTCTTCATCGTTATCTCCTCTCGAAGGTGATAATGTTATTCGGACAGGCGGTGACGCATTTCCCGCATAAGATGCACTCTGGGTCTCGATGCATATTTGGAACATCGATTCCCATCGGGCACATATAGGAGCAGACATTACAATGGATGCATTCTTTTGTATTTACGGAGATATGTAAGAAACTGATTTTATTAAAGGGAGCAAGGAGCGCACCAACTGGACAGAAATACCGGCACCATCCACGCTCGATGAGGAAGATAAGCAGAAGAAACAAGATGAAAATAACCAACGCTATTGGGAAAAAATAGTTTGGCACAAACTTCCCCGGGTATAAAAGAAGGGTGGGAATGGTGCCTGTAAGAAACCCGACCGGACAGAGATCCGTAAAGATAAAACCGATGAGATAGGAGGTGACAAACACAAAGCTGATGAGCAGAACATATTTTACGTAACGGAAGTATTTCTCGGTTTTATGCGTGCCAAGTTTCCGTGCGATTGGGAGTTTTTTCACCTTCCGGGCAACCCGTCCTGTCCCCCGTTGAAGAAGCCCGATCGGACACGCCCAGCTGCACACTGCTCTTCCTGTTAACACACCAAGGAATCCAATGATGAGAAGAGGATACAGCAATAACCTCCATGCGACGTTTCCTTTATCAACACTTTGTTCCAACGAACGTAATGGACATGCAGAGGTTGCGGAGGGACATGCCTGACAATAAAAAAAAGGATAACAAAACCCGGTTTTTAATCCAGGATACCCCTGGTAACCCAGATTTGCGGAAAAGAAGATTACAATCTGAGAAATCAATCGCTTTAGTTGTAGCTTCATTGAACTCTCTTTTTCCTTAAGATTACCACACTTCCAATGATTGCCATGACAAAAAGCACTAATTCGAAACCCGGTGTTTGACTATTGCCATTACTCCCGTTCCCATTTGTACCCTCAGACAACGTAATATTCTTTTTAGGAGATGATTCCCAAGAACCATCGGTTTTAGCCCAGACCTGACAAGTGATATACGTCGCATCTGCATGTTTCAACAGGACATCTGATGTGTACATCCCTGGACTTGCGAGAGTCATTGAGACATTTTGAGTGTCGGGATAACAGATGCCTGTCCCTCCGTTGCACTCCTGGACCCATATTTTTACTTCTGAGGGTGTTCCACCACTGATTTCTATCGAAAAAGTGACGGTTGATACTGGAGGAGGCGATGCTGGCGAGGAGATGATTTCCCCAAATGTTGCTCCTGTTTCAGCTGCTGAACAGACAGTTGCTCCAAAAACACTTAGCATTACGATGGATAGGATAAATTTTTTTCCGTTCTTCATATTTCTCTTGTCTCCCTCAAATTTTTTTAGGTAATTCGTCAATCTTCATTTCAAGATTGATATCTGGCTTATAACCAAACTGGGAGTAATAAATATTTCTCTTTTTATGGGCGAACACACTGCAGTGTCAGCCGTTCTTCATTTTTCTTCTTTTATAACAAAGTATCAAGAACAGGAGCAAGTCGCGTAAGGCCCGCAGGGTACCCCTGGGGAATGTCGTCATAGACTGCTAACCCTTCATGGGAAAACGAAAGAACCCCCTCTCTGTTGAAAATACACAACGCAGGAATGCCTTCATTCCCAACTTTATAGGTTTCCCATATCGATCCATCATCGATTCCAAAGGTCCACGTCAACTCATATCCATAGTCTTCAAACGTGGAAATAAAATCTTGTATTTGTGAAATGGTTTCCCGCTGGTCAATGTCTATAGAGAGGATTTCTACATCGTTCCTACTGTAGTTCTCGTATATTTTCCGCAACTCCAGCATCTGGAGCTGACAGGGTGAACACCATGTCGCCCACATATCCAGAATCACTACCTTTCCCCGATAATCGCGTAGGTGTTTTGTTACTCCAGAAAGGGTTGTGAAGCTGAAATCATCAGCGGACGGATTGACTTGGTTTTCTGTACAACCAGAAACCAAGGGGAGCATCATCAGCAGAGAAACGATAAAAAAAAGAGGTGGTTTCTTCATCTCCATCAAAGAACATTAGTGATAGAGTTTCAATTTCTCCAGGAGCATTTCTTTAGGCATAGCGCCAACCAGCTGGTCAACAAGTGCACCGTTTTTAAAGACGAGTAAGGTTGGGATGCTCATGATTCTATATTTCATCGAAGTCTGTGGGCTTTCATCAACATTTAGCTTTCCAAAGACGATTTTTCCTTGCAACTCCTTTGCGAGTTCTTCGATGACCGGTCCGATCATCCGACAAGGACCGCACCAGGGAGCCCAGCAATCAATGACGATTGTTGGAAATTTCTTTATTGTCTCCTCGATGTCTGTATCAAGAAGATGGATGGGTGTGTCTGGCCATTTTTTTTCCATGGGTTTACCTCCGTTCATATACTGTTTTTTTAGTTGTTCAAGTTTTTTCTTTTTAATTTGCTCGAGAGAATCCATTTGTCCTCGAATAACCGCACTCCCTAATTAATATTTGGATAATAACACCCTGGAACGGTGGCTTATTTGAGGGTGTCTTGGAGCCATTTTCGTATTCTTAGATACCCGATTTTTTTCTCTCCATCAAGCCATAGGACAGGCGCGGTTCGTTGAAGGTCCTCAAAGACGTCATGGGATTTTGCCAATGCCAAGTCCTCATCACGCCACTGGCCAAGGTCGTGGGGGAAGGTGACGATATCGACATCATCTCTCCCGGCGAGTAATTCTTTTGTCTCCTGGCATTTCACGCATTGTTCTAAGGAGAATAAAATGGGTTTTGGAATACAAACACCTCACATGTGACTGCTTTCTTTTTTTGTGTCTTGTCACGATGGATAATACCTGATTTTGTTTTAAAGGTTACCGTCTCTGTGGTTCTTCGTAACAAAGCTTTTTCAACTCTTTTTCTTTTTCTGCATTTGAACGTGTATGCTTGAAGATCATAAAATCGTCAGAGACCCGATTCATGGCGATATAAAAATAACCGGATGTCTTATCGATCTGATTGAGACTCCTGAGGTACAACGTCTGCATAATATTAAACAGCTTGGATTTGCCCATCTTGTGTTCCCTGGTGCTCATCATACAAGATTTGAGCATTCGCTTGGCTGTTCTATGATTGCTTCTCAGATTGCTGATATTCTTGCTTTGAAAGAGACAGAAAAAAAACTGTTGACCTGTGCCGCTCAATTACATGACATAGGTCATGGTCCATTCTCTCATACGTTGGAATCAATCCTTCTTCAACGATTCGGTGTTGATCATGTCGATCTTACAGAGAAACTGATCCTTGGGGACTATGCTATCTTTGATGGAAATGAACAGCAGTTCCTTTCAGCTTCTTCGGTTCATGAGATTCTCGACAAGCATCAGGTGGATAAAAAAGAAATTGTGAAAATAATTAGGGGGAGCGTGTTGAAACGAGCGTACCTTGGGCAACTCTTGAACAGCACGATTGATGTTGATCAATTAGATTATCTTATGCGTGACGCGTATTACACAGGTGTTGCCTATGGCATGATTGACCTTCAGCGGCTATTAAGGACTATGATGATCTACAAAGGAAATCTGACGATGATGCGCAAAGGAGTAAACGTCGTGGAAAACATCCTTATGGCTCGGGCATTGATGTATTCGTCGGTGTATTTTCATAAGACCGTGCGCATCCCAGAACTAATGCTGTCAAAGGCACTTGAGGAAATCCCTGATGCAGAGCCCTTTGAGTTTTTCCGGATGACTGATGCGGAGATTATGATATCTTTAAAAGCGATGGGCCATTTTCAGCAGGAGATTGTCACACGTCTGAAATATCGTGATCTCTTCAAACAAGCCTATGCCGTCTCTTTGTATGATTTAAATAAAGAAGAAATCAAGGTCGTCAAGGCACTTGAGGATGTGTCCACGCGACGACAAAAAGAACGTGAGATAGAAGAAGTCTTCCGCATCCCGAAAGGCCATATCATCATTGACGCACCACGACCCGAGTTGTTGCGTGCTGAGCCACGAATCAATAATACGGATATCCAGGTTATGAACCGGAATGAAATGAAGAGTCTTGATGATTTTACCCCTGTTGCTTCAGCGATCCGTTCACGCATCGCTCCTGATTGGGCTTTGATGCTTATCACTGATGAAAAATACAGAAGACCCGTCGCGAAAAAAGTAAAACGACTGTTGTTCTCATAGTATATTTTCCGAATAAGGAGAGAATGGGGAAGTTTGAAGGTGGTGAGGAGAGATTAAAAAATTGTTGCCTCCCCCATTCTTAAGTTGATAAGGAGCGATAGTATATAAATTTTTTTATAGAATTAATATATTTTGTATAAATACCTTGCGATAAATGTCTGAAAATATTAAGGGAGATGGGACAATGGTTTACAAATTTATATATTGTTTTTAATATAATTAATGACCATGTCAATCGTTGGATGGATGACCACTGATGAAGAAATATACTGACCTGCAGCTATGTTTGCAAACAATAATCGTTCGTCATCTGCAAATCCAAGCAGATCTGCGAAGATATTCGCCGCGTTCCACGCATCACCTGCACCTGTGAGTCGGTATATTGTCGAAAGTGGAATGGTTGGTATAACTGTTGATGTTCTATGAACCGAACTAGAAAACAACGATGTATGCAAATCAATACGTGCCGGTATGTTCTTTTTCAATGATTCCGCTGCCGTAATCATTTCAGCCTGTGTCATACAATTGTAGTGACTATAATATCGTAGTTCGTTTTCGTTAAGCCCAAAAATATCCAAGTCGGGGCTCATGAGCACTTTTTGGACAAGCGTTGGGATATCATGTCGGCGAGGGGAGGGGTCACCAGAATCAAAGTATGTTCTCACATTATGTTTTTTTGCCATCTCGAAAACTTTGCTGGCAAGGTCGGTTCCAAAACGATTCAGATTCCAGTTTGTTACCCCCACAAGGTGTGCAGATGCGATTAATTCGTAATCATGAGTGGTTAATTGCTCAAAGGCAAACGTGGCAACCGACCCGGGATCACCAAGCATGATATTTGCATGCTGTTTTTGAAGCTCTATCGCCGTGGTAAGGGCAAGTGATCCATCGCTTTTCACCCCTGAAAGATCCACACCGTTTTTTCCTAAGAAGTATTCAAGGGCATATACGCCAAAAGGGTCGGTTTGACAAATCAGATGACTGCTTATGCCAAGACGTGCAAGACCAAGAGCAGTGTTGGCGGCATTTCCGCCCTGATGGATTCGTTGGGGGATTCCCGGGATGTTTCCCCCACCTTGTTCGGCAATGGTTTTCATGTCATTGCATGTCTGTTCAAGAGAATTGAAACGAAGAACATGATCAACAAAGAAATCAGGAAGCATAACGACATGAAAGCTGGGGAGGTTCTTTCGATCAATATCCTGTAAACTCTGTAGCAATCGTTTCTGAAGGGATAGTTCCATTCACACACCATAGCAGTATCATGTTCCCTCTATTTTAGCTTGGATGCTTTTCTTTTTTGTGTTTTTGACCCAAAAAATCATAAAAAAACTGTCAAATAGAGAAAATTATATATAGAAGGTCTGTACAGATATATTGCGGATTAATTAAAAACTTCAAAGGCAGGAAGCGATCTAAGAGAGAATGAAAACGTAATGGAAAGGAATTTTTATGACAATTATTACATTAGATGATTTATCGAAAGCTATAGCAAATCGCGTTGGGATTGATATAGAGGAAGCACGACGTGACGCTGGGTTTGTCATGGATATTTTTGGGTTTGACGACCGGGTCATTGACAATGTACTTGACCCTGAAGATCGACAGCTGTTCTACATCCTGGAAGAAGAAGGTATGCTTACGACTGAACGGGAAGAAACGACTCTGTACGATGGACGGGAATGGCGTACCCATTACTGGCGTCTGAAAAAGGATACAATCGCTCGGTATTCAAAAGAAAGCAACCTGGAACGGAGCGTCGTTATTGTTGATAAGAAACAGGCGAAGAATTTCTCTGATGAAGACATCTATGGTACTATCGACGAGGACATGTGGACGACAACCAGAAAAATAGGATAAGAGGATTTTCCTTTTTTTCTGCTTTCGTTTTTCTTTGATAAACTTAATAAATTACTTTTAGTTGTGGAGTCCTTTATACAAGAGTTTCTTTCTTGGGTGAGTGTATGGTAAAACGAAAAAATATCATAAGTTCAGAATCTGTCACCGAAGGACATCCAGATAAGATGTGTGATTTGATATCAGATGCAATTCTTGATGAAGCACTTCGGCAGGATAAAAACTCACGAGTTGCGATTGAGACAGCGACAAAGAACGGGGGAGTGATGGTCTTTGGGGAGATGACCACGGAAGCATATATTGATATCCCGCATGTGGTCCGTGATACCATCAAAAAAATTGGGTACACCAAATCAGAATACGGTATCGAATGGGAAACCTGCTCTGTATGGGTTCAGATCACTGAGCAAAGCCCAGATATCTCCCAGGGTGTTACAGCGATAAAAAACCTCCACAAAGAGCAAGGTGCAGGCGACCAAGGGATGATGTACGGGTACGCCTGTAATGAAACAAAGGAATTCATGCCTGCGCCAATCCTTCTTGCCCATAAGTTGACAAAACGCTTATCGGAAATGAGAAAAACTAGTAGAATCCCGTACTTAAGACCTGACGGTAAATCACAGGTCTCAATCGAATATGACGAAAAAGGAAAACCTCTTCGCGCCCATACGATTGTCGTCTCGACTCAGCATGATGGCGGTGTCTCCCATGAGCGAATTCGAAAAGATGTGATTGAAACGATTATTAACCCTGTGTGTAACGAATGGATTGATAAAGATACCATTTATCACGTCAATCCAACAGGGTCATTTGTCCGTGGCGGGCCATACGCCGATGCGGGTCTAACAGGAAGAAAGATTATCGTCGACACCTATGGTGGTATCGGCAGACATGGTGGTGGAGCATTCTCAGGAAAAGACCCAAGCAAGGTCGATCGCAGTGCTGCGTATGCGACACGGTACATCGCAAAAAACATCGTTGCCGCAGGTATTGCTGAGAAATGTGAAATCCAGTTTGCATATGCAATCGGTGTCGCCGAACCGGTTTCTATCAACATTGATTGCTTTGGGACAAATAAGATCTCTCTTGATGAAATTGAGATGCTCATCAGGGAATTTTTTCCAATAAAACCTGCTGATATTATCGGACAATTGGATCTACGTCGACCAATATTTAAGAACACCGCGGCATATGGCCATTTTGGACGGGAAGAACCTGATTTTACCTGGGAGAAGCTTGACAAGGTAAAACTTTTAAAAAGTGAAGCGAAGATATAAATAGATCTATTTATTATAAAAATCAGGTATTCCTCTCTTAGGTATTAATCCAAGACATCTACCTTGTATAGCTCAAAATGTCTGGGACATTGTATTTTTCCATAGAGTTTCTTAATTGTATATGGTTTTCCATTTTGAAATGTGGTAGTAGCGCAAATATCAAATGAGTCGCAGCCGATGTTTTTGCAATCCTTCTTTTCTATTGTTATCATCGTCCCCTCAGGTTGTTCTTTGGTAATTGCTACTGTCAACGGGAGTTCTTCTACCTCTACGACAACCACACGTCCTTCGTGTATGGTACAATCATGGGATTTATCCCTTAGTTTAGTGATGCGGTAGCTTCGGCCTGGTTTAAGATTAAAACAGACGGTTTTAAGTTGACAGTTTCTGCATTCACTGTTTGAACCTAGGTACGTAAAATCTGTTCCTTCCACTGCAAGTTGTTCACCAACAAGGGTCACAAGAACCATTATATCACTCCAGTTATCTTCGCGAGTTTCTTTGCAGCATCCTCCGTTAACCCAAGTTCACCAAGGATAGTATACCGATCAGGACGGATTTTCTGTGCACCCATAAGCGCCTGAATAATTTTTTTCTTTGGGATGTTTAGTTCTTTGGCGGTTACCGGAGCTCCGATCATTTTTAATGCATCGCGGATTTGCTGCCAATCCCCCCCATGAAGATACATCATCATGATGGAACCTACTCCACATTGTTCTCCATGTAGAGCTTTTCCTGGTGCGATGGAATCAAGCATGTGGGAAAACATATGTTCAGCACCAGAGGCAGGGCGTGTATTTCCAGCAACACTCATTGCCACCCCTGAAACGACCATGCATTTTATCGCCTGCCAGACCGCTTCTTCTAGTCCTGTCCGAATGTCTTCTGCTTTGTTCAGTAGTAATTGAGATGAAGTGGTTGAAAGTGATGCAGCAAAGGTACTGAATTCTTCGTCTTTTAACCGATGAGCAAGCTCCCAATCTTCTACCGCTGTAAGATTTGATATCACATCAGCGCATCCTGATGCAAGCATCCGGTAGGGGGCTCTCATGATAACTGCGGTATCAGCAAGCACTGCCATGGGAGAGACTGCGGTTTTTGAGATGGACCCTTTTTTGTCTTTTAGTGCCGCACGGGGTGATGCCATGCCGTCATGTGAAGCAGACGTAGGGACACTGACAAAGTTTATTGATAGTTCATAGGCGGCACATTTAGTAACGTCGATTACAGAACCGCCGCCAACGCCAAGGAGGAAATCAGATCCTGTTTTTTTCGCTTCTTTTACAACTGTGTTGACCTCTCGAATCGTAGGCCATGCAGGAAGTACATCTCGTTTTATCAAGGGTAATGAAAGGACAACCATGTTGACGTCATACCCGGCACCGGACAGTATCTTTTCGATTCGATCGCCGGATATTTTCTTAGTGTTCTTGTCGCAGACAAGAAGAAGGCTGTTACTTGGTGCGAGATGATTGCATATTCCTTTGATTTGGTCGGTTGTGTTATGACCAACGATGACTTCTCTAGGGAAAATCATCGTTTTGAATTTGGTAAATCGCTCCATGGTGGTTTCAGGGGAGTAATCTACAGGTTTATTATATTTTCTTTATGGTGTACCGGAAGCTTTATTAATCACTCCATAAGGAATTAACGTTTTTGGAGATGGCCCGTAGCTGATAACCACGCTTTCGTATCCTTTTTGAGATGCTCGTAGGTTTTTTACTGTTGCTTTTTTTAAAGCGTCTTTCTTTCTAATACAACACGTGGTATAAGAATGATATTAGAGAATCACGTAGAAATCTAATATATCGAGAGAAGAGATATTGTGATTATTGGTTGCTTTCACCGTCAGTGTATGCAGTCCGCGTGTTGCTTCGAGATCCCAGGAGAATGGTGCGTCTGTGTCAACATATTTCGATACATCGTCAATGAAGAATTCAACTGAATAGGTGTTTTCCGCTGTGACTTGAAACGTGAGCGGCCCAAGGATTCTGGCTGCAGCGTTCTGTAGGGGGAGTCTTTTCAGAAGTGTCGGTATCCCGCTCCCAAAGATGTAGGTGTGATAGTAGAACGGTGTTTCGATGTACACTTTCGGGACGTCTGGTTTAAGGTTTCCATACACCCCGTCGACGTACATAACCCCCGAGCCTTCACCGTGCCATTCAGCTATCATATCTGCATCATAGGACATCCGGAACCAGCCGTTCTCTCCCCATTTTGTGCCCCAGCTGTTTTTTACAATCCAGCAGCTCTTGCTATCGTCGTAGCCAACAATGGTAACAACATGACCTGCCACCGGTTTTCCTATATGATGTTTGTACACGCCTCCGAAATAATAAAAGAAATCCCTCCAGAAACGGATGCAGATGACAAGCGGTCCATGTTCTATGAGTGCCTGTTTCATCGCGTTGACGTCATGATCGACCCAGCCCCATTCAGTGATTTTAACGGTGCGGTTTTCCCATCCAGGGAGACTTTCAAACGGATAGTCCACCGGTCGATGTGGTTCAGGAAAGCATCCTTCATCTGGGACACCATATTCTATGAGATAATTCGCCGCATCAACGAGATTGACGTATCCTTTCGCGATGGTCCCTCCTGCATAATAGTACAGATGATTGTCTGAAAGGTCAGGGGTGTAGAGCTCCTGAAGTTGATACTGCATTTTTGTTTCCAGAGCCGCACAGAGAGCATACGCTTCGCAGGTTGGTGCGGGTGACTGATCTTTAATAGAGGTCGTATAATCGGTACCATCGATATCTCGCCAACTGAATGAAGGGGGTAACAGAAGCATTTCTTGAACGGTATCGTTTTTCGTGAAGCTTGCATGAGTTACTGGTAGGAGTAGCAGTACTACCCAGAGGATTCCAAGTGTTTTCTTTATCATATTTCCCCTATAGTATAGATAATATTTTTCCTTTATAATAATTGTCATGTACACAAAAAAGAGGAAGGTACATTAATATATGCTCGTTTTCTTAGCCCTGTGATTATGAACCTTCCAACGATAACCGCACACCAAAAAATTGTCTTATCTCTCGGGATATTACTTGGGATTCTTGTAGTAATTGCTGTAGGGTATCTCCTTGCACCCACCTTGATTTATGACCAATGGATCTGGAAATACTACTGGGGCCCCGTTGTTGCTGATGCGACTGGCCATTCGGTCTCACATAATGGTGTGGTTGCTCAGGAGGGATATACGCTTATTTCTGAGATTACCTATGGGGTCATCCTTGTCTATGCCCTTTATGCATTATATAAGCTTTTAAAGAAACTTGACATACGCATTGACTGGTATTTCTGCCTTGCACTGTTTCCCTATATCCTGTTTGGTCCGGTGACGCGAGTCCTGGAGGACACCAGCTATTTCACCGAACCTTTTGTGTATTGGTTCATATCACCACTCATCTATTTTCAGACAGCCTTTTATGTCCTTCTCTTTCTTTTTTTAGGCTATTATCTGCAAAAAAAAGCATTTTCCCTAAAAAAAACACTGCGTGTCCTCCTAATTGTATTTCTCTTTATTGATGGGATCTATACGATTCTCTGGGTTTTAGGATTTGACTATGGTGCGTCTCGTATTGAACCATGGTTCTTCTGCATGCTGTCCTTTTTCGCTTTTCTTCCTCTGCTCTACCGTTTTCTTAAGAATCAGACAGTGACAATAAATACTGTTATATTTTCAGGGGGACTGCTTATTGTCCTTCCGTGTTTTTTCCTTGTCGGACGATGGATGGCCGGCGATCAATGGAGCAGCTCTTCCGGAACGTACATAACTGTTTTTTGGTTGATTATCGGTCTTATTAGCTTGATTCTTGGTATCGTTGCTCTCGTTGCATGGGTTTTTCGGAACAATGAGCGTATCGCTGTGTACAAACATCCCTTGAATCTCTCGATGCTTGGGGGGCATCTGATTGATGGGATAACGAGTTACATCAGCATCTATGATCCTTGGCATATGGGGCTACCTTCCTATATCGAGAAGCATCCTGCGTCAAACACTCTTATGGAAGTGTGGCCGCCGTTATTTCCGATTGTTAAGTTTCTCTTGATTATTCTGGTGATTTTTGTTTTTGATGTCTATTACAAGAAGGAGTTGGAGCGATATCCACGGTTGATTAACCTTCTTAAAATCGGTATCTTCATCCTTGGTGTATCCCCGGGGTTACGGGATTTACTGCGTGTTACTATGGGGGTATAACACTCTTTCTCATACAAAAAAAATTGGACAACAGGATTATAAACACCATTGGTTTTTCTTGGCGTGTCATGAGACGTCATCCTGATTGGCTTAAGGTACGAATCGGTGGGGGAGAAAATTTTTCTAAAATAAAAACTCTCCTTAGATCTGCGAAGTTACATACGATCTGCGAGGAGGCGAAATGCCCAAATATCGCTGAATGTTTTGGTAATGGTACTGCTGTTTTTTTAATTCTTGGAAACGTTTGTACCCGAGATTGTCGTTACTGTAATGTCGCTTACGGTACACCTGACCGTTTAAACCCAAATGAGCCAAGAGATGTCGCTGAGAGCGTGCGGATTCTTGGATTGAAGTACGTGGTGATTACATCGGTGACACGGGATGATCTTACCGATGGTGGCGCAGGTGTTTTTTCTGACACCATAAAAGAGATACGGATTTTGAATGAAATCTGTAAAATCGAGGTGTTAATCCCGGATTTCCAAGCGGATCTCGGAGCGATACAAAAAATAGTTGATGCAGCTCCAGATGTTATTAACCATAATATTGAGGTTGTCGAAGAGTTGTTCCCGGTGATTCGACCGCAAGGGAACTACCAGCGAAGCTTGGACGTCTTACGAGCAGTAAAGAGAAAAAACAGAAGCATTCCAACGAAATCCGGATTTATGGTAGGACTTGGGGAAACAATCGAACAGATCCATGCGACACTGCGTGATTTGAAAGATGCTGAGGTTGATTTTGTAACGATTGGGCAGTACCTCCAACCAACACGGACACATGCAGAGGTGAAGAGATATTATACGCCCGAGGAGTTTTCAGAGATGAAAACTGCCGCTCTTCGCATGGGTTTTTTGCATGTCGAGTCAGGACCGCTTGTTCGAAGCTCCTATCATGCAGAGAATGCACTGCTGTAACCGTTTTGAAAACAGAATGTTAAAAAAAGATAAAACCATACCTATGCAGACCATGAGATCCCACTCTATCTATAAAGTGCCTCGCGGGAAGTTACTGAAAATCTCTGTTGAATACGATGAACAAAATAATGTTATCAAGGACATTCGGATCACAGGGGATTTTTTCGTCTACCCTGAAGAAGCGGTAGAACTAATGGAAAGAGAAATACATGGTACTGTGATCGAAAAACAACAATTACTTAGGAAAGTCCAATCAATCATCAGTGACCATCATATTGAGTTTATCGGGCTGGATGCGGAAGGTCTGGTACAAGGAATTCTGATGTGTAGAGTATGAAAGAGCAGTGGAGATTGTTACAAACCGGTACGAACACCGCGTTTTCCAATATGGCGATAGACCACGCGATACTTGTTGCAAATAGTGAAGGGAAGGTCCCTCCGACAGTACGGTTCTACGGGTGGATGCCTCCCGCTATTTCGATCGGCTATTTCCAGAGTTTAACAGATGAGATTGATATTCAAGCGTGTGAGCGGTTCGGTGTTGATTATGTTCGAAGAATCACGGGTGGGGGTGCTGTGTTTCATGAGAAGGAATTAACGTATAGTATTGTGGTTCCGGAATCTCATATGGAAATCCCAAAAAATATCATGGCAAGCTACGGTAGGATTTGTGGGGCTGTTATCAAAGGTCTTCAGTACGTGGGGATTGAGAGCATTTATGCTCCCATCAATGACATTGTGGCTGGTGGGCGAAAGATCTCAGGGAACGCTCAGACAAGGAAGTTGCAAACAGTATTGCAGCATGGGACGGTTCTTATGGATGTTGATGTCGATAAAATGTTTTCTGTGCTACGGGTCCCAAATGAAAAGATTAAGGATAAGCTTATTGCTGATGTAAAACAGAGGGTCACGTCAGTGAGGCATCTTTTAGGAAAAGAGATGCGTTTTACGCAAGTCGCAGAAGCGATGAAGGCAGGTTTTGAGGAAGAATTTCATGTGGAGCTCCTTGAAGGGACGTTAAGTCAAGAAGAAATTGCCTTGGCAGACCAATTCGAAAAAGAACGCTTCTCTGCCAAGCAGTGGAACCATCGACGATGAGGTGCAATGAACGTCAACGTCTTGAAGGTTAATGCATTTACCGAATCACTTGAGGGTGGAAACCCTGCGGGTGTCGTCCTTGATGCACCTGACTTAATCGACGAACAGATGAGACAAATATCGAGAACGTTGTCTGTCTCTGAGACCGCTTTTGTGTATCCCAGCACTCTTGCAGATTTCAAAGTTCGGTTTTTTTCACCAACTGTTGAAGTTGACCTCTGCGGTCATGCAACGATTGCGACATTCTTTGCTATGGCGGTAAAAGGGTTTGTTCCACAAAAGGAAAACACGATAGTGACCCAGGAGACAAAGGTTGGTGTCTTACCGGTTACAATTTGCTCAAATGATGAGAATACGATTGATAGGATCATGATGACACAAGCAAAAGATATATATAAAAATATACATTTAGATATATCTCTTATGGCAGATTCGCTTGGTATCGACAGAAACGACATCGATGATTCCTTGCCAAAACAAATTGTATCGACCGGTCTTTTCACACTACCAATCTGTGTGAAAACATTTGATGATCTTAAAGACATGACCCCTGATTTTGAGAAGATTAAAAAGATATGCGAGCGGGTAGGTGCAGGCAGCGTTCATGTTTTTACGTTTGAGACGATCGAACCACGTTCCCTGTATCATGCACGAAACTTCGCACCATTGTACGGGGTAAACGAAGATCCGGTTACAGGCACTGCAAACGGTGCTGTCTGCAGCTATGTAGCACGACATAAAAAAATCAAAGAAAACAATTTTATCTGTGAACAGGGAGACATCATCGGCAGACCAGGCAGGGTATATGTCGAGATACGCAACGATAAAATCAAGGTAGGAGGCAAAGCAAGGATAACCCAAGAAACACACATTGAGGTATACACACCTTAAATCTGATGGAGCCCGCGGTGTTCTGCGTATTCTCTGGCCTGCATAACCTCCTCAGGCAAAACCGGTCTGGATATTTCTTTGTGTTCATAGGCAATGTACTCAGGTCTATATTGAGACATGATGTTCACCACAGCGTTTGGTAGATGTTCTGCGATATGGTCTATGATTGGTTTTGAACAACACTCAATGTGATTTGGCAGCACCAGATGCCGTATAATGACTTCTCCGTGCTGATACGCGTCCATGTGATTCCTTTTTACCACTGAAACATAGTTTTCGACGCTAGAAAGCCTCTTTGCGCAGGCATCATTCCCATATTTAAAATCTGTGAGATAGATATCTATGACCCCTCGTAACAGCTTCATTGTCTCTTCAGAACAGTACATGTTTGAGTTCCATACCTGTGCAATGTTACTGTCCAACTGCTTTAAAACCTTTAGAATGTACAGGAGATGAGATGTTGGGTCACCCCCGACCCAGTTTACATTTTTCGCCCCTTGATTTTTCCGCTGTTGTATCGTGAGTGCGAGCTGTGTAGGTGCTATGATGGTTCCACAGGGGACCTGACTGATATCCCAATTCTGGCAGAACACACAATGAAACGTACATCCTGAAAAAAAGACCGTATGGGAAGGGACAAGCACTGGTTCCTCACCATAATGTAAAAACTCAAGGGCGATATGTGATTCCTGGACGCCGCATATCCCTTGGGTTTTTCGCCGGTCCACCCTGCATCTGCGCTCACAGAAGCAACATTCTTTGAAGAGGCGATCTGCAAGTTCGATTTTCAGATCAAGAAGCGATGGCAACGGCATTGTATTTTGAGGATTATACAACCCAAGTGCCTCCTCATGGATGTGCCAAAGATCATCGGTTGATTGAGTTTTCTCAAAAGAGACTGGGATATGTTTGCAGGTATGATACACGGCTGTACCATTTTCTTCCAGGATATCATGGTATTTTGGCAGGAGCGCCCGTACTGTCATCGTTTTTGATATCACTATAGAGAATTATAACTATTTTGTATATCGATCGATGTCGATTTGCATGCCATCCCGAGCTGCAAGAATTTGAATACCATGTTTCTTAGAGAGGTTCTCTGCGATTTCCCATGGTTTTGCTTTCACCATCCCCATACCGAAATGTGTCAGAATCGCAAGTTTTGGTTTGTTTTCCACAATAATTTGTTCCGCTTCGTGTAAACAGAGATGTTCAATGCTGCTTTTATCATCCTTAAGCACCACATTGATAATCAAAATTTCTCCTGTAAAATACGAAGCAAGATCTGAAAAATAATCCGTATCGGTAATCAGAGAAATACAATAGGTTTTCCCTCTAAAATTGATTCCGTAGGTTTCAACCCCATGTTTTAACTGTTTTGGTGTTTCAAAAACAATAGTTCCCAGCTGATACTTTCCTTTTTCTTTGAGAGTCTCGATCCGTTCTACTTGCTTCCTTGCGTGCTTCAGAATCACCGGATCGTCTTTCAACGCGTCTCTTGGGGCAAACACGACTCCCTTCTTTGTAAATCCACCGTTTGTCATTGCTTCAATCATGATATTGATGTCATTGGAATGATCAAGATGACGATGGGTAAGAATAATTCCTTCTAAGTCTTGCGGGTTAAGTTTTGGTCTGCTGGAGAGACAATGGAGAAGGGAGCCAGGACCAGGGTCGACCAACAATTGCGTTCCGTCAAGATTAAACCATATACCACCAGACGCCCGAAGTTGTTTCATGACAACAAACCGTGCTCCTGCTGTTCCAAGGAATTTAATCGAGTTCATAGTACATCCTTTGCTCTCCTGCTCCAGTACAAAGACGTAAGCAGAAAATTATTTACACCGCATAATTGATATTTCTATATGAACCTTTTTGAATATACCTATGACCTAGTTCGGCAGATTCCCCCTGGAAAGGTTTCGACGTATGGTGCGGTCGCAGAGGCGTTAGGTGATAAAGTCGCAGCAAGAGCAGTTGGGCGGATGATGAACCAAAATCCAAACGCGGATGATATGCCCTGTTACAAGATTGTGTATTCCGATGGCAGGCTTGGTGGATTTGGATTGGGGATACAGGATAAAATTCGACGATTATCTCAGAATTCAATCCAAGTAGAAAATGGAAAAATCCTTGATTTTAATACCGTGTTCTTCGATGATTTTCAAACAGAGTATCCGTTAAAAACACTACGTCAGGAACAACTACAGCTCAGCAAAAAAATATCGCTCACGGACAATTTTAGCGATATGGAGACGGTCGCAGGCGTTGATGTCGCCTACCCTGACAACGAGTTCGATGAAGCATGTGGAGCCTGTGTCGTAATCGATTATAACACCAAGCAGATTGTTGAACAATCCATAGTGTTTTCACAGACGGATTTTCCATTCATTTCAACATATTTCGCGTATCGAGAATTTCCCCTTGTTCGAAAACTTATACGTAATCTTCAATCGAAACCATCCATGCTTCTTCTTGATGGAAACGGCATCATCCATCCTGCATATTGTGGATTTGCGTCTCATGCAGGCATACAGTTAGATATTCCAACGATTGGCGTGGCAAAAACCCTTCTGTATGGGACAGTACAAGATTCCAAGGTGTTCATCCACAATGAACAACGTGGACATGCATTCTCGCTAAAAAACGAAATGAGACCGATTTATATTTCTCCAGGACACCACGTTTCCCTTGCAACCAGTCTTAAAGTAGTAAAACATCTTAGTTTTTTTAGAAACCCTGAACCATTACGACACGCCCATCTCCTCGCAAAACAACAGTTACACCAGCAAGGGTAGTTCCTGACTAGAGACTATCGGAATGTGGTGGTCTAGTAATACTTGTTTAAAACTAGTCACCTGCGATTTTTTAAGTGCTTTTTTATGGATATAGACACCAGTCATGTTCGGGGTGGCCTGTATTGCCTTCTCAATCAACGTCCAATCGATACCGCCTGAGTCGATATGGTAGGATGGGATCATATGACCAAAGGCAACGTTTTTCTGAAATGCGACATCCGTGAATCTCGGGGCATAATGCCCTCCACCTATACCAATGAGCACAGGGATGTCCGTTGGATGTTGTTCTTCGTAATGATATTGTGTAAACAGCTCGAGAAGTGATGATGCAATAATCGCTGCAGGTTCTTTTTTTTGCCATTGAACCTCAGTGCTGCCAACCTCAATGAACAGTGTTGGAACCTTAAGAAATGGTCCATGATGAGTGACTTCATAACAGACTTGGTATTCAAGATTTGTTTTGTTCAGGTTTTTTTTCATCAGTCGTAGCAAATAGGTCATCGTTCGTGGTGCCGCAGGAACTAAGGTCTTTGGTTGTCCACCAAACTCTGCTTCGCCGTAATTTCCGATAGGATGAACTGTTAGTGTTGGTTCCTCCATTTTACTGCGGTGTCTTGAAAGAAAAATCGCTAGCTTTGGATCTATCTGCAATTGTTCTTGTACTTCGATATCGATGTTCTCGTGTCGTATTTTTTTATCTGGGATGGTAATAAGAACCAGGTTTTTCATCGAATGGTGTCGAAAGACGGGGGCATTGTAAAAGACTCCCTGTTCCTCCCAAGTTGTTTGTTCCAAAAGATTGTTTTTTATATTTGTACTGGCAGGGTCCTCTGTCGAGGAAATAATAAGGACGGTCATATACACTGTGCAACAAAAAAGGTGTTTTAGTAATTTACGTCATAAACTGTTTTGTTCACTGATAAGTTTTTTAATACGTTCGACATGTACTAGATAGCGGATCCGGTTTTCGACGCTGCATATTTTTGCGATAAATTGAATTTCCTGTGCTTCTTCTTCTGTGGATAAAAGTCCGATTACTAACATGTAACATCAGGGTTGATTTCTTCATTATAAAGCCTTGTTGTACAAATGTTATCTATTTATATTATTAAAAGTAAATAAAAAATGAGGTTTTTTTTCCTTGCCCCTATCTTTCTCATCTCGCCTATGATTTTCCCTGAAATCAATTATTCATCATCTGACACTACTCGTTCTCCATCATTGAGTATTAATAGACCGTCCACATTTGGGATGAACAATGGTACAGCTTTCACCGATTATCTGTAGGGAATATACCTTACGCTTTGAAAAAACCGTACTCATGGGCATCCTAAACGTAACCCCTGACTCGTTTGCAGACGGTGGACTCTTTCATGATGTTGAGGCAGCGATTACCCATGGGAAAACCATGGTCCGCGATGGAGCTGACCTGCTTGACATCGGTGGAGAAAGCACGCGACCTGGTTCCAAACCGATATCGGAAAAAGAAGAGCTAGCCCGCGTGTTGCCGGTCGTGACACACCTCTTAGATGAGGTTGCCGTACCTCTGTCTGTCGATACGTATAAACCACAGGTCGCAGACGCATGTCTGAAGGCGGGTGCGCATATCATTAACGATATTACTGGCATGACAAATCCAAAGATGAGAAAACTCATTTCGCAGTATAACGTCCCGGTCGTCATTATGCATATGCAGGGGTTACCAGCAACTATGCAGCAGAACCCTGTCTACAAGAATGTGCTTGCAGAAATTTCCCAATTCTTCCAACAGCAGATTACCACTGCACGCAACGAAAAGATACAACAGATCATTATTGATCCCGGGATTGGATTTGGAAAAACAAAACAGCACAACCTCCAAATCCTTAAGCATCTTGAAGTATTCGAGGCTCACGGCTGTCCGATTCTCATTGGGCCTTCGCGGAAGTCCTTTATCGGAGAAATCACAGGGTCATCGGTCAATGAGCGGCTTGCGGGGACCCTTGCTGCTGTCACTCTTGGCGTCCTACATGGGGCAAACATGGTCCGCGTCCATGATGTGAAAGAATGCAAACATGCTTTGCAGGTCGTTGATGCGATTAGGGGTGTATGATGTCACAGGTGTTCCTTGGCCTTGGATCAAATATCGGTGATAAAGAAAAATACATATGCGAAGCACTCTCTCTTATTTCCCGGTTCGGTACCGTAAAAAAAATTTCTCATCTGTACCTCACTGAACCTGTTGGAGGACTCAAACAACAATGGTTTCTGAACTGCGCTGTAGCGATTGAAACCAGTATCGATCCAGAAACACTCTTATCGACCCTTAAATCCATAGAACGAAAACTGGGCAGAAAAAAGACAATAAAAAATGGACCAAGATGTATCGATATCGATATCCTGTTTTATGCAGATTTACAGGTTAAAACAAACGACCTTGTTATTCCTCATCCGTTGCTACAAGACCGGCTTTTTGTTCTGCAACCACTAATGGATCTTGACCCTTTGTTTATCCATCCTGTACTAAAAAAATCTATTCAAGAGCTATACCAGAGCCGTTCATGGGTCGAGAAAGTCCAACGCTACAAATAGATGATGTTTATATCCTTCGTCTTCATTATCAGACCTAAGAAAGGAGACGCATGCATATGAGACTATGTCGGGAGTTTTATTTTGATGCAGCACATTATATCCCAAAGTATAAGGGAAAATGTGAGAAACTGCATGGGCATACCTATAAACTCGAGGTCGTTATTGAGGGTGGGGTACAGGAAGATGGGATGGTAGTTGATTTTGTAAAAATGAAAGAAATCGTGGAAACCGCGGTCATCGAAAAACTCGATCATCAGTCATTAAACGAGCGTTTTGACAACCCGACTGCAGAACATATTCTTGAATGGATCTCTATGCAGCTGAAAGGAAAGTTACAACTTTCCTCGATACGCCTCTGGGAAGGACAAGGTAAATGGGTAGAAATAGATCGTTGAAAAAGAAATCTTTTCAAAAAGTAGATGGGTTATGAAATCGTGACTATCCTACGTGAGTACCTCAAGCTGGTTCGTCCCTACGGGATCCTTTTCATTGGATTTGCCCCCGTTTTTGGTGCAGTATGCAATGGACAGTTTCAAGCAGGTCCTCTTTCGTTGTTATTGGTAATCGGAATCCTTGGGCACATCTTTGTTTTTGTCCAAAATGATTATCATGACATGGAAGTTGATCGGCACTCAAAATATGTGGTTCAACGACCGTTAATCTCAGGAACGATTTCGAGAACACAGGCCCGTGTCCTTTACCTTGGTGCGTTTTTCTTAGCATTGGCGCTTGCATTGATTTTTTTCTTTACTCCTCGTTCGTTTCTTCTATTACTGCTCTCCTTCTTCCTGATGACGGTGTATAATAGGTACAGCAAGCGCAAGCCTGGTATGGAATACGTGTTAGGCGCCGCGGTCTTTCTATATGCTCTATTTGGGGCAGTAACTGTCTCTGATGAAGTTTCTCTGTTGGCCTTTATCATTGCGTGTGTTGCGTTCTTACAATGGGTGTTTAATGTTGGTGTGTCTGCGAACTTAAAGGATGTAGAATTTGATACGAAACTTGGGATTCGGACGACACCGGTTGTCTTGGGCGTACACGTTGTACAAAACACACTGAAAAAACCATTCATATTTACCCTGTATGCTTTTGGTATAAAAATCGCACACATCATGGTAGCATTTCTGCCATTTCTTCTAGAAGGATCGTTAATTATGATAAACGGTTTTCCGCTCCCTCTTCTCTGCTATCTGCTTCTCGCCGTGATGATGCTTTTTACTACATGGGGTATCCTGACGACATCTCTATCGAAACGGGATACTTTGCTCCGGTATGAAGGGGTACATGAAGGGCTTGCACTTCTGATAATTCCGGTGGTTCTATTGACCTATCTGATAGAACATATCGGCATACTTCCAACGGTGCTCTTGGTATTCTTATGTATCACATGGCCGCTTCTATCCCTCAGAATGCTGTTTGGAAACACTCTTATTCCTCTTGAATAACCAGAAGTGTTCGATTTTTCGAAATGATTAAATAGTTCCAGGGTATTTTTGCCCCATTAAGATGGAAGGAGGTGAAAAATGGTAAGTATAAAAGAAATTAAGAGCGCAGTAGCAGTTGCAATAGCTGCAGCGTTTGGTTTCATCATTGCTCTGATCTGGAAGGATATCATAATCGGAGCTATGAAACTAGCTGGACTATGGCAAGAGGGCGGATTTACAGATGTAAATTCTCTAATCATTGGTGTCGTTGTTGCAATAATAATTACACTCGTCTCCGTCCTAGGTATTGTCGTTATCTCAAAATGGGGGGGCATTGCACAGAAATAAAAACCCCGCTTTTTTTTTTTAAAAAAAACGTAGTGAACTGATTTGCATTCTAGGCTCTCAATAATGAATCCTAGATACGTAGACAACACTAACACCTGTCTGATTTGAACGCCTTTGATGGCAGATCTGTTTACATCACGTTTGCTTGGTATCATCAGCATATATTTTTACAAAGGTTCAACGATGATCTAGAAATTTTTCACAGTTCATGCGTAATCTTTTATATACCGTAAGTATTTCCTGTACTGGCTCTTTATTTGATGCCAAAAAAGATGGGAAGCAGTCTAATACCAAGACGGATAATAAACAAGAGTAAAGCTTGCTTTTCATACCAGAAAAAAGAACAATACACCTATCGAAGTAGGAATCTTTGGAGATGGCCCTATGAAAAATGACCCTGATATAGTAAGGACTCTACGTGAAGAGGAACGGGTAGGAAAACTTCAAAACTTTTCATCACGCTTTAGTAACAAGACCGAGATTGTAACAACCTTTGTTGAACCGCAAGAGGTATCGTCTCCAACGAACAACCAACAGTCTCGATATGAGCCCAAAAGAACGATTATCGATTTGGTAAGCCCCCAGAAAAAATTCGAAACAATTTTTGAAAATTTTTCCGTCGCCATAACGTTAGCAGATAATGAAGAACGTATTATTTCGTGGAACAAATACACAGAAGAACTATTAAACATGCAAGAAGGCGACTTGTTTAAAAAGCCGGTTCGTTCCTTATACCCCTCGGAGGAATGGCAAAAAATACGTAGAGAAAATGTTCGTCAAAAAGGAATCCGCTATCGAATGGAGACCAAGATGCTACGAAAAAACAATGAACCATTTGATGTGGATCTCTCCATTTGTATTTTAAAAGGATGGAAAGGAGAAATCGTCGGGTCTGTTGCGATCATAACAGACATCACTGAATTAAAAAAAGTCGAAAAAGAGCTAAAAGAATCTGAAAAAAAATACAGAACGATTTTTGATAACTCTGCTGTCGCTATTACAATGACCGATGAGAAAGAACGGATTATCTCATGGAATAAATACGCAGAGACATTGCTTGGAATGAATAAGCATGATTTATATTTAAGACCAGTTCAGCAGTTGTATCCGATCTCCGAATGGGAAAAAATCAGATCCCAAAACATTCGTCAGAAGGGTATGCAACATCACCTTGAAACAAAAATACAAAAAAAAGACAAGGAGCAAATAGACGTCGATATCTCCTTAAGTGTGCTAAGGAACCATGAGGATAGAGTCGTTGGTTCCATCGGTGTCATCAAGGATATCAGTGATCAAAAAAGAATAGAAAGAAACCTACAAGAATCAGAGAAGAAATTCAAACTACTGTATGAGAAAGCACCGGTCCCCTACCATACATTAAACCCAAAAGGTCGTATCACTGATGTCAATGAGAAATGGTGCCAGACCTTTGGGTATACAAAGCAACATGTCCTTGGCAAATCAATCTTTGATTTCATTGCCAAAAACGAACGAACCAAAGCCAAACGTTCATTCTTACAGAAGATATCTCAGGGTAAATCCTATACAGACGGTCATGAACGTGAGTATCGGACAAAAACCGGTGAGAAACGACTGGTTTTCACCCATGACTTCTTCTTGATTGATGAAAACGGCAAGGTGGTTTCAGTCTATACTACAATGGAAGATGTCACCGAGAAGAACGCACCTGTGAAAACAAAAAAAAAGAAACACACAGGTCCGGTAAAAAGACATCACGGCGCATCCAAACAGGTAAAAAAGAAAAGTAGAAGAAAAAAATCATAAATTCCCCGCATCTCTGAGTACCACAATGCACAAATCAATATCTTTGTAAGTTACACGTCATACTACGTAACTTCCCTCTTTATGAGAAATACGATGCAGGGTTGTAAATAAAAGGTTCTCTATCAAACAGGCGATATGTCCAATTATTTCTTTGGATGGGTTGAAAAAAAATCCCATATCACCGCATTTGCATTTATGTCATGGGATGTTCTACCGACGAGTACTTTAGGCAGGTATTGATATCCATCTGGCCAGGTATGCCCTCCGTTATAGATTGTATAGAGAGTCACTTCAGTGTTGTTTGTTCCGTTGTAATAAATATCCCTCTGCACCCATGTGCGGTCGGTAGGGTCTTTATCTGGAAGTACTGTGCTATGTGGTGTGATAGAGCAATTATTACGAGTAACCCAATAGAGAACAGAGTCTGGTACCGAGATGACGGTCCCACGTGGGTTTCTTGGAGTACCAACCAGTCCCCCGTCCCATGGTACGAGAGGATCGTGTGTTCCACTGATGATACAGACGGAGACCGGTGCAGTAGATATGTTGTATGCTAATACATCTGTTGGTATTGCGCCGGCGACTGGGGCGATTGCTGCGATTTTATCAGGGAGTTCATATGCAAGACGATATGACATCATCGCCCCATTTGAGATGCCTGTCACAAAAATACGATGGATATCAATGTTGAGTTCATCCGTAAGATTCTCTATGAGAGCATTAAAAAAACCAACGTCATCGATATTTTCTTGATGCGCCGGGTCCGAAACATTTTTCCTGCCATCGTTCCAATTTTTCTCAAAGCCATCTGGATAAACAACGATACAATGATGTTGATCTGCTAACAAATTAAATCCTCCAAGTGTCAGTGTTCTTTCCATTCCCTCACCCGTACCACCTCCACCGTGAAGGACAAACAAAAGTGCTGGGGAGCTATTTTCAAGTAATGATGACGGTATATGAATACGGTATGAACGTTCAAAGCCATCGAAGAGTAAAGTCCTAGGATATGTATGAGGATCCTCTGGGATTTTATACGTACATCCTGCTAGCAAGACAAGAGTGAAGAGAGTAAATCCAATAACCAGAATTTGAATATTTTTTCTCCGGCTCTTTCTCATGATTACTCCCTCTCATTTTTCCTATAATTACTATATATTAATAATAGAATTACTATTTATTTTTTTACCACTTTTTTTTCTACTGATTCAACAAGAAAGTGTCAGCTCAGCTTTGATGAATTTTTGTATTATATGCATTTTCCATAGTTTATAATGACTCTTTTATCGTTAAAAAACTCGCATTTTTTGTCAATTTGAAATAGAACTATTATAAATTATCTATAAGAAACCTATAAATATTCAGATTGAGTTTACTTGTCAAGGGGAAAAACTATGAAACTAAAACTCATTTCTTTTTGTATAATGATAATCATTTGTACAAATGCTACGTCGCTTTGTGCAAAAAATGACCAGGGAAATCAAACCAACAAAATCATATCAACGTCAGATATAGGACGTCTAGAGGTATTAAGCAATGACCTCTTACGATACATTGAATTTAAAGATCCATCCCTATCTCCTTTATTTGGCCCAGAGCCGGGATATTATGACACCAGTGAATATTTCATTGGATCAGTAGCAGTCGGTGTTATTTTCCTAGAAAGCAATGGGTCGATTGACCCCAGTACAGAAAATTGGAGTACAACTGAAATAAACAATGTTCAGAGTCAGATTAATCAAGCGATGTCCTGGTGGAAAAACCAATATCAATATGCTGGCATCAGTTATATCCTCGACGTTCACACAGCGGTTCCCACAAGTTACGAACCTATCATTCATCCCTCAGCAATGACCAATCCAATGTATGAGAAGCTATGGGTCAGTGAAGCAATGGCATATCTTGGATATGGGTCGGGGGATTGGATGAAACGAACCCGGGATTATGTCAACGCGATGCGAACAGCAAAAGGAACAGACTGGGCGTTTACGGTGTTTGTCATTGACAGCAGTACCGACATTGACGGGTGCTTCTCCGATGGGTACTTTGCGTACGCGTATTTGGGTGGTCCGTACATCGTGATGACGTATGATAACGATGGATGGGGAATTTCAGCGATGAACCAAGTGATGGCCCATGAGACCGGTCATATGTTCTGGGCAACCGATGAATATGATGGCTTCACTGAATTTAGCGGATACCTCAATGCCCCTGACATTGAGGGTTCTAGTTGTCTGATGGATACCAACGCTTTGATACTTTCCCAAGGGACAAAATTACAAGTGGGATGGCGAGATACCGATGGTGATACACTTTTAGATATCATCGATACAAATCCAGAGACGGTACTAAATCCATATCCACAAAACCCGACACCAAATCAGATTCTGACCTACACAGGGTCCGCTGCCGAAGTGCCTTACCCAAACAACAATCCCCAACCGAGCAATGCTGGAAACGATGTCACGATTAATCATATCCTCTTTGTCTTATATCGAATTGATAATGGCACATGGAATACTGCGACACCTAGCGATGGTCTGTATGATTCTGCGGTTGAGAATTATACATTTACCACACCGCCTCTTACACACGGGTCCCACCTCATAGAAGCGTTCGCAATCAACAATGTCTGGAACACAGATGTAACACCGGCTTTTGAAACTATCATTATCGATACTCCTCCAGACACGCCGATGATTTGGGGACCAACAAATGGAAAAATAAATCAACAGTACCTGTACAATTGCTCAGCGAACGATATGGATGGTGACCCGATTTTTTACTGGATCGACTGGGATGATGGTACAAACACCGGATGGCTTGGACCACTGCCACCAGGGACTGTGATGCAAGCAAACCACGCTTGGTCTACCAAAGGCACGTATACCGTTAAAGTAAAAGGGAAAGACGTCTTTGGCATGGAAAGTGGTTGGGCATCGCTGAGTGTGACGATGCCAAAGGAAATCGCATTTGAAGGAACATTTTTGAAATATTTCCTCTGGTCACACCCGCTTGTCTCACATTTTCTCACTCTTATCTCTGGTAGATTGTTACCATCCTTTTTCAAATATCAGTGATTTCATAAAAGCAATTGTTGTGTAATTGTAAAATTTCATAAATAGGTTTAATACGGAATGTTATATAGAAAAATCTAAAGAGTAAACATCATGGTGAAGCAGAGATGGTAGGTCATAGGACGGTTTCCGTAAAAAAAACTAGTTTGGAAGACGCAGTTGCAATCGCTAAAAAGGGGACCCACTGTGGAATGTGTCGAATCGATTTTCTTGGGACTGGCCTTTGTCCATCGGGAAGAAAACATGGGTATTTGGCGTACTGGCCGCAGGGTCGTATGGAGCTAGTAAAACATTTACACGAAGGGAGAATTAAACCGACAGAGAAACTTTTTGAAATTGCGAATTCATGCTCTCTTTGCGGCATTTGTGACAAGCAATGTAATTTTGCGACGCAATTACGACCTGAGAAGGTTGCACAGGCGTTAAAAGACTATGTCAATACCCTTGATAAAAACGAGTTTCAGAACATCCCTGAGAATGATATTGTCAAGGGGCTTCGTGCAATTGTTGGGAATGAATGGGCGACGAATGATCCAGTGATTATCTCTTCATACATCCGGTCAATCATATCACCTGATGCCCCCTTGGATTTTTATATTGTCATGCCAGAGAACACGGAGCAGGTATCAAAAATCATAAAATTCGCAAATACACATAACATCCCTTTTCTACCTCGAAGCGGTGGCACTGCGTTATCAGTAGCGACACCAACCGTTCTTTCAAATGCAACCAACCTGGAACGTGGCATTGTTATTGACCTCTTGCGTTTAAAAAAACTTCAGATTCTCCCTGATAGTTGCACCGCTACGGTTGGTGCTGGGGTTACCTCATTTGAACTCCAGAAGGAGGCGTATGCACATAAATTAAGAGCCAATGTCGCAGAGGCAGGAGCTCATGTCTGTGCGAACATCGCGACGACGGGGATTGTCACGACCTGGGGGAATACCTATGGCTGTTTTGCTGATAATTTCATTGACCTCGAACTTGTCGATACCGATGGAACCATTCGGCATCATCATGATTTGGAAATATCAAATCCCTATGCGACGGACAACGGATTTGCGAATATCTCGCTTAGCCCTTCCTACATTATTACGGAAGTCACCGTGAAGCTTTTTCCTGTTTTCGATGACGAAGAGGCTGTCTTTGTTCCCTTTGATAATGTCAAGGACGCTTTAGAGATGGTCTTGGAGCTTGGGAGACGACGGGTGGGGTTATCACTTGCTGTTCTTTCCTATAAATATCTTGCTGAGTTCATTTGTCCCACACGACACGTCGCAACAGATTTTGAAGATGTGTGTAAAAACTATTTGAAGCTGCGCTATGTGCTTGATGTGGTTTGTACCAAGGATGATAAAAAAATCATTGAGGAAATTGCTGGATATACCATTGATCAATCGATGCTTAAGACATTAATCTTAGGTTCGCCAAAACTTGCTTCGCTTAAAGAAAATGAATTCATGAAAATACTTTCTGAGGAAGAAGACCCGCTCCGGGCGATTTTTGCAGGTCCAATGAGGAAACATTTGGAGCAGGGGTTAGATGCAACACCTGAGAATATCGCGAAAGTATATGACTCTGATTTACAGGGTTTCTTCAAAAAGATCTACGAGAGACCTGAGTTTACGAACGTTGTGTGGCTGCATGCATTCCGTATTTTACCGTCGCGGCTCATGAGACAGCGCATGACCATGGGGCCTGGTGGGGCGATCTGGGCTGGTGATACAAAGCATATCCTGAGATGGATTGATATGTTTGCGGAGGTGGGTGATAAATATCATTTGGAGCATGCCCTTGGGTTTATCAGTCCCCTTGATACCGGGAAGTTCATCTACATCGAATATGATTATTTCTATGACCACAACAACCCGAATGCTGCAAGCAACATCAGTAAGACCTTGCTTGAAACCACAGAAAAATCACTGGTGATGGGTAATATATTTACGCTTATCAACTACTTATTTAAAGGCATCTATCGGAAGGAACATGTGCTCTATCCGTTACCAAAAGGACTGACGCCAGAAGAGGACACCATATTTAGAGACGTGCTCCAGTCACTTTTAGGAGACTATGAGCAATGGTAAAATTCTTGTCGGATGAATGGATTGAATACGGGAAAAGATATATCCATGACAACCTTGATCCTGTAAACGACCTTGGGAACTTGACGACATCATTACTTGGAATAATTGAGCATGTCCCTCCAAAGGATTCCATCATGAGTTTCTATTTGGAACTCGAAGACGGACACTTGCGTGATTTTGTTCTTCACATCGGTGATACAATCAAAGATAAGGAAGCGGTGTTCGTTATAACCGGCAATTATGGGACGTATCGGGATATCTTCGAAGGAAAGATCGGGACAGCCATGGCTCTCCTTAAAAATCGGATTAAGCTGAAAGGAAGTAAAATCGAGGCATTGAAAATAATAAAACAGCTGGATGGTCTTATTGAGGCGTTGAGCAACATCACTGATGAATTTGAGGAATAACGTACACCAGTGAAGAACAAATTTTTTCCTTGGTATCTCATTTAAGGGTAGAAGAAAACGGGAAAAATCGGATGCGTAAGATTGTCCCTGGGATTGTTGTTCCCATATAAAAAAAATAAAGTACACAGGAATGAATTGGAATGTCAGTTTACCGATATAACAAAAAATAGCTCGACACTGTAAATCGTCAATACCTCTATTGAGCTGTCGGCGTATACTATCTCACGTGCAATTATTTTTTACCAATAGTTCTAGCCACTAGAACATCGTCTTCTTTCAACTAGGTCATGGCACTTCCGAATCGCCTAGCATAAGTCCTGTTGTTTTTTTCAACTGCGGCTCTATTCGAGTTAGCTCATTGATGAGGTAATCAAACCCAGAATATGCTCCTGGTTCATTGGTTTCTTTTCTGATCCCTCCTATTATTGGTTTAAGAGTTTTATAGAGCATCTTGGTATGGCCAATGCCCACGACATTGTAGGCTAGGTCAGGGTCAATAAGTTTTTTGTAGAGAAGACTGCCGACTAAATCGTACATGCCTAGAACTTTTACCACATCCCTGTGCATAGGGTTTTCAGAGAGAAATGAGCCATACTGTTTCACATACTCTTCATAGTCCTTGACCTGAAGGCGAGATACGTTCCAAGCAGGATCCATGATTTCTTTGCTGTTAGTGGCAGAATAGAGTCTTATGAGCAGGTCTGCTTTTCTGACCTTGGTCTGATATCTCATCTGTAAAATGTAGTAGACGCTACCCACTAACACGCCTGCAGCTGCAGCAAAAGCAGAAATCTCCGTAATTTGAACCATGTTTGATACCTTCGCTTACCCGTTTGGTTTCCATGACAGAGCGAATGTTCCACCTATTATTCCCAATATGAAACCTATTATGAATCCTCCACCCGTTATTACGCTTGATAATGAGAACACCATTATCATTATACCCCATGCTTTCTTTTTTACAGGGTTAACATGTAGCATTATAGCTCCAATTGATACCAATACACCAAATACTAAGCCAATAGCTGTAAGTTGATATAAAAGTGTGGTATCATTGCCTGATGATCCGGGAAGCGTAGGTATTATTTCAGGAAACCACATTGTTGCAACTCCCAGCAGAATCGTATTGCTTAATATGAGAATACCTGCTACTAAAGAGAGAAGAAACGCTTTCGTTGATTTGCTATATTGGTTCATATAATTTCCCATCATTCTTTGTTTTCAATTATGCTCTTTTTAAGTGTTTATTCACGTGCCTTTTTGGCAAGTTCTCCAGCCCAGCTTCGAATCTCATCCCAATTGTGTAAATCATAAACGCCAGGTTGAACCTCTTTAAATCCGCTCTTTTGAAGTCGTGACTTGAAGGCGATTTCCATACCTTTACGTGCTAGGAGCCCCATCATATTATAGTCCAAGATACCACCAAACATACCTGTCATTATAGGCTTGAGGTTATACTTTGATATCTTATCTTCTATGGCAATTTTCCTTGTTTTAGCAATTTCCTCGGTGTTTCCTTCTCGTTCAGCAATTGTTATGACAGAGGATACGAACAGAGCCAACTTTTTATGTTCCAATTCTTTACGAAATCTTTTTAGAAAATCCTCTGCATAGCTATTCCATTTACAATGTGCCAAGCCGCTCCCAACGATAATCAATTTATACTCTGAGATATCTCTGATTTTTTCCTCTTGCGCGTCGACTATCTTGATATCAAAATGCTCCTCTCGAAGTATACGTGCGATTTCTTCGGAGGTTCCCTTCGTCGCACCAAAACTGGTGCCATAGACAATTAATCCCCGCAGGCTTCTGTTCATTTTAGATGCCCCTCTGTTCTCCGATATTATGCAGTTGTTTTTAGAGTTTTCGTACAGTAGCTTAGGAAGAGAACAGCAAGGAACAAAAAAATGTATTTCTTAGCGTTAAATAACTATGTAAATAATAAGTATGTCTGGGGGGTATCCCTTGGGTTACAGTTCCCTCCAAAAAAGAGGGGAATGTGCATGGGTCGGGGGTTTAAAAAATAGGTTAAAAACGTCCCTTTTTTTTTTAATAAATGAAACCAAATAGCTTCTCCGAAAAACTTGTCAATATCTTGCGGGTTCACTGTCTATGCTTTTATGCGGGTTCATAGTGCAGTCACTAAAAAATAATGACTTTTCTCCTGTTAAATAACCGTGCTAATAATTAGCATGTCAGGGCGGACATGTACCCCCGGGGTTACAGCTCCCTCTGCCTTATCTATTTGACCTATGTATAAAAGGCCTGAACCGGGATGATATAGTTAACATTCAAAGCCCAACAACAGATATGATTGAAAAACAGCACTAAAACACAGAAACAGAAATCTTTATATATAATTAGCGGTCAATCATTGTCATGGTTTCCGCCTTGTTTTTTTTCCATCTTTTTGCCTCAGCTGCAAGCTTGCAGACGAACTCAATGTCAACATCAGAATCATTATTTGGCATGACTTGTTTCATTTTTGTGACTAAAAACTCTGATGCTTCATCAGCAGTCAAGCCAGATTGTTCGATGAATAGTTCATATGCTGTTCTCATAGGTTTCCCTTCGTGATCACTGATAAGACAATCAAAATATATAACGGTTTATGGATGGTCAGTGAAAGTATCTGAGGGGAAGCATCTTATCGAAAGGAAGGAATAAAGAGGGAAAATAGGAAATGTCCGATGAGGAGAGGATGAAAGGAAAATTTAGAAGTCATCTCCTATTTTTTCCCATCTATATATTATACTTAACAATTGTTAATATAGTTTTCCACGAATTATACCCAAATCGAACTGAAAAAACATCTTTTTGTTGTTCTATAACATTTCTTTTATTAAAAATATATACTATGGCAAGACACGCAGTGACACAAATTTAAAAAGACATATAATTGTATAAATATAGGAAAAAAGGAAGAGGTTGCCCTCTAACCTATGGTATAAATGAATAAAATAATACTGTGAGTTAATTATATATAGTCCTAGGTAATTGAAAATATTAAGGAGGAATGATATGAGGAAATTTATATCTATACTACTTCTAGGAATCTTGCTAATAAATGCAATAAGTTCTTTAGCATCGATAGCTCATGTTGATGAAAATTATGACTTAATCATTATTACTCAAGCAGACTTTGAAGATGAATTACAACCATTAGTTGAACACAAAGAACAACACAAAGTAGCGACAAAGATTGTAACTCTTGAGGAAATAAACAACAGTGTTTATTTCCCGGTCAAAGGTAGGGATGATGCTGAGCAAATTAAGTATTTTATCAAAAATGCCAAAGAAAACTGGAATATAAGCTATGTCATGCTTGTTGGAGGAAAAGAAGAGATGCCTGTCAGGTATTCCGTTTTTAATTTTAATAGTAACATTAAGTTCAACAGGAGTTTTTTATTTCCAGATATTTCTTCTGTTACCTCGAATAATTTTATAAGTGACTTATATTACGCTGATATTTATGATGCAAACGATAGTTTTTGCAGTTGGGATTCAAACAACAATAGTGTATTTGGAGAGATAGGTTTAGATGGCGCTATTGATGATGTAGATTTATACCCAGATGTATATGTTGGAAGAGTTCTTTGTCAGACCTGTGAAGAAGTTGAGATAGTTGTAAACAAAATTATTGAGTATGAGAATAATGTGTTTGGTAATGATTGGTTTAAAAATTTGATATTATGTGGAGGAGATACTCATCCAAATACATGGGAAGAAATCCTCTTATCGCTAGTTTTTAAAAATATCACTGGTATGAGATATAGACTTGCATGGGAAGGAGAATATATGTGCGACCAGGTCGCTAACTGTTTGGATACATTTACTGCAAAGAAGTTTTATTCGAGCGGACTTCTGGGAGTACGTGCAAAAAGACTTACTACGAGAAATATTAACCAGGCAATAAATGATGGTGCAGGTTTTTTACTTTTTTCAATGCATGGGTCACCCACAAGTATGGTAACCTTTCCACCTTTTAATAAAAAAAGATGGATACAATTGCCATCGCCATCTGGTTACGATATATCTGAGGTTCAAAAACTTATCAACGGTGGTAAACTTCCAATAGCCGTATTTAGCGCATGTTCAAATGGAGATTTTAGTACTGTATCCAGTCCTATTGCTTGGGAGTTTGTGAAACATATTAATGGTGGAGCAATAGCAAGTTTTGCATTAACTACTGAAGGTAATATTTACCCAACTACAATGTATACAGAATCTCTTAGTGGACATACAACAATGAGTGTTTTTGAGGCATATGCAGATGGCATAGATTCTCTTGGAGAGATATGGTCAGAGACAATTATTAGGTATCTAGATGATGATTGGGCTTGGTCTATTAACGAATATCTAAATTCCGATGGCAATTCAGTAGCTTGGTTGAACTTTTTGGCGGTTGAGGAATGGATTCTCTACGGTGATCCTAGTTTAAAAATAGGGGGATATTCTAGTTAATTCGACCAAAAAATCTCTCTTTTTTATTTATATCTTAGGATGAGATTTTAATCGTAAAAAAAGTGACAAAAAAAGAATAGTTGGATGGTGAAGCAGTGACACGAATTACAAAGACAAAATAAGAAAAAGAGAGATGGATTTTTTAGTATCCCATGAGATGTCGCAGGAGTGGGAATGCATGCGGGAACCGCTGGAACAATCGTTCCCAGAACCAATTGAACAGTATGCTGTATGAACAGGGCATGATCACCGAGAGTTCTCCCCAGTCGCTTTCATTCCCATGGATGTCTTTGGCTTTCGCTTTAATTACATAGGTTCCCTTTTTAGTCCAAGTATGCGATTTGGTAGCTACATCACCTGAGACATAGGGTCCAATCCATCCGCTGTTTGTCTCATCACCCCAATCTATGTAGTAGGAAATAGTATCGTTGTCAGGATCGGTGGTTGTGAAATTATACTCAATGGCAACCTTTATTTTTCCCTTCGCTGGACCAGTTATTACTGGTTTTTCAGGAGAATCTCCAATAACTTTCACATGGATTATTGGTGAATACCACCATTCCTGTCCAAAAACCTCTTCCACACCATCAGTACCTTCAAGCATTTCATAATAATCATCATCTGTTCTTTCTTTGATTATACGTAAATATGAAATATGACCATATATTTCCGGATGCAGAATTGTTGTGTATAACTGATCTACTTTTGCTTTTGCAACAAAATAGTAATCTCCAGGAGATTCTAATAAAATATTTTCAATATAATTTACACCGTTGGTTGTTCCACTCTCTGCATCATCCCAACCAGTACCTCCATAATAATCACCCTCATGTTCATCATGATCTATGGTAGTAAATTCAAAATTATTTATTGGATCAGGATTAGTTCCCCATAGAATATAAGTATGATCAACAACAAGACTTCCATTAACCTGCCAAGTCAATTGTATTGTTGAACCAGGATTAACTTCAACATCATTTTCAACTGTTCCTGATTGCCAATGTAAATACGGTTGAGCAAGATCAGTCTGATGTAAAACTAATCGTCTAACTTCAGCACCAAAACGATGGATTGTATCATTTCCAAAAGTATATTCTGGAGGATTTTTTTGAACTGAATATTCTGGAGATATCCATAAAATTCCAGAACCAGGATAATTACCAAAAATTTCATCCTCGACATACGGATCTTCAGCTGGGTTTTTTTCGACATCTGAACCATACATCCATGGTATTATTGCACCTGGTGCTTCATACAAAATTGAAGCTGCTGGACCAATTGAATCCTCATCAAAATCTCCCCCATAATCACCCATATAATCACCGAGTCTTAATCCAGCCGCATCATGGTAATATAAATCTGGAGGGCAATAACTATAGATTTTACCAGTAATAGGACTTGTACCATATACGTTTTCATGAGTTGAGGTCCAAGAATAGCATAACATTCGAATGCCATCATGGAAATCACTACCCACTCTTATCAAATGATGATTCACAAATTCACGTAAAGTTTTTCCATTAACACTCCCCCAGATTCCTCCCGTTGGTGATCCTGGACCATCATAATCTAACTCTCTACATAAATCCCATCCATTCGCATCATAACGTTGAGGGCCATAATCAAAGCTATACGGATTATAGCAGACGACAAGGTAAATCTCTCTATTATCAATAATCCAATTAAGCCACTCCTTTGAATACTCTTCACACGACTCATCAGTAAAAGCCATCCGCATTAACCAATCTGTAAACCAATAAAGTCCAATATATCCTACATTTTCATTACCATGTGGACCACCAACAAATAGAACCTCTGGTTTATGGAAACCTAACGATTCATTGGTTATTCTAACAAAATAAAGATCATAGCCACCTGTGACAGTACCCGTGTTGTAAAGTTCGTTTGCTTTGAAAACCTCAAGATAGCCAGGATAAGTTGACTCTAAGTCAAGATACCAACTTACAAGTTCTGCGTAATTCGTTGGTTTATAGTACCAACTAGGACTTAAAAGTGGTTCTGTTGGATCTCCTTCTAGTTCAAATTGTATAACATTTTCTTTAATATAGTCATTAGGATAACTATAAACTGAATTGACATTCGACATAATCAGTAAAAAAACCAATCCAGATGATATAAATAATATTTTATTTTTCATATTGAAAACCCCCATAATTAATATTAGTTAATACCTTGCATCTATAAAAATATACCTTCTAATAAGGATATATAAATTTTTTAAAATTAAAAATATTCTAAATATTTATGTAAAAATGAAAGATTTTATAGAAATCGTGGTAAATATCGCTGAATTTTTTAAAAAAGTATATGGTGAAATTCTTTGTTATAAATATCAGAAAAAAGATATAATTTAAGATAGAAATTTTTATACAAAAGAACAGTGACACGGTTTTAATGAAAATCTACATAATTTGTTAAATCAAACTCTCTATTACGTAAAGGATTATAGTGTAAATCATACGAGAATCATATTCTTACCAACTCATAGAGATATTTTACTTCATTGAAATTTAATATCTTCTACTAAATATTTTAAATCTGCTCTTGGCTGAAAATCAACACTATTATTAGCAAATACAAATAGTTCTTGGGTAAAAAGTGGTACAACAATTACATCATCAACAATTGCAATTCTAAATCCTTCCTTTAATAGATTTAATCTTTTTTTAAAATCCATCTCAGAAGATGCTTCTTCTCCTAACCTATCGACCTCAGGATTAGAATAGTGTCCACTATTTAAATATCCTAAATAATTCTCACCCTCAGACCTAATGAGATAATCATAATAAACTCCACCATCAACAGACATAGTATCCCATCCAATCAGCCAAAGTGATGTATTTTTTTCCAAAACTACTTTATTATTAAACTCCTCCATTGACATACCATTAACAGTTACATTCATCCCAATTTTTGAAAGTTGCTCTGAAATTAAATTGCAGTTTTCAAGGTTATAGTCAAACATTTCAGTAATACAATCAAGCTCAATATCAAATCCATCTCCATATCCTGCTTGTTCTAAAAGTTCTTTAGCTTTAGTTACATTATAAGTAAGTCTTTGGATCTCTGGATTATATCCAAAAATATAAGAAGTGATAAACTGAGAAGCAGGAACTGCTAATCCTTGAAAAGGTCCATTTATAAGAGGTTCTATGTCAATGCCATGATATATTGCTCGTCTAACACGTACATCTGCAGTTGGATTTTTACCATCTGGAAAAGCATAACTACCGTTTTGTCTTAAATCAAAACCAATAATATACGTCGATAAAGGAGGAAATTTAAGTAATTTAATATTTTCATAATTTAATATATCATTGATAGACTCATTTACATTGTATTCGGCAATATCAATCTCTCCTGAAACAAGTTTTGTAATTCTTTCTTCATCATCTTCTATAAGTTTTAAAATTACAGATTTAATTTTAGGCTTACCTTTCCAATATTTGTCAAATCTTTCAAGCTTAGTATAATTATTTTCAACATATTCTACTAATTTATATGCACCAGTACCTATTGGCCAATCATCTTCGGTTTCCTCAAGATGATCTTTTGAAAAAACAATAAAATTTTGAGCAAGCTTTGGCAGTAGTGTTGGATATGGTTTAATTGTTTTAATATCGATTGTGTAATTATCAATAATGATTACTTCTTCAATAAAGGATTTATAACTTTGATAAATTTCATCAATTGAGAATTTGACATCTTTAGCGGTAAAATTATAATCATTATGAAATTTGACGTTTTTCCTTAAAAAAAATCTCCATGTATAATAATCAGTGTTATACCAATATTCCGATAGAGCTGGAATTATTCTATAGTCCTTATCAAATTCAACTAATCCATTAAAGATGTTTGGTGATATAGTAAGTGAATTTAGCCCAGTTGAGCTAAAAGGATAGAGAAAATCATTGTCAAAAAAAGCAACTGTTAATTCATCTTTTACTGTTTTTTCAATACCCTTGTCTTTGTCTGATTTTTCAAAACAACCTAACAACAAAGTTACAAGTAATAAAATAATTATACAAAAAGAAAATATTTTGTAAAATTTTTTACCTCTTAACATTTCTTCACTTGGTCGTATATCCATTTCTATCCAGTAATATTTGGTATGATTTTTGTTCAAAAAACAGCAATATTATTCCAATGACCAATCCTTTCGTCCACATACTTTTTCGCATATTTCCTTCATCCTCCCCTGTTATAAAACAGGTCAAGAATTCAGATGGCTTTATTTTATTTAAACGTTTGGAACCAATAAAAATCACAAATATAGTGTCGGGTGGGGAAGCAGTGACAGGGTTTCTTTGATTCTTCAATCGTCATTTTCGACAATATTCCAGATGGTCTCCAAAATAATGCAGGGGGATGTGAACCCCTATCGAGATGGGAACTTGAATTAATTAGTAAAAATTGTGTTTCTCTCCTATTAATAAACCGTGCTAATAAGTAGCAGATTGGGGGCGGACATAACACCCCAGGGTTACAGCTCCCACCAAAAAAAGAATTAAATACCACCGGGAAACATTGGCAGGGATTGATTCTCAGATCATCATTTACGACAAGTTCAAATGTTCCTCCTATATAATTCAATTCTTTAACACTTTAAAGAAAAACAGGAATAAGAATCCATTGATTCTCTCTGTAACTGTTGGAGTGTTTTCTGCCCATACTGTAACATTTATTTCGACAGCTCCGAATCCAAAAAAGAAAAATCCGGGGAGAATGGTGACTTCTTCATTGGGGGGGATCGGTTTGATACCCCCTGAATATTCCCTCGGGCAAATGAGTTTCCCACCATCTAAGGTCAAGGTCCAATGTACATCGAACGCAGTTGTTGATAGAAAGTTTCTAATTAAAAGTTTTGAACCGTATGTTTTTGGAGTAAATTTCATCCAAAGCTGAGTTGGACCATACGGGTATTTTAATGGATAATAATCATACGCTCCCGGGTCACCAGGGAAGTAACGCGGTGTATCAATGATTCCATCAGAGCCATTTATATCTTGATTTGGACCCCAGAAATCATCATTTGTGTAAAAGTCAGAATAGTAATTTCCACCCGTGAGAAAATCACCATTCCAGATATTATTACCTTCATAGTCTATGGCATCTGTCATATAATTATCCATAAAATAATTATGATAAATAAGATTACCAGAACCACCTTCAATAACTATACCCATATCATTATTTTTAATGATATTTTCTAAAAGGGTGTTGTGTAAACCAACGATATATACACCTTCATCATTGCCATTCAAAATATTTTTAAAAATAGTATGGTTTGAACCAGAAACTACAATACCGAATAAATTATCTGAAATTTTATTACCAACAATTTTCGCCTTTGAATGTGTCAAAGAAATCCCTATAAAATTTCTCGATCTAATAATATTATGCGCTATCTGTGTACTATTTGCTTGAACAACAATGCATTTTGCCCAGAATCCTTCTTCTTGTCGAATAGTAAATCCCTCTATGATAACATCATCAGCTGAAATGGACACAATATTTACAGAATTACTATTGCTCTCGATGATGGTGGTATTGTTTTTCTCGCCAAATAAGCAGATAGATTTATCTATGAGAATAATCTCGTTATATGGAGATGAGGCAGCGTACACAAAAACGGTGTCTCCATCACTCGCATCATTTATCGCATCCTGAATCCTGCTGTAATTCCCTGGTCCAGTCCCGCCAACATACAACCAGGTTACTCGTGATGCTAATTTCTCTGTGTTCTGTGCCATCGCTGGTGCATACGCTATCCCAACGAACAAGAAAACGATTCCAACTGTCAACCATTTCCTTTTCATTAATCTATCCTCTTGGTAGATATGGTTCATACCCCCAAAAACAATCCAAACGCCATCCGATTTCAAAGATAATTAAAAATGGGAATATAATAAATAGATACAATATAAATATTAATCTATTATTCCTATCTAGATTTAATATATCAAACATTATATTTGAAATAAAAGTATACAACGATAGAAATACGTATAGCGGGAATAAAAGTATACATAAACCTGTATAATTCCGATTTAATGTATTTTTGTTTCCACAATCGCACTCTGAATTCGATAGCTGAGTTATTTCTGTATTGAGTATTGTATTTTTTTCAATAACTGTTGATATTTCCTTCTGCATCTCCTGATTGTTGAATTGATACTTCCCAATCATTGACTGAATCCTGGATTTACTGACAACCTTAGAAAGAATCAATCCAATGAAATACATCTGTCTGATTTGCTTCTTGGTTACAACAGGAAACTCTGATGTAAGGAATATTCCCCTGCTTATCTGGGATTTGAGGATGATTCGTTGAATCTCCTTGTTGCAGGCAATATCACAGATGGTCTGGAACAGTAGTTCTCTCTGATTGATTCTTTCTTGGATACGATTCTGTTGTGAGGTCTGGACGATGTGATACCCGACAACATTCCCAAGTGATGCCACTACAAGAATCACAATAGCACAGAGACTTATCAATATCCGAGGTTTCTTATCCACCCTTGCTTTCCCCCATTTACCATATTTTACATCACTGTTCTTCTATAAAAACAATATCCTCAGAAGGAACAGAGGTCAAGCTATTTTTTCAATCGAAATTGAAGTCATGTTTTGTTTTCAGTTCTTTTTATCGTTATCTTGCGGGTTCACTGTCTATGCCTGTTGCGGGTTCAGAGTGCAGTCACGTAAAAGATGATGGTTTTCTCCTGTTAAATCACCGTGCTAATAATTAGCATGTCGGGGGCGGACATGTACCCCGGGGGTTACAGTTCCCTCTAAAAAATAGTAAAGCATTAAATCAGTTTTTTTCCTTGATGCGAAATAAAAAAGAAAAAATTGGTTAGAAAAACTTCCACACCGTCATTTCTTCGCTAACCTCGTTTCCAAGGTGATCATATTGAATAGCTCTGATTGTATGTTTTCCGAATGAAAAGGTGTTCCAGTCCCAGGTAAATGGTGCTACTGAATCAGTCTCAGCAAGTGTATCATCGAGATAATACTCAACTCGATCGATTCCGTATCCATCTCCGGGTGATTCTATAATTATTTTTCCGATTATAATGGTTTTTCCAAAGGGTGTAGGGAACCTTTCTTTGTTTGCGATATACAGATATCCGTTGTCTGGTTTTTTAATCATCCCTGTTTCTTCGACAATGGGGAAGATAATATACGAGAGATGTTCGCTGTCGATGTATAAGGTGTTTTGCGCAACTGCATACGTTGGATTTTGATAATAATTGTAGATACTATCTCCGGTGTTTGGATTAGCAAGGAACCGTGGGGAATTCGAGCAAGAGACTGCGACTCGAATCTGGTGACCCGTATTCCATACATAGGAGGTACTAAAGAGACTTACTTCGATTTCATAGATTTCACCAGGGACCATGAATTCCCAGTGATCTGCTCCGTTCCGGTTTCTCATCCGTAAGATTCCATCGGTTATCAGCATTGATCTTCCATCGGGATAGACATCAGTGAGCTTTACAGTGAAATCAGTATCGATACAATCGGATGAGACGAACAATCGTGCCTTTATCGGTCCTGTGACACCAAGAGGTTGTGTTAGAACCGGTGAGGTAAACAGGAGAACATCGTCTCGTTCTTCAACTGAACGCTGATCTTTAGGCCCCTGATCTAAGAGGAGGTTTTGTCCTCCGATTGTTGATACTGGATTTTCTGGATTATACATGAAAGCAATAGGGGAAAAATCCCCAGGTATATCTTCGCTAAGTAGTTTGTTTTCGTGGAAGTAAAAATTGGTTTCTTCTGCTGATATCGGCCAGTTCTCAGAATATCGCCATTCATTTCCTATGGCACTGGCGTTATCGACATCGCCCATCGTATAATAGGTCACGGTTGGCCAGTCATCAAATGGATGATTTGGATCATCCATTGTATATTGATTAATCATATCGCGAAACATATTCCTAGAAAATGTATCATATTGATTCTCCGGATAGGTAAGATCACCTGCATCGCTCTGATTGTATCCGAATTGGGTATGCGTCCATGGACCCATGATGAGCTTGGATTTCCCCAAAGCCCCTTCCCCACCTTGGTATTGATAGCCTATAAATCCATCGATGATCCCCTGTGGGAACATATCGTACCATCCGCCGATATGAATGGCAGGGACATTGATATGTTGCCATTTATTCTCTAATGTCATATTTTCCCAAAAATTTTCTGATGAATTCTCCATTTGACAAAGTAATAAAAACAAGTTTTCAGGAAGCCAATTTTCAAGTAAATATTGTCTTAATTCTCCACCAGGATAACAGGGTTCTTTATGGTAATTTGATGATGCAACTCCTATATATTGACAGGTAAGAGACGGTGGAGTAGATCCAGCCATGAAGTATTGATTCGATCCAAAAGCTGAACGCCCCCAGGTAGCGATTCTTCCATTCGACCAATTTTGAGCAGCAATCCACACTGTTGTATCATAACCATCATAATAGGCACCTCCAGGCTCTATTTGAGGAGTTCCTTCTGATGCATAGTACCCCCTCTCATCCTGGACGATAAATGGCCATCCTGAGTATACCCATTCCGCAAGATTATAATCTTGGCCATTAAGATATTGTTGAATGTTATTCTTATTATAAGGCATCCGAATAAGAATACACCCATGAGGAGGACATCCTTCATAAGGAAGATACACATCAGTTGCTAAATGCACTCCGTCACGCATCGGAACCATATAGGTTTCTTTAATATAACCTAAAAAAACCGAGTTTTCAACTAGTCGTTCTGTATTAAAGTTATTGATATTTCCCAGAACAGGTATTGCAGTTGCAATCACTAACATACATATACAGAGTCCTAAAATTTTTTTTCTCATATTTTTTCCTCCTTTCTTCATTTTTTATTTTTCGGTGTCTAAAGAAGGGAGCGGCAATGATACCACTGAATAAGGGGGTAATATAATCAATGACCAGAACCTTGCCAACCTCCCTTCCCATTCCATTTTTTCCTCCTTTCCTCCATTATTTTTTAATAATTAATATCTTTTACTTTTCCTTCAATTGTGCAAATCATGATTTTTTGGATTTGACTATTTGGGATAAACCCTTGATCCTCAAACACCTCCCGAGTATCATTTTTTTTTATAATACGTCCTGTAACAATTCCTTTTTTGGTGATTTGGATTGCATCATAGATTTGCTTTTCTCCGCTTTTTTGGATAACTATAGCGTTTTCAATGAACTGTTCCATAACCAGGCATCCTTTTTTTCGTGGTGAGTTATTCTAGGCGTAGCAACCTCGTGATTTGATGAGGTTGTTTTGTTTTCTTCCTCTCAACATCCTAGCTCATTGGCAAATCTTTTACCAATTTTTTTCTTTCCTACATTTTCTTAAAGTATATCGATTCATATGAAATTTTTTTTTAAAAAACAGTGCAAACATAAAAAATATTATATAGTAATTAATCGTATGCAATAGATAATGATAGATCTCGATATAAAAGATAGAAAAATACTTTATCATCTTGATTTAAATTCACGACAATCATTTGCAAGCATCGGGAAAAAAGTTGGTTTGCATAGAAACCATGTTCTCCGTCGCGTCAATAAGCTTATTGAACAAGGTGTTATTTGGAGATTTATAACTTATGTTGATCCTACTAAACTTGGGTTTTTAATGTATCGTTTTTATTTTGTATTTCAATATGCGACACCGGCAATCCGAAAGAAAATGGTTGAAGAACTTGTCAATATTAAATATTCAATGTTTGTGAATAGTTGTGAAGGACAAATCGATTTATCGGTGTATTTTTGTATCCATCATCAAAATGTATATCATTTTCAAAAAATTTGGGAAGAATTTTATAACAGATATCGAAATTATTTTTCAAAAGCATATTTTTCTATCTGGTGTTATCTCTACACCTATCCATATACGTTTTTAATTCAAAGCAACAATGAAAAAAGATTAGATACACAACACATCATGTTAGTGGGAGGTGGACAGACCGTTGTTGTTGATGAATTGGATGTACAAATATTAAAACATATTTTTGGGAATGCGCGTCTCCCTACAGTAGAATTGGCACAGAATCTTAGGGTAACCTCCGCGACGGTCACCGCACGATTAAAAAAACTTGAAAAACTAGGGGTCATTAAGGGGTACTCTATTTATTTGGATTTTGATAAACTCAAATATAATCTGTATAAACTTGATATTTATTTACAGGACTATAAGTTACGAAATAAAATCAATGCCTATATCATTAACAATCCAGCAGTCCGGAACCGGTATATTTCTTTAGGTGACGCTGCAGATTTGGAATATGAGCTTAATCTGAAGAATGTGTCTTTTTTACATGAGTTCATGGACGATGTAATGATGCAATTTCCTGATTCGATTAAAAACTACACATATATTAATTCCTTAAGACGACATAAATTTAAAATTGAAACCCTTATATGAAGGAATATAAATAGAGAGATGTTGTTAAAGTAATCAGGGTAGGATGCCAAGTTGTTTCATTAATCCTTGAAAATCAGCATATGCCCATCGCTCAATTATCTTTCCATCTCGAATTGTGACAATGTCGACACCTGAGATTTTTGCATGTTTATTTGTTGGTGGAATGCCTTGGAAATCTCCACGATGTGTTCCCGTAGCGGACCATAGTTCTACCACTCGGTCATTTTCTGCGATTAAATCCTCAAGGGTAAACGTAAGATCAGGAAATGCTTTTTGATAACTCATAAGGGATTGCTTTAAAGGAGCAAAACCCCTATATTCATCATTTCCGACGTGTAATACAAAATTTTCAGAAATAAAATCCGCAATCTTATCCAGATTTTTATTCGTCCACACCTCGTGATAATATTTCCGTGAAATTTCTTTATTTTCTTCAGATGACATAATATATCGACCTTTTTGGTATTTTCATATAAGGTATAGACTTAAATGATTTCCTCTTGATAGTATTTCTGTATTTCTTATTTATTATGTATCTGGATAATGCGTATATTCCCTATCAGTCGGCAAATTTTAATTCAGGTTCAAGTCCGATTATCCAAAAAACACTGTTCCAGAGGAGAAAAAAAAAGTTGGCACGCCGTCCGCTGAATGCGAACTTGAAGTTCAACTTAGTTAGGAAAAAAATCGGTTAAAAAACGTCCCTTTATTATCATCTTCATTTCCAACAGTCGAGAATGGCACCCCTTTTTTTAATAGATGGGACCCAAATAGCTTCTCCCAAAAACTTGTCAATATCTTGCGGGTTCACTGTGCAGTCACGTAAAAAATGATGGTTTTCTTCTGTAAAATAACCGTGCTAATGAATAGCATGTCGGGGGCGGGAGTTGAACCCGCGGCCTCCTGATATCTTAGCGCAACCATGCATCAATCGAACCTTTGAGCTGGGCTTATGAGTCAGGCGCTCTGACCAGGCTGAGCCACCCCGACGCGACAGCATGCTGAATAGGGACTGTTTATAAAAACCTTCTTGATGAAAAAACCCTCTTTTATTACTCGTCCAAAACAAGCTTTTTTCTCCCACGCAAAAAGATAACAGAAAGACCATTATTTTTTAACCGCTTTCTTAACTCGCTATCGTTCGTCACCACAATCCCATGGGTCTTTAACGCTATATTCACCAATGCTTCGTCAGCAGAGCTTGCAGGATCATCAATCCGTTCAAAGGTCTCAATTAGCTTTAACGCAGCTGCGGCCTTCTTTTGATCTTTTCTATGAGTCGAAAGGATTTTAAGTTCCCGTGCCACAGTGGTTGGGACCATAAGGCGATACGAGCCTACCAGACGATCAAGCTCTTTTTTCCAATCGACAGAAACCTCAAAAAACATAAGGATAGCACTGCTATCCAGGATCACTGTTTTGTGAATTTTATCTCCCCGTATCCAATCAGATGCCATTTTCCTTCAATGCGTCTGCTCACCGCGATGCGTTGCCCTTTATCAGCGCAGACCGGTAATTTCAGTTTCACCCGAATCCATTCCGGTCGAAGTTCACTGATGATACCAACCGTCGTCGCAGTCCCAACCGTCAGCATCAACGGTTCATTGGTTTTCAGTGGCTCCACATTCTTCTCATCAACTGTTCCAACCGCACGCTTCAGCAGGCACATCGACAGATCAATGGCATCAAGCACAGGTGGTAGCTGCCCGGGTCTGCCAACAAGCTTTCCTGCAAGTGAATCTGATTTGACCATCGTAGGATCAAGCTCGGTCCCGATGGCTAGTAGTCCACCCGGTAAGGCTCTCTCAGTTACCGTTCCCCCCGTGATCAATGAGTATACCGTGGTGAATATCGGCTCAAGAACCGGTTTGCCTTCTACCTCTCTCTTCCGTCCTGGTGCAATCTCGATTCTTTCGCCTTTCGTCAGCGTCCCCTGAAGAAGTGATCCACCAACCACGCCTCCTTTCAATTCACTAGGTTTTGTCCCAGGCTTATTCACATCAAAACTCCTGGCGACATACATGAGCGGTGGTTTTTCAGTATCTCGTTGTGGCGTCGGGATATGTTCCTCCATTGTTTTAATCAACACATCGATGTTAATGTCATGATGGGCGCTTACTGGTATTATCGGTGCGCTTTCCGCGCAGGTCCCTTTGACAAACTTTGCTATTTGTTCATAGTTCTTCTGTGCATCTTCCTCAGAGACAAGGTCGATTTTGTTCTGCACAATGATAATCCGTTTCGCACCAATGATCTCTAATGCCATGAGATGTTCTCGTGTCTGAGGCTGTGGACATACCTCATTTGCAGCGATAACAAGGATTGCACCATCCATGATAGCAGCACCAGAAAGCATGGTTGCCATAAGCGTCTCATGACCAGGTGCATCAACAAACGACACCACTCGAAGTAATTCTGTTTTTCCTTTACAATTTAGGCAAATCTTCTGAGTGGTATAACAAGCAGGGTCGTCACAATTCGGACATTTATAGAACGCGGCATCAGCATACCCCAGACGGATTGATATGCCCCGCTTCAATTCCTCGGAATGCTCATCAGTCCATTTGCCGGTCAACCGTTGAGTCAGCGTCGTTTTCCCATGGTCAACATGCCCAATCATCCCGATGTTAACCTCGGGAGGTTTTGAAAAACTCATTATTGCTCCTCTTTCTTCTCCTTTGATGATGCCTCTTTTAGCTCTGTTTTTGCATCACCTTTAATGATTTCTTCAATTGGTTTGGCGCCAGGTTTCATAACCTTCATGTTTACTTGGACGATCTCTTGGTTTATCGTATTTCCACGGACTGACTTTTTTTTACGTTTTCCCCGCGTTTGTGGCTTAAAACCAAGTCCTCGACTTAACAGCAGTCGCCTTCTGGTAGACCCGGGGATATCTTGTCTCATGGGGAACCCGTCTTTATCGGTCCCACCAGTAATCTTAAGTTTATATCCGGGAAGGGAGACGAAGATGCCGTCGACCTCATCGTTGATTTTTTTACCAATTAATGAGTTGGCATGATGTCCGCTTACAGGGATGTTATAGGACTTTCCCGATTGGATGTCGTTGACAACAACTTTGAATTCTACCATGATTCTTTCTCCTTATATTTCTTCTTTTATTGGAGTAATTTTGTAACGCAGTGTTACATGAAGGGGAATAGCGAGTATTTTATAAATCTTCTCCTTAATGAGGAAATATTCCGCAGTTCCTTGTCGTTATAAGGAGAATTCATCCTGTTTTTTTGTTATCTTTCATCACTCAAAAAGAATTTAAGGAATAAGACCATTCCAGTTCGCACTTTAAAACAGGAATAAAAAAACGTGAGACAATGTACGCCTTAGCAAAAATACATGATACAGTCCGAGTACCTCCCGAGAGATTTGGTGAAGATTTAAACGAAGCGATAAAAGATATCGTTCAGAAAACATTTGAAGGGACAATCCGGCGGAACCATGGGTTAATTGTGGTGGTTGATAACATAACGCCATTGGGTGACGGCATTGTTATTCATGGTGACGGCGGCATGTATCAGAAAGTTGAATTTGAAGCTGTTACCTTTAACCCGCTGTTACAAGAACTTGTCGATGGTATAGTATGTGAAATCGTCGAGTTCGGTGCATTTTGCCATATTGGTCCCCTTGATGCGTTACTCCATATGAGCCAGATTATGAATGACTATGTGGATGTTGACGCGGAAAGTGGGCGGGTTCAAGGCAAAGAAACAAAACGGGTCCTTAAAGTCGGTGACCCGATTCGTGCACGTATTGTTGCAGTGAGTTTAAATGAATTATCTGCTCGGGAAAGTAAAATCGGTCTTACCATGCGACAACCTGCACTGGGGGCGCATGAATGGCTCGCAGAACCAAAAGATGAAAAACGAGGCGAAAAGAAAAAGGACGACCGTAGAGAAAAACGGGATGAACGAAGGCAGAAAAAATGAAGAGCTTAAATGCGTGTAAATCCTGTCATTTGTTAACAGAAAAAGACCGTTGCCCAAATTGTTCTGATCAGACCGTGAGTCGGTGGCGGGGATACGTAATTGTTCGTGACCCAGAGCATTCCCAGGTGGCCAAGAAAATGAACATCACAAAACCTGGAAAGTATGCCTTGAAGGTTAGTTAACGATATGTATGTGTTACCTGATGATTTAAAAGACACGTTGAAAGGGCATATCGGACAGCTGGTGGATGAACCAGCACTGCTCACACTCCTCCGCGAAGAGAGAGATTTTGTTTCTGTTGGAGATAAAGTAACATATACCGTCCTAAAACATGGGTTTATTCCTCGTCTCTGTATTGTTGATTTTCTCCTGGAACGCAAACCATATTCACTTGAAATGAAAACCTGTATTAAGGAGTTTAAGGCAGTCCATCTTAAGATAAGGAATCCTCCTGGGACTATCACCGATGAACTATGGGATGCTATAAAAGCTGTTTTTCAAAACCCCAAACGGGGTCCGGTTTGTATCGAGATTGACGGGGAAGAAGACCTTGCTTCGTTAGCTGTCATATATCTTTCCCCTCCAGGCGTAACAGTAATATATGGATTGCCGAATAAGGGGGTCGTGGTCGTGGAAGTAACCGCTGCCCATAAACGGAAAGTAAAAGAAGTATTAGAGAGAATGTGAAGTCCTATGGAAATTGAGATTCAATCAAAAATCGATAACCTCCTCCTCGGCAGAACAGAAATACGTTTTATGATTCTTCATGAGGGCGAAGGAACTCCAAAGCGTGAATTGGTACGCAGTGAGCTTGCTGAGAAATTAAATGCGAAGAAAGAGACGATCATGGTTGATTCCATGCATTCTTCTTTTGGCTCTCGCAAGACAATCGGTTATGCGAAGATTTACAAATCTATCGAAGACGCTAAAGCAGGAGAAGCAGATTTTATATTAAAGCGTAATGGACTAGGGACAAAGAAGAAACGAAAGAAGGAAGCTGCCAAAGAAGGGGAAGAAAAGAAAGAACCACCAAAGGAAAAACCTCAGAAGGCAGAGTCAAAAGCACCATCTGATGAGTAACAGACAAACGTAAAGAAGGAGTAGATCATGGAAAAAAGAGAAGTGTTTAAGGTCGAAGGCGATAAGATTGTTCGACAGCGGAAAAACTGCCCGAAATGCGGCGATGGTGTGTTCCTGGCCGATCATAAGGACCGGTTGAGTTGTGGGAAATGTGGGTACACTGAGTTTAAGGCCAAGAAACAGGAAAACGAAAAACCAAACGTCTAACTTCATTTCCTGAGGTCCCTTATCTTATTTTTTAATAAATGCATGCACGTCTCCAACCTTGTACTGTTTTAGAATAAATTGTTAGAGGAGTGGTCTTACGAATGGCATGGGTGATAGGCAAAACCTATTAATTCTTCTGCGGATTAGCCGACTTGTCTTGGGCCTGTAGTGTAGCTTGGATATCACAGAGGCCTCCGGAGCCTCTGACTCGGGTTCAAATCCCGACAGGTCCGTCTATTCTTATTGTTTCCATGCCTGATGAAGTGTATAGCGTTGGACATTCCATCGAAACAGCTGATCCATTTCAAACTGATATTGTTTTTTATATACGAAGATAAATCGCAGACAATCGATAAAGAACAGAACACCACGTAATTGCACTCCATCCTTGACATAGCGTTTCATCTGCCAGCGGTTCACCTGTGAAAGGAAGTGTTGTATCTGGGATGAAGAGGCAAACTTGGTTTTTTGTATTGGAACTATCTCGGAATGGCTTGTGTCATTATTATCCTTGAGAATGTGTTCATTTTGGCAGAGTTTTTCTATATCCGTTCCCGGCAGGGGATAGAGCAATGCAAAAAAGGTTTCATCGGCATCAAGAGCATCTGCCATCGTTAGGCTTTGTTGCATCATTTCAATGGTTTCTTGTGGTGCTCCAATCATGAAATACAGCCGTAATTGAAGGTTATTTTTTCTTATGATATCAACTGCTCTATAGATTTCTTGGTTGGTCATCCCTCGGTTATAGACGGTATTTCGAATGTACTCGTTGCCGGTCTCAACACCCATCCGTACCTGATAGCAGCCTGCGTCTTTCATAGTCCTTAACAGCTCATGGGTCACCAGATTCGCTCGTATATTGACGTTCCATCGGATCAACCGATGGAATCCTTTTTCTTTGAATTGTCTGCAGAAGTTTAGGACAAAGTCTTTGTTTAAAATAAAGGTGTCGTCGAAGAAGTAAAAATACCTAAATCCCGTATCATAATATTGTTTTATCCGTGTGTCGATTTCTTCTATGACGTTTTCCACACTACGAAATCGCACATAGGTTCCTTGTAAGACTTGGCGTAATGCATGATTGTTGCAGTATGAACAGGAATACGGGCATCCCCGTGACGCCATGATCGGAAGATGGTTGTTGTAAATGAACAAGCATTTATTCACATCAAAATCATCAAAATCAGGGAAAGCAAACAAATCTAAATTGGTGATTAGCTGTCGAGGTATATTTTTTATGATTTTTCCATTTTTTTTATACCAGATTCCATCCACTGTTGAACAATCGAGGGATGTATCAAGAAGCTCTTTGAGAACAAACTCTCCTTCTCCTATACAAACGATGTCGATTTCTTGATTTTGAATCACCTCGTCGGGGGAGAGGATGACATGCACCCCACCCGCGATGATGGGAACTGTGCTGTGTTGTTTTATAAAGCGTGCTATTGACAGTATTAATCGATAATTGAAACTTAACATGGAAAATCCGATGAGATCGGGTTTCTCTTTTTTTATTTCTTTAAGCACGGCTTCTTGCCAATCCCGTGCATGAAACACTAAATCGAGGATTTTTGCCTCATGGTCCGTCTTGTTTTGAATAAATCCTTTTAAAATGGGTAATGTAATTGGCGGTAGCATGGAGATTGATGTTGAGCTTGGTGGTTCTATGAGTAGAACCTTCATTGGGTCCTCCCCCAGTAACTCCATAACACCCGGTGATTTATAAAGTGGAGGTCATACGATAGATACCTGTTGAAAAGGTTTTTTTTCTCACGGACTATACACGTAGCTTTATATGTCCCCTGCTGATTTCAAGAACTATTTAGATGATCTCCTCTCAGTTATAGGTTGAGTAAAGCATGGGAGATGCTGAGAAGCCACAAAAAAGCGCTTTCTACGTCTCACTTTCAAAAGACGGTGTCACAATAAAAAAAGAAAGTGACAATATCTCTGAGATTGTCGGGTATTTACAGGAAGATGCTTTGGAATGGATGGACTTTACTGTTGATAATATTAATGAGGAGAGTTTTGTCATTGCATCATCTCTGAAATTTAGCCTACAGCTCGTTGCTAGTGTTCTAGCAGACCCCTATTCAGCATATGAGGATTTGGACACGGAATTAGGGCTAATGGTACCGGCTGTACGGGTTGATAAATTTGATGTAAAAGTCTATCCTCTCCTTATTCTGATTCGAAAGAATTTAATCATTACCATTCATCCTAAGGATGTTGTTCGTTTACAAAAAATTTACCGATATGCAGACATCTTTATGAAAAAAATCCGCCAAGATCTTCCTTGGAATGATAGACTTACGATTTTACTGACCCGTATTATCGATGAGAACAATCAGAAAAATTTCAATGGTCTGCGGATGATTGAGGAGGAAGGCGATGAGCTTGGCAAATACATGATTGAGCCAAAGGCTCCGCGAGTTGAAATTGGCAATGATATCTACAAGATGAAACATGCGTTGATTACGTATCTTAATACGCTTTGGGCATCGTGGGACGTGATTAACTCATTGCGATATGGGGATGCAGAGACAATATCTGATAATCAAAAGCTTTTACAGCGTATCGGTATTTTAGGAGACGACATTAACAGGCAGATTGCTCTTAGCGAGCATATGAGTGAGGTACTTGCCTCCGGATTGGAGGTGTTGCAGACGATTTATAATAACCAACTACAAATGTTGAATAATCGATTGGCTTTCATTGCGACGTGGCTTGCTGTCTTGGCAACAGCAGGACTGGTTCCAAACACGTTAGCGACGATTTTCGGTATCGGAAAAATTAATGATCTTATTGACTGGCCTTGGATAGTTACTTTTCTGGTGATATCCACTATTCTGTGTACTTATCTTATGTACCTCTTCTTCAAAACAAAAGAATGGATTCCTTCAAAGGTGGAATAAATCATATCAAGGAAATGGTCGTAAAATCGTTAATAGACCTTTGGTATCATTCTCCAAGGGACTTTCTTCATGTACTCACGATATGGTTCTCCATACTGTCGTAGTAAAACCTTTTCCTCGTCAAGAATACTCCATATCATTATCGGGATGGCAATCAGGGCGATACTAAAAGCAAACAGTGAATAGAAAAACAATGCAAGACCAAATCCGATGATGAGAATGGAGGTGTAATGAGGGTGTCTTATGTACTGGAAAATCCCCTCGGTAACAAGTTGTCCTGCATATGTTTTATTCCAGAAGATTTCCCATTTAAAATAGACATATGTGCCAAGAAGAAAAATGATACAACCAAAAAGAACAGTCATGGTTTGTGGTAAGGGAATTTCCCAAACCCCATAGACAGGGGTGAGCGGTCCGATCAGGATAATAAGCAGCAATGGTGAATAATGGACAATAAAAAGTGCCCGTAGTTCTTTTGGTGGTTTGTAATGCAACATAGCACTTAGACGATTTGTATGCCGCCTTTCCCGATCTCGATGTTCTGTGGTTTAAGTGTGTGTTTGGTGCTTCGCATTTTCATTACGGCAAGTTTGCGCCGATCCATTGTCGGGTCAAGGCTAAGGAGAATAACACCGTCAGCAAGGAATTCTGAGAGTCCATCACGTGAATAGTTCATTGAACTGGATGGCAGTTCTGAGGTAACCACTGCAGTGCATTTTGCTGTTTCTAAGGCATTCATGATGTAATGCAGATGTAATCGTCGAACAGGGAGATTGCCTGTGCCCGCCTCTTCATGATCAATGTTATCGACCTCATTGTTGAATTCAGGATTGTTGATATAGATAGGCATTTCAGAAAGAGGTGTGATAGAGTCAAGAACAACACGGTCGTAATTTCCAGAAAGGATTTCGTTGATCATACTTTCGTAGATGAGTTTTTTATTTATGTTAAGAAATAAAAATTTTATTTGTCCAGTTTGTATCGCTGGTTCTAAATTTATGCCAAGTTCTGCTGCCTGAAGAAGAAGTCCTTCGATTTTTTTATCCAGTGTTAGATAAAGACACTTTTTCCCGTCTTCAATTCCTTTAGCGAGAAATTGTATACAAAAAATAGATTTTCCACTTCCTGGTGGGCCTGAAACAAGAGTAACGCTTTCTTTTGGCAGACCACCTGAAAGTAATTCATCAAGTCCGTTCACTCCAGTTTTAACTCTTTCTAATTTTCCCACTGAGGCTTTATTATCCATTTGAATGAGTGCCATGATCCACCCTCGGAACTGTATAGACGTGCGTATATAATAAATTGTTGTATTCAATCGTCATAGTGTGCTGATTATTGACATGGTTTTCTGATAGTATATTAATATTTATGAAAATATTTATATATTTATAATGTAGAATATATAATATAGAGAAACGAGAATAGATGTTATGACTGTCAAAGACATAAAAATCTGGATCTGGGTGCAAAACAACAGAATACTCAAAGCTATATCAAACAAAGAATCAGGCACCATTTCTATTTACGACGAATGCGATAATATCATACTTAGACGGACAGGACTTACAAGACAACAAGTCAAATCCATCGAACTTATCTTCGCAGCATACGTCCTTAAAAAAATCGGTGACCGTAAAGAACCATTCACTTATTTATAACCAGGCAGCATAATCCTCCGTTCAGGGTACACTTTAATCCCCTGATTGGAAATATCCATCGCAAAAACCTTTTTCTCATGATTTGAATACCGCATCTTCAAAACTTCAATGGCGTTTTCCCGACAATCACCACGCTGAATATTATACAACACAAGGATTCCATCAGCTAAAAACTCCTCAATCCCCGTATCACTAAATCTCGTTGGCATTGGTTCTGTTTCTGTTATTAAAAACGATGTGGCCCCGGTTTCCTCAAAGAAACTAAACAATTGCTGTAAATACACCCTGTAATTTTTCTCTTTACTGATAGAAGCAGAAATCACAGCGGTTAACGAGTCAACCACGATGACCTCCGGATGAAAATCCTTTGGGATGATCAACGGTTTGATTTTATATGACAATTCTGTCGCTGACCCAGAACCACTAACAGAACCAAACTTCATCCGTAAAATATCAAGAGGATTTATCTTTTGGATAAGCAGATATCCAAAATCAATATATTTTTTTGCGTTCCAACCAAATGACGCCATACTCCGCTCGATTTTCTCAATGCTTTCCTCAAAACTCACATACATACAATTTTTTCCAAGGGTTACAAGAGTATAACAGATTTGTCTGCAAAATGTGCTCTTTCCGGTCCCAGTCCCACCTGCAACTAACACAGAATTTCGCTTTGGAATTCCACCTTCTGCAAATAACTCGTCAAATCCAGGAATATAGGTCTTGATTACCCGTTCTTCTTCTAATTCTTCCATTTTTTTATCATACATTACAAAACCACTTAATTACGATGCTTTTATATAAAGAATTCTAACGGTGCTTTCATTTTCATAATTCATTGTAACCCTGTTCCATTTTGTACGATTATACTGTGTCTTTTTCTTTTACTTGTACTATATAAACGCTAGGTGCTAATATGTCAGAGTGAAAAAACGTCTTTATAAGAAGAAGTTCTTTAATTTTTTTCTTATTATTTTGTAGGAATGTTTATATACCCACAAAATAACTTAAAATTATAAAATACTAGGAATATTTATGACGAGTGAACATATCTGGGACTGGCTCCAAACAAAAGGAAAAACCTTTAAAGTTATATCAGACCCAGAACGAGGGATTATCGAAGTTATCAATGAAAAAGGAGAAATATTGATTCGGAAAACAAATCTTAGCAGAAGACAAGTTGAAATGGTTGAAAAAAATTTTTTATACCATATTGCCAAACGATTAAACGGACGACAAAAGACCGGATTAACAGGAAATAACGATATATTTGACCCAATGATAACCTAAAAATTCCATGCTTTCTTCATTCCCTTTTAAGGAGATGTGTAAAAAAATTTTTGTTGCATTTTCACGACAAAATTATTATGCATCATATGTATTTCACCCATGGATGCAAAAAAAAATTATGATTGTCGATGATGATCCTGATGTTCTTATCACCATCCGCGAACTCTTTGAATCAGAAGGATTCGAAGTGTTCACTGTCCCTTGTGGAAAAGATTGTATCGAAGAACTAGAAAACGGTTTCAAAGGCGTCATCTTAATGGATATCATGATGCCCCATATGGATGGATGGACCACCATTCGTCAGATGGTAACGAAAGGTCTAACCAAAGGAAATATAATCTGTATGATATCAGACAATCATGAATGTGATTGGAAATCTGACGATCTTAAACAATATATTAAAAATTACATCAACAAACCTTTTGATACCAGACAATTATTACGACTAGTAAAAGGATACATCGTGAAACCAACGTAATCTGAACAACCGTATTTTCCTACTCGCCTGCTTTTTGTCGTCGTTTCATAAGAAAATCATCAATCTGTTGATGAATATCCTGAGCAATATCAAGGGAAAATGGTGATGGGATTTGTTGGGAGCTTAGGGTTGTTATCGAGAACAGATACAATTGTCTCTGAAACGCCATTACAGTATTTTCAACTTGCTTTTGTGTTTTCTTCATCTGTTCTCGTAATTGTTGCATCTCTTGTTTGAGTTCTTTAAATGACTCAGAAACAAGTATTCGTTCTTTCTTATCATTGACGAAAACATCCTGTATCTGATTGTCGGCAGATGCAAATTCAGGAATACTGGTGATATATTGATGGAGCGCATTTCTTAAAAGGTCACTCTTACTTATTCCCTGTTCATTGAGGTGTACAATAACCTGTTGCTCTCTTTCAGTAAGTTTTAATGAAATCGTTTTACCCATGCAGCCCATCCAATTTACAGCGGTTAATATGTTCACTACTTATAAATATAGATGGTTTTCAGTATGAAATATGAAGTCAGGAATCCACCATCTACTGCAAACGTGATGGGAGGCTACAGCTTGTCATAGAAACACCTATTACCCTTCTTTTCATAGAGTACTTTTCATGGTCCGCTCCTTTTGTATCAAGCAAGATACGCAGTCGTCCAGCACCATAAGCACAAACACTGAACTTTCCTGATACCCCGTTAAAAAACAAAGAAAAAGAGATAACAAAACCTTATAACACCTAGACAATTCCCAAAATATAGTATGTATCCACTTGACGAATGTAGAAAAGAAATCATATCTGAGATAGAAAAGATAACAGCACACTACAAAATTCCTTTCGAAATTAAGCTAGAAACACCTCCGGACACCATGGGTGATTTTTCATTCCCTTGTTTTCACCTTGCTCCTTTCCTAAAAAAATCACCGAGTGATATAGCAAAGGAGATTGCACTACAAATTACAAAGAGCAAATGGATCACAAACGTCGAAGCCAAGGGAGGGTATGTCAACTTTTTTATAAACAACACACAGTTGATATCAATAACCCTCCACGCTATTTTAGAAAAAAAAGAAACCTATGGTCATCTGGAAAAACAGAAAAAAAAGGTCATTATTGAACATACTTCTGCAAACCCAAACGGTCCGCTGCATGTAGGCAGAGCACGAAACCCAATCATTGGTGATACCCTCGTCCGTATCTTCAAAGCTGCTGGATATGATGTTGAATCACAATTCTATCTTGATGACATGGGAAAACAGGTAGCAATCCTTGCTTGGGGGATCAATAATCTAAAACAAAAAGACATGCCCCCCTCTGATATGACGAAAGCAGATCATAAAATGGTCGGATACTATCAAATAGCAAATGAAATAATGGAATCAGAACCTGGGATTGCTGAACAGATAAGTGAGATTGTAAAAAAATTAGAACGAGGGGACCCCAAAACCATTGAAATGATTCATGAATGCTACGCACCCGTATTAGAAGGTATAAAGGAAAGCCTTCGGCGTATCAACATCCGCATCGATACTTTCATCCCTGAATCAACATTTGTATACGATAAAAGCGTCGACCGCGTTATCCATGGATTACAACAGACACCATATTGTCGTGAACAGGATGCAGCACTCTATTTAGATATGGAACCATTTGGGATACATGGGAGAAATACGAAATTTTTCTTCTTAAGGAGCGATGGTACCACCCTTTACGCAACACGAGATATCGCCTATCATCAATGGAAAGCACAACAGGCTGACAACCTCATAAATGTTCTCGGAGAAGATCATAAATTAGAATCAAAACAAGTCACCGTCGCACTTACGCTTTTGAACGTCAGGATTCTTCCAGTTGTTGTTTTTTATGCCTTTGTCTCCTTACCTGGTGGTAAAATGTCTACACGAAGAGGGCGCGTAGTCTATCTTGACGAACTCATCGATGAATGCATCGAACATGCATACGAAGAGGTTAAAAAAAGGCGAGGTTCTGAACTTACAGAATCGCAGATGCGACACATCGCCGAGCTCATCGGTATTGGCTCTCTGCGATACAATATTATAAAGGTTCAGCCAGAAAAGGATATCGTCTTTACATGGGAGGATGCGTTGAATTTTGAGGGAAATGCGGTTCCATTTGTTCAATATGCCCATGCAAGAGCATGTAGTATCCTTTCAAAAGAACCCATCGGAGAATATACCGTTGAACCCTCGTTATTAACACATAATTCTGAGATATCTCTTATCAAAAAACTTGCGCGGTTCCCCCTTGTGATTGAGGATGCATGTACGAACTGCAAACCACATATCATCGCAAATTATCTCTATGAACTTGCTTCTGTTTTTAACCAATTTTATCGGGATTGTCCTGTGCTTTCTGAGGAGCATGCACACCTCCGTTCCTCGCGACTTGCACTTGTATATGCCACAAAAATTGTTCTTCACAATGCTTTGGAGTTATTAGGCATCTCTGCGCCTACGGAGATGTGAATGGACTACAGAGTCATCAACTGCAACTCTATTTTAAAAATAATTACTCACACCGACTCGCTTTTTGAAGGTAACTACTCTGTCGACCCCTATCAAAATTGTGAATTTGGTTGTCAGTACTGCGATTCTTCCTTTGAGAAAACAATCTACATAAAAAAAAATATTAGAGATGTATTGAAGAAAGAATTAGATACGATACAGAATGGTCGGATTATCATAGGATCCGTCCATGACCCCTATCAGAACTGTGAGAAAAGATTTCACCTTACAAAAACTGTTCTTGAGACCCTAAAGGAATATAATTTTTCATGTCATATCCTTACAAAATCTCCTCTAATTTTACGAGATATACCCCTCATCTCTGACCTGGAGTGCCTAGCAACGATAAGTATCTCCTCTCTTAATGATCATGTTGTTCGAATCTTTGAACCAGACGTCCCATCCCCTGATGATCGCCTTCAGACGATTAAAAAACTCCGCGCCCAGGGTATCAAAGCCGGGCTTGCAATGATCCCGGTTCTGCCATACATTACCGATTCTGAGCTAGGACAAATCGTCCAAGCAGCACACAACGTCGATGCACAATATCTCTTACATAAACACTTAGAACTAAAGGGGGATCAACACACGCATTTTAGAAATCTGATAAAAATGCATTATCCAAATCTTCTTGCGAAATATGATGCTTTATATGAGAGTAATTTCGCACCGAAAGAAAAATACATCAACGAGCTAAACGCGACCTTCTCTAAGCAATGTAAAGAAGTTCATATCCCTGGTAAAATTCCTTCTGTACGATAGGGAGATAATTATGAATATGCTTATTTCTTCTTTTTTTGTTTCATCCTGTCAAGCATTATCTTCGCATTTGGGTCAGTATGGAACTGCTGTTTTGTTGCTTGTTTTTTTCTATGTAAAATTTCATCAATTTTTTTCTCATCAGCCTGTATAAAGATTTTTTCTTCCTCTTCCTTATTTTTTTGATCGGAGGATTTCAAATCCTCTTGTACCTCAAGAGTCATATCGTTTGGTAATGGGGCGATCCGTATTTCTGAAGAGCGATGTGAATGCTCTGTCGAATCCATCCCAAAGGAAGTCTCGCTCTCTTGGGGTTCCTCCTCTTCCTCTTCCTCCTCTTGTGGTTCCTCTTTTGCTTTCCACTGACCTTGATTTCCCCCCATGAGTCCAAAAGCTTCTTTAATAAAATAGAGCTCATCATGGGTTGGACTCCAGGTGAACGTCTCGTCCTCTTGGAAAAAATTAGGGGCATTTCTGTCAAATTGAACACTTAGTAACAGGCCTTTTGACTCTACATTCTTTTTTATCTCCAAGGAAATGAAGATATTTTCATTTTTCTTCATGGCGCACCCATCAGAATTTATACAAGAACATATAACAAATGAGAATTTATACTTTTCTTTTTCTTACATACCGTCTGAAAAAATTGACTTTAAAAAGAGTAATTATAATAAACATTTTACGATATCTTCTTATAGGTAAACCAGACTTACGAACATGGATGAGGAAGCAATAACATGAAGAAAATTATGGTTGTCGACAACGAACCAGATATCGTTGATTTGACAAGAACCGTCTTGGAACTCGGTGGCTATATAGTCGTTCCATCCTACAGTGGTGAAGAAGCGTTACGACGGCTTGAGAAGGAAAAAGTGGATTTGGTTCTTTTAGACATCATGATGCCAGGGATGAGTGGTTGGGATGTTTTCAACCGTATTAAAAAGAAAAACAAGGACATAAAAGTCGCGTTTATGAGTGTCTTAGATATATCTGAAAAAAGAAAACAGGTATTGCTTGATGAAGGGTTAGCGGATTACATCATGAAACCATTTGATAAGGAAACCCTCTTACAAAGAGTTGATAAGATATTGAAAGTGTAAGAATACGTTAGGATTTTTTATCTGCTGTTGGATACAAAACATGGGATGCAAAGAAATGGTAATACACTCGTAGGATGGGAATCATGACAAGCGAACCCGAAATCGTAAAAATATTGCGGGAAGAAGAACGATTGAGGACTCTTCAGACAATGTCATCCTGCAATGAGCAAAATATGCCAAAACCCGATGAGGACGCCCTTCATACTTCGGATAATTCCACGATGCTATTACAATCCCTCCCAGAGCAATGCGGCACAATAAAACCAGAACATCTGGAAATAATATATCGAACTGCATTTGAGACCTGCTCACTTGCTATTCTTGTTCTTGACACACAAAAACGAATCATCTCATGGAATCCCTATACTGAAACACTTCTACAGAAAACAGAAATAGACCTTTATTTACAGTCAGTTTCGTCTCTCCACTCACCAGATGAATGGTTACGAATCGAGCAACAATTACGAAGCAATCAGTCAGGACTTCAACATCAAATAGAAACTCAGATACTCGCGAAAAACAAAGGAACCGTAGATGTTACAGTTTCCTTCTGTGGTTTGAAAAATAACAATGGGAAAAACCTAGGGTATCTGTATCTTATCAACAACATCTCTAAACAAAAACAAGCAGAACAGCGCCTACACTCTTTTGTTCACTATGCTACTGATGCGATGTATCTGTTGGATTCAAACTGTCAGTATCGTATGGTTAATAATGCGCTTTTATCACGACTGAACCGTTCTCGTGGAGATGTACTAGGAAGAACATATCACGATTTTCACTCCTCCGATGAATCAAAGGAGTTTACACAGAAGCATTCTTGGGTGTTTGAACATGGTTTGCCACTCAAAGATAGTTATTGTAGAGATGGAAAATGGTATGAACGGATCATAAATCCTGTAAAGGAGACATCTACGTCTCGGACGAGTGCGGTTTTAGTCATTACAAAAGACATCACTGAGAATAAAAAAACAGAGGAGTTATTAGTAGAACAACAACGCAAGTACCGTACCATTTTTGACTTTTTTCCTCAAACACTTATCCTGCTTGATAGCAATGGCATGGTTTTAGATGTAAACAACGGAATCACTGAATGGAGTACATACCAACCAAATGAAATAAAAGGTGAAAATTTTTTAACCCTATCATTTCTCACTAAAGAATCCAAAAAAACTTTAAAAAAGGTATTTTCGAAGAGAAAGGTAAATACAAAAATTACGCCTTTTGAAATCGTCGCTCTTACAAAACATGGTGAGAAGCGGGTTGGTGTTGTCTATATCTCTCCTTTGGTAGCTGGCCCTGAGGACGTCTCTTCGTATTTTCTTGTCATCCTAGATATCACGGAACAAAAGAAAAGAGAAGAGGTCATGCGGATAAAAGACACTGCAATTGCGTCTTCATCTAATGCAATTACCTTCGTAGACTTTGAAGGAAATCTGACGTATGTCAACGATTCTTTTCTCCGTATTTGGGGATATTCAAACAAAAAGGAGGTAATCGCAAAACCTCTAGTGAAATTCCTCAAAAGAAAAGAACAATTCATTGAAATAATGGATGCGCTCCATTGCAACGGAGAGTGGATTGGGGAACTTACTGGTGTTCGAAAGGATTCCTCTGCATTTCAGATGCAACTCTCTGCGAATTTGATTAGTGACGAATCGACAAGATCGATTTGTATTATGGGTTCTTATGTTGATGGTAATCACTATAAAAAGGAAGGTGTCGTACTAAGTGAAAGTGAACAGCGATTCCAGATTGTGTTGGAAAATTCTCTTGATATGATTTATCAGTTAAATCTACAGAGGGGAACATGCGACTATGTCAGTCCGTCGTCAGTAAAAATTATTGGGTACTCCCCCGAAGAAATGGTGTCCCTTAACGTAAAGAAAATTGAGGAGCTTGTCCATCCCGAGGATATTGCGCGGTGGACCCAACATATAAAAACCATTACTGACCATCAGCAAAGGGAGAATGCCGTTCAATCGTTTGAATACCGTTTTAAACATAAAACCCGTGGATATCGGTGGATGCGTGACACGTGCACCGTTATCTTTGACGAAAAAAATGAACCGGTTTCTATCGTAGGTGCTATTGAAGATATCACTGAACGTAAAAACGTCTTCGAAGAACTTATCAAATCAGAGGAGAAATATCGTATCCTTGCCGAAACATCTGCAGATGGCGTGTTTACAACAGATTCGCTTGGACGTCTTACGTACGTGAATCCGTCGTTTGAAAAATTATGCGGAAGGCGAAAAAGTCAGATTCTCGCAACACCATTCCGAAAATATCTCCTTGAGGAATCAGTCTATTTCTTCCAGCAGATTTTCATAGATGTTCGTGAAAAGAACGATAAAATTGAGAATGTCGAATTGGAGCTTGTTTCTGGTAATGGAGATATAATCCCTATAGAAACGAACATCGCACCATTAACAAAGCAAACTGAGTTTGGTGGTGTTGTCTGTACAGTCCGTGATATCACGCAACGAAGGGAAATAGAAGATGAATTAAAGAAAAATGAACGGTTGAAGACGGAGTTTATGAACATCGCTGCTCATGAGCTTCGTTCACCTGTTACGCCCATCAAAGGATACCTAGATCTTATTCTTCATGATTCTGAGAGCAATGAGAAGATTAAGAATTGGGCAAAAATTAGTCTGCGGAATGCGGAAAGACTGTTACGGCTTGTCAATGACATCCTGGATGTCGCACGTCTTGATAGTGATACGATGCGGTTTGATATGGAGAAAATAGATCCTGTCGAGTTTCTAAACGAAATCGTCGAAGATATGAGACCGGCGATACTGAATAAAAAACTAGAGTTTCGTGTTACAATCCCATCATCACTACCCCATATCATTGGCGATAAAAACCGTTTATCGCAAGTTTTAAAAAATCTTATAAACAACTCCCTTAAATTTACCGATTGCGGTTTTATTGGTTTAGATGTTGAAAAGAAAAATAACCATATACAAATTTCCGTTGTGGATACAGGGATTGGGATTTCACAAGATGAATTAAAGAAAATTTTTACGAAATTCTATCAAGCGTACACTGGAGAAGATCGGAACAATGAAGGAACTGGACTAGGGTTGTTCATATCCAAAGAAATTATAAAAAAACATAATGGGACGATTTGGGCGGAAAGTGAGGTTGGGAAAGGAAGCAGATTTGTGATTCAACTTCCATATGTCTATAAAATGATTGTTGATTTCAACGCGTGATGACCTATGACTGATGTCAAACACTCAGAAGTGATCGGTGGTATACTACGTACACTTTATTCTGTTGCAAGCAGACGAACATCACAAACTTTCGCCTCTACAGTCATAGGTGCTATAATCAAAACACTTGAGCAAAACTACGATTTTTTAAGATATATAAATTTCGAAAGCCCTGAATTTACAAACTCAGAGGTTATTATCAACATCTCAGATGAAATTAATACCGTTGAAACTTCCCAAATAGGCATGGCAATTGAAGCAATAATTAGAATCGTCTACATGGATCTCGTGGGGAAAACAGGTTTATTTTTCATAAAAGAACTCAAGCAACAAGCTGGAGATGAGATTGTCACTGAGCTTCGTAACTATGGTGTTGACTTAGCACTCCTACAGACAGAGCAGCGTTATATGCACAGACAGCACCGCAAGAGAAAACAACAAACACAAATGAGAAAGAACGGTTCTAGGTTAGAACACCAGGATGACGTCAGCCTTCTTGGGTACAGCTGGAAAAATGTGGACTCCTGGAAATACGATCCTTTACAACAAACCTGTATTCTCTACAACAAAGATGGACGGGAACTCGATCGGCTGAACCTTGATACAATCATTGAACAGTATGTAACAAATCTCACTCAAGAATATGAAGACCCTTCCGGTGAATATCAAGAGGATGTCATGCTTACAGATAAAGAAATCGAGCTTCTTAAGATGTTACAGTCACGGGATATGGACGCAGAGACTGCATCGGTACTCCTCCATGTGTCGAAAATCGAATTTAGGCATATCGTCCATAAATTACTTCAACATGAATTGCTCCATTACGTTTCTTTTAATGAAATCGAACTAACTGAAGAGGGTATGACATTTCTATCTGGAAATGGAAAAGAAAATTTAAAAAAAGAAACTCCTTTTGTTTAAAGTTTGTTATCTATTGAAAGGTTAAAAATATAGAATTCCATCTCTCCACTGGATATGCTGTTTCCTTCGCTATCGTACACTTTTGTTTCAAGCGTATGCTTTAAAAAAGCTTTTTCATTCCACTGCCACACAGCTGGAAATGAGGTCACTTCCTGTTTTAATTGGCCGTCGACGTAGAATTCTGCTCTGCTAAATCCCTCCTCGGGAATTCGGATGCTGACCGGCCCAACGATAACGGATTTAAAGAAAGGAATAATCTTTCTGTTTCCCAAAAATATAAACCCATCGATAGAGATGTTCTTTTTCTTAAAAAAAATCAATAACCCTCCAATGGCACCAACCGATGCCCCAAAGAGTAACCAAAGCCAATTTTCTTCTACAAAACTTTTTTGCGGTGGTGTCTCGTAGGAAAAATAAAAATAAACAGCCGAAGAGGTAAGGGAGCTCCTTCCATGCAATGCAATTGCAAAAATTTCAAAAAAATAGGTCCCATTCTCTAGGTATCCTGGTGGTGTATACATGTAGCTTTTATCATCCAAACGTATCAACTGAGACGCTACGTTGTATTGGTTAAATGTCGCAGCGGAGATCGTTGCCGGTATGTTAAAAAAGATTTTTATGGTTGGTTGATCGCTACCGATGATCCCGCCATCAGCCGGGGAAAATGAAACGGTAAGCGGTGGATAGATATCATAAAAGGTAAATTCATAATTCGTCTCTGGGTCGTCAAACACATAGATTTTTTGATGTACCCTCCAAATCTTGTCATCAGAAATAACCCTACCTGTCGTGGTAATCAAGACCGGGGAAAACGGGTACGGATCGTCGACCTCTATGTAAATCCACTGGTATTTATCAACAGTAACATATAATTTTGCTTGTTCGGTTACATCGTCGACTATCTTGCTTTGTACGAGGCCGATTCTATGAGCTATCGGGAAAATAAGATCGGTCGTTGTGCTCCAAAAAAACTCAGGAACAAAATCATCACCAATTGAAATCAGAAACAAGATATCATCATTGAAGTCAACTGGCTTCTCATGAACTGCAGTAAGAGTTTGTGATGGATCTACAAACGTATCAAAGACTCCATTTCCATCAGTGTCATAGCAGTAGAATGGCTCGGTGAGTGCTAAGTTATATCTGTTGTTGATAAGGTCAAGTTGGTTAAGTGGAATGATATGACGGGAAAAGGGATAGATGGTGACCCGTGTCTCACTGGTTCCATTTCGCCCTTGATTATCAGTGACAGTCAATGTCACCGAGTAGCTACCGCTTGAATAATAGGTATGTGTGATTGTACTACCGTCTTCTGTCGTGCCGTCACCGAAGTCCCATCTATAGTTCATAATTGTCCCATCGAGGTCAAAACTCTTAGATCCGTTAAACGTAATTTCCTGTAATACAAAGCCGTTATATGGCCCGTCGTGCTGCGCTACCGGGTTTCTTGAATCTTTTATATTGCCTGCAACATCAGTAGCATTGATAATACAATACACTCGTGGTGGTTTTTCCTCCAAAACAATTACTTTTTTATAGTGATCATTACCCATGGGGTCCATAGTGGTTTTCATCTTCTCACTAAAATTATACCAATATTCTATAGTAACCGTTGATACAATGGAATCGTCAGTTATCGTAGCAACAAACGTATAACTATTTGGCAGATCTTCAAAAGAGGGGCCGTACCGGTTGATCCGTATTACTGGTGGGTCTGTATCGATAATTTTTATTTTTTTTATCTCTGTCGTCGCGCTGTTTCCCCATTTGTCGGTTGCGTTGAAACGATAGGTCAGATTTTCGATACTTTGAGCAAGAGTTACGGTTCCAACGAAATAATTACCGCTCGTAAGTGTCATCGTTGTGTTATTTTTTATGGTTCCATGGCTCCACTGGACAATAACAAAAAGGTCAGATGCGACGGCATTTTTCGAAGTAACTGTGGCGTTAAACGTGAATTCTTTTGAAGGTTTACCTGTTTGAGGGGAATTGTCTTTGATTGTTGGTTTTTCTCCAGGTTGAATGGAAAATGAATAATTATTTGAATAGTTCCAGTTCCGGGGGTCTCTTGCAGCGACATAAAACATATAATTTCCCGTTGGTGAAAATTTTTTATTTAAATAGTAGACATCTCCTGTTTTATTTTGTGTAATGCTAATATTATAGAGCTGTCCATTCGGTCCGATAATGTTGAGGAAAACCTCCTTAATTTTCGTATTATCAGTTATGGGGATAGATATATTTGTGTACTTACCTAACGTCTGTGAAATTGGGGATATGGTTGGGGGGCTAAAGCAAGGCGGTATTGTATCAAGAAGTGCTCCTTTATCAGTGTTCACACCATAGATGGTGTATGGGTCATCTGCGACCCCATCCACGTCATCATCGTTTGCTCCTTCATTTATCTCATCGTAGGTATCCCAATAATTACCACAGCGTATTGTTCCTTGGATGACATTTATTCCATTTGTTTTTGTGATATTCCATCTGTTGCGATTAAGACTCTTATCCATCGCATTTTTTGAATTGTCATGGAAGTAGTTGTTGTAAATCATGTTGTTTTTCGTGAAAAAATCGAGGTACACGCCATATTCTTTGTTAGAGCATATTTCATTGTTGAGAATATAATCATTGGTTGAATTATAGAACCTGATACCGGCAAGGGAGTTATGACTAATGATGTTATTATACAGCGTGTTATTGTCGTCGGCAGCAAGGTAAATACCATCTTTTTTGTTTCTCGAGACAACGTTGTTGCTGATGTTATTTGTCGAACCAATGATCATCATTCCGTTGTTGGTATTACCAATGATTGTGTTTGCCTTGAGATTAAAAGTCCTACTGCAGTTTTCGAGAACCAACCCCGAGTTTTTATTGTAATATAACTGATTATGTGTTATCGTTTGATAATCGCTAAAGCCATTGAGGTAGATTCCATGTTTACCATTTAGCGATGCGTTATTGTATCTGATGACATTGTTCCTACAGCTGCTGTTAAGGAAAATCCCGCTTCGATTGTTATTTTGAATTTTATTGTTGTAAATATTGTTCCCATCAGAGAAATAGAGATAGATGCCATCCTTATTTCCCACAATCGTGTTATAGCTGATATTCACATTCGAATAGGAACGATCCAGTCTGATCCCATCACCCGCATTGTTTCGGATGATGTTGTCGTAAATAAGATGGTTATGTGAATGATTCAGATGGATTCCATGATGTCCATATGAGATGATGTTATCGGTGATAATTGAACTTCCTGCGTTTATTTGGATAATGCTGCTTGTTTCCGACGTACTCCCGTTCGTTATCGTAAAATGACTGATGTTTACATTATTTCTATTTACTTTTATCACTATGTTTGCTCTGTTTCCATTTATTATAGTGTTGTATCGGTCTTCACCGAATAAATCAATTCGTTTGTTGATCACCAGGTTCTCGTGGTATGTTCCGTTATAGACAAAAATCCGATACCCGTCCTGCGCATCGTTGAGAGCATCTTGGATACGAATGTAATTTTCACCAAGTCCAACGTAAAGTGTTGGTGGCGGATCTGCTTTACAAATCTCGGTTAGGGGAAAAAAGCGTACGCAGCCTGTGAAAAGAATTGTCACAACTATCGCTATTAGCAACTTCCTACGTCTCATCCCATCCTGATGCATATGTACTTGCATATGCATATCTTCTTTTATCATAAAAATATTCCTATATTTAACATCCAGACGTTGAAGAAATCTTATCTTTCCCAGGACATCCGTGGGTCCAGGAACTCCGTCCAAAAGATACGGAGGTTTTCTGTGAATAAATCGTTTTTTTCGAGTACGGTTAACTTTTTTGCTGTTGCAGTATCTATATTTCTGCCAAGACTTAATCGCCTAATCTGATCGTCTAACAAATTCCGAATTTCTGTATACTCACGGTTTATTTCAACGTATAACCGCCCCTCTCTCTGAAACGGCTTTTTTGTTGTTCTGGGGTGGTCCTGCCACTTTTTTATAAATTCATCTGCATTTTTTTTTAATGATGCTGGTGGTCCGGCATGCAGGATTGTTTTGGGTAATGTTTGTGTTGATGGAAAAAGGATAATGTACACATTTTTCTTTTCAACGGTAAAGGTAGCATTTTTAATGGTAAATTCATGGTGATTACAGAGGTCTCGTATTGCTCGTACTGCCTTTCGTATCTGCGGATAGAGGTTTTCAGGGATGATTGCTGGTTTTGGGAATTTCACACCGATGACGTCTGTTTCATCAAGCTCTTTTTTTAGTTTATCAATCGACCACGGTTTACTCTTCTTAGGGAAGAAGAAGGTAAAACGTGGTTGATTCTGATAGTCTGTACATGCTTTTTTGAATACCTTGAATTTTTCTTTGGAGAGGGCAGATGCGACATTCCGTTCTGAATCTACTGGGTCTATAAAGGTCAAAGGGGTTGTAAACTCAGGGTATGTTCCCGGTTTTAATGCAAGTTTTTCTCCGTAGCTCCATTGGGCTGCCTGTTCGATACTATGTTGGAACGTCCCATATTTTAGAATGATGATTTCACAGAGATATCCTGAGAATCCTTCGATTTCTGCTTCTGCTCCATAGCAATTGATGCCCTTGAGGAATTGTTTGAAAAGCCGTACCTCTTTTTTCTGTGATTGTTTGAGATGGTCTTGTATGTATCTCGTATGGAATGGTGTTCGGTCAACTGCAGAGAGTTTCCGTGATGCGTCTTCTATTTTATAGCAAGGAACAAGTTCGGTTTTGTATCCCCGAAACGTACCCCGAATATACGGGTGTTCTGCGTAACATTCTTCCTGGTTTTCAAGGATTGCACGTCCAATTGTTAGTCCCTTCTTTTGTAGTATTTCTCGTGGGACTGAAGGTGGAAAAAGAAGAAACAGGTCGATGTCAACAGAGGTCCGTATGTACGTGTCTTTTGCAGTGGAGCCAACAAGTTCAATGGTTATAGGCATCTTGGTTCTGTTTATTTCTTTCTTTACTGTTTCTTTAAGAGATTTTATGATGTCCTGTATCTGTTTTTTTTCTTTCCGTGTCGGTGTTATTTTTTTTATGACGATGGTCTCAATTCGTTTTGATCCTGGAATCATTTATGTCTCCTTAATGAGGTGTTTACTGAGAAAGAATACCCCGAAAGCGAGGAGTACTCCCCCGATAATATCAGTTATCCAATGAATAGCTAAATAGATAACTGCACAGATTACGCCAACGGCACAGAAGTATGTCAGGTAGATGAATCTTTTGTTGTTGGTCAACGATGCAGTTTTTGCAATGAGTAGTGATATCGCGACATGTAGTGAAGGAAAACAATTGTTGCTTGTTGTTGTCGCATAAAAGAACTGTTCAACACCAGGGATGACTGAATCTAACGCCGAGGTTAACCCATAGTGCGTATACACGTTTGTGATAGGGAGAAATAGATAAAATGGTACAGCGATCGCATAAATGATTACGAGTGCATGGCTGAATGTCTTCATTGCTTTCTTTTCATCGGCAATAATAAAATAGAAAAGTGAGAACCACAGCAGAAAAGGGTACAAACCGATGTAGATGAAGACAAAGAAATATAACAGGAGGGGAGTCCAGTGGTGTGAGAACCAAACCACCACTCCATTTTCAATAACTTGGATGGCTTCGGTGAAGTCAGTCCCGATGAGTGTTGTGGTATATGAATCGATGATGTTTACCTCTAGAAGGTGAACGATCACAACGACAATAATAAGGATAACATAAAGGGCATGATAGCAAAGAATTTTTTTATACTCTCCAACTCCTTTTTTCCCGCTATCCTTTGGGACAATCAACAGTACTGCGACAATGAATAGGAGGATGTTGAGTCCTATTAAACTCATAAGCCAGGAGTCTATGGTTCCATCACCACCTCATAGATGTACTTCTCGTACTGTGGTATAGATCGGTCCTTTCGGGGTCAGTTCGCTTTTTTTAAGAACAATTGATTGTACCTGGTGAACAGCGAATTCTTCTTTGTTGTAGCGTTCTATAACCGTGAGAAGTTGTTGTTTGTTTCTTGCTGTTTTCACACGACCTATGGTTAAATGAGGAGAAAACCCTCTTTGTTCCTTGTGAAATCCCAATGATGAAAGTGACTTGTCGACAGCTTGTGCTATTGTTTCAATAGCACCGGTATCAATGATCCCGACCCAGAGTACTTTTATGTAATTTTTATTGGGAAACACCCCTGTTCCTGTCAGTGTGATGGGAAATGGTTTGATGTCTTTGACTGAGTCTTTCATGCTCTGTTCGATGGCATCGATATATGTTTCGTCGGTATCTCCCAGGAATTTTAATGTGATGTGAATGTTTACTGGTTCGACAAGCTTGACATCCGCCCCGGTGTTTCGTATTTCTTTTTCAAATGTGAGTAGTTTTGACGTTGCTGTGATGTCTATTGCAATAAATCCTCTAAAGATTGACATAGCATCCTCTACTCTACATCAATACATCGTGTACCTCTTTATAGGTTTGATTATTAGTTTTACATTTCAAGTTCGATACCATAGACGTCCTTGGGATTTTCTACATGAATGGTGTGGGCTTGTTGTTCTGACATGATGTTTTCTTCTAAGAGTCTTTTTGTAAGTCTCGGGACAGTCTTTGGTGCGAGCACAGCACCGGGACGTCGCAGGTCATCTATATAGTCTGTCTCCATGAAAAACCGTGTGCCTTTCTGTAATGCCTCCAGGATGTTTTTTTTGTTTGCCAGGACGGATGGCATCAGACCAAAATTCTCATCAGGAGCAATAAGAGGTGGTGCAAAATGTTTGACTATTTTTTCTGGTTTCAAACCTACCGTACCTCCCATTTCAACAAACTCTTTGCATCGCATCGGTGTCGTACTTTCTGTATGAAGCACTACTGGTACTCCAACGTCTTTGGCTTTCTGCATTCCATACAACAGAATGTCATTTGAGTCTTGGACGATTTGTTGGCTAACCATAAAATGTGGTCTTCCAATCTCACCAATAGCAATGCATTTGTGTTCTTTGCATAACATCGCTGCCTCATCTATACCCTTTTTCATAATCGTAAGCGCATTTTCTCTTCCGAATTGTTCTTGCAAATGTAGAAAATCGACTGGGTACGGGCCGACGACTACAAACACCCCGATTCCCACAGAGCCTCGTATCTCCTCTGCCATTCGGATTGTTTCTTGATAGCAAGATTTGTAGCTTTTCTCTTTTAGGACCGTCTCGGTCATGGGGTATTGACAGAGAATGAAATGGGTTCCACCAGCGTTATGAAACTCCCGTGCAGCATCCAGAAATCTCCCCTCCCTTCGAAGGTGAAGATGGTTATCAAAGAAGATCATGAGACATACCTCAAAAAACAATAAAAAAAGAAGGATATAAAAAGATAGAGTACGCGTTACAACCTAGGTTTCTACGTCAATCTCATTCCTAGCGGTTTTCCTGCTGGAAACCATCAGAAGAACATCGCGTGCAAGGATCCAACCTAGATATCCCATGAAGAATGTGAAGAACCCCATAATGCTGTAGATGACGATGTTTTTCAATGATTCGGTTCCTTGTTGAATCATCATAACAGCCGTTCCAGCGACAAGATAGAGAACGATGAGAAGCAAGATCCACCGGAATGTATTCATAGCGAAGTGAAGCCTAAGAAACGGTTTCATTGTGATGGGCCCTTTTCTGCCAGGTTTTAGTAACGTTTTCCTTGTTCTTTTTAATACTTTTTCGACCATATGCTGTACTGTTGATAAAGAATGGAATTGAAGTCTGGTTTCCTCTATTAGTTGTTTTTTTTGATTTTGTTTTTTAAGGTGTCGTATAGGAAAGGGCGCTAAAGGAAGCACCCGTAGAGGGGTATTTTTTGTCTTTAAATTTCGTGAGAGTTTTTTATTGCTGATTTTTCTTTTCGACACCGTTCTTCCTCCTAGTGAAGATTATTTTTTTAAGTGATCCCAAAAAAGCAACAGCCAAGGACTATAAAAGGCTGTTTTGTAGCTACCTATGCAGCTACAGGGCAGCTCGTTATCCCTTCACCTTGCAGATTGATATGCACCTACATGTTCAACAAGGTATCCTCTTACCGCGCTTACACATCTGCGATGATGCTAATGATATCCCCATCTTTTAGTGGATGATCTGCGCCAATAACCCTGTGGGTACGCGCATCGATAGCACGAATGAAATGATCTCCTAATTCTGTATGGACCTTGTACGCAAGATCTTTCGCAGTTGATCCCCGGGGAATTAGATGCGCATCAGGAAGTATCCGTCCTTCTTTATCGGTCAGGTGATGTTCATCTTCGACAGGGTAAACGACGATGAGGTCAAGCATCCGGACTGCTTCATCGATACATCGCTGTACACCAGTTGATCCATATTTGGTCAGTACCTGTGTTCTGATGTATTCCAATGCCTTTAGTTGGTTTTCAGTAACTTCTTCTTTTTTAAGGATTGTAAATTCATTAGCCCCAGGTGTATACGCGATGATGCCCTTTTCTGCCGCATTGTTTAATGCCAGTTCGCTTTCTGCGCTACAGGGAACAACGATGTAGTTGGTCAGTTCGTTTGTTTTTGCCATGAGCGCATCTGGTGCTTTGTCGCATTTGTTAAATGCGATGATGATTGGTTTGCTTATCACACGGACATAGTCGGTGAGTTGGAAAACGTGCTCGTCTTTCCATTGAGATGGTTTCGTCGAATCAAGATTGATTTTTCTGATCGCACCTGTGATGTGTTCTTCTTTAATCCCTAATCCTGTTAGTTGTTCTGCAAGCATTTTTTCTATCTTTTTCCCTTCAAGTTCACATCTTCTTGCGATAATCTCCCAGCTTTTTTTAATAATGCCAAAGAGCCAGTAATTGATTTCTTTTTCAAGAAAGACAACGTCCGAGATAGGATCATGGCTACCAACATCACAGGGATTTCCCTCTGCATCAGTACTTCCTGATGCATCTACGATATGGATGAGCGCATGGGCTTGTCGTAAATCGTCGAGAAACTTGTTACCAAGTCCTTTTCCTTTGTGTGCATCAGGCACAAGTCCAGCAACATCGATTGCTTCGATTGGCACAAATCGTATCCCATCGATGCATCGTGAATTATGAGGTGTACAGGTCACCTGTGCATCTCTACAAGGACAGGGTTTGCGAATGTACATGACACCGCGGTTTGCCTCAATAGTTGTGAACGGGTAATTTGCGATTTCCGCATGTGCTTTGGTTGCAGCGTTGAAAAAAGTGGATTTCCCAACATTTGGTTTTCCAACAATGCCCAGTTGCATTTTTTCCTACTCCAACATTTTTTTTACTTCATCTATAACATCCACATCATTATCATACCGTTTCACTTTTTCAATGGCTTGTTCCATTGATAAGTCGATAAAAGAAATTCCTTTCTTCGCTAGAAGTGTACCCTGTATTACGGCAGTTTTTGATAGTGATATTTCCTCAGCTGTTACATTGCCTTTAATGTCCACTTGCTCTGTGATGTTGATCATGCCTGTAGATGTAATATCACCATAGATTTTTACCTTTTTACCGATAAAGACGTTCCCAGTTGCTTTCAATGCGCCAAAGATCTCTGATTTCTCGTCAACTGAGACATTCCCTTTGATATCGTAGTTACCTAAAAGTTTGCATTGTTTCCCGATTTGAATGCTGCCTTCTACCTTTGAATTTGATGTGCTAATAAGAGAGTTATTTGGCAAAAATAGAAAAGACTCTGAGATTGGTATGGTGTCACCATCGTTTTGTTCGAGTTCTTCAAGTATTCGTTCGATTTCTTCGCTTCGTCCCATTTTTAGCAATTGCAGAAGATATACAAATATATATATGACAATAGGAATTGGGTTCCTAATGTTTATCCATCCTTTTGCTTCGAATCCTTTTTCAATCTCAACGCTGTCACCGACATCTAAATCACCTTTGAGTGACAAAGCCCCCTTTATTTTTGTTTTCTCTCCTAAATACACGTTTCCCCCGCATTTAATATCTCCACCTATCGTTGAAAAAATATCGACGCGTACATCATGAGGGGAATCAAGATTGCCGTCGATAATTGCATGTTCACCGACAAAAATCCTCCCATCCGTATTAATTCCGAATCTCAGGAAAGAACGATCACCGATTACGACGTCGCCTTTGGTTAGTATCACCTTTTCTTCGAACAAGGTTCTATCTGGAATAACAAGTGTTTTTCTATCAAAAGTCATTATCCAAATGGTATTAGCTCTTGTATTATAAAGTAAACGGCGTTTTATGTTCCAAGAAAGAAAAAAATTGATATACGCAATGCGTATATGTCGGTGAATCTCAAACGAGAACGTTTCACCGCGTTCTTGTAAGGTGGAAGTTTTTACCATGGCCACAAAACACACAGCTGACCAAATGGAACAGCACGAACAAGGCAAAGAGGAATTACCCCCAATCGATGTTTGGATTCAGAATATCAATTTTACGACAACGGAGGAAATCAAAGTCCCCGAAAGTCTGCTTGATCAGGTAGTCGGACAAGATCAGACTGTTGCCATCGTCAAGAAAGCAGCCGAACAGAAACGGCATGTCATGCTCATCGGTGACCCGGGGACAGGAAAATCCATGGTCGCTCGTGCCATGACAGAGTTTTTACCAAAAGGGGAACTTGAGGATATCATCGTATATCCAAATAGTGAGGATACAAATACCCCGACAATCCGTGTTGTTCCAGCAGGAAAAGCCCATGAAATAATTAAAACGCAACGAGAGGACGCAAAACGAAAAGTAGAACAACAGAACAGCATGATTCTTGGCATCGTCTTATTAATAGTAACGCTTTCCCTCATAGGAGCAATTATCACAGGCCGTTTTGAATACGCGATTTTTGGTGTAATTGCAGCGGTCATGGTGTATCTCATCGTTGCTAGAGGTGGATTCTCCCAAAGAAGAGAACTACAAATGATTCCAAAACTATTAGTATCGCATGAAAAAAATGATTTACCCCCTTTCATTGATGCTACTGCAGCACATTCTGGTGCATTACTTGGTGACGTCCGACATGACCCGTTCCAATCTGCTGGTTTGGAAACCCCTCCCCATCAGCTTGTAGAGGCTGGGGCGATACATCGTGCGCATAAAGGAGTACTGTATATCGATGAGATTAATACGTTGGGTTTGCCCTCTCAACAGCATCTCCTTACAGCCATACAGGAGAAAAAATTTCAAATTACAGGCCAGTCGGAGAGAAGTTTCGGTGCAATGGTGAAAACAGAGCCTGCCCCTTGTGATTTCATCCTTGTTTCCGCAGGAAACCTTGATGCGTTAAACGGAATGCACCCTGCATTGCGATCTCGAATCAGGGGATATGGATATGAAAGCTATCTCAAAAGTGTCATGGATGATACACAAGAAAATCGGGAAAAACTGATACGATTTGTAGCCCAAGAAGTAAAGAAAGACGGCAAGATAAATCATTTTACCAAAGAAGCGGTGGCAGAAATCATTCACGAAGCGCAACGACGCGCAGGTAGAAAAGGGAAACTATCACTACGATTACGTGAACTAGGTGGCCTTATTCGAGTCGCTGGAGATATTGCCTATGAGCGAAAAGATAAGATTATCACACCACAGCATGTCATCGAGGCGAAACGCATTGCTCGGTCGTTAGAACAGCAGGTGGCAGATCGGGCATTAGAATCGCAGAAGAGCTATCGTTCCTTTAGAACAATGGGGGAAGAGGTCGGTGCGGTCAATGGCCTTGCGGTGCATTCAGCTGATCCGTCCATGAGTGAGTTCTCCGGGTTGGTGTTACCAATCGTTGCAGAGGTCACACCAGCAGGGTCCCAGTCTGAGGGAAAGGTGATTGCAACAGGAAAACTTGGAGATATCGCAAAAGAATCGGTACAAAACATCTCTGCAATCATAAAAAAGTATATGGGCCGAGATATCTCCAAACATGACATTCACATTCAATTTATTGGCACGTATGAGGGCGTCGAAGGAGACTCTGCAAGCATTTCTCTTATTACCGCTGTCATCTCCGCTATGGAAAATGTCACAGTCCGACAGGATGTCGCGATGACTGGATCGATTAGTATCCGAGGAACCGTGCTTCCCATTGGCGGGGTGACTGCTAAAATTGAGGCGGCAGCGGAAGCAGGGATTAAGACGGTACTTATCCCAAAGGCGAATTTAAATGATGTTTTAATTGAGGATAAGTACAAGAAAATTATTGAAATCATCCCTGTTGAAACCTTGACAGATGTTCTTCAAAACGCCCTTGTAGGCAATGGAAAAGAAGATCTATTGCGCAAGTTAAAAGAGATGCGTCCTCCTAAAATCATAGGGAAGGTAGAACTCGAATCAGAACGGAAGAAACAGCCAACTTCTCTTCAACCGGATGAATGGTGAATTTTAAAAAAATCTTTACGAAAAATGAAAGAAAAAAAATAATCCTTTCGCAGATAGAGTCATAGGTTTACTATGAAGGCGTTATTTATCGGTCGTTTTCAACCCTTCCATATGGGTCATCTTCTAATATTGCAGCAATTAAGCAATCGGTATGAAATGGTTCTCATCGGCATCGGTTCTTCCCAATATCGTGATACTGTTGATAACCCATTTTCTAAGGAAGAACGGTATCATATGATTTCGCAATCATTGGACGCCAAAGGAATTCGAAATTATTCAATCATATTTATTCCTGATATTCATGATCCACCCCGATGGGTTGATCATGTTTGTTCTATCGTTAGTGATTTTGATGTAATCATTGCGAATAATCCATTTACAAGAAAACTATTTTCTCAGAAAGGGTATAGGGTTGAGGGAACCGCGTATTTCGACCGAAAACGTTATTCTGGAAAGGAGATTCGCAGGCGCATGATTCACGATGAAGCGTGGCAGGACTTGGTTCCCATCGAGGTCTATACATTTATTCATGATATTGATGGTGTTAATCGTCTCAAATGCCTAACATAGTAATATTGTAAAAACTACTGTTTTTGATAAGAAGTGTAAAGATATATTTATATAAAAAAAGCAAGCACGCTAGTATTATGGATCATTTCGGTGAGGTTATCGTTCAAAAAATACGACTTTATCTTAAACTTCTTCGACCATTTACCCTTTTAGCCCCTCTGATAGTGTCCAGTAGCGTCATTATAGCCAGTCTTGTAAGGTCCGGGAACACTACGTTTCCATTTGTCTCCCTACTTCAGATTATTCTTTCTGCGAGTTTTTGTTTTGCATTACTCAATGGCGCCTCAAATGTGTTAAATCAAGCCACAGACTGGAAAGAAGACGCGCTTTCTAAACCCTATCGTCCGATTCCACAAGGACTTCTCTTACCAACAGAGGCATACACCCTATCGTTCCTACTCTACGTTGTCGCATTCCTTCTTTCACTGACCGTCCATGTGCTGTTCGCTTTTTTCATTTTCATCATTGCATTTTTTTCAATTACCTATTCGGTAAAACCACGCATAAAAAAATTCTTGATTCTCAATCAGCTATGGGTCGCTATTTCAAGAGGTTTCTTAGGAATTGTTGCTTCATGGAGTGTGTTTGGAAATCCTTCTGATTCACTTCCACTTGCGATAGGATGTGTAGCTGCGCTGTTCCTTTTTGGTGGAACAACGACCAAAGATATATTAGATGCAGAAGCAGATAGAAGTGTCGGAACAAAAACATTTGTCAATGTGTTCGGATTGAAAATAGCTTCGATAATCTCGCTTGTATTTATGATTGGCGCTTTTTGCATGATTGTCCCTTTTGCATATTTTCATATGATTCCTTCAACAGTTGTCCCTCTTGTATTACTTAGTTTTTTAAGTGTTGTTATTGGATGGTTGATGTGCCATAAACAAAAAAATACAAAATACGAAAACACATCGGCATGGACGTTAATGTATGGAACCTATTTTATTTTTGCACTTAGTTTCTCACTCATAACGATTTTTTTTTCTGCTTAAGGATTAAACGAATGTCCAAAAGTACCGCTAGCACTGCCACGATTATTGCAACACAGACGATATAAAATCCTTCGCTAAAACCCCAGCTCGAAAGCATCAGTACTTCCTCTGATTCAATAGAAACAGTAAGCAACCCTTCCCCTTGGACAGAACCGATACTTGCTTCTATTAATTTTGTTGTCCCAAAATAAAATGAGGGAATTAAGACACTTAGAAGGATAACTCCGACGATGCTTAAAAAAAATGCATAGTTCTTTTTCTTTGTTCGTTTTAATGCAATGCCAAGACCTAGACTAATACATGCTAGTGATGCGAGCGGCATTACTACCGCAAGAAAAACAAGGAAGATATCCGGCATTTCTGCGATGGTTAGAGATATCTCCCCATAATACTTTTTTGTTTCAATCATCATTCCTGGATTTATGTATAACGCTGTAGTTTTTTCTATTGGTTGTGTTGAACATGACCCCGTGAACAACCACCAGGGCTGGAACACTGAAAAAACGACAAGTAAAATGGCAAGAGATTTCAATAGTGATGAAAATGAAAATTTTTTTACTATTGTTAATATGACAAAAAATCCAAACAGGGAATATAAGAGCAAAGAGAGAACGAGGGGGAAAACGGAATCTATCGTCGTTACAAACATCAAATGTCTATCATTGATAAGTTCAACGTGTTTGACTCCGATAAGCTTATTTTCTAAATATGCATTGATTGTGTAGTGAGCAGGAGGTAGAGTAATACTTTTCTGCTTTGTTTTGATTATGGTTTGATTATCACGCAAAATAGTAAATTCAATATCATCATTCGTAACAATATTTCCTTTGGAGTCGAATACATTGATTGCCATATCAAAAATAGCTGAAAACTTTATTAGGATACCTGCACCGGCATTGGGAATGGATACATGGATATCATCAATAAACTCTCCATAACTAATTTGAAGTTGATAATCACCTGCAGGAACATCTTCAAATGTATAAACCCCTTTGCTTTTTTCTTTTGGAGTTAGTTGGATGGTTCTATTTCCTTTAGGAGTTATCAGCACAGGAGTAATATCAACACCTGGTGGTAAATCAAGGGCATCTTTTACCATGACATCAAAGCTATAGAGCTGAAGAATGACTTGTTTGTTCAATTTTATAATGGTTTTTTCGAGCTCCTGGTTATAAATAATAAAATTTTTGTATTCGGCTTTCAATGTATAAGGATCTTTCATATTATAGGGGGCTTTAACAATGAGTTCCCCGTTATGTTGCGTTATGTTTTGGTCAAACAGCACCCCATCTTTGTTAGTAAGCCAGCCAGTCACTCCAGCGATTCCCTGTCCATTTTGGTCAAGAAATGTGAATCGTATTGTTCGCTCCCAGGTACAGAAAATATTCACTTTTGTATCTTTAATCAAATGAAGTATTGTTGAACCGGTGAATACCTTCTTTTTAGCTCCTTTGAAAAACACTTTAACAAGGTAGTCACCCTCTAAAACACCGGAGAATGTTTTTTTTGCTCTCAGTAAAAGAGATCGATCTGCCGTGCCTTCAGCAATCAGATGTCCATCGCGATGCAGTTCTATCCACATCACAGGAAACGCGGCGCTTGTGAGATTTGACAGCCGGGGATGAGATAGATATGTTCCTCCAAATCGGGTGATGATTGTTACATTATATCTCTTTTCTTCTCTTTCAAATGGAACATCACCTGAATGCTGACGGGATTTTATCAAAGCCTTATAAAGAACAGATTCCTTTTGCACCGCCTCATATCCGCCATTCTCAGAGAAAAAAACCTCTGCGTCAAACTGGACTAGTAAATCTGATGGTATTGTTACATCGTGACTATGCCCAGATGTGTACGAACGTCTTCCAAAATTAATTGAGACGTAGTCGACCTCAGTTCCTAGAAAATTTAGGTATTCCTTCACTGCGACTTTCAACTGGATACCGTCATGTTCATCGGTCCCCGATATCACAATTCCTTGATTAGATGCAAAGAGAACTGCGTTTGTTCTTCCTGTTTTTCCTTCTCCATGACATAACCATGCTTCTGTTCCGAGACTTGCATCGTTTTTATACGAGATAATCCATTCGCGTTCTTTCGTGGAGGGATTCTGATTTATTTGGTATTGTTCAATTTTTTCGTTCACACTATAGAAATTTAAAAATGGGTGGATTTCTCCAAAATTTAGAGAATCAACAGCGGCACTCCGTGTTTTTAGCGAAATAAGAGAACCGAATCGCCCATCAATGTTATCAATGCCTTGGACAGTTGCGTCTTTTAACATCTCATGTTTAACGTTAACATAGAGGCGTTTTTCTTCCAATGGACAATAATAATATCGATAAATAGCGGTTGTCTGAACGTCCTTTTTATAGGATTCGCTGATTATTCCAAATTCACCCATAAGGTTTCCATCGACAAAGATTTTTTTATCGATAAAAACTTGATCAGAAGAACTTTCATCTTTTTCTTTACTTCCATAATAATAGGCAAATGCAAATGACACAATCTGATCGGAATAAATTAAATCAAATTCCCTGGTCCCCTTCTTTTGTTTAACGACTACTTGCGCACATGGTCTATCTAGGAGTGTTCCTTCTTGCCCTACACCATAGATACAGTACCCATCTTGCTTAACTCCATAAAATCTTGCTTTTGCTGATAATTCGGGTAAGGGCGATGAAGAATAATTAGTATCTGCAATTACTACGTGATCCGTATAATCTGCTTTGGATGTTACATCATCATGATAGTAGATGAAATACCTCTCTGTCCCATCTGCAAAGGGAGGGACTAAAAATATGACATTGCATTCATTGATATAATTTGTTGACCCTACGGATTTGGTAAGCGAATAGATTTGCGATTCTAATTCATGCCATTTTTCGTTATGCCAGCAAGATATTCGAATTGAGGTTTTATTTTCATTTTCCGTCCAACAGGGTTGTTCGAATCGTAGACGGATATCGATTGGAAGGTAATGAGCGGCAGGGTCGTATGTTGGGATCGGTAGATGCAATTCTTGTCGATATGCCCACTGTCTAAAACTTGTGTCCCATGGGGGGTTGATATCGTCCTGCGAGGATGCTGGCAAACTTACGACTACACAAATAAGCAGAAGAAGTATACTAACTATGAGGATATTTGATCTTTGCATAGAGGTCCTTTTGATATAATTATTGGGGTTTTCTATATAAAAGAGTTGTTTTATAGATATAAGAACCTTTTTCATATGAACAGATAGTGATTTGACTCTTTTTCTCCTTAAAATTTACAGATTTTACAAAACACACTGATTTTTAATTAGAGGGGTGTAATAAAAGCAAGTTGTCCAAGTTCTCCTAGAATGATAAGGGTCGTAAAACTGATTGCATAGAAAAGGTACGTCATATACATCAAAGTCCAGGCTTGAACATTTTCCAAAGTCTCACTTTTCTGTTGTTTGAGCATCAAGTAGAAGATAAGGAAACTTGGAACGATAAAGATTGTGAGTGGTAAGAAATATGCGTTTATCAGTTGATACTGGACTAAAAATGGAATTATTGCAAACGGGGTGAGAAGAAAGGGAAGTGAAATGAACGCTGCTTTTTGTATACCAAATGTGTTAATAAGAGTTCGTGTCCCTGTTTTTCTGTCTGCTTCACAATCCACGATGTCCTTTGTTGTCATAGCTCCTATAAAAAATATAAGGGCAATGAATCCAATCATGAGCGGGACCATCTGAAATGGATCGCCAAAGACGCTCCAAGACGCAAGAACAGCAAAAAATCCTCGTGGGATAGCAACCCATACTTGGTTCACGAAGAGGAATCGTTTCATTCGTGGTGGAAGTGAGTAGACCACGGTAAATACCATAATAAGGAATACAAACACTCCAAACCATGTGTTGATTGTAACTGCACGTAGCAGGGCGAAGAGATAAAGAATATACGCAATACTTTGTGCCTCATCACGTTCAACAACACCACGCGGAATCGGACGGTATGGTTTTGATATTTTGTCTGATTCGACATCTGTTGCCTGATTCAATGCGTTCGATGCACCATTGAGAAACGCCAACGTGAGACTTGCTTGGCCGATAATGATCCACCAGTTCGGGAATTCAACAAATCTATCATTGTAGACAAGGCTTGCAAACATGATAAACATGGAAACAAAAAAAGGCGCAAGTAACGTAAACGGTCTGAGCAAATCGAAGTACCCTCTAAATTTTTTTGAAAAAAATCTCCCTTTAATGTACGGTTCTTTCATTGTTAATTTAACAGACATTATTGCACCAAATGTATCGGTAGTTCGTTGCTCTAAATGAAGAGGTATATTATATTAATTACTCTGCTCTGCTAGTGGAATTCTTCATTTACTAGTCACTTTTGTATTATATAAATTTTTTTATTTTATTAATTAGATGCAGGGAGCATCTCTTGAATGATTTGTGCGGAGTTAATGGCACAGTTAATTCCAATCCCTGGCGCTTTAACACAGTCCCCAATCATATAGAGGTTTTCAACAGGAGTTTGTATATCTGGTTTTGTGTTATCAATTGTTTTTGCTACCCCATCCAAATGCCAGATGGCTGGGTAAATAGCCCATTGGAGCTGTGAATGAAAATTAGGGATGATACGTTCGAGGTTTTTATCTAATGCCCATTTAAGTTTGTGGAGGACTTTTATATCCCTTGCTTCCTTTGGAGTACAAATAACGTATGCTTGTACGAGATGCTGTGAGGGAGGCGATAATCCTGTTTCTGCCTTTGCGGAAATGAAATCGATCATGCCCGCAACATCGTTTCCGTCAACACCAATATTTCGTTCGATAAAAATAAATGTTTTTCCTAGTAATCTTTGGTCAATCTGTTTTAAAGAATAATACGCACACAGACTCCCTGTCCCTTCAAGACCTTTGATCATACCGACATATTCATTTGGAAACTGAGCTTCATCAGCAATAGTAAAAAGCTTCTGGACTACGATGTTTGATATAATCGTATCGAAGAAATAGCTTTTATCGTTCACAATAATTCCTTCTGCCTTCTTGTTATTGATGATAATTTTTGTAACAGGACTATTCAGATGGATTTTTCCGCCATTTTTATCTATGTACTCGGCGATAGTTTGCGATATCTTTAAAAGACCATTCTTTGGGTAGTTAACCCCTCGAAGCTTCATATCTTTCTGGGTTCGAAACACCTCACCTGTCGAAATCGAATTCAGATTATTAATGGTACTAATCAAACGAGGGTTTACTTCTAGTACGCTCTTCATTTTTCCTTTTCCATATTTTTTAATAGTTTCAGTTATTGAAACGGCATCTAGCTCTTTCATTGTTTTTTCCCCTGAAAGAAGTAGTCTTAGGATATTGGGTAACATTGAAATTTTGTCTATGGTCGTCACAAAATAGCCAAAGTGGCTGTTTTTCTGTTCATATAACCTTGATTCGTATATCGTGATGTTTTGGTAATAATCCATTATAATATTTTTCAGTTTCTGTATGATTCCTCCCCCGATTATATGAAATCCTAGATCAAGAGTATATCCCTCAAACATCCTTTTTTGAAAAATTTCTTCAAGTGGAGGCTCTGAAAAAACGATCTGTGTATTAAATCGAGCCAAGAGTTGTTTGTAGGAATCTATTGTCTGCGATGACATATCGATGGAAACAGCCCGTCCACCGACTGTCGTTTCCTTCTCAAAAATTTCAACTAAATATCCTTTTTGTATAAGAAGCGCACCAGCGGTCAAACCACCTATCCCTGCGCCGATGATACATACTTTCTTTTTCATCGGAAATTCCACCTTTTTTTTTTTATAGTCTCAAACGATTCTTAACGGAGCAATAAAAAGCTCTTCGTACTATCTTCCATTTATATTTTTGCACACTGAGTTCTCCGGTGATTACTCCCATCATGAGATTTGTGAGTATTTCATCTTTACTTGCTATTTTAATGATCCGTTCGGTGTTTTCTACACTGCCTCTTTTAATAACTTTTAAGATAAGATCGATGTCCTTGCCAAAATCCTTTTGCCAATGAGTTTGGTATTTTGACAGGAATTCTTGTGTTGTTTGTCTTTTTTCTATCGATTCTCTGATGGTCTCCGCCGCGATTTGCCCTGATGCCATAGCATAATAGATTCCTTCACCTGATAAGGGATTGACAAATCCTGCTGCATCACCTACAAGAAGAACTCGATTCCCGTATGTTTTTTCTAAAGGATGTGTGAGCAATGCTCCCCCCTTCATAGGTGTTTCCTTTAGATGTTGGGGGATGAGGTCTCTATCTTTTAATAATTCAATATAGTTATGGTAACACTTGAGTAAATTCTGCTTCTGTTCCAAAGTCTTAAAGGCACGGATGATTCCAAATCCAATGTTTATATGGTGTTTTTTGGCAAATACCCATCCATATCCTGCCGTTGTATTAAATCGCGAATGGATATAGCAATGTCGCGATTTTGTAAAATAATCATCCATTATTTTTTCATCAACTTCAAATTCCTGTAGAACACACACGCCTTTTTCCGTTCCTGGTGTTCGCAACCCTGTATCTCTTGCTATGATGCTGTTTGTTCCGTCAGCCCCAACAACTACTTCTGTATTAAATCTGGTCCCATCAATTAATGTCACCTGGACGTTGTCCTTGGTTATTTGAACTGTAGAAAGAGGGGCCTCTTCTTTAAAAACAGCTCCTGCATCTTGTGCATATTTCACTAGCTCGAAATCAAATTTTTTTCTAAGTATAGTACATATGATCGGGGTATCTCGCTTGATTTCAATCTGATATTTTAATGACGGGGAAAATACTGTTCCACTCGATGAATATGCTTCTATATTTATGCTGTTATCAACATAGGGGAATCTTTGTAGCACACGGAGTGGTAATCCTCCTCCGCATGGCTTATCACGAGGAAATTTTTCTTTGTCTATCAGTAAAGTTTTCAAGCCTTTTTCCGAAAGAAACTTCGCGGTCGTTGATCCCGCAGGACCTGCCCCAACCACGATTGCATCATAGGTCATAGTTTCCCTTTTTTACTGAAATTTTTTATTCGTTTACATCCTTGGTTTGAATAATTTCTCTCCAAGTAAGGGTGTGACTAAAATATACCATGCTATTGGGATTAGAATTAAAAGGACAGAAGGAAGAATCCCAACTATTGAAAATAGCATGATCGGGACAAGGGAATATCGTAAAAAGGACTGTAGTCCTATGATTTTCCTAATCTGATTACGGTCAAAGGTTTTTATTGTTACTAACTTTACATCAAAATAGAGATATACGACGACTAACACTCCAAGTAAAATTAATTGCCAAAGGTAATATTCATATCCAAATACCACAAAAGGGATAAAAAATAGGACTGCCGAAAAAAGACGCAGCCCAAGACCAAACGCTTGAAAACTACGCGGTATTACTATACCCGTCTCCTGTACCTTGACCCCTAACGTAAGAGCAATATTTTTCACTCCAAGTTTATAATCATGATCTGAGTCTTTAATCCCGTTCTGGACGACATTCATATACAATATATTTTCAAAAGTTAAAATAAAAATTATCCATGTGATTACATTTGGTTGACCAAAGGATAACGCTCCAAATAAAAATATCAACGACACTGAAATTGCGACGAGGAAATCAGAACCGACAAAATTTTTTCCAAAAACATCATAAAAAGTTCCTAAAAATCCTGCAAGTATGATACAAATTAATGCCATGAATTTATAATAATCAATGGTTTGGTTATACCATAATACTGCAATGAAAAAGAATGTACTAAACGCAAGATAAAAAGCAAGTATCAACGCATTTTTTTTTGATACCTCGCCGCTAACCAAAGGTTTTTTTTGCAGATCGTCGACCAACGTATCTAATTCGATGTCGACGTAATCGTTAATTAAAAATCCAAAGACACTTGCAAGAGCTCCGATGATAAAAACAATAGTGAGGTCATAAACATCATATATTCCTACGGTTAATGCTGCTATCACCGGTACGATTCCAAGAGCACCGATGCCTGGAAACCGAAGTAATTTCGCATACGCAGAAATCTTTTTCATACAAGTGCGTTAAAGTCTAAACATATATGAGCTTTTCTCATGTACCTGTGTTCCGATTAATAGAATACCTCAAGTAATATGAAAATTTGAAAGACTATGATTATGACTCGGGTCCCGGTCCGTTCGTTTCTTTCGAATGATTTCCATATCTTCTTTTCATCATCTGTTTTTATCACAACCATATAGGTTAGGAGCCAGGTGATAATTAGAGACGCTGCTAATATGCTGCCTCCGATGAGGTATAGAGCACCGAATACTAAAGGCATTTGTAGTCCTGCCCAATCGAAAGCAGATAAGGGAAATATTGGAATAAACAACAGATAAAAGAGTAAAGCGATTTGCATGGATCGTTTTCGTCCGTGGCGTACCGGTGTCGTTTTAAAACCTGCTTTGATATCGCCGATATAATCACCAGCACATACCATAATTTCTCTGCCGGTCTCCTGGAAGAAGAGTGCTGCAGCCAATGGAAGCATCAGCAGGGGTTGATTTGGGAAAACCGCCAAACCACCCCAATACGGTATCGCACCAACGCCAAATGCAACAGCCATATGTCCAACAAGACCATGGTGTTTTCCATAGTAATTGTAGTATAAACCAATTATCACTAAAAATACGGTAAGAATGCCACATTCCCAGTTGATTGTTCTAGTGTCGATATAATTGACTAGAGATGATAGAAAAATCGATCCAATCATCAACGCCAGTCCTGTGTAGTACACCGTTTTTTTCTTCAATAATCCAGATGGCACTGGTTTATGTGGCCTGTTGATTTTATCTGATTCTAAATCCGTAATATCGTTATGAAACATCGTTCCTGTCGACAGGAACGCAGGTGCAATTATCAGAAAAAGGATCTGGAAAAGTGATAGGGGCTCCTCCATATATATTGCACAGTTTAAGGCACTGACAACCGCTCCAAAAGAACAGAGAAACAATATAGGGGGGCGAATCATTCGTATCCAGGCAAATGTTAATGTCCCTAAACCCATAAATTCCATAAATGGAGATTTACTTTATTACTTTAATGGTTTACTTGTAGTAAAAAATTTACCGTGAAAAAGAGGTTTTTTAGGAAATACCAACAAACTCAAAGATTTTACCAATGAGACCATGAACAACGAAGATAGCAACCCCCGTAATCGATAAAGAGGATATTGAAAGGAGAATCTTCCTATTCTCCGAATATCTTGACCGTTCGATAAGTAAAGTTGCAATTGACATAAAAAAAATTAAAACAAACCAACCAATGAAATTGAGTAATGGGACTTCGAAGAATTTTATACCTTTAAGAGTTTCTTCCCATATCCACCAATTATTATAATGGGCGATAGGGTCTTCTAGCAAATCGAGGCAAACACCAAATAATCCCGCTACTGATGATATCAAAAAAATTTGTACATAATTTCTTTTTTGGTAAATCTTTGAGATGAAATGTTTCCCCAGATTTAGAAATAAAAATAAATTAACACTCCATGCCAATATGATAATTAGAGGGACACCGCCACCAAAAACTGAAAGATAAATGATATATCCAGAATAGTAATATCTCCCGCTTGCTACCCCTACCGATTCAATAATGAGAGATGCAATAATAATCGGTAAAAAATATACAATAGTCTTTTTTGTCCCATGCCGTTTATAGGAATAATAAACAAGAAACACCCAGGTAATTGCGATGAGGGCAATAAACGCAGCAAGAAATTTCGTTTGTTCTCCGAAATTTTGATTAATCTCAATAAAGAACATGTGTTTATCGCACCTTTAATTTTTTCGTTTTATAATCAACAAGTATTAGTAAAGCTAGAGGAATCGTCGCAATTATTCCACCAATCATTGTGGGAATGATAAAGTCAGAAAAAAGTCCAATGATGAGTATCACTATCCAGATAAATAGGTAAACCAAAAAATAAATGTTGAACCTGATACGAAAGATTGTTTTGAAATCAGATTCTAAGTTTTCAACTTCAGTTCTATTTTCTTTTTTTGAAATAAACATAAGAACGACTGTACAAACGATACCTAAGATGACTATCGGTAGAAACAAAAAAATATTTTCAAGGATGAATTGCGCGAGGTTTTTCTCCATGTATCTCTAATTTTAATGTAAACCGATTAGAACTTAATAATGTTTTTACAATCCTAATTCTTCCGCATTGCTTCTTTGATATTTTTTTGTACTATCGGAAAACATATTTTTATTAACATGTTCGTCTATTTTGAACCTTAATGATTATCACAAAGCAAAAAAATTTTATCGATCTTCTTCGCTGTATTGATTCTAAACCAGTTTTTCTGGTTGGATGTAGTGATTGCGCAACTATCTGTCATACCGGTGGTAAAGATGAAATTTTGGCAATAAAAGAAGCGCTAATAAATAAAAAAATCCCTGTTTCTGGCTGGGTAGTTCTTGAACCAGCATGTCATCTGATGAATGATAAACGGATGTTAAAAGAATATTCTAAAGAACTAAATAAATCCTCCAAAATCCTTGTTCTAGCATGTGGTAATGGTGTACAAACACTTGCCAAACTCTGCCCTGAAAAGAAAATCATCGCTGGAACCGATACTTTGTTTTTAGGGGAGATTTCACGGGTGAATGAATTTTCTAAACAATGCCTGCTTTGTGGAGAGTGTATCTTGGATGACTTTTTTGGTTTTTGTCCAGTGACACGATGCCCAAAATCTATGTTAAATGGCCCCTGTGGCGGTTCTTCGAATGGTAAATGTGAAATTAATTCAGAAATGGACTGTGTCTGGGATTGTATCTATCAAGATTTCAAAAGGAGAGGTACCTTCAATGCCTTAACGGTTATTCAAAAACCAAAGGATTGGTCGAAGGGGCTAGAGAATAAACGGAGAATTTAATGTGAGCTATCGCAGCAACTTGGAAAAATTACTTTCAGACGGACGTTTCGTTGTAACCGCAGAAATCGGGCCACCAAAGGGTGCTGATGCAAATATGATACGTGACAAGGTGAAACTGTTGAGAGGTTCTGCAGATGCATTTAACATCACGGATAATCAGACTGCGGTAGTACGGTTGTCAAGCCTTGCTGGGTCTGTAATACTTCTTCAAATGAATATGGAACCTATCATGCAAATCACTTGTCGTGATAGAAATCGTATCGGTTTGCAAAGCGATGTGCTTGGGGCTGCCGCTCTTGGGATTCGAAACATGCTTTGTCTCACCGGTGATCATCAGTCGTTTGGAAATCATCCTGCTGCGAAAGGTGTGTTTGATGTCGATTCCATTCAGCTTCTTCAAATCATAAAAAATATGAGAGATGAAGGCGTTTTTCAGAGCGGTGATTTACTTCTTTCGGGGAGACCTCCTGCATTCCTTGGGGCTTCAGCAAACCCGTATGCAGACCCTTTTGAGTATCAAGTTGACCGTTTACGCAAAAAGATTGATGCCGGAGCAGAATTCATTCAGACCCAAAGCGTCTATAATTTAGAAAAGTTTTCGAAATGGATGGATGATGTGCGATCCCAAGGGCTTGATAAAAGGGTTCATATCTTGGCGGGAGTCACTCCCCTCAAGTCCGTTAAGATGACGGAACGGATGAAATTTCATGTTCCTGGCACTGATGTTCCTGATGTTGTCTATCAACGGATGAAACACGCTTCAGACCCAGCAAAAGAAGGATATAGAATTGCGTTTGAAACCATTCGTGAACTAAAAAATCTTCCGGGAATTCACGGCATTCATATTACTGCGTTATTCTGGGAGGAAATTATCCCTGTCTTGGTTAAAGATGCGGATTTAATTTCGCGGATTTAATAGGAGAACTGTCATCTCTTCTTGCCACGCATAGTATTGCTTCTTTTCATCATAGAACAAACCATAACTGCTGATTAGACCTAATGATCAAATAACAATATTAATATATTTAGTTTATAATATAATGATATAGTTAGTTGGGGATTATTCACAACTAAAAGTTACAGGGAACATTGCATGTTTTGCACATAAACAGGATGATACACAATTATGTTGGATCGACTTGGAAAAATCATCGAAAAAAAACCATGGTTCGTGGTCTTCCTCATAGTGCTTATCACGATAGGTTTTTCTCTCTTTATTCCTTCATTGGTTTTCAAAACAAATTTCGAGGATTTCGCACCAGATACTGAACAGGTACAAGCAAACAAACGAATTGCTAATTATTTTGGTATGAGTAAACAAACAATGATTCTGTATATTCAAACAGAACAAGCAGACAGTACAATTAGTTTGCAGACACTTCGAGATCAGAACGATCTCCAAAAAGAACTCATTGAAATGCCTGAGGTCAATGCAACAATCTCATTTATCACCTTCCTTGACCCCGTCTGCAGAATGGAGTTTAATAAAACCCTTGAGAACTGTAGCGATGACCAACTCAAGGCCGCTGTTTACGATCTCCTCAATGAACCACAATCTGGAGAAAAAACGATTTTCAATAATGACGACCCAAATGAACAAATCGACTACTATCGCTCATTTTTACGATCCAGTGGAAAAACAGTTGATAGTGCTGATTTGAAAAACTGCTATATTCTGAATGAAAATAACACACTTACTTTTTCATTTGAGGTCTATAGTCTCTCAGATTTACCTTCACCGATAAAACCACCTTTTTACCGAGTAAGTACCATGGAATGGTACCTGGAATTTCAAAATTCATTACTCCCCCCCGATTTTAAGATGACATATCAAATTGCTGCAAGGATTGAACCAACAACTCCACGGTGGGAAATCGGTAATGGACTTTTTCAGAACCTCCAGTATCTCCTGCAACAATACAAAAACCACAATCTTACCTCATATAAGACAACAGTATATCTCTGGATTAACCCCCCTGAGCAGGAGATGTATTTCCCAATTCCCCTTCACACGGCCAATATCAGTTTTGATTCTCATACGAATCGCATCAATATCAGTGTTGCACGAAGGGAACTTGGTTATTTTGGCATCGCTCCTCAGTACGGGTCGTTTGAACTACCAGCAAAATTAACTAATTTTACTGCAGGTGTACGATATTATCAGTCCCCCCTACTGAAACGACCAGGTGGACGTGTTGTCGTAAATTCCAGTTATCTCTTCAATCGCATCGAGCGTCTGCAGTCCAGACCATTGATGTCTCATCTGATATCCCGCATCCTTCAGAGATATGACATTACTCTCGATAATCTTTCACAGATTAGCGAAAGTATGCAAGGTACCATTGTCCTTTCGTCCTCATTCTCATTGGCTACAATTCAAAAACTTTGGACTCAGACCGATAGCGTACCAGATATTGGTGCATCAACAATTGTTTTTCCTTTGCTGCCACAGTTGTTTTCTGATTTACGAGTCAATGCCTTGTCATTCATTTCTACAGATTACGCGAAAACGGCAGCCCCTCACGCAAGCATCTGTATTGTTCAGCTTAATTTGGAAAGTAATGACGCATCTGAAGTTGCTAGGGTTAACAACAACATCGTTAATAAGATCGAAGAGCTGAACAGACGATATAGCAGTATTTCTATTCAAGCAACAGGGGAGGGCATCGTGACCACTCAGATAAACGACGTTACAATGCAGGCAAATACGATCATAGGCCCTTCGATATTTATCATAATCCTGTGCATCTTATTCCTTGCCTTTAAAAAACCATCCTATGTGCTGCTCCCTATCCTTGTTTTTGCTTTTTCTTCTATCTGGCTATTTGGTACTATGGCCTTGCTTGGTATCACATTTAGCATCATCACAGTCGCACTTCTTCCTCTGAACATTGGTTTGGGTGTCGAATATTCTGTGAACATCTTGTATAACTATCGTGCAGAGCGTAAAAGAGGACGAACACCTTCGGAAGCAATCAGGATTTCGATAACAGAGGTGGGTATTGCGATTTTTTTAGCATGGTTTACAACATTTATTGCGTTTCTTTCATTTCTTAGTGCAACACTGCCACCGGTCAGAGACTTCGGAGTGTTTCTTGCATTGGGTATTACGTATACCTTTATTATTTCAATGACCTTGCTTGTTGCTCTTCGTTACATTATAGATCGAAGAATGACAGCGGTGACCGTACAACCCAAGACGCAGAGCTTCTCGATGACGAAAATAATGGGGAGACTTGCCCAGATATTAATTCGCCATCAAAAAAAAGTGTTTCTGGCAACCATTCTTTTATGTTTAGTGATGGGGACTGCGGTTACCCAGGTGAAATCCGGATTTAGTATGAATCAATTTATACCGCAGGATAATCCAGCACTTAAGCTTTATAGCCAGATCAACGAAGATTTCCCGTTTTCAAGCCAGGATCAAGAATATATTCTCATCGAGGGAAACATCGCTACAGTGATAACTTTGCAGGGTCTTGTGGGAACTCATGAAAATTTGAATGACAACCAATTTATTGCTCGAAGAGCTGATGGCAGTACAAAAACAGAAAGCATTATAACGATTATTCAGCAGGCCATTGTAAACAATCAGTCACTTGTTTCATTATTTAATATCGATGATTCTACTGGACTGCCCAAGACCAATGCTGATGTACAGCGGTTGTATGATTATTTGTATACTCATGACCAGTATTGGATACAAACCGCTGGTGTTCTTCATAAGGAGGGAGACAAGTATACAGCGACGATTATTCGCATCTATGTTGATATTAAATCTAATAGTGACGATATGACAAAACAGTTTGAACAACTGCAAACAGAATTAAACGAGGATTTAGCAGACTATGGTGAGGCAAAATCTATTATCACAGGGAACCTGCTTATTACCCTATCAATTCTTAAAAACATGACCGAGAGTCAGATACTATCGACAGGGATCTGTTTTGTTCTTGCCGCGATTATGCTTATAATTATTTATCGGGATCCTATCCTTGGAATGATTGTGATGATTCCTGTGACTGTTTCTATTGTTTGGGTTCTTGGAAGCATGTATTTTATTGGATATAGCCTCAATATTTTGACCATCACGGTCACCTCTATCACCATCGGTGTTGGTATTGATTATTCATGTTATATTACCACACGTTTCCGTTTAGTCGCTGATCAAACAGGGGACGTTACAAAGGCTGTTACTGAAACTATTTCACGTACAGGTAGTGCGATTGTCATTGCCGCTCTCTCTTCGATGTTTGGGTTTGGTGTCCTTGCATTTGCCCCCATCCCACCACAGCAACAATTTGGAATTATAACAGCGATTACTCTCATTTACGCGTTTATTTCTTCAATTTTAATTCTACCGTTGGTGCTTGCTCGATGGGCTACTTGGAGGAAAAAACGAAAAGGATACATTATACATCCCGGGTCGCCAAAGAGATCCGATGGCAGTACAGCTAATCCCAAAGATACGGTAGAACAGTAAAGTATCTATACGAAATAATGATACCAGTGAAAGAAAATAAGTTGGGGGTTTAGCTCATATGACACAAACACGGATGAAAAAGATTCTGGTGACAGGTGCCGTCGGCCAAATCGGTTCGGAACTTACGATGGTGCTTCGAAAAAAATTTGGAAACGACAATGTGCTTGCAACGGGGAGGAAAACCAAACCAAGCGATGTGATTCTTAATTCTGGTCCCTTTGAATATATAGATATTTGCAAGCGAGACACAATAGAAACAGTAGTGAAGGAGTATGACATCGACACAATCTACAACATGGCTGCGATTCTCTCCGCAGTTGGTGAAGAAAAACCTCTTTTGTGCTGGGATGTTAATATCAACGGGTTGTATAATGTGTTAGAGGTCGCTCGTGAACACAGTATGGTTCGGGTGTTTGTTCCTAGTTCTATTGCAGTTTTTGGCCCGGAGACGCCACGGGATAATACTCCCCAGGAGACAATTCTTAAACCAAAGACAATGTATGGAGTAACGAAAGTTGCAGGGGAACTTCTCGGCGATTATTATGTGAAACGTTTTAACCTTGATGTACGAGGGATTCGCTATCCTGGTATAATTAGTAGCGAGACACTTCCGGGTGGTGGGACTACTGACTATGCGGTAGAAATATTTTATGAGGCGATAAAACAGAAGAAATATACCTGCTTCTTACAATCTGATACAACGCTTCCTATGATGTATATGCCTGATTGTTTAAAGGGAACGCTTGATTTGATGGATGCTGATGTTTTAAAATTGAAGCATCACTGTGACTTTAATTTTGCTTCCATGAGTTTTTCGGTTGAAGAGCTCGTTTATGAGATCACCCAGCATATTCCTGAGTTCACTTGTGAATACAAACCAGATTTTCGACAAGCAATTGCTGATTCATGGCCTCGTTCCATTGATGACAGTGCGGCACGGAAAGAATGGGGCTGGAAACCGAAATATAAGCTAGCTGATATGACAAAAGATATGTTACAAAAACTTACTAAACGGTATGAAGAAGGAAAGCTCCTGGTCTAGTACTCCTTCTTTTTTTTTCTTTGTTTACTCCATAGAAAGTTTTATGTGCTATCCGATATTCTCATTTCTACTGTGAGGTGAACCAACGGTGCCAGAATCAGAGGAAATTGCAATGGATATGAAAGGAAATATTAATTCAATAAAAGAGTACTTGGGTGCTGATGCCGATTATCTGCTTCGACATAACTGTTCGAAGATACGAAAAGAGTCGTTGCATCTTCCCGGACCATATTTTCTTGATGAAATTTTTCTTGATACTGATCGATCAACCCAGGTGATTCGTAACCTAAAATCATTATTTCATCATGGTCGGTTAGCAGGAACCGGGTATCTATCGATATTGCCGGTGGATCAGGGTGTTGAGCATTCTGCTGCTGCATCATTTGCTCCTAACCCTCTGTATTTTGATCCGGAAAACATCGTAAAACTTGCCATGCAGGGTGGGTGCAACGCGGTCGCTTCGACCCTTGGGGTTCTAGGTGCTGTGTCACGGAGATATGCGCATAGGATTCCTTTCATTGTAAAAATCAATCATAACGAGTTACTGACGTACCCAAATAAGTATGACCAGATTATGTTTGCCAGTGTTGACCAGGCATGGGATATGGGTGCCGCTGCGATAGGTTGCACTATTTATTTTGGTTCTCCCGAGTCAACGAGACAGATTCAGGAGGTCAGTCAGGCGTTTAGGTATGCCCATGAACTGGGGATGGCGACGATTCTCTGGTGTTATTTACGGAATTCAGCATTCAAAGTGGACGGGAAAGATTACCACGCTGCTGCGGATCTCACCGGTCAGGCAAACCATCTTGGGGTGACTATTGAGGCAGATATTGTGAAGCAAAAACTCCCTGATATCACTGGTGGGTATAGTGCGCTTAATAAAAGCGGGGTTAAATATGGTAAAATAAATGAGAAGGCGTATACGGATCTGTCCTCAGATCATCCAATTGATTTGACGCGGTACCAGATTGCTCATTGTTACATGGGCCGTGTTGGGTTAATTAATTCGGGGGGTGCATCTGGGAAAGATGATTATGGGCAGGCAGTACGAACAGCGGTTATCAATAAACGTGCAGGTGGGACTGGTCTTATTTCTGGGAGGAAGGCATTTCAGAAGTCATTTGAGGATGGTGTGAAACTTCTTCATGCGATTCAAGATGTCTATTTATGTAAGGATGTTACTATCGCATAATTTTTTTTCATTTTTTTTTTTTAATAAATAATTACTGCTTGTACTCCTTTGGCAGCTCTGATTGTTGCAAGTAATGTCCCCGGTATTTGTTTTTCTGTTATAATGAAGAGTCGTGGTTCTACAGCAAATTCAAAATCGTCTACGATGGCTTGTCTGATGCTGATGTTGTTGGTCGCGATAATGGTAGCGACATCGGCAAGGATTCCTGGCATGCTAGGGTCCGAGGGGATAATTTCGATGACACCCCATTTCATGTGCGGTGCGACCTCTTTAAGATGGCATGTTGGCATAAGGTTAGAGAATATTTTATGAAGCTCTGGTTCTCTTGTGATGACCTCTCTGGTTGCGGTGACTGCGCGTCGGTCGACTTGGAATGCCCGTGCGATTTTTGAGTCAGAAAGCTCTATAGGACCGCAGTGAAATGCATTAGCCCGTAGTCGTATTCCGTACTCAAGCATTTTTTGTGCGATTTTTTTTCGTTGTGGGTAGGCGTCGAAGTAGTGTTCTATTTGTTTCCACATAGTATAAAACTGTACGTTGATGATATATAAATACTATTTGTTTTTGGTTTTTTTATACTTATAATGTATAAAATTATACATTGAAGTACAATTTTAGAAATTTTAATATAGTGGTATGTTCAATTATTGTATTATGAATAAAATAAAAATAATCCTTGATGAGAACGACATCCCTAAAAAATGGTACAACATCCAGGCAGACCTTAAAACTCCCTTAGACCCTCCTCTTCATCCACAAACCAACCAACCAATAGGACCAGACGACCTTAAAACAATTTTCCCTATGGGTCTTATTAGACAAGAGGTTAGTAGGGATCGATATATTACGATTCCCTCAGAGGTAAGAGAAATCTACCGTATCTGGAGGCCTACGCCACTCTATCGGGCGCACCGCTTAGAAAAAGCGCTGAAGACACCAGCAGAACTCTACTACAAATGGGAAGGCACCAGTCCCCCAGGGAGCCATAAACCAAATTCAGCGGTCGCACAAGCCTATTATAACAAAGTAGAAGGAGTCGAACGACTCGTAACAGAAACTGGAGCAGGACAATGGGGTTCAGCCCTTGCGTTTAGCACCCAACTCTTTGGTATACAATGTCGAGTCTATATGGTAAAATGTAGTTACGAACAAAAACCATACCGACGCGTCCTGATGGAGACCTGGGGCGCTGAGGTCTATCCAAGTCCAACGACGTTGACCAACGCTGGAAGAGAAATTCTTAAGAAAGACCCTCAGAGTACTGGAAGCCTTGGAATCTCAATTAGTGAGGCTGTCGAAGATGCGATGACCCATGATAATACGAACTATGCTCTTGGATCTGTCCTTAACCATGTCGTCTTACATCAAACCGTCATAGGGCTAGAACTAAAAAAACAGTTTGAACTTCTTGACAAATATCCAGATCTCATCTGTGGATGCGTCGGTGGCGGGAGTAACTTTTCTGGAACAAGCTTTCCGTTTATACAGGATAAACTCCTAGGAAAAAAACCTGATTTACAGGTTGTTTCCGTTGAACCGCTGGCGTGCCCAACCCTCACAAAGGGAGAGTATCGTTATGACTACGGGGACTGTGTTGGCCTTACACCGCTTTTGAAAATGTACACCCTTGGCCACGATTACGTCCCTCCTGTAATACATGCCGGTGGATTACGATATCATGGTGACTCACCACTGCTCTCAAAACTAACAAAAGAGGGACATATGGATGCACTTGCCTACACCCAGCAGGAAATCTTTGAGGCAGCAATGTTGTTTACACGAACCGAAGGAATAATCCCTGCACCAGAATCAGCACATGGCATACGAGCTGCAATCGATTTTGCAAAAATATGCAAGAAGAAAAACAAAAAGAAAATCATTGTATTCTGTAACAGCGGTCATGGACATTTCGACCTAAAAGCATACGATGATTACCTTCATAATAAGATCCCAAATGGGGAGTATAAAAAGATTAGGCCGTACAGTTCATCATAACTTATTCTTTTTTCCTTTCTTTTTTTTCATTGATGCAACTTCCTTACCTAAGAATGTGAAGCATCAATATCTTTATGTACTACCATAGTTCTTAATAAAGGGTATTTGATATCACCCTTTACTTCAAGACCTACGTGAGGTAGTATCGATGAAGGAATTTAATCTATCGAAATTACGGCATGGAACCGACCTTATTAAAAGAGGTTTTTCTAAAATGCAGAAAGGTGGTGTCATCATGGATGTTACCACCGTTGAACAAGCAAAAATTGCAGAAAAAAGTGGTGCGGTAGCAGTCATGGCCCTCGAAAGAGTCCCAGCGGATATCCGAGCGTATGGTGGCGTGGCTCGCATGGCAGACCCTACTATTATTAAAGAAATCATTAACACGGTCAGTATCCCAGTAATGGCAAAAGCACGGATTGGGCATTTCGTCGAAGCACAAGCATTAGATGCCCTTGGTGTGGATATGATCGATGAATCAGAAGTTCTTACCCCCGCAGACCCGTATTACCATATCGATAAACGCGTCTTTACTATTCCCTTCGTCTGTGGCTGTAGAAACCTAGGGGAAGCAACCCGACGTATCTGGGAAGGTGCTGCGATGATTCGGACTAAGGGAGAAGCAGGCACGGGCAATATCGTTGAGGCTATTCGACATCAACGCATGGTAACACGAATGACACATGCATTAAAAACCATGCAAATGACCCAAGTGCGGAAACTAGCAGATGAGTACTGTCAAAACTATGTAACCTCGTTTAAAACCTTAACAAATCAAGCGGTCGACGAAAAAACAGATCTCTTTGGTAATTCGACCTATTCTCAGCTTAAAAAGGAACTCTATGGGATTTTAACTGAAATTAAAGAACTCCAAAGACTCCCTGTGGTAAATTTCGCAGCTGGTGGAATTGCGACCCCTGCCGATGCAGCCATTATGATGCAGCTGGGAAGCGATGGCGTCTTTGTCGGATCAGGTATTTTCAAATCAAAGAACCCTGAGAGACGAGCAAAAGCAATCGTAGAAGCAGTCGCTCATTTTGATGAACCGGAAATGATCGCTGAGGTTAGCAAGAATCTCGGTGATGCGATGCTTGGCATCGATATCGGTTCAATTCCAAAAGATCAACTTCTGGCGGAACGAGGCTGGTAGCGATAGTCACAATCGGGGTGTTGTCTCTCCAAGGAGCAGTGTCTGAACATCTTGCATCGATGAATCGTGTTTTTCAAAAAGATAAAAGGAAAGGACAGGCTGTTTTGGTTCGACAACCACGCGATATCGATGCATGCGATGCAGTAATTATTCCTGGAGGAGAGAGTACCACGATCTCTCGGATTTTAGTCAATTCAGGCATGTATGATGTCATCCGAGAGCGCATCATACACGATGACATCGCCCTCATGGGGACATGCGCAGGATGTGTTCTTCTTGGCAAGCAGTTAACTGATTCCGCCGCTGACATAAAACTCTTAGAAGCTATGGATATACAGGTTGAACGTAATGCGTTTGGTAGACAAAAACAATCCTTTGAAAAACAGATAGAGATTAAAGGTTTTTTTACCCCCTATAATGCCGTGTTTATCCGTGCGCCTGTTATAACAAAAACATGGGGAACTTGCGAAGTACTTGCAAAAGCCGGAACAAAAATAGTCATGACCAGGCAGAATCACTACCTGGCATTGTCGTTCCATCCTGAATTAACCTCGGACCTCAGGATTCATCAGTATTTTTTAGAGATGGTATAATCACGCTTTCATGATGGCAAGCAGGAAGATACCTAACGCAATCAATGCTCCAACAACAGCACCAATTACTGCGATAATACCGTTTATAATCGTTCCTGAGAAATTCAGGAAATCCATAGGCGTTCCCATAAAACCAAGGAGATTTGCGCCCCAGAGGAAGATTACACCAACTAAAAGACCGATAATAATTAAGATTGCTCCAACGGCTCTGCTTTTACCAGACCCAAAATAAGCGGTAAAAATCCCTGCGATTATACTTGCAATTGCGAACACCAGCGTCATCATACTTAGAAAATATTGTACTAATCCTTCCATTTTTTTTTCACTCCTTAAAATTTCGTTCCCGTTAAGGTTTTTGTATCGATTACCCCTTCAATAGTCCGTATCTTATTTACCACAATATCGCCAAGGCTTTCGAAGTCATCTGCTTCGATTTTTGCGATGAGATCATATTCTCCAAATAAGGGATGGAGTTCGATAATCTGTGGTACCTTTGAGAGCTTATTGTATACCTCATGTTCATGTGCGGGAGCGGCGCTTATTAGGACAAACCCGATTGCCATAACTTTACCTTCCTCGCTCACCGTTATATTCTCATTGGATATAAGCCTTACGTTATTTAGGGGTTCCATTCTCTCTTATAAAAAATGACTCTGTTTTTTTGTATTCTTAGCTAGGGATGATAAAAACGAATACGTGCTTTTCAATTAGTTTATATAAAGAAGAACGTCTGTGGAGTTTACCTCTTTTTCCTCTGATATACCTCAATGAAATTTTCTATACTTCGATCATACGTGCGTTCAATGGCATCAGGAAAAAAACACGCGGGTACCTCGCCTCTGCTCCGATGATAGCTAAGGCATTCACAGCATATCCCTTTCCTGCTGCAGGGGTAGCTACAATTGCAGGCAATTTTGTTTTGTTCTATCTTACATTCCACCATGTTTACAATACTCCAACTATTTGTTTGAACTCGGTTTCATCAATGATTTTCAGCCCTAATTTTTTTGCTTTTTGGTATTTTGAACCAGGATCTATGCCAACGACGACAAAATCAATATCTTTTCCAATCGATGAAGAAACGATGGCGCCACGTTTCGTCACAAGATCTGATGCGTCAGGACGGGAAAGGGACGGAAGACCCCCGGTGAACACAAATTTTTTCCCTACGAGATTTCCTTCTTTTTTTGTTTCTTTTGTCTGTATCCCAATGTCTTTTAACTTATTTATCAACTCGATATTTTCCGAGGTGGCAAAGAACGTTGCTATCGACTCTGCTGTCTTTTCACCAAGACCATGAATCTGCGTTAATTCTTCCGCTGTCTTTTTTGCTAGTTCATCGATGGACTGGTAATGTGATGCAAGGAGTTGAGCAGCATATTTTCCTACATGGCGGATCCCTAGACCATAGATTAAGCGCGCCAATCCCTGCTGTTTACTTTTTTCGATTGATTCAAGTAAGTTTTTCACTGATTTTTCTTTAAATCCTTCAAGGGTCAGTAAATCTTGTTCTGTCAGATGATATAAGTCTGCGATGGTATCCACAAAACCTTTTTCAATGAGTTTGTCGATGGTTTGTCCACCTAAGTGATCGATGTCCATGGCGTCTCTGGACGCAAAATATTCTATGCGCCATTTCAACCGCGCTGGGCATTGTTTGTTCGGACAGCGGACCGCAACCTCATCTATAGTTCTTATCACATCTGAGCCACAGACCGGGCATTTTCTCGGTGTCGCGCGTATCTTCTCATCGCCGCTTCTTTTATCAGCAATACTTTTGACAACTTGGGGGATGACATCACCGCTACGTTCAACTAAAACAACATCACCTATGCGGATGTCCTTGCGTTTCAACTCATCAAAATTATGTAACGTCGCTCGGGAGACCGTCACTCCACCAACTTGTACAGGTTCAAGGATTGCGACCGGTGTGAGCGTACCGGTCCGTCCAACTTGTATCACGATGTCCTTCAGTCGCGTGGTCGCCTGTTTTGCGGTAAACTTAAATGCGATTGCCCACCGAGGGTGTTTAATCGTCGCCCCTAACTTTTTCTGTTGCGCTATCGAGTTTACTTTCAGAACGACCCCGTCGATTTCATAATCAAGTGTTTCGCGTCTTGTCTCAAGGGTCGTGCAGTATGAGATTGCTTCGTCTATATTTCTTACTTTTTTTATTAATGGATTGACACGGAATCCCGCTGTTCGTAACAGATTTAAGGATGTTTCGTGAGTGTCAAAATCAATATCTGAAAAAGAGATGTAATACAGAAATGTATCCAACGGTCGTACTGCGACGATGCGCGGGTCAAGTTGGCGAAGGGACCCTGCTGCCGCGTTCCGTGGGTTAGCAAACACCTGTTCTCCTTTTTTTTCCTGTTCCTTATTAAACTTTCTAAATAAAGAGATCGGGAAGTACACCTCACCTCGAACCTCTGCGTTTCTTAGCTTTGAGCCTTGTAACCGTAGCGGGATGCTACGGATGGTACGGAGATTTGCGGTGATATTATCCCCTTTCATACCATCACCCCGTGTCGCTCCTCTGGTAAAAATCCCGTTGTCATAGACAAGAGCGATGCTCACCCCGTCTATTTTCGGCTCACAGATGTATTCGACATCCCCACAGGTTTTTTTAATACGTTCATCAAACTCTCTTAGCTCATCATACGAATATGCGTTATCTAATGACAACATTGGTGTCTTATGTTCCACGGTTCTAAACCCTTTGAGTGGTTCACCTCCGACTCGTTGTGTCGGTGAATCTGATGTGATAAGATCAGGGAACTGTGCTTCCAATGATTCAAGTTTTTTTAGAAGCATGTCATACTCGTAGTCGGAGACTACTGGGTTGTTTTCTACATAGTATTTGTAGTTATGATAGTTGATTTCTTCGCGAAGTTTTTGGATTTGTTTTTTCGCTTCATTTTTGTTCATCGGTTCACATACCAACGATTTTTTCAATTTGTTTTTCAGATGCGGTATTCAGAACATCTTTTTTCTCAAGCCACCCCCTTCGGGCAGTGGCAACCCCAAATCTCATGAAATCAAGGTGATTGATGCTATGTGAATCAGTACCAAGCACGAAACGGACTCCCTGTTCTTTGGCAAGTTTGGTATGGATATCGTTAAGGTCTAATCGATCAGGGAAGGCGTTTATCTCAAGAAGGGTCTTGGTTTCTTTGGCAGCGTCGATTATTTGTTCGATATCGACGTCATATGGGTCACGTTTCCCGATGAGCCGTCCAGTTGGATGTGCCAGGAAATTCACCTGCTCGTTGTCCATTCCTTTGATGATGCGTTTCGTCATGGTTTCTCTATCCATCTTAAACGCAGTGTGAATACCGATGTATACGAAATCAAATTGTCTTAATATTTTATCGCTATAATCAAGCGTGCCATCGGTCCGTATATCACATTCTGTTCCACAAAAGATACGTAGATCCGGGAATTTCTTGCGTATTTGTTGTATCTGGTTTATTTTTTTCTGTATTCTTTCTTCATCGAGTCCATTTGCGATTTTTAGGGATTGTGAATGATCGGTGATCCCGATGAATCGATATCCATGTTGTTGTGCAGCAGATGCGATGGTTTCAATAGAATCACTTCCATCACTCCAGGAAGAATGGACATGGAAGTCACCAGCAATCTCGTGATAGTCAACAAGATTTGGCAGTGTTTTGGTCTTCGCTGCCGTGAATTCACCGCGATTTTCCCGTAGCTCTGGTTCGATGTATTGCATGCCAATTTTTTTGTAGATTTCTTGCTCGGTTCTACCAGTGATGTACCGCTCTGTAGTCTTATCGAACAGTCCATATTCATTAAGTTTGAAACCTTTTTTTATCGCGATTCCTCGTAAGGTGACGTTGTGGTCCTTTGAGCCAGTAAAATATTGAAGCGCCGCACCATAACTTTTTTCCTCAACGACGCGAAGGTCGACTTGTAAATGGTCGTGTAATAAGACACTTGATTTTGTTGTCCCTTTTGCAAGGACCTGTGCAACCTCAGGATAGCTGATGAAATGATCCATGACTGCTCCTGAGTCTTCTGAAGATGCTAGAATATCCAGATCGCCGATGGTTTCTTTCATCCGACGTAAGCTTCCTGCGATGTTAATCTTTTTTATTTTGTTGCACTTTTTAAGATATGCAAGGTAGTTGTCTCCATCCTCATACGCGACATTTAGCAGAACTCTCCCGCTTGTCTTTTGCAGAAGTTGGATTCCACGGAGTATGTTACGTTCGGTAATCTCTCCGAACCCCTCCAATGTTCGCAATTCCCCATTGGTTGCTGCTTGTTGAAGTTCTTGGATGCTAGTGATACCCCGGTGTTTGTATACTGCGGCAACCTTCTTTGGACCAAGACCTGGAACACCTAGTAAATCAATAAGACCGATTGGGACTTCCTTTTTCAACTGTTCCAGATACCTAAGTTTCCCTGTTTGTACAAGCTCGGTAATTTTTTTTGCTAATGCGTCGCCAACCCCGGGGATTGATTCTACTGTACCTTGACGGACTAGTTGTTCGATGTCACCATCGAGGGCTTGGATTGCCTCTGCAGCCATGCGGTACGCTCGAGTTTTAAAGAACATCTCTCCCTTGAGGTCTAGCAGATCTGCAATCCTATACAAGGTATCAGCAACAAACTGATTCTTCATACGTCTCCCGTGTTTTATTGGAGGTACACAACCACTTCGACGGTATCCCCGTCTTGCAACCCAAGTGTTTGACGTAAATTAAATGGAGAGATACATTCCAGAACAGTCGCATAATGGCTTCTCTTGGGAAGCACGATTGCACCTTTCTTGCCACTGATGGTGGCCTTGAAACATATAACGCTTCCAAACGTACGATTCTGTGTTCGGAACTCACCGATTTCGATACCACCGTAGTTCCGCAGCAGTCGAATTTTATTTCGTTCTAGATATTCGATCTCCACATTCAACGTTCCGGGGTAGGCAATAAATCCGAGTCGTTTTTCGAATTGGTCTGCATATCCTTTTTGTTCTGTGTAGTATTTTCCCTCGCCCATGCCTGAGATTACTGCTCCTTTGAATACAACTTTAGTGGCCAAATCAAAAATCTGTTTAAAGGACAGATATTCATTTTCCAATGCATCAGCTCCACTGTTTGTAATCTGAATCAACTGCTTTTTCACCCCAAGTTCCCTTGATATCATCTCCTGGATGTCAAGATCCAGAAGGTACCGTGACGCAGTCTGCTGGCTGGTTTGTAGGCGTTGTGCCAGTTCATGGGATGAAAGCTCGATCTTGTTGTTCACCGCCCCTAGCAGTGCCAGCTCCTTTAGTGTTTGCAGGAGATATGGCTTTAATGGTTTTGTACTATCCACCTTTCGTTTATTTTCCAATCGTTTCAACAAGTTTTTTCCCTTCATCCGTAAACATGTATTTGTTTCCTTTTTTTTCCACGATGCCCCCTGTGACAAATTCATCAATGATGCGTTGCGCGACTCGTGGTATCATACGATTTTTTTTCGAAATGCGTTTAATATCGGTTTCCCCGGCCACGAGTTCATCGAAAACCACTCGTCTGAATTTATTTGCAAGTATGAATCCTTCGTCCATGAGTATCCAACAGCTTAATTTAGAGGTATCACATAAACCTTTTCAAATTTATGTTTAGAAACATCCCGCCTGTGTTACGTGCCAAAGAACTCATTGATCGGTCAATTCGGCAAACAAAAAAAATCAAGATTCATGACCGGGATAAACGATATGAGATAAAGAAAACAGTTATCGCTCGGACTGACGTATTTATATCCGCTCTTCTTTCCCACCTGGAATCCTATGTGAAAAACTTTCCTTCTCTTGAGAAACTTCCGTTGTTCTATCAGGAGATTATCGATATAAAGATAGATACGAATAAATTAAAGAAATCTTTAGGTGCAGTTGACTGGGCGAAAAAAACAGTGGCGATGGTCTACTCGACTCAGAGCAGTTCTTTGACAAAGACCGGAAATATCGACTTCCTCAAACAAAAACAAAAGGAAATCTACGGTCGTGTCTCATCGATTGTAAAGCAAGTGGATAAAAACCTTCTGTTTCTAGCAAATGCACAAAAAATTTTACGAACATTTCCGGATATTGACGATATTCCAACTGTGGTAATCGCAGGATACCCCAATGTAGGAAAATCATCATTGATGAGAAAACTTTCTGCTGCAAAACCAGAGGTGGCGCAATACCCATTTACCACAAAACAGATTTTTGTTGGTCATATAGAACAAACAGTTCGTTATGAGAAAAAAAGATATCAGATTATTGACACACCGGGGCTGTTAGATCGACCTTTGAAAGAGCGGAATACAATTGAGAGGCAGGCAATCGCTGCATTGCGACATCTCGCTGATTTGATTGTGTTTATCTTTGACCCGTCGGGAACCAGCGGGTATCAGATGAATGAACAAACAGACATGCTGGAAAACCTCAAAAAGTTGTTTCATGATGTACCGTTCATCATTCTAGAAAATAAGGCAGATATACAGAGCACTGGCGTTGGTTATAGGAGGATTTCCTGTACCACCAACGAAGGAATTGAGGAACTTCGACAAGAAATTCTCTCTGTTCTTTCCCAGATGTAAACCCTCGTAGGTGCATATCCTTGTACATCTACATCTGCGAAAAATCCTCATAAAACAGATACATGATATTGTCCATAAAGACAACTAGGAAAGGAAGATCGCAGATTTTTATACCCTCTTTTCCCCCTCTATTCTTCCTTCCTATTGTTTCTACCTTACGGGTATTAACAATTTGTTTTAGTCGCAAAAACGTATTGTAGGTGGTTTATCGTCGTGATTTCATGGTCTGGATGATTTCCTTTCCAAAATCAGTAATACCATACAGTCTGACGTTTTTCCCTCCGCATCGTTCCTCCACGATGTTCAAACCGATAAGGGATTCTTCTTCACGGTATCGTGTTTCGATTCCGCGTAACGCACCAATCACGTTAGATGAGGTGGCCCCAATGTTATAGGCAATTTCAGAAGTATAACTGCAGTTTGGACTGATATCACAGAGATATTCAGTCACTTTTCTTCGAACGTTGCTTCGCCGCAGAGCTCGTATCGCAACCGATCGTTTTATCTCGATAGAACGGTCTATCGTCGTTTGTTCTAGCATCCCATCGTACCTGTTAAAAACGAATGGTGCCTCTTTTAATAAAGTATTCGCTTCTGGATACATCGTTACATATACACCTGCATTAACGTCTGCATATACAATTCAGTATCCGGGTATCTACGCAACTAATAAAACAACACAGAAAAATCTAGTATATGTATTTTATACGTCGTCCTATTATCCAAAAAGAGTGCGATTTTCGAGATTCTAACCAGATTTTTACACGTAGCAACCAGTCTCTTTCAGGCTAAAGGACATATAGGGTCATAGGGTAGCCCCAAGGATTATAGCAATGACACCAATCGCCGCTGCAATCCTTGTAAGAGTTACGGAACGATCAGTGTGCCGCAGGTCTTTTATGTTTTGGATAACGACATAGATAGCGAGGACATCAACTATGATGATGGTTATAAGATATCCAATTCCTAGCTGATGAAGAAGATAGGGGAGGGGACTAAGCAAAACAGCCACCATCAAAAAGATACATGCAACAACAACAGCTTTTTTTTCCCCGATTCTCATAGGCAGTGTCTTCCTTGTAAAAAGATCCCCTTCCACGTCTTGGACATCCTTTAATATCTCTCTGCCTGTGAAAAGGAAAAAGGTAAGAAGCGAGAGTAGGAGCGATGCAAAAGGATTCCCAACTGCGATTCCACCAAAGGTAAATGACATCGAGGAAAGAAACGCAACAACGATGTTGCCTACGAATCCCTGATTTTTGAAGAAGACCTCATAAGAATATAAGAATCCTAAGGAGGCAAGCACGATCACGACACAGAGCAAATTGATAAACATCGAAATAACAACGGCAAAACTAAAGAGCAGCAGGGAGAAATACAGGGTTTCCTTTGGTGATAGTCGTTTTGAGGGAATGGGCCGGTTCGGATGAGAGATGACATCGACCTCACGGTCAAAATAATCATTAAACGGCATACTTCCTGCACCAACAAGGAAGACGACACCCATGGCAAGGAGTAAAGGAATCGAGAAATAGGGGGCGCCAGCTACTATACCACCGATATAGGCTCCAGCCATGCCAAGGATACTTGTGAACATCCTCATCGATTCAAATAAAGCGCGTCCTTTGATTAGGATTCTTGATTTCATAGTCGTTCCTTCGAAAGCAGTGTCATCAGAACGTCCGAATGCAACTAATTATAGGAAAGTAATATATAAATAATTTTGGACCGAGTCGGGGTCATGGGTTCGACCCGGAACACCCCCTTTATGCGATGCTATGGCCTTTGTTCGTATTGTTGGAATAGTTCTTCTTGCAAGACTATTTTTTGTAACCAAATTCTTTGAACATAACTTCCCATTCGCCATATACCTTTTTTTTAATATGGCTATCTATTGTATGATGATTTCTTTTATACATGGCGTGTTTTTTAATATACTCTTCAAATAGCGGTTTTGCTTTTTCAAAACCAGGCATACCAAATGTTGAATAAATCATTTCCAATGTTAATAATGGTTCTTTTATGAAATCTTCATATCGAATCTCGATTAAATTTTCTTTTGGGATTAGTTTTCTTTCCTCTAAATATTTTAACGCGAGTTTTTTATAAATCATTAAGATTGATTTATCAAAGTCTTCTTTATCGATATGCTGGAAAGAGAATAAGGGTAGAATACTATTGTATAAATTCCATGTTGATAGATACACTTCATAGGGATTTCTGTACTGATATATGAATTTCGCATCTGGAAACAATTCAAGGATAAGTCTGATCTTTGCGGTGTTTACCAAGCTTTTTAACATGATTTGTTTCCCGTTGTATTTATACGTTATTTTTTTTAAAAAATAGACGTACACTTCTTTCCATTCGTCAATGATTTCTTTGGTTACATCTTCATGCAGAACATATCGTTCAAAATAGCGGTCTATTGCTCTTGGGAAGTACCATGCATGATAAAATGAATAGGGACAAAGATTTGCCACTGCATATTCCTCTTCGTACGGTAAGTCTGTGCCCATCTCTAGGTTATCCATCGGTCTTTTATTTGGGAGACTCTTTGAAACAATTTTTTTTAAAAGGTTTTCATACTGTAAAAAAACACTTGGGTCGAGTGTGTCCATTGTTGAGACATATCCTAGGTTTTTGTCTTTTCCCAATAAATAATGCAAAAATGTTGTGCCACTTCTCCAATGCCCAATGATAAATATCGGTTTTTCGACTTTTATGTTTTGAAATTTTTCATCAAATTTTGTTTTTTCAATTATTCGTAACGGTGTTACAAAAATAATCATCAGGGTAACGTACAATGCTTTTGGAAAAAATTGCCAATCGATTTTACATCTATTTTCAATTAATACTTTCATCCAGTTTACAAATGTTGAACCAGCTAGCGGTTGTTTATTCAAAATAAGATACTGTTCTTTTTCAAACGTTGACCTCATTATCTATAGCTAAATAAGAATCATTTATTTAAAAGTAGTTATAAAATTTTTTATCAATTTTTTTCAGATTGTAAAGAGTGCGGGCGCCGGGATTTGAACCCGAGTTTTAAGCTTGGCAAGCTTAAGTGATACCAGACTACACTACACCCGCATATCAGATTTATTGAGACCAAGAAGCAATCATCCCTTAAAAAGTATTACGCTGCCGACAGTTCCTCTGGTGTTTTTACCCCCATCATATTTAAATACAGGAACAATAATATTAATTCCTAGTATGAATGGTAAAGTGATGTGTCTGAGACATCGTATTGTCATCTATTCAATAATTTTTTGCTGTGCCATTATAGGTACAGGATTTACGAGTGGTATGGGGATTACGAATGAGTTTGTTGACTCTTCTGTTCAGGACATTACGTTACAAGACGATGCGTTCCATGGTCGACGTTATCTTCCATTCATCGAATGGTGGTATTTCGATGCAAAATTCGAAAATGGTTATACAATAGCATTTAGTGTACAAGTCATTAACCTAATTGTTAAAAGAATGGTTTCTACCCGACTGTCTATTTTCAATCAAGGAACCGTCGTTCTAAAAAGCTATGAGAAATATCCCCTAAAGGAATTTTTTGCATCCCCTGACATACCATTCATAACCATCGCAGGTAAACAACTCATGAGTGGCATGTATGATGCATCTCGTGACTGTTTTGTCTATAACTTGACCATTGAGGTTCCAGAAGGATCACTTTCATTGGAATTTATCGGATGTACGAAAGGGTGGAAACTACAACATCAAACTCGTGATTGGTGGGGAGTGATTCTCCCACGTGCCAATGTGACAGGGACGATTACCCTGGACTCCATGAAGATCCATGTAACAGGAATTGGATACCATGACCATAACTGGCATGTTAGCCCACGTATCGTGTCAAAATTCGGATGGATATGGGGCACCTGTCATTCAGAAAACTATACAATCACCTGGGCTGAGGTATATTCAACGCGACTGACATCACATCCCATACTCGTGATAAACGAAAAAGACGGCGGGTATTTGGATATCCCACCAGATGCCATTTGGTTTTCAACAAAAAAAACAAAATTTGATCATTTAAAATTCATCCCTTGGCTCCTCAACATTGAAACCACGAGTGAAAAGGTGTTACTGATAATCAATATGGAAGTAACCAGTATGGACCATACCAAGTTTTTGGGTTTTATCGATTACTGGCGGTATCACATGACATATACCGGGACGATTATAACAGACTGTCACATGGAAACCGTAGAAGGCACCTCTATCATGGAATGTCTGAGGTTCTGATAGCGATAATATCTCCGGATTGTTTCCCCTCGACTCGCTTGATTGGTTTGCTTAGGTGGCGTCGTGCACAGGTTGGGACCTCGTAAAAACCCTGCGTAATTGACCGTGTTTGCTCCCTGAAACTTGGTTTCGTACTCGTTGTTTTGCACACAATGCATTTATACCCCTGTTCTGTGCCTTTTGATTTCATATGTTTCCCGCATACAGGGCAGATGGGATTTTCCGTTTTTGTCCATATCTTCATCAGTTGTTTAATAAAGATCTTTTCGAGATTAATCGTCAGTGGATGTTCTCGAACCCCTCCATAGACCTTGACGACGTCACCAACCCGTAGCCCACGGATTGCTGTCCTGAATTCCTTGGTAGGCTCGTAGGCAGCGCAGGAGATGGTTCCTGTTTCATCAGTAAGGTCGAACAGGACATGACCGCCCTGGATCGTCCAGGGATTCTGCGTGACTTTTCCCTCAGCGATTACGGATTCGAACGGCTGGATTTCATTAATCTTTTTTTGCTGGAGATGGTCATCGGTACCCTGGTTTGTTTCAAAAACAAGCCAGCTGTCGACTGTTTCCGATTTCACCATGTTCACCCCAGCTATAAGTTCTTCTATGTTCTCACCCCGAATGCCAAATAAAATCGGGCAGGGTGAATTTGGGACGATGCGGTTATGGCGATTCCGATAATCGTAGTTATCAAACGTAGAAAAAAATGTTGCATCCATATTTTTCACTGATGACGGATCGACTGTCCGTCTCGTACCCCATCGTTCATTGCTGCGATACGCGATTACCTCAAACGTCCTGTCTTTCGGCTCCCAGGCAATGGCGGCGATAGCCCCTATCAACCCTCGTTTGTTTTTATATCCTTCGAACCTCGCATGAAGCGTCTGTAATATCTGAAGAACATCCTCAAGGCTCACAATACCTCTGACTGCTTTTTCATAAACAGCACCCATAGGCCGTGTTGCCAGCATGACAAACCCTGGATTTGTGTTCTCCTCCATAGTGTATGCCTGTTTTTTTAAAATATCCAGAATGATTGCATAAATCGTATCTAGATCGTTTTCATCAAGTTCTTTGGTGAAAAAAGGGCAGCAGACGACATCGACTCCGTTGATCTCCCCGATTTTCTGTTTTCTTGTTTCCATTTTTTTTCCTATACAAAGGCAAAGGGCTCCGTTCCCACGAGTCTTCCAGGGGATGTTTGGGTTTAAACGAACAAGCCGTGGATACCCGATGATTTCATAGTCTTTCATGATTTTTTCAATAATAGTTCGTACCACATATGTGGTACATCCACCCCTGATTGAGTCAGTATCGTCGATGCCTATCCAGATGGTTATTCACCAAAAACGTTATTAGAGAGGTCGTACTTTAAGTTTCATCACCTATGGATAGAACAAAACTGCTTACAGACATCAGAGAATTTTTGGGGACCGCAGGTTTTTCGGTATCAGGCCCCTATACGATTCGGCTCCCTGGTTTTGATTTAGTAGCGCGACAGGATGACACGTTACTTATCATAAAAGTCTTATCAAATATTGATGCATTTTCCGAAGAGGTGGCAGACGAGCTTCGTGCGCTTGCCTATCTGTTGAAAGCAACGCCATTGTTAATCGGGGAAAAAAACGGGATGAGCGTTCTTGAGGACGATGTGGTGTATTTCAGATTCGGTATCCAAACGGTGACACCGACGACATTGAAAAACCATATTCTTGAGAGAATTCCCGTGCATGCCTATGCCGCCCCGGGTGGGTTATATGTTAACCTTGATCATGAAAAAATTCGACGCTTGCGCAAGGAGAGAAATATCTCCCTAGGCACATTTGCGTATCATGTGCGTGTCTCGCGTCGGACTGTACGGATGTATGAGGATGGAATGAGCGCACGTATCGATATCGCAGATCGGATTGAGGATATGTTCAGACAATCGGTGACGTTGCCTATTGATTTACTCAAACCCCTAGTTGTTGAAAGCAAGCAATTACCTTCCTATAAAAATGAAAAGGAGGATATGAAGGACTTACAACGAGAAATTTTTTCCTTGCTTCAGAACATTGGTTATCGGATTATTCCCCTGGACCGTTGTCCCTTTGAGGCGTTAAGCAAAGAAAAAGAAAAAATTCTTTTGACCTGTGTTCAGGAATACAACAAAAAACTTGAAGAAAAAGCACATTTCCTCAGTAGCATCTCTAAGATTATCGAGAAACATGCTGTCGTCTTTACTGATAAGGAAGTCAATAAGAAAAACCTGCAAGGAACGCCAATCATAGGAAAGAAGGAATTAAAGAAAATCCATGACCCCGAGGATGTTTTTACATTGATTCTGGAGAGAATTATTACTGAATAAGCACAATTCACCTGACACAAACTTTTATAAATAAGATTATTATTCCCGAGAACTACGTTACCCTATAGAGTAACAAAAAGCATAGTTCGTCGTTGATGTATTATGGCAAATAGTAAAACAGTGGAAGCAGTTCAGAAAGCTCTTGAGGAATCTAAGAAGCTAGAACGGAAATTCAAACAATCGGTAGACGTGGTCATAAATCTGAAGAACATCGATATGAACGATGCCAAGAACCGTATCGAAGATGAAGTGATCCTTCCTCATGGTCGAGGGACTGAAGCCAAACTAGCGATTTTCGCTAGCGGTGATCTTGCCCTTAAATCAAAAGGCCATGTGGATCTATTGATAAAACCAGAAGAGATAGAGGAGCTTGCAAAAGATAAGAAAACATTTAAAAAGATTGCAGATGAGTATGATTTTTTCATCGCAGAGGCACCATTAATGCCAACTATTGGTAAAACACTTGGTATTATTCTTGGTCCTCGGGGGAAAATGCCCAAACCAGTCCCCCCGACCATCGATATCACCGGTATAGCAAAAAATCTACGAAAAACCGTAAAAGTCCGCTCGAAGACCACAAAAACCATCCATGCAACCGTCGGTCGTGAAGAGATGAACTCGGAACAAATCGCAGATAACATTGATGCAATCCTGAAACGGGTTGAAGGAAAACTTGAACGAGGGAAATTAAACATCGGCTCAGTGTATGTGAAGACAAGCATGGGGCCACCAATGCGAATACTATAAAGGTGTCACGTTATGGCGCATATCGCAGAATGGAAACACGGGGAGGTCTCGGAGATTGTATCTCTGATGACTGCCCATAAGATCATTGGAATCATTGATATCGGGGGCATTCCCGCTCCACAGCTTCAGCAGATGCGAGGCGGTATCCGGGCGAAAGCACAAATCCGTGCTGCAAAGAACACCTTAATTCTCAAAGCCTTAGATGAAGCGGAGAAGCAGGTGAAGGGAATCAGCGCATTGAAAGATGAGGTACACGGTCAAGCAGCGGTGATTGCCACTGATGTGAACCCGTTTGCATTATTTAAAGAAATAAAAGCCACCCGAACCAACGCGCCTGCAAAAGGTGGCGAGACCGCTTCCCAGGACATAGAGGTCCTTGCTGGTGACACCCCTTTCAAACCAGGCCCGATTGTCGGGGAGCTTCAGAAGGCAGGGATTCCTGCTGCGATTTCAGAAGGAAAAGTCATCATTAAGAACGATAAAGTCCTTGTAGAGACCGGGCAGAAAATCTCGCGAGAGCTTGCCCAGATGTTATCTCGCCTCGATATTTACCCAATTAGGCTTGGATTGAATTTGCATGCTGTCTTTGAAAACGGCAGCATTTACCGACCGGATGTCCTTGATATCGACATGGACCGGTTCATGGGCCAGTTACGAACAGCATCCTTTACTGCATTAAGCCTGGCACTGGAGACGGGATGGGCAAACACCCAGACCATCCGCCCTCTGTTGACAAAGGCATATCGGAGCGCGTATACCCTTGCGATGGACAGAAACATCTATACCAAGGATACGATGAAGTCGCTTCTTGCCAAGGCCCATGCTTCGATGCTGTCTGTTTCAATGCAGGTTAAACCTGTTAGTACCGAGGGTGAAAACCCCCCAACATCATAGGAGGAACAAGCTATGGAATATGTATATAGTGCGATGCTTCTGCATTCCGCAGGCCAACCAATTAACGAAGAGAATGTCAAGAAGGTTCTCACTGCCGCTGGTGTAAAAACTGATGCCGCACGAGTAAAAGCGTTAGTGGCTTCCCTTGAAGGCGTCAATATTGAAGAGGCTATAAAATCAGCCACCGCCATACCAGTTGCAGCAGCGCCTGCAGCAGCCGCAGCACCTGCTGAAAAGAAAGAGAAAAAGAAGGAAGAAAAGAAAGAAGAAGTTTCTCAAGACGAAGCAGCAGCTGGACTTAGCGCCTTATTTGACTAAAGATGCAGAGGTTGTCATCACACAACCCTCTTCCTTTTGTTTTACATTTACAGAAGAACAATATATTTCATCGTCTTTTTATTAAGGATTTTAACGAGTTTTCGACCATGGAAAAATCGTTGAAGGTGGGGGACGGGATGCATTGGATGGGAGGAATATGCCTTTAGTGGAAAGCAGATGCCTAAAGCAGCCTCCCCGATGTTTACATTGTCCCCCAAAAACACATAAATTTGGAAAATAAATACTTTTCCCCAGAAAAATCGGAGAACGAAAATAATGATAGATAGAATTTCCCTAGGGCGTCAGTTCAAAAGATAGATAGAGCACGCCTTTCGATAAATTGGAATAATATGATTTAAGGATAACCTAGGTATTTTATTAAAAAAAGAAAAAAAGGGTAGTTACCCTAATAGGAAGAATAACAGCAGGAATTTCGGTGTGTACGTTGCTGAGGCTGTTACGCCTTCATCACAGGTAACTGTGACGGTTATGGTTGGTTTTCCAAGACCGATGATCATGGTTTTTGCGGTTCCTATTCCCCCTTCTTTTGCGATGGTTCCCACGGTGACTTCTTTTGTTCCACCGGAGGGTGAGAAGATAATGCCACCGGTGATGGTAAATGTTGCCACGCAGTTGGTTGCATTGGCGTCACCGGAGTTTGTGATTGTTGCGGTCGCTCCAAGTCCACCGGCGATGCTGATTGAGAGTTCTGGTTGTATTGTAGTTGCTAATTCAACGGTGTATGTGTATTCAGTCCAACTTGTCGGTGGTTCAACGTATGGGTCGGGAGTGATGATTACGAAATCTGAGGGGTCATTGGTTTTTGTTGAGACGCCAACTTGGAATCGGTCTCTTTCATATTGTGAGGATCCGGTTTTTGCCCAGAAGGAGATTTCGATGGTCCCCGGCTCGACTTCATTGACCGCGAAATCATCGATACCAAGCCAAAATGAGTCATGATTGACGCAATGAATCGTGACATAAAACTCATGCTCACCACTAGTCAACGCAGGGGTAATCATCCAATCATCATTAACTGGGTCAACAGGTTCGGCGTCAAAACATGCGGCATATTTAAGCCCGGAATGCGCGTTGTCTGTAAGAGGTGGGTCTGTCTGGGATGGGACGAATATGATAAATGAGCCAACATAGTGTTCATTGAGGAAGTCAATTGTCTCAAATCCCCAGGTAACTTGTCCGTCGCCATCGTATTGTGTCCATGGTGGGAAATCCAGGGAAAAATCTGTGTAGTTTTCAAAATCATCCTCAAACAATGCTGAGTATGCTACGTTTCTTGGTTGCGAATCTGAGCTTCTGATTATATCTGTGGTAGTACTGGCTGTTTTTGTATTTACTGCTGCTGACCCGGGCATGATAAATGCAAGGGTAATTGCAAAGACGACTGCTGCCTTTAATAAAATATATGCTTTCTTTTCCATATGTTTCCCCCTATAAATAGTAGGTTCTAAAGAATAATTATTGAGTGTACGGTATTTAAACATTGTGATAAGATAAAAAATCCATTCTTCTTATCCGTAAAACAAGTACCAATTTTCACCTTTGGGGTAAACAAGACTTTCCTAATAAATTCAAGATGATGTCTTGTTCAAATAAAAAAGATCGTAGAGGAATAATCCTATGAATAAATTTAATGGATATATCCTTATGTGTGTGTTTTTATGTTTACACTGGGTGTTATTTCAAATAGAAAAAAAAGTTGTTTTTAGATACGCTAGTGCCTGGTATTGTTTTTGTAAGATCAATAGACGGTGTGATGCAGAGCAGGTGAGATGAAACAACAACGGTTATAGTTGGTTCTTACGGGTATCCTCCTACTCGAAGACTTGGGTCTCCGAGTAATATGAACTCCTCAATGGTGAAATAATCTGGACCAACATTTTGAATATATGCATATTGTGAAGCAGTCAACATTTGACCGACGGTGATGCCGTTTTCATAGGAATCGAAAAAATGGACATCGAGATATCCCGCTCCTGCATACACTCCGTTGGCATCAACCCAGGTATATGCGGTCCTCGTTGCCCCAATGGTAGCAATAGCTCCGCCATTTTCTTTTGCAAGAAAACTCCAGGCAAAACATTGATAGAAGTCAGAAGGGTTCGATGATAAACCAAAGGCCCGTGCAAGGAGATTTATCATCCGTGGATAATAATTTTGTAGGTCCGTGATATTAAAATCAAGTTTGGCCGTGAGGCACGCGTCAAAGAAGATTATTGGAAGTTTATCTCCATTCGTTATCTTTTTTATAAACGGCATATAATAATAAATCATATATCTTGTTATTGCGTTTGGTCGAAACGTTCCCCAGCCATGTTCAAATCCATGTCCTGCGTAGCTGACAAACCCTGCGCCTTTCGTAATCGCTTGATTAAAGGTAAATACATTGAGTTTATATTGTGAGGTCCAAAGATATGTCTGTTCAAAATCAGGGAGGGTTTGGCCCACCTTGATGTTCGTAATTTCCCCCTCATAGACAAAGGGCGGTGCTCCGTAGCTTACCGGGAAGGTATCTCCTCCTGCCAGGATAAGGCGTTTGAACCAGATTTGGTTATAGGTTTCCTCTTCATAGATGATGATTTTGCTGATGATTGTCGTTACTTCTGTTTCATCTGCACAAGCAAGTCTGCCGATATGCACATCCGCGTACAAATCAACGCCATCCAGGTCATTACCATCATGGTCGATTTCACCGAATCGATTATTACCGTTTGAGTCCCAAGTACAAAAATCTCCGTAAGAATCGTAGATATCTGCATAATAGAGGTCAGAAAGAAGGTCCCGTTCCCACCATGAGGCATACGTGAATCGAATAGGTAGTTTCTTCATATCACCGACGAGCAGGACATAATGTGTGTCCCAAGTCTCCACAGCATGTTTGATAAAGTATTTGATCTGTTCCGGGTGGTCTCGTCCAAAATAGGTGCTATAGATGTCTTCAAGGGTGACAATGGTCGTTTGAAGGTTATTGGCGTTCTTATGGTCGACAAGTGGCTGAAGCATCTCAGAAAACTCTTCGGGGGTAATAATAACCAATGGATATGCGTCAGTTGCGGTAAATGCAGGCGTTGCGACGTCTGCGGTAATACGAATGCTAAAACGAGGAGAATACTGGATGAGTTGCATGGCAGGGCTATAACGGACTGGCGTGATTTGTACAGTGACAAAGAGAGTATGATCGTTTTGCTTGTTTACTCCTGCTCCTGAGATAACCCTATACCATGTTGTTGGATAGGGGTCTGCACTGGCATAGACTGTTTCATGCCTCCTGCCGTCAAGTGGGACGATTTGATCACCGATTTTATGTTTCAATGGAACCGGTCGTATGTGTTTTTCTACATACCTAGTCTGAATCGAGGATGGTTGAACATCTACGGAAAGGATTGTAGTACCAAGTGGGAACTCAAAGGTTTTGGAGAATGTCGGGAGCATTGGGCATCCCTCCTTTGTGGTGACTCCAGTTGACTCGATGATTATTTCATTGAGATTATTCGTTTCTGAAAGGAGCGGTTCTGAAAAATCAATATCACATTGTAGCGTGCGTGTGGTTCCGGTCTCTAGTTGAGCAAAGCCTGGTATGGTACTGACCAGGAACAGAGTACATATTCCAGCTATGATGATTTTTACTTCCAATGTCTTCTTCATATTGTATCCCCTTGAAAACCTCAAATCATGTTCCCCTATATTAATGTTGATTCTGCTTTCAATAATAGACCGCTATATTATTTAAATTTTTTTATAAAAAAAACCGTTGCCATTTATACCATTTTCCCCCTAATAAATCATGTATTGTTTAAGAGAGAATTTAAATATTAAAAGCTGTATACTGCCTCACTTCTACCAGATAAAATAGGTGTACTATGGGTAAAGGAATAAACGCGGCACGCCAACTGAAAAAAGCACGAAAAAACCAATTGTGGAACGATCGGCATTTCAAAAAACGAATCCTGCATTTAAAAGAAAAATCAGATCCACTCGGAGGCGTTCCTCAAGCACGAGGCATCGTCATCGAAAAAGTTGGCATCGAAGCAAAACAACCGAACTCAGCAATCAGAAAATGCGTAAAAATCCAGCTTATCAAAAACGGACGACAGATCACTGCATTTGCCCCGGGAAACCACGCTATCGGATTTATTGATGAACACGATGAAGTCGTTGTCGAAGGTATCGGCGGAAGGATGGGCCGGAGTTACGGCGATATCCCCGGAGTCCGTTTTAAAGTCATTAAGGTAAATGATGTATCCTTAGATCAATTAGTCAAAGGAAAAATTGAAAAACCAATGAGACGATAAATATGACCGAAAAGAAAACCTCTCAGCCCAGCAGTTCATTTTTCCCGATGTTTGAAAAATACGACATCAGCTCAGTAAAAATCGAAGATCAAGGGCTGCAGCGGTACATCAACCTCGAAAGCAAGGATTTTTTCCTTGGCGCACCACATGCAAATAAGATGTTTGGAAAATCAAACCTTTCCATCATCGAACGACTCATTAATATCATCATGAAAACCGAGATGTATACCGGGCAGAAGACCAAGGCATACAAGGCCGTTCGCATGGCATTTGAACTCATAGATAAAAGAACAAAGACAAACCCTGTGCAAGTCCTTGTTGATGCATTGCAGAACGCTGCACCAAAGGAAGAAACAACAAGATTACGGTTTGGTGGTATCATGGTTCCTAAGGCCGTGGATATTTCACCACAGAGAAGATTAGACATCGCTCTTCGGAACATCTGCACCGGTGCGATGACAGCAAGTCATAAGAACAAGAAACGAATCGAGGCATGTCTTGCCGATGAGCTCCTCAAGGCTAGCAAGAATGATCCTGCATCTTTTGCGGTGGCAAAGAAAAATGATCTTGAACGGGTCGCCAAAGCAGCTCGATAATAAAAAAAGAAAAAGAGATATGGATTTTTGAAGGTGTATAACGTATGGGACGTAAAGAAGAGAATATTCAGAAAGCAACAACGCTGATGAATAAATTAGACCGTATTCGAAACATAGGGATTGCTGCTCATATCGATCATGGGAAAACCACGTTCTCTGATAACCTGATTGCAGGGTGTGGGATGATGAGTGAGGACCTTGCGGGAAAACAACTTGTCCTAGACTACGACGAGCAGGAACAAGCCCGCGGGATTACGATTAACGCCGCAGCGGCATCTATGGTTCATAAGTTTGAGGATCAGGAATATCTGATTAATTTAATTGATACACCAGGTCATGTGGACTTCGGTGGTGATGTGACACGGGCTATGCGGGCAGTGGACGGCTGTATTATTGTCGTTTGCGCTGTGGAAGGTGCAATGCCGCAGACCGAAACGGTTATCAGGCAAGCAATCCGAGAGAAAGTGCAACCTGTCCTGTTCATAAACAAGGTTGATAGACTCATCAACGAACTGCGGGTTACCCCTGAGGAGATGCAGAATCGTTTCATTAAGATCATCAATAGATTCAATGAGCTTCTCGACCGTGTTATTCCTGACGAGTTCAAAGGAAAATGGAACGTTAAGGTTGAAAACGGAACCGTTGCGTTTGGCTCCGCGTTCCACAACTGGGCGGTCTCTGTTCCATACATGAAAAAAACCAATTTAGGATTCAAAGATGTGTATAATTATTGTAAGAACAATGACCAAAAAACCCTTGCGAAAAAATCACCAATTCATGAGGTCATCTTGGACATGGTTATCGATCATCTGCCGTCACCGAAGACAGCGCAGAAATACCGTATCCCCCATATCTGGCGAGGAGACCTGGAAAGCCCACTGGCAAAAGCCATGATGGAATGCAAGGAAGATGCGCCATTGTCTCTGATGATAACCAAGATTATCCTTGATCCCCATGCTGGAGAGGTCGCGATTGGCCGGATGTTTAGCGGGAAGATCCAGCGTGGTCAGGAATTATATGTCATTGGCATGCCAAACAAGAATCGTGTCCAGCAGGTCAATGTCCTGGTCGGACCTGATCGTATCCCTGTTGAATACGTAAGCGCAGGAAATATTGTTGCTGCGACCGGTATCCGTGACGCGATCGCGGGCTGTACCGTAACAGATAACCCTGAGGCAGAACCCTTCGAACGTATCGTTCACGTCTCAGAACCAGTCGTCACGGTTGCAGTCGAAGCGAAAAACACAAAAGACCTTCCAAAACTTGTTGAGGTATTACGGTTGATTTCGAAAGCAGATCCCAGCATCCAAGTGCAAATCAATCAGGAAACAGGAGAGAATTTGATGTCTGGTATGGGAGAATTACATCTTGAGATTACCGAATATCGTATTCGCAATGATCATAAAATGGAAATCGTCTGCTCTGAACCTATTGTGGTCTATCGTGAGACTGTCGGCAAACCAAGTCCCTATAAATTCGAAGGGAAATCACCAAACAAACATAACAGATTCTACATCGAGGTTGAACCTCTTCCGGAGAACATCGTCAAAGCGATTTACAATAATGAATTACCAGAGAACGTGAAGAAATACAAGAAAGAAACTGCAAAAATGCTTCAGGATCTTGGGATGGACAAAGAGGTTGCAAAGGGCGTGTTCGGCGTTCATGGTCTGAACATTATCACCGATACTACAAAAGGTATTCAACATCTCTTCGAGACTCGGGATTTGATTATGGAAGCCTTTGTTGAGGTCATGAAAAGCGGGCCGACCGTCTCAGAACCCTGTCAAGGCATCTTGGTAAAACTCGTGGACGCAAAACTCCATGAGGACGCGATCCATCGAGGACCCGCACAGGTCATCCCTGCAGCGAGAAACGCTATTTATGGGGCGATTACGATTTCCGAGCCTACCTTACTTGAGCCAATGCAGAAAGTATTCATCAGCACCCCTCAGGAGATCATGGGTGATGCGTCACGGGAACTAAACTCACGACGTTCCGAGGTAAAAGACATGAAAACGGTTGGTGATTCTGTGGAAATCGAGGCAAAGGCACCTGTCGCTGAGATGTTCGGGTTTGCATCAGCTATCCGTTCTGCGACTGGTGGGCGGGTACTGTGGAACACAGAAAACATGGGATTCGAACCTTTACCTCGACAGCTGAAAGACCCTGTTATTAAGAAGATCCGTGAACGCAAAGGGCTCAAATCGGAGCCGTACCCCGCTGAATACTACATGGGATAATCAGACGCATCGAATATTTCCAAATTCTTAAAAACACTGCGTTGATACAGTGCAGACTATGCAACGAGGAATCATCCCGATTAATCAGTTTTTCGAATTGGAATACCGGTATTACGAGAAAGACCCCCGATACAAGTATTTCAACCGGCGGTTCGAAATCTACCTTATCGGCAAGAAAGGACTCCGGAAGACCTACGTGTTACATATGGATAACTGTGATATACGACCTGGGAAATGGGCACCGCATATCCATCGAGCATCCAACGTCGCAAAAAAACTGTATTTTGGGGTGACAACGTTAAACTGGAACGAGATAAAAGAAAATTTCCTTGCAACCATCATCGCAGAGATCGGTGATGCGTATAAGGCAGATGCGAAGAAAGCGGTCGTAAATTTACTCTCACCCAAACTCTGATAACGGAAAAAAGAAATGTTTAAGGTTTTTTTCTTCAGGTGATACCGTACTTCCCTTGTGGTGTTTTGTAGATCTGGCCATCTCTGCTCAGCCGGTCCAATGCTTCCTCGACTTTCCGTGATTCTATGCCTTGGATCTCTGCTTCGCTAATGATATCTGCTCTGGTGGCGCTATTATCAGATGATTCCGCGCACAGTCTCTGTATGATGTCTAGCAATAACCGCATGCGTTCGTGCTGGCTATGGCTGATTCCTGTCGCGATGATGTCAATGTCAAATCGACCTGTCTCCCTGTCCATACCGACACGGCGGAGATACTGATCAATGATGGAGATCGCTCGTTTCGCATCATCGACGTTTGCTTCTTGACTGAGTCGTATCCTAGCACTTGACTCCGCAAGCCGGACGAACGCCTCAAGCTGACGGGGGGTAAAGGGCACGGATTCCTTTGAGGAACTCCGGAAATCAACATAATAATTCTGCAGGATCTCCAACGCATCATCCGTCAACACGGGGAAGACATTACGCTTTGCATACGCGACATATTTCCGCAGAAACTCCGGATCAAACACTGGTTGCACATGTTTCATGAATTTTGTTTCCTGGTCTTTGGAATACAATTCATCGGAGATTTTTTTCAGATGCTCATGGATCTCTCCACCCTTATGGGATTGAAGGATATGGGATGCAAGGTCTGTATCTGTCTTCCGATTTGGTTTATCCAGGATAGAAAAAATAAGGTCGAAACGCGACAACAACGCAGGCGGCATGTTAATCTGTTCATGGATCGGCATAAACTCATCAAAACGACCAAGCTTAGGGTTTGCCGCGGCAAGGACCGCACAGCGTGACTTAAGAGTCGCATTGATTCCTGCTTTTGCGACAGAGATCTCCTGCTGCTCCATTGCCTGATGCAAACTACTTCGGTCCGTCTCCTCCATCTTGTCTATTTCATCGATACAGGCAAGGCCTTTATCGGCAAGAACCAACGCGCCAGCCTCAAGGGTCCATTGTCCCTCACCAAATTCATCACGGACCGCGGCAGCAGTAAGCCCAGCAGCCGAGGATGCCTTCCCAGAGGCGTACACGCTACGGGGGGCAAGTTTCGACATATACGAAAGCATCTGAGACTTTGCGGTTCCTGGGTCCCCGACAAGCAACGCGTGGATGTCTCCACGGGTTCGTGTCCCGTCAGGCATTTCCTTTGCTATTCCTCCGAACAGTTGAAGGACGAGTGCGTCTTTTTCGATATCAAGACCGTAAATTGTCGGTGCGATACTCTGCCGCATCTTCTCATAAATCAACGAATCTTTACTTGTTTTAAGGATCTTTTTTTCATCTTCTTTAGTAACCTCTACCTCTTCAAACGCGTACTCCTGGCTTTCGATACTCACCGCATCCATGGTCTTATCAAACGAGGTCAGACGGAATGCTCCCCGATGACGTGCCATCGAATGAAGAATCCCATTGACAATCACGCGGTCCCCTGGGGCAACCCTGCCCACAAGATCGTCCTCGAGATACACGCTGATACGCTCTGGTTGTGCACCACCACGCAGCCCCTCTGGGTTCTCCTGAATCTCGATTTTCTGCGAATCAATGAAGGAGGAAAGCGTCGTTGACAGTTTAAAGGACGATACCCGGCCACAACCACCCTGATCCTCATAACATTCAGAAGGCTCTTTAAGGATATCCTCATCCTGCTCAATGCGCATCACCGCGCCGCATTTCTGGCACTGGAATGCTGCGACCTGCAGTTTTGGCCGTACCTCAGTAATCTTCTTGACAAGTCCTTCAACGGCAATAAACGTCCCTAGTCGATTCGCACGAATCTTCCTAATCAACACTTTCTGTGACTCAGGGATGTTCTTCACTCGAAAATGCAGTTGTAGTTTCTGCTCCGCGGAGACATCAATAAGTTTCAGGGCCTCTTCCGCGTTAAAAAAGGTTTTATAGGGCTGATGAAGCAACAGCTCCGCAAGCTTCGGGTCTGCCTTATCAATATCCCAATAATCCAGAAGCAAACTGCGTTTCTCAGGATACTCAGTCGCCAGCGTCTCGATCTCTGATTTGCATTGATCTTCAAAGAACCCTTGCCATGATGCCGTGAGACTCTCGTCTTTCATCAAACGAACCATAGGAAAACCTCCCGTACTCGTTAAACACGATGGATATATAAATTTTGGCGGGTGTAGACGTCTTTTGAGTGGGTGTGCGTGGTATACAGGTGACTACCCGTCTGCATTCTCAACCCCGTTAACCCTCTGAGCATCGGCAGTCTGTGGTAAGGCTGCTCACTTCCGTGCCTCACCCGGTTCCCACAGCGAAGATAGACACATGACCCTCCGGTCATGTGCGGTTATCACCTCTGATCCCAAAGGACAAGGTGTCATAGGCAACAAACGGATCACGAGATACTCGTTACACCGCCTCGTAAGTTCGACCCCAGCGTATCGGCGATTTCTGGTGACAGGGAACGCCTAGCTCCCCAGTCTAGTCTACACCTTTCGCCATTGCCTACCAGGAACGACGGCTAAGCTGTCGGTAGTAATTAAACATTTGCACAAACAGGATAACCAGACCAACCGCTAAAAACGCGACGTCACGGACCACCGCAATCCATGCGTTTGTAAGAAGGGTTGGGTCGTTTTGGACATAGACGATACCTGCATGAAACGCATCAAGAATCAACAGATAAATAACCACTGCAATAATGATAAAGATAACCACGTTTAGATAAAACGACCATTTGTTCCATGTTTTTTTATCAACTGGAAGAATCGGGTTCTCGCTCATATGCACCTACCTACAACAAGCATGAACAAATGGATATATGAATATTATGATTCTGTCAACTGTTTAAAAAAAATCAGTCAATTTCGTGTTTTTCACTTTATCGCTCACAAACATGGAATCAATGGATTTTTCCACAAGGGCGATGCGTTGACGCGCATAGACTGGAAGGTTGTATTTCTCTGCGATCTCCTTTGAGATCGTCAGATATTTTTTCACAGACATCTCATGGACCGTCAGGGTTAGCTTCCCGTTGCATTTTGTACAAACTCCCTGCAACGGGACACGGCGGTACGTCGTATTGCATAAAGGGCAGCGCACCGATTGTTTGCTGAACGCCCGAAGGTTCCCCAGGATATCTGGCAGGAAATGTCGTTCGATGACTTTATAGGCCACATCTGCCTCATCCACTGCCCGGATCTTCGCCGCAAGACTGAGCTGCACATTCATCTTCTCCATCATGCTTTTCAATGTTTTATACAAGGACTCTTTCGGTCCCTCGGAGATATCTGTGGTATCATGGGTGAAGCCAAACTGCTCGTATTGTAATTCAGTTCCAAGCCGAGAAGCGACTAGCCCCATCTTCGACTCAAGGTTCTTCGAATGTTCATGTCGCAAGGTCGCCTCATAGAACTCTAATGGATACCGAGAGAGGGTGTCGAGGTTATGAGCCTCCTTATCGACCTCAGAGGGATCAAGCCTAGTTGTCAAAATAAGCGGTAAATCCATTTTTCCGCCTCGCTTGTCGGGGATGTAGGAATGGGAGAAATTCAATAACGCATCCATCAGGAGCATAAGACCATCTTCGTCACCATCCGCATTTCTGCGTTTTTGTGCATGATAGAAAGGATGAGCGTAACATACCTGTGCAGATGTAAATCCGATGATTCGAGCGAGTGCCCCAGCAGAGGTATGCGGTGCAAGACCCACAACCAGATGACCGACCAGATCCTGGTTTTTCTTGACTTTATAGAACCGGTTCACACCATAGAACTTCGTCAGTAAATCATCAATAAACTTTGTGACTTGCAAAAAATACTCGGCACACGACTCCGAGATGATGACGTCTTGGACTTTCAGTTCGCAGATCTGCTCCTCCTGTTCGAGTGTGTTTCCCAGGTAATCCTGTGTGTAGCCAAGCTCTTTGAGTCGTTTCAAAGGCACGCCTATTTCTTTTGGTTTGAAATGGGTCAGGGGTGCGTCGGTCATGTCAAAGCGGATGGTGCCGTCTTTGAACACGTACACGTTATGTTTCGCGCGCAGTATGCCTTTCTCGAGTGGCTCTGGGGTTTTATGCTTCGAGATGGTCCCAATGACTCCTTTGATGGTCTCAGGCAGCGAATGTTCCTTGATGTTTTTTTGTGCTTTTTCCAATTCCTCGGAAAGATTGATTTGTTGTTTCTCTAGTTTCCCTTCAAGGACTTCTGTATGCATTCCACAACTACAGACCAGATGGAACGTGACGGCATTACATTTCGGGCATCGTCGTTTGCCGACTTCCACGTCGATGGTGACGTTCTCTGCTGCGTTTTTTACAAGACGTTGATTTCCTCCGTAATCCCCCAGTGGGAAGAGGACGTGTGGTGGTGGTCGCATTTTCCGCGGGGATGCTTTCTCGGGTCGTCCCATCCGTGTTCCGATGCGGAATGGTGCGCGGGCACGCAGAGGTATTCCAGCAAGTGCTGAGACGTAGGAAAGTATGTTTTCTCCCTGGGACGGTTCTCTGCATCGGTCCGTGAGAGCGAGAGCACCATCTTGTATCTCAAGACCGCAGCAGCGGATCAGGGGGTAGGCATAGTGGGTGATTCGCAAGGTTCCTTCTCGCTGTGTGTGCAGTACCCCTAGCTCAATAAAGATGTTTTTTATTTCTTGGTTGTGTGGAAGTATCAGTGTTCCTTGTTCTTCTACAAGAATTTTTCCGTTTTGTTTTATGAAATCAATAAGTCTTACAAGATCATTGACATGAAGATCATGCCAGAAGAGGTTACAGCCGGGGTGCAGGGGGACATGGTAGCGTTCTGAGAGAAGGAATGCGTCTGTTGATGAGGGATTACGCAAATCGACATGTCTGCCGAGGTCTTCATCGATTTTTTGTTGAAGTGTTTGTTCTGCTGTTGTGATATCCGAAGGTGTGTTGCTATGTGGTAGGCAACCAAGTGTGCTCTGCAGCTCCTGTACCCACCATTCATAGACATAGGATGCATCGGGGAGGTAGGAGTTGTTTTCAATAAACTCCCCAAAAGGAATAAGGATTTCGCCGAGGTCAATGATTCCTTTTACATCGCTGCGGATGTCTTTGACATCGTTGATCTGTATAAGGTCACCGTTCTGCAGTAGTACGATGGGTCCTTCTATCTGGTCGCAGGGCGTCCCGATGGTTCCTTTCCCTGGACGTTCTGTTTTCATCTGCGTGCCGACCGTGATGAAGTTATCAAGCAGGAACATGGTCGCTGGGTTGATTGCAGTTGAGGCAAGCCCTGCGGTACGTGCCCGACCGTAGCGAAGGCGAAACCCGCCCTTTCGTGATGGATGGGACAGCACGGGTCTGCCTGCGATGACCTCACCGATGTACTTGGATGAAGGGGGGATGATTGGGATTTCCCCGCTTTCTTTGGTTGGTTCTACTCCCTTGTTGACGAAGGGTTCGAGGAATTCCCATCCTTTCAGCTTCATTTTTTTAATGTGTTTGTGGATTTTTGGGGCTTTTAGGCAAAGCCCTTCTGCGATGACCAGACAGGCACCTCCTCGCAAGCGGTTGGTGCTGATACGAGGGAGGTCGCGGTACCCAGCGACTTCCTCATCCTCGGTTCCTTCGCCGTTAATGCAGATTGGGCAGTTTTTCATGATGAGATCGATTTCATCGACAGAGGGGAGGTATTGCAGGTGTTGTACCCGTTTGTATAAGGGTATTTCTTCTTTAAATCGCTCGATTTCTCCTTGGGTTGCGACGTAGCGTCCGATGCCAAGGTCGCGTCGTACGACATCAGCGATGAGAACGCTCATCGCTTGGCCTGTTCCACCTGCGCTTCGTATGGGTCCTGAGAAGTACAGGTCGACGTAGTTGGTGCCGTCGTTGTTTCTCCCGACTCGTACTTCAGCAATCCCTTCGAGAGGGGCGACAAGGACTCCTTCAGTGAGAATAGCAAGGCCTGTTCGTATCGCCTGGTCCAATGCCTGTTCGATGCTGCTAAAGCGGTAGGTTTTTCGGTCTGCGATCATCCGGGCGATTTCAAGGGAGACGAGTTCTCTGTTGCCGATTTTTTGTGTAGCTTGTCGGATCTTTGGAGCAATTCCTTTTGGTCCGACGAGTTGTTCGACTCGGGCTGCGAGATCAAGTGCCTGGGGGATTTCAACGGTAAACTCTGGGTCGTATCCTTTTTTCCTAGCTGCGTTTGCAAGGTCATAGCAGGCATCGATATCCTGCTGAAGCTGTTGAAAATACGCGCGCATAGCTGGACTTGCAGCGATATCTTTGGTTAACTCCCCATCCATGGTTCTCATGCCTTGAAAATGAATATATGAGACATAGCGGCAACTCACTTAAAGGTTTGTATTTTTGCCTATAAAACAAGGGATATTCTTATTCGTTTTACTAAGCAGATGCTTTGCTAAAGTCCATGGCAGTAGCATTGCCGGTTTTAAGATCGACGATGGGGAGTTTTGCTGAATCCGGGACGAAATTCATCATCTTCTGATAGGACGTCTGTGACTGCCAGCTGGAGGCGTTAATGAGGGTGACGCCTCGGTAGTTGTCGATGTAGGAAGTGTGGACATGGCCAGTGACGAAGATGTCTGGGACCTGGCTGATGAGCATGTAGTCCTCATGTTCAGGAGCAAGGGGGGTGTACCCGCCATAGGTCGGTGCAAGATGTCGTTTCTTAAGCATGAGTTTCATGACCTCGGTTGGTTCGTTGTAACTCAGTGCCTGGATGTTTGTTGAATAATCAAGAAGACTTTGCCCATGGTAGGAGAGGATATCAATTCCATGAAGGGAGAACAGGCAAGGGTTTCCGATGAAGATGAATTCTTTCCCTGAGAAGAGGTCACGTATTTCTTTTTCAAACGCTGGTTGCGGTTCCGCGGGGCGTACTGCATCATGGTTGCCTGGCTGCAGGAGAATCGTGATGTGGTCTGGGATGTATTCAAACTGCTTTGCTAGTGCTTGATATTGGTCATAAATATTGCTGATGGAGAGTTCTTTTTCCTGGTTTGGGTAGATTCCGATGCCATCGACAAGATCACCAGGCAGCACCAGATATTTCAGTTTGCTTGCGACGTCTCTTTGACGGGAGTTTCCTAAGTCTCCGTTGATCCAGCGGAGAAACGTGTTCCATTCGGCTTCCATGAACATTTTGCTGCCAATGTGGACATCGGAGAGGAACGCAACGCAAAGGGGTGAGTCTGTTCGTTTGCGCTCTTGATGCATTTTTATGTCAGGGTACACGATGTTTTGTACAATAATGAGGTCTTTGTTTTTACTGATTTTTCCGACCACCCCGATGACCTCATCAAGCATCACTTCGTTTGCCAGCTGGAATATCTCCGTGTTGTTTTTTAGTGCCATGAGCGCTACAGACCCCGTGTCGTCTTCTATTTCGATGAGTCGATGTCCGCTCTTTGTTGTTTTAACATTTTTTACGATGCCTATGAGCTGTACCTCAGTCATGGTTCTTTTTATACGATTGATAGGGATAAACTGTGCGATTTCCCGTCTCTGGGCGGTAAGAATATTTCGTATCGCTTGGTATCGCTCTCTGAATAAACTGACGAAATCCTGGGTGGTGCCTTCGCTGGTTCGTTTTCCGGTGATATCTGAGATGATGCGTACATCTGAGTCGTACTCCCTGGCCAGTGGTTTCCAGTTTTTGATCGTTTTTATCTCGAGGGGTTGAAGTGGTTTTTTCTCTTCTGTTTGTGTCTGTTCCTCTTCGAGATCCTCTTCGTCTTCGTCTTCGCTTATCTCTTTAACAAATGTTGTTTTATTATACATTTTTGAAAGTATCTTTTTTTGGAATTCCTTTTCAATGGTTTTCTCAATAACAGGTGATGGTGATACAGCAGGTGGTATCGGTGGGGGTATTGGTTGTTTGAGGATCTGCTGGGTTGATTCTTCGATGTTTTTGATGGTATCAAGTGCAAGAAACAACGGGTATTCTCTGAGGTTTTTGATGAGAAATTTGGCGAAATCATCTGGTTTTTCTTTTGAAGTGATGTAGGTGAGTGCATCAGGAAGTACGAACGTCCCATGGTCTGAGAAGAGCTTAAGGATTGAGTTCATTGTCTCGCCAACAAAAATATTTCAAGGGTCTGTATATGTCTTGTTGTTTTTAGTGTTATGGTTTTGCTTGTGACGTCGATGTTGCTTTGCAGATACCTGGAATTGAAAGTATTAATAGGGTGAAATCATTAGGTATGTGGTATGACACAGATTTCTGAGGCGAGACGTGGGAAGACAACCCAGCAAATGAAGAATGTTGTGCAGTTTGAGAAAAGTGCAAGTGAGGTCATTCGAAGAAGAGTTGCTGCAGGCCATATCGTGATTCCATTTAATCCAATCCACGCGCCGTCGTCCCTTGGAATAGGGAGCGGTCTGCGTGTCAAGGTGAACGCCAATATCGGTACTTCTCGCGAATACTGCAGACTCAAAGAGGAGGTTGAGAAGGCTAAGGTCGCAGTTGCTGCTGGAGCGCACGCGATAATGGATTTATCTACTGGTGGCAATCTTGATACAATCCGTCGTACGTTGTTAAAGACCGTGCCGGTTCCGTTCGGGACGGTTCCTATCTATCAGGCTGGGATTGAGGCTATCAAGAGGCGTGGTTCGATTGTTGATATAACTGCGGATGATATGTTCCGGACTGTTGAACATCAAGCCAAACAAGGGGTTGATTTCGCGGTCGTCCATGTGGGCGTCACCTTGGAAAGTGTGGAGCGTCTGCGGAAGCAGCAACGGTGCATTCCCATGGTTTCTCGTGGTGGGTCGTTTCATATGGCATGGATTTTGCATCATGACCAGGAGAACCCGTTTTACAAGGAGTTTGCGTATCTCTTGGAGATTGCGAAACGCTATGATCTGACGCTTTCTCTTGGTGATGGCATGCGGTCCGGCGCGCTTGCTGATTCCAATGATCGGGCGAAATTCCAGGAGTTGCTTATTATCGGTGAGCTTGTTGAAACCGCACGAAAATTCGGAGTGCAGACCATGGTTGAGGGCCCGGGTCATATGCCGCTGTCCGATATCCAAGCCAACATCCAGGTGATGAAGACGGTGACCAAGCAGGCACCATATTTTGTTCTCGGTCCCTTGGTAACCGACATTGCCCCTGGTTACGATCATTTTGTCGGTGGTATCGGCGGCGCGTTTGCTGGTTTTTGTGGCGCTGATTTCCTCTGCTATGTCACGCCAGCGGAGCATCTATGTCTCCCTGATAAGCAGGATGTCCATGATGGGGTGATCGCAACCCGGATTGCCGCGCATGCTGCTGACCTTGCACGAGGTATCGATCGGGATGTCGATGCGTCGTTTAGTACAGCGCGGGAGAATCTTGACTGGGATGAAATGTTTCGGCTTTGTATCGACCCTTTAAAAGCAAAGCAGTATCGGACGAAGCGGTCGCCTACGGAGGATATGAAAACATGTTCGATGTGTGGGAAACTTTGCGCAATCGAGATGGTGAAGAACTATTTGAAAAATAAATAACTAAACTTCTCGGTAACATTTTTTGTGAAGAAGTTGATGATACGAATACAAAATTTCTATAGAGCGCTTCTAATCGTAGAAGAAGATTATTATTATGGTTCAAACAGAGAGAAAAAATGAATGGAGAAAAAAAAAGGTGAGAGGAATAGTTTTTTTCCTTGTTAAGCTCCGTAATTCAATAGTGACCTTCGTTAAATTTTTTCTGGTTTAAAGTTCTGTAAATTGATGGTGAATGGACCGAATTTTAATGCATAAAAAGTTTCTTCCCAGCCAGGAATGTTCTCTGGGGTTGCTACAATATGAATATGAATGAATTTACATCCAAAGAAATACTTACTTGCTATTGATGCTATAGAATCAGATTCAATATTCTCAATAGTACTATTTGCTGCTATTCTTTCACGTAGTTTTAGCGGTCCTAATGACACATTTATCCACCACTTTACATAGGTGGCATTGTAGCTTCCAGGATTATTAATTTTTGCTTGAATACCCGGGAAAGAGATTAAATTGAGGTCTATCGTGATATTTGGTGGTGGCATTAAAAAGACATATATTGTTGTATTATCAAAAGCAACGCGATCTTCATATGTTACTTGGAGAGTAACATTGTAGACCATATCCGGTATTTCGTAGAAATTCCAGGTATTAACAGGCACTTGTGAAGTTTTATTGTTTCCGAAATCCCATAACCATTGACATGTATATGGATTATATCCTTCGGTCACATTCCCGTGCAGTCTGGCACCAGGCGGCGTGTATTGAAATTGTCGATAATAATACCAGGAATATGGTCCACCAGCATCACAAGTGAAGTTACCGGGAAAATCAGTGATGACAAGGATATCGTCGACGGCAAAAAATTGGGCTATTGCATGTTGTGTTGTATTACTAAAGAACTGAAACCCTATTGTCACATTGCTTTCATTACGATACTCTGATAGTTCAATAGGCATACCTATTTCAGTCCATTTGTATACAGGAATTCCACTTTGGTCCTTCGCTGCCCATATTTTTGTCCAATTTATTCCGTCATTGGTGGAAATACTCACATTGAAATGAATCACTGAATTTTCGACAACATAGGGGTCCGTGTACCACCAGAAGCGTAAAAAGATTTTGTTACTACCGGTTGAATAGTTAGAAAAATCCAAGTTTGGAGTGATGAGCCATTCATCTTGTAATCCAAGGCAATTTCCCCGATAGACCGAAGCACTGTTCGGTACGCTATGTTGTCTTGCTGTATCTATCTTCCAGGTTCCATTTGGATTTGTAACACTACGTATCCACCCTGAAGGAGGCATAGAACCAGCTGAAAAATTTTCAGACAAAATACTAATATTGCCTTTCGGTTCAAGTGATAATGATTTTGATATTTGAATGGTCTGCAAGGCTGTATTTGAAGGAGTATTAGCTACAGCAGAGAAACTACAGCAGATAAGGACAGATACAATCACCAGCGTGATAATATGTTTTTTCCTTCCAATTTTTTTCATAAGGATTCGTCCTCCCTTAATTAATTTTCTTATAAAAATCAATATGTTCTTACTCTATTTAAATGATTCCCCGTTGATTTTTTTGCAACTTTTGTTACAAAAATTTTATAAAAATATTCATCGCATAAGAAAACACAGTACCGAGAAAAGTAGAATCATCTCTGAAGTAAAAAAACAAACCATATAAAAATGAACATTGTATTCCTAGGCATCAATGAACGATGAGAACGAACCTAAGAAAAAAATGCTGCTTCCTCTTTTCATCATGGGATGTTTCTTTGTAATTATCGATGCTTTTGCACTCTTGATAAAAAACCTGTTTCAACCAACCTTCGAAGACACAAGCAACCCGGTAAACATACTTTATATTTTCGTAATTATCATCGTTATGACTATTGTTATTTTGATCATCGCAAAATACTGGAAAAAACAGGTGATTCAGATATTAATCTTATTTGCGATAGGATACACCGCTTTTTTTATTTTCGTTCCTTTATTCTCATTACTATTCACAGATCTTCTTTCAATTGTTTTAGGCATTGCTGGTGCGGTTATTCTTGTTGTGGCTCTGTATAGCTATCCTGAATGGTACGTCATCGACCTCTGCGGGGTGATTGTTGGGGCAGGGGCGATCGCCATCTTTGGTGTTTCCTTAAGTATCTTTTTAGTCATCATCCTACTCCTTGTGCTTGCGGTCTACGACGCTATCTCCGTGTATAAAACGAAACATATGATTGATCTTGCTGATGCGGTCATGGACCTTAAATTACCGGTTTTACTCGTGGTCCCCAAAATACGGAAGTACTCCCTCATCAAAGAAACCAAAAGCCTGAAGGAGAAACTCAAAGAGGACGAGGAGCGGGACGCGTTTTTCATGGGGCTTGGGGACATCGTCATGCCAGGCATCCTGGTGGTTGCAACGTACCATACCATACCGGATGGACTTCCTGTCGCTCTCTCGGTGTTAGCTGGAACTCTTATCGGTTTTCTCTTGCTTATGAGTTTTGTGATAAAGGGAAAACCCCAAGCAGGACTGCCGTTGCTTTGCAGCGGCGCCATCCTTGGCTATGTGATTTCCAGTTACGTATTTTATGGAACACTTGCGGGGCTGGGTCTTTAGTAGTCGGTCTGAAAATGATCCTTCTCACACCAGATTCTTCTATCAAAATGATTCAGTGGTCTGTTGCACACCGGGCAGGTGACCTTCTCAAGAAAATGATCAAGCCACATGTCACGCACCTGCAGGACGTCTTCCTTTTCGACCCGCTGTAGTATCTTGTTCATCTCAGGGGTCTTGACCAGCTGTTTTAAATGCGAAAAATTGATGGAATCTGTTTTTTTGATCTGCATGTAATCCAAGGGACCCGCCCTATTTGAAGATGCTGCCTTTTCCGCTCGTTTCCCAATGAGTACTGCCGCAAGAATAACCCCGCTTGCAAGACCTCCAAGGTGCGCGAAATGCGCGGTGTTATCAGAGACTGAAAACATCACAATGACGGTCTCAAGAATCGCAAAAAGGATTGCTGCGTAGATGACCTTGATGCGCATGATAAACATGATGCCCAGTGGAACCGGCATGACGACCTCGTCTCTTGGATAGGCGTAGGCAAACGCTCCAAGGATCCCGAAAATCGCCCCGGATGCGCCAACCAAGGGGATCGGAGACCCGATATTAAGAAAAGAATGGGTCAACGCGCCGCAGACCCCTGTGATAAGATAGATGAGCAAAAACTTCTTCGGCCCAATGCGCTGTTCGAAGGCAACACCCATGAAGAAAAACACAAACATGTTCCCAAGGATATGTAAAAAGTCACTATGGACGAACATGGAGGTAAATAACGTATACGCGTTCGGGAAATATTCCAAGGAGAGATAGATTGGTCTGAATCCAAGTTCACTAATGATTTGGGTTCGGAAAAAAAGGCTAATGAGAAACACGAAAAAATTACCGATAATGATCGCATAGGTCAAAGTGATTCTCTTTACATACGCGACGACCAACGTCCCGATCATGATTGCAAGAGCAACAAAAGAAATAAAGGATGGCTCAAGAAACACTATCTCCATTTTCTTTTTCTCCAGTCTCGTGCGATTAACACCAGGGTGATGCAAATCACTACGGCAATAAGCACGAGGTATTTATAATCTGCCCACGAGAAATCACTATTGCTTTTTTGTAATGTGTCAAGAGACCAATCATACAAAAACACGGTCGCATAGTACGTTGCCACCTCCTGGTTTTCAATAAGGACCCCTGCCTCGCGGTTCTTTCGTACTGACTGCTCATTCCAGTTGATGCTGCTGATCAGAACGGTTTTGTTATCACAGATCATTCCTTTGTTATGCACAGCGGCAAACAGCCCCCATTCTGTTGAAAGATATTTTACCATGATTCCATGTTCTTCCAGGTACGCTTTCGTTTCATTGGTTTGTACGGTGGTTTGTGAAAACGATGGATTGTAATTCAGGATGATTTTGATATCCACCCCCTCGGCTGCTTTGCTGATGAGGCGTTCAACAAAAGGATTTATCGTCTCATCCCAGTCTTTGTAAATATACAGCTGCTGCACATAAATGCTGGTGGTAGCCGAATCAATCACGTCAAGGATTGCCTGCTCACTGGTATCTGGGGAGAACACGGGCGTGACCAAACACGGTCCAGCGATTGTCTGCCGAGTGAAACAAGGAGTATAGATCCCTGTTGGTACATAATCGCTTAACACGAAACTGTTAGAATACGAAAGGTTCATTGATTCTAGGGAAACACTATCGCTACGTGCAGGGTTCCAGTCTCCCTCAAACACCAAATGGAAGAAATCAGCTGTGCCTTGATTTTTTATCACAATGCCCCATTCTCTATTTCCGTATGTCGGGTTTTGCGGCACCCCGGTGTTCCCCCAGTTGCAACTCTCAATGATGACTGTGCTATTATCAATAATGATATACTTTGCATGGTTGAACGGATAACGCGCGTAAACTCGGTTTGTCGAATCACTTGCGATAAAACGAACCTCACCGCCGTTGTCCGCAATATTGCATAGGATATATTTTTCTTTCTCAGTGATACCACCAACTGGAGATCCCTCCATGAAGAGACGCACCCTCACGTTTCGCTGAAGGGCATTGATGATTTCTGAGTAAAGACCGGTGCTTGTGAATTCATACATGTTGATGTCAATAGAGGCATGGGCCTTTCGTAGCTCATGGACAAGGGTCTCATAGCTGTTATCTGGTGACACAAACACGATAACCTCTCCAGGACATGAATCTGTTTGCAGTTCGAGATTTGATTGCCCAAGACGATAAATCCGTGGGGATACCCAATCGGTTGCTGAATTTGTATCAATGTATGTTCCGTTAACCGTGTTTCTCCTCAGGACGACTCCTTGTCCTGATGCATTGACTGCTGGTCCATCCCAGCAAGAGATGAACTGATTGGCATCTCCGTAGATAATAAGGTCAATGAGTGTTGAAGCAGCTGTATAAAGGCCGACAAGACCACCAGTGTTGCTGAAACTGACTGTCTTATAGGTGAGGAGTTGAGGAACAGACGGCTGTGAGTCAATCGCGTATTCAAAATCAGGCAACATCGTGGTTTCCCAAAGGAAATCAGATGCGTTTTGCGTGATGAAAAAGGAGGTATCTGGCAGCATATGCGTATCTTTTGGGAAGATTATTTTTGGCTGATCTTCTGGTTGATTCCAGGGCTCATCGGTAAGGTACCATCCCGAAATATCTATAGTTCTGTTCGAGGGGTTGAAAATGCGAACAAATTCGTTTTTCATATTTGCGTATGAATGGTAATACAGCTCGGTGATGAGAATAATTGCAGAGTCACACCCTAAATGTTCATCAGAGCTCTCATCAGGGATGACATTTTCCGATTCTTCATCAAAGATGTTTCGACTTCCTGGTGTAGGACTGCTACATTCAACAAAATCAAGGGAAGAATCATCCTGGTCTACATCTCCATATCGTGCGAGGGAATTAGCTTTTGCAACAAGCTTGGCAGGAAGGCCAGGGACTTCGTCATAGTCTTCACCCCATTCCATGGCGTCGATGCAGACTCCTGCTGGATCAAACAGCATGATTTTTTCTTTTTGGTTGTTCAGTCCATAACCACATAGAGTGCCGTCATCTACAGAAAGTCGTATCGCAGTGTCAGCAACCATAAACGTGTCGTAGATAGTCGATCCTTTGTCGGTGACAATTGCGTACCCACTTGGCGGAATGACCGTCGTGCCATCTCCATGGTCTGGGTCTGCCTGCAAGGTGTCGGTTTCTTTTTCATCAGCAAGCATCCATCTAGCGACATCAATTGGTGTGGACGTGGGATTGTGAAGCTCTATCCATTCGTTCGTATTTTCATTTTCAATGGGACGGTACATCACTTCATTGATAAGCAGCGCTGTAGTTGGTTCTGCTTGCAAGGGTCTGTTCGTGGGTGGCAGCAAAAAAAGCGTCGATATACACAGTATGATTAAAGCCTCAAAATAGTGTTTTTTTCTTTTCATAGATTCTTTTCTCCCAGACTTTTTTTGTTAGAGGGCGGGGAGGGATTTGAACCCTCGTAGGCGGATCTGCAGTCCGCCACATAGCCACTTTGTTACCCGCCCATTGGAAGGCTACCTAGCCCATAATTCAGCTATGCGCCCTTATAGATATCCTGGGAATTCAGTTATTGGTTTTAACTGTTTTGGTGGTAAATCTTTTTTAACATAGCTATTTGAATTTATAACAGAAACGATTTTTCCTCCAACTCCCTCATTAGGAGACATTCAGTATTTTAATGAATGGTCCTATGATAAGAAAACGAGCAGTTGTTATGTAACTATTTATGTCAATAGTTGCTGTCCCAAAACCGATACCAAATAAACGCATTGTTGTTTCAGCTCTAGCACCTTCCGGTATTGACCGAAAAATACCCGCAATCCGATTTGGAATGATTAAACCTTTCAATTCTATCTGATACTCAAAATTTTTCAACTCATTATCAACAGGGTTTGTAAAACCTATTTTTAGTTGAAATCCTCCAGAGATATCTACGGACAATGGATCTTCATCGACTCCAATAAGGGTTATTTGAGTTGTTTGCTGTCCACTACTGTCTGTAACTGTCAAAGACACCGGGTAGACACCATGTTGTGCATAGACATGAGAGACAATTGGTCCATTGGCGGTTATATTATCACCAAAATTCCATGTGTATGAGGAAATTGCACCTTCTGGATCAACACTTTTGCTCCCATCAAAATTAACTTCTTCCCCTATTTTTCCGTAATAAAATCCTCCAGCATTCGCAACCGGCGGCCAATCATAACTATCGGGGTCATAATCCACCCAGGCGATAAAAGCACCAAGATTCAAACAATCATATTCCAGATTAAAAAAGCCATTATATCCCCAATTTGGACCCCAGGTGTTTTTACAAATCCAATAGCCGCCATTCCCTACTGAAGGGTCATCTTTCCAACCAACAATCGTCATTCCATGATTGACATAATGTGGGCATTGTTCATTGTAATCCGGGTAATATTTAGATGGACTTTTTACAAATGTCCCCCATCTGATGAATCGTTCCGAAGCCCAGAAATACGCCATAAGAGGTCCTTTTTGAATCAAAAGAGACTTGATGATATCATTTAAAGAAGGATCGTTTAGATTCGTCCAATTTTCCCAATAATTAGAGATTGGTACGAGGAATTCCTCCCAATTCTGCGGTTTGTCAGAACAGGGCGGGATGTATTCAAAACTTGATTGATATAAAAAACTATCCTCAGTAAGAGTGCCATTCCTAAAATTCCCTTCCACGGAGCTATTCATAATATAATAATATACGCAATGCTCGATATTTCCCCCATTGCAGGATCCTGCTGCTGGTAAACAGGAAAGCACGTATTGTTCAGAAAGATCAGGATCCAAATCATCGCATCCCTCACGAATATTGATTACAGCTTCCAAAGCACCCATTGCTGCAAATAACCAACAACTACCGCAACGCCCCTGATCTTTTGCACAGGTCATCCAATCTTTACCATCAACAGAAAGCCAGGAAAACTCACTTGGTGTATTCG
>Ga0068714_10000140_pt1 | contig 154560 bp, 161 predicted proteins | sample MTBNYHSulfiMetaG_FD_62988 | JGI IMG/M metagenome (GOLD analysis project Ga0068714, IMG submission 62988) | Enrichment culture microbial communities from rom New York Harbor, USA that are MTBE-degrading - MTBE-NYH (New York Harbor Sulfidogenic)... | ecosystem: Environmental > Aquatic > Marine...
AGTTTCACGCTGAGGAACATACTTCTTTATAACAACAGCATCCGCTTTACCGACCTGAGGAACATGAGGGTTTCAAGGAAGAAATCCCTTCTTGTCGACGAATTCAAGGTGGTCATGAAATATCTCGTCTCCATGGGCATGGTGGACAGGGAGGACAAGGCATGCGCCGTTGCCCACTACTCCTCGGAAAACGAGCACGGCTGCAGGGAATGGTACTGCGACAGCTTCAGGAAAGAGCCCTCCGACGACTTGGAGCTTGCGGAAAAACTCGAGGAAGGAATCTAGATTCCCTCGCTTTCAGTCGGGCCGTCGGTTTCCTTTGAACGCTTAAGCCTGTAGCTTGTGGCAAAGTCCGCGCCTATGAGCCCCTCTTCATGCGTGATTACGAACGTCTGCCTGACCACCTGCGGAACCTTGAGCTGCAGGGTTTCTGAAAGCAGCGCAACCGCCTCCCGGTCAAGATTGTGCGTCGGCTCGTCCAGTATGAGCCAACTAAGGTTCGGGGTAAGCACCGTGGCAAGCGCGACCCTCAGCGTAAGAGCGGCGCAGGCCCTCTCTCCTCCGCTTGCAACCGTTTCGAGCGCTTTCCATTCTCCTCTTTCATGAACCTCGAACAGGTAGTCCTTTTCCGTTACTTCAAGCCTCACTGCACCGTAATTCCTGTACGGGTAAAATATCTCCCAGATTTCGTTCATGGCCGCGTTTATCGCCTCTATGAGGTTTTTTCTCAGGCTTATCTGGGTATCGAGAAGCGCGTTCCTGTATATCTTGAGCTCTTCCGAAAGCTTTGAAAGGGCCACAGCTTCTTCCTCAGTTTTATTGATCTCTTCCAGCCTTTTGCCCAGTTCAACGGCCATTCTCCCGGTCATTTCGGCCTGCTTCTCAAGCGCGTTCCTGTCCGTCTCCAGCCGCTGTTTCCTGAGTCTGGATCCCTCCAATCTTTCCCTCGCCCCTTCATAGTCCTTTCCTGAATATTTTGTCTTCTCCCTTTTGTCAAGAAGCTCCTTCTCCTTTTCAGCAAGCAGCGCAAGCTTTCTTTTTCTCTCTACTGTTTTGGCGTATCTTTCCGCCTTTATGGAGGTTTTTTCGAAACCCCTTCTCTTTTCATCCATATTCTCGGAGTTGAGCGCGATTTCCTTTTCCACCCTTTCCAGATCGCCGCCAAGCCTTTTCTTCTCGGCTTCCAGCTTTCCGACGTCTCTCCTCTCCTTTAGGTAGGTTTCCTTTTTGTCTAGCGCGAATTCTGTCTTCTTCAGTTTCGTTTTCAGGCTTTCGGCCTCCTCTTTCAGTCCGGGGATCCTCGCCTCTATCTCCTTCGCCCTTTTTGCGTTTTTTTCCATAAGCGCGTTCTTTTCCTTTTTGACGTGTTCTATCCCCTTTTCGTCGAGCGCGCTGTCGCAGAGGGGGCAGTTGGCCATTCCGGGCTTTATCTTCCCGACGAGCTCCCTTATCTCGGCGGTTTCGGTCTCCAGCGCCTTTTTTTCAGAGGCAAGCTTCAGCATCTCCGACTCCAGCCCCGCAAGCCCGTCCCTGAATTCCCCAGCCGTTTTCCCGGCAAGGAGGGCTTCCAGCGCATCCTCCAGCTTCCCTATTCTCTCCGCCCTTTCCTTCTCCTCCTTCAGCTGCGCTTCAATCGTGCCGCTTTCCTTCGAAAGCCTTGACCTCTCCGTCTCAAGCGACTTATTCGTTCTCTCAAGCTGCTGCAGCTCGCCGCCGAGTTTTTCCATGTCCGCCTTTACCTTTTCGCAGAGCTCTTCAGTGACCTCCGGTTCTATTTCGCCTTTAAGGCCTTCCATCATGCCCGTTACCCTGTCAAGCTCCTTTTCCAACACCTCAAACTTTTCCTTTTGTTCCTTTACGGCGCGGAATTCCCCCTCGCTTTTTTTCAGCACCGCGACCTCCTTCTCGTTCTCCTCGGCTAGCTTGCCCAGTCTTTCCCCGAGTCCCGCAAGCTCCTTGCCGTATTTTTCCAGGCTCGCTCTTATCTCCGCCACCGTCCCGGGGTCGTGCCTTTCGGCAAGCGCCTTCCGGTTTGACTCCACCCTGTTTATGACCGACACTATGTTCGCCCTGGCCTGTTCAAACCTGTCAAGTCCAAGCAGCCGGTCCAGCTCCTCTTTCCTCCTTCTCGGGTCTAGGTTCAGGAAATAGTCTATGTTGTTCTGCTCAGAGTATATCGCACGGGTGAAAAGGTCGTAATCCACGCCAAGAAGGTGTTCGACATAGGAAGTGACCGCAGTGGTCCCGGAATCTATCAGGGAGCCGTCCCTGAATATCTCTGCCGAGCTCGCGGCCCGCTTTCCCTTCCTGATTTTGCGTTCGATGCGGTAGAGGTCCCCGTCCCATTCCACTCCCACTTCCACGGTTGCGGTTTCCTCGCTATAGCGTATTAGGTCCTCGAGCCTGACCCTTCTCCTTTCGAGCGCGGGAAACGTCCCGAAAAGCGCAAAGCTTATTCCGTCAAGCACCGCGCTCTTTCCCGCGCCCATGATTCCGACTAGCAAATTGGTGCCCCTGCCGAACTTCAAAGCAGTATCCTTATGCGAGCGCCAGTTTACAAGACGAACAGAAGTGATCATTGCCCATATATTGCAGGAAAAAGGATAAAAGAGGTATAGAACGGCACGTTTATTAATTCCCGAAGAGAAATAACAACAGATGATGACAACGGTGATCACCGAGCCAAGCCCTAAGCCGAAAGGCCACGGCCTACGCGATGACGATTGACGTGCGGTCTGAATAAAATTCTGAAATTCTACAGCATCTCGAAATGTTTTAATAAGCTGGTAGCATATTCGTTTCATGGATACAATGGCGTTGAAGAAAAAAATTGTCCTCATTCTGATAGCCGCACCATTGGTAATCGGTCTTGCCCTTTTCGGGCCGGCAGGAACGCTCGATTACTGGCAGGCATGGGTCTACATGGCAACACTGCTCGTCCCAATGCTATTCGTGGTCTTGTATTTTTGGAAAAAGGACCCGGCATTTTTGGAAAGAAGGCTGAAGACCAAGGAAAAAGAGACCAAGCAGGACATCATAATCAAAGTCGGCACAACTGTTTTCACTATTGCCTTCCTGATTCCGGGTTTTGACCACCGCTTCGGCTGGTCTGACGTATCAGTTGAAATCGTTCTCGCGGCAGACGCGATCGTGTTTTTGGGATATCTCCTGATATTCCTGGTCTTCAAGGAGAATGCATACGCGGGGCGCACGGTCCAGGTTGAGAAGGAACAGAAAGTAGTAACAACCGGACCTTATTCCGTCATCAGGCATCCTATGTACCTCGGTTCATTGCTTTTATACTTGGCAACCCCGGTCGCACTCGGCTCATATGTTGCCGTGCCCCTGTTTTCGCTTTTTGTTCCGGTGATGATTCTCAGGATTCTGAACGAAGAAGAAGTGCTGAGGCGCGACCTGTCGGGTTATACCGAATACTGCAATAAGACGAAATACCGTCTGGTGCCCTTCATATGGTGAATCCTTTCCAAGAAGCGCTGAAGGCAATATACAATGATGCTCAAATCATATCCGGCAAAGGCCCGAAACAACTAAGGAAAATGGCCAAACACGAAGAGAAAACAACAGAATACGGGAGCGCAAGCTACATAACAGCGGTGCGTTCAAGAAGCGCCAAGTTTACTGAAATCGCTTTCAAGCCAAACATATCCCAGACCGAAACATTAAGGAAAGTCTCTTCTTACCTGAAAGGCAAGCGCATGATTTCCATAGACAGAGTAATGTGCATGAAAAAAGGATATCGCACTTCGATACGTTTTTTTGTCAGTGAAAAATTCGCACGGCTTGCCTATATGTGGGGGACAATGCTTTTCATCCCTGAAAAGAAAATCAGCAAACCCGATTTCACAATCGTTGACATACCCGAATGGCCTGAGCGAAAAATACTTGTTGACCCGAACTCATTCATCACGTTCATACTCGGCTCTGATTACTGCGGCGAAGTCAAGAAAGCAGGGCTTCGCATGATGATGTATTCACACAAGGTAAAGCGCGGCGGTCTAGGTCTCCATGCAGGCTCCAAGATACTCCGCGTAAGAAACACTAAAGGAAAACTCATTGACAAGGGCATGCTTCTGTTCGGCCTGAGCGCAACCGGAAAAACCACCCTCACCTGCCACCACCACTGGCTTGATACAAAATCAGGAGAGCTCGTCCGCGTAAGACAGGACGATGTCGTGCTCCTGAACAAAGACGGCTCTGCGATAGGAACAGAAAACAATTTCTATATAAAAACGGACGGACTGGAACCAAAATCCCAGCCATTGCTTTACAAAGGGACGACTTCACCGAATGCAATACTGGAAAACGTGAAAGTAGATGAGAACGGCAAGGTGGATTTCTTCGATTCCACCCTGACTTCAAACGGGCGCGGCATAGTGATAAGGAAAGAACTTGATTTTACTGACGATTCGATAGATTTGAAAAAAGTAGATATGGTCGTTTTCATCACAAGACGAAAAACAATCGTTCCCCCGATTGTCAGACTTACCAGAGAACAGGCTGCGGCTTTCTTCATGCTCGGGGAATCGGTGGAGTCTTCTGCAGGAGACCCGACCCAGGCCGGAAAACCGCTGCGTGTAGTTGGTACAAACCCATTCATCATAGGTCCGCTTGAAGAGGAAGGCAACCGTTTCCTCCAGATATTGAAAGCAAATCCGCATGTTGAATGCTACCTTCTTGATACCGGAAGAGTCGGTGCGCATTCTGGAATGGATGAGGGAGTGAAAATTACGGTGTACGATTCCGCGCGCCTGCTTGCAGATGCGGTCAGAGGTACGATAAAATGGAAAAAGGACGCTGACTGGGACTATGAAGTCGCGGTTTCCGCAGGAGACGTAGACCTCACGCATCTCGACCCTTCAAAATTTTACAGCAAAGAGGAATACAAAAAACTGACGGCAGAACTGAAAAAAGAAAGAAGAGAATGGCTGAAGCAGTTCAAGGGATTGGACAAGGCCATTAGTAATGCAATCTGATCGAGTAGCAAAATATTATATAATTGCGTGGTTAAGACTTCTTGGAATCAAGCGGTGTTTTAATGGATTTGAAAATAATTCTCGGAATTGTAGGCGTATTGTTACTGGTTTCATTCGCGTTCAAACTTATGCAGGCCCAGGAATGTGCAACTGAACAAATTCCCTGCCCTGAACCTGAGCAACCGGAATGCCCTTCATGCGAACAGCCGATTGTTGCTTCTGACCTTGAACTCAGGGTACCGAATCCTCCTGTTGTTGCAGAACCCGATGGCCAGCCTACGCTTGTATACGAACTTTATATGGCCCACTACACTGCACTCGGTCTGGAGCTTGCGGGGGTGGAAGTCATTGATGGAAACGGTGCGGTATTGAAAACGCTTTCCGGGGATGAATTGAAGAATTCTTTTCTTCCGCCCGAATATAATTTCCTCTGCTGCGGAACGCAGGTGGTATTCATGTGGGTAGAGCTTGATTCAGAAAAACCAATCCCGCAGAAAATATCACACAGGGTGCAGTTCCTGAAAGATGAAAATGAACTGTCATTCGACGGCGCGGAATCAGAAGTAATCGTCGAACCGATTGTAATATCTCCTCCGTTAAGAGGCGATAGCTGGTTCGCCGCAGATGCATCCAACAATGGAGATTATGACAACCTGAATCATCGCCGCACGATATTAAGCGCGCAGGGAAGAGGTTATATCTCCCAGCGCTATGCAACCGACTGGATGAAGTTCGGGCCGGACGGCAGATTATACAAAACGGACGGCAAAACAAACGAGGATTATTACTGTTATGGCGAGAAAATATATACAGTGGCAGACGGAACCGTGGTGGATGTGAAAGACGGAATCGCACTCAACACCCCTGGCTCAAAACCAAAACCAACATTCTCGCACGCACTTGGCAATTCAGTGGTAGTCGACATAGGAAACGGCCATTATGCATTTTATGCCCATATGATACCCGGCAGCATAACCGTGAAAACCGGGGATGAAGTCAAAGCCGGCGATGTTCTTGGGCTGCTCGGGAATACTGGAAACTCGGATGCACCCCACCTTCATTTCCACATATGCAGGACCCTTGATGTTCTTTTCTCTGAAGGCGATCCATTCTTAATTAAAAATTACACAGTGCAGGACCGGATTCCGGATGTTTTTGGCTTCTGGCTTAGTGATGGAACATGGAACGGAACCAGCGAGCTTAAGGAATACGCGATGGCAATGCCTGCCAACGGTGATGTAGTGGATTTCGGCGACTAATCAGTCCTTTTTCACGGTTTTAGGCAGCAGGTATCTGTAATGCCAGCAGATTAATGCTATTGCAATCCCCATCAGCGGAGAGAACCAGCCGAATTCCCCGGTGATCACTTCGGTTGCTTCGGTCTGGACGGTCAATGCGGGATAAATCTGCTGGATGAAGTAGTTCCAGACCCCATGGAAGAAAACAGCAACCCAGACGCTCCCCGATTTCAGCCTCAGCCATGCGAGAAAGAACCCCATCGCTATTACCTGCGGGGTGAAAACAAGAAGCGAAAACCACAACGGACCGGTTCCGTGGTACGTTCCAAATAGGATTAGCGGGAAATGCCATACAGTCCATATCGCCGCGCTCAGCAGTCCAAGTTTTGTGAAACTCATAAATTTCGACATTTCCGGAACGAGCAGCCCCCGCCATCCGAGTTCTTCACCGAATGCTGCAAACAGATTGAATACAAGGGCCGACAGAAAAGCAGGCAGAAATGAAAGCGAAAGCATATTTGCGGCATTTTCTGCATTAAAGGAACCCATAGTCAGCCATACGTATCCGAACATCACAAGGCCCAGCAGGATCGGAAGGAATATTCCGGCAAGCTGCCATTTCGTCTCTCCCCAGCCAAGACCGAACCCCTTTAGGTTCTTTTGGTAATGCCATCTTGTAATTATGGCAGCAGTAGCCGGGCACCACATTAACAGCATCGTAAAGAGCAGCAGATCCGAATGCGTGGTGGCATTGGCAATCAGGTAGTAAAAAATCGAGCTTAAGCCGAAAGCGAGAATCAAGAACGCTATGACTTCCTTTCTGGCCAATTCCGCAGGAAATTTTTGTTTTGCCATGCCACAACTTACTAACGCAATATTTTTATTCTATTTCAGGATTATTTTTTTCGGTGTTATTATGGTTGTAGGAAAAGCAGCTGCGGGAATAGGCGCAGGAATGGCGATAATGCTCGTCGGCTTGGTCGCGATTTTCATATTCGCGATAATTGGCGCGCTTATGGGTGCGGTGGGGGGATTTCTGGTCCAGCTGACGCCATGGCTTGGTGATACAGTAAAGGCAGGTTTCAGCTCGATTTTTGAAATCGAATCACCGGACCTTGTTGCAATAGGCGCAATGCTCGGATTCATCGCAGGATTCTTCAGGCAGTGGGGTCACGGTGACTAGCCTTCGAAAGCAGGAACCCCAGGCAGTCCTTCCTTTTCCCTTTTTTCCTGTTCCATTCCGCAACTATCTTTTTGTATTCTTCAAGCTCCTTTGCGTATTCTCCAGGCATGTCCGTGCCGAAAATCCTGAAAAGCAGCCCTGCAGGAAACGGACACAACCCGAGATTGAACCCACCGCAGATCTGTCTGGGGTATGTCTTGCACACCGAAGGGGCGAAATCATGTATGCCGCACCTTTTCCCGTCAAGGAAAATGCAGGGGTGGGACTTGAGGCAGAGGAGGTATTCCTCCGGAAATCCGTTGTCGTGCAGTTCGATGACTGTGTCGTTGTCGAACTTAAGCAGCCTCAGATGATAAAGCCCCGCAAAATCCCCGGGCCGCTTCCCGGTTTTTCCGGCTATCCTGAGAATGTCGAAAACCGTCACGGTGATGTAGTGATTCCTGCAGCATTCCGCGCTGCAGAACGAACAGGGACCTGGCATAAGCATTACTTTTTCATATAGATTGTCCTTGTCGGGAACGGTATCCCTATCTTCGCCTTGTTGAGCTCCTTGTAAATCAAATCGGTCGCTTCAAGCTTCTTGTCATAGGCCATGGTGTAGTCAGGAACCCAGAATTTCGCAAGGCAACTCAGCGAGGAATCGCCCATTTCGACGAACTCGATGATCGGAGCAGGTTCCTTTTGTATCCCTTTCATCCCGGAAAGCACGGGCACAAGAACCTTCTTTACCTTGTCCGGGTTTGTGCCGTATTCCACGCCGAATTTCACAACAACTCTTAATGACGTGTCCGGCTGCACGAAGTTCTTTACCTTCGCCTTTGCAAGCTGTCCGTTCGGTATTATCAGGACCTCGTGGTCGAACGTCCTTATCCTGGTGCTTCTCAGGCCGACGTCAAGCACCTCCCCGACCTCGCCTGAATCGAGCTGTATCCTGTCTCCCACCTTATAGACCTTGTCCATTATTATCGATATCCCGCCGAAAATGTTGGAAAGGCTGTCCTGCACCGCAAAGGAAATGGCAAGGCCTGCGATACCGAGCCCCGCGAGGAAGGGACCTATTTCGATGCCCCACGAGCTCAGAATCAGTATTACGCCGAAAATCCATATCACTGCGGCGGTTGTTTTTTTGGCTATCGGCATTATCTCGTCGTCAAGCGAGGATTTCGTCCTTTTCGCTATTTCCTCGAAGCCGTGCGTGTAGAATATGTTCGCCGCTTTCAGCGCATACAAAACCACGCTAAGATAAATCAGGGTAAGCAGTATCTTGGTTGTTATGTCCAGGACCCCGCCTTCAAGGCCGAGGAGCTGCGTGGAAACCAGCAGGCCTGCAAGCACGACAAGCCTGAATATGGGAGTCTGCGCGGCATTGAGCAGTTCGTCGTCAAGCTCGCTTTTGGTCCTTTTCGCTATCAGGTGTATAATTATCTTTATGAAAAGCATCGCTATCCATGCGACGATAAAAGACGCCAGTATCAGCACTCCTGCGAAAAGGAGGTGGTTTTCCGCTACGAATGAATACTGCTCAAGGTAAGCCAGCATCTGATTGATGTATTCCTGCATAAGTCCCTCACCTAGTTATATATCATTAGTTAAATTTTAAAAGCAAACAAACCCAATAATTCCGTGGACGTTATAATCGCCGCAGTGTGCATACTGTTCGGATTTTTCGTCGGAATCCTTGCAAGCAGGTTCGGGATAGGCGGAGCCATAATAACCATCCCGTTCTTCAGGATCGTTTTCGGCCTCTCCGGCCAGGCAGCAATAGCCACAGCGCTTCCCCTTACCATACCGACAGCCCTCTCCGGAGCCATCGTCTTCCACAGGAAAAAGCTCATAAAATACAAAACTGCGATAATCGCAGGCGTTTTCGGCTCCGTTTTCTCGGTGTTGGGTGCGTATGCGACGATGTATTTCTCGTCCGATGCCCTTATGATAATGACCGGCCTGCTTTTTTACGGCCTTGCCTTCATAATGTACAAGGAGAAGGGGAAGACCGAAAAGGTCGTGCCCCCCACGCTTTTCGAAAAAGCCGTCGTATCCATATTCATAGGCTGCATAGCCGGTTTCGTGTCCGGCTTCTTCGGGATAGGCGGAGGGGTGATACTCGTCCCGCTTTTCGTTACCGTAAGGAAGCTGCCCCTACGCACCGCGATTCCAACCTCCCTTGCGACAATGGCGATTTACGCGATTCCGGGAGCCCTGGCGCACTATTCCCTAGGCAATGTGGATGTCGGCCTGCTCGCGTTCGTCATGCTCGGCTCGGTCGCCGGGGCGTACTTCAGCGCGAAAAGGACGGTAAAAATGGGCGAGGAATCCCTGAGAAAAATGTTCGCGCTTCTGCTGGTCGCGCTTGGAACGGCACTGCTGCTGAACGAGCTTTTCATCCTCCTGCTCTTTATACTGGGTTAATAAAATAAAAAAAAGAAAATCAGTCTCCTAATCCTTTGGGCGTTACCTTGAAGACGCACTCGCCCTCCGGAAGGTTCGGGCTGTCGACAAGCCTTGCAATCCTCTTCTCATCCTTTCCTTTCCTGAGATAGAGCCTGTAAGTGGATGCGTGCGCAAGGACGTGCCCGCCTATCGGCTTTGTCGGGTCCCCGAAAAGCATTCCCGGGTCGTCCATCACCTGATTCGTAACATAGATGGCAAGATTATGGTTGTCGGCAAGCCTCTGGAGGGTGTGCACATGCTTATTCAGCTTCTGCTGCCTCTCGCCAAGAGCCCCCCTGCCCATATAATCCGCCCTGAACTGCGAAGTGAGCGAATCCACGATGATGAGTCTGATGTTGTTCTGTTTGATTAGGTCTTCGGCCCTCTCGGCAAGTATCATCTGGTGGTCGCTGTTCTCCGCCCTTGCGACATGGATTTTCCTGAGCACCTCCTCAGGGTCCAGTCCTTTCGCTTCTGCAAGCTGCATGATTCTGTCCGGCCTGAAGGTATGCTCCGTATCTATGTAAATGACGCCGCCGTCCAGTCCCCCTTCCTCAACCGGTCGCTGTACGTTAACGGCAAGCTGGAATGCAAGCTGCGTCTTGCCGCTCGAGAATCTCGCATACGCTTCGGTGATGGCCTGCGTCTCCACACCGCCCGCGAGCAGATCATCAAGGCTCTTCGAGCTTGTCGTAATCTTGCCTATGCTTTTCCTTCTTTCATAGACCTGATCTCCTGTTTCGTACCCGATATCGACCGCATCGACCGCGGCCTCCACTATTTTTTTCGCCGTTTCGGTGCTTATACCGACGGCTTCGGCCAGATCCTGCGGCGATGCAGTAGCCAGTGATGAGAAATCATCGTAGCCCGCCGCCTTCAGCTTTTCCGCTGTCGCACCGCCCACTCCGGGCAGGTCCTCCAGGTCCTTATACAATTTTCTTTCCGACATACCGGTCACCTTCATTTATTTGCGTTGGGGAATACCAGAAGCTTCAGGTTCCCTATCCTGAGGGTGTAGAACTCATTCCCATTCTTGGAAATGTTCTTCCACATTCCCCCGACATTCATATATACCACATTTCCGTCCCGGTCCCGGTCGGCCTGAACAACCCTCAGGTCAGGCCTGTTGGAACCGCTTCGAGGCGCTTCTCCACCCGCCCTGGCCGCCTCCTTTCCAGGATTAGCATCAGAGCTGACTTCTTCAAATCCTTCATCAACCAAATCCACTTCCTCTTCTTTCATTCAAATCACCTGAGTATATACTTATATATTAAATATATAATACAGATATAGTATATACTAATGGATTTAAAACAGAATCATTTTCAGAGATGAAAAATCAGATCACGTCCGTTTTAATCCGACCACTATGCAACAAGACGCAATGAGATGAAATTCAGGCAAAATATTATTCTTCGGTTATTTTATAGACGAGGTTTCCGCCGTGGACCTTTTCTGCAGTTTTTATCGCAACATCATCCCCTGCCTTCGCTTCCTGCACCGGTTTGTGCGCGACCTGCATCGAATCCACCGTCTGCTCGAGAACGACCGAGCCGTCCTTGTGCTCTATGGAAATCCTGTCCCCTACCTTGAGCTCCCCGCTAAGCTTGAGGGCCGCTACATTTATCTTTCCGAAGAAATGCGCAACCTCTCCCACAAGAGTTTTTCCCATTTTTTCACCCTATGAAAAAGGAATGGAAAATAAATAAAGGTTACTGCATCCTGCGCAGGCATTTCATGGCTTCAGGCCCCAAGAAATCCTCAGGAGCGAATTCTCCGAACCCTCCGTTGCGCACATGCCTTCTTATGTCATCGACAAGAAGCGTTCCTTTGCCGTAATGCGGCAACCGCGGTTTCCGTTGCCCGTCCCCCCTCACCTGCACCCTTTCCTCTACTCTCGCCAATTGCCTTCCCCTCATAATATTACCCCACGACAGTCCCCATTTCAAGGGGACTGAATGAACTTGATATGCGCATCCGGATGCCAGAGCTTCTCATGAGTTCAACCGCCTCGTGCTGCACTATCCCGCAGCCGGTTTCAGCCATTGCCGAAAGTTCCTGGTAGCTCAGCGATGACAGCACCGAAGCATCCGCAAATGCTCTCGGGTCCTTGTCCATAACGCCATTTACGTCGGTGAACTTCTCACAGCACTCAGCCCTTATGGCGATTGAAAGGACCGTGGCCGTGTAATCCGAGCCGCCTCTTGCAAAAAGGCGCCTCCCCCCGGTTTCGTCCACACCATAAAACCCCGGCGCACACACTATTTCGTGTGAATCAAGCAGGGAAACGAGCCTCGTGCGTATTCCCATATAATCATCACTCGCTACGAATACGTTCCCGCTCTCGCTGACATTTACGGGAAGGTCGGTTGCAGGGTCGAACATACCCGCATTGGTCCCGTTTCTTCTCATGAATTCGACCATCACCGTACAGCTGAACTCCTCACCCATCGATACAAGCGCACCTGTGCCCCTTGCGACCCTCTTTTCAATCGAAGAAACGAATGCCCTTGAAATATCATCCGAGCCCGTAAGCCCGTTTTCGATCTCATGGAACCTGTCCGTAAGCACCTTCTGCTCCTTCCAGAAAGAACGGCCTTCCTTCGCCCTTCCGCCTATCCTGAAAAGGACATCGGTTACCTTCTCATCGCCCTGGTCCCGCACTCCCGGGGCTGAGAATACCGCAACCCTTCTTCCGGGGTTTGAAGCTATTATGGAGGCCGCGTTCCTGAAGCCGTTCGCATCAGCCAGCGATGAACCTCCGAACTTACAAACTCGCATAGGAATAGCTTGGTTTTGTTCTAATAAATAAATTGACTGTTAAATTTGAAACAAAAATAAAAGATAAAGTTAAAAAATAATGCAAATAAACTCCGTACGGTGCTCGCATGGTTACGGTATCGCGCGTCGTCCAGAAAATAATAAAGGAAAACCCATCACTTGAAATAGCGCTTGCAAAAGACCTGCTCAGCTATTCGAAGCTCGCGCGCTACATGCACGCCGAGGTGGAAAAGGAGCTTGGCAGAAAAGTCAAAGACCCGGCGATAATCGTTTCATTGAAGCGAATGAGGGAAAAGGCAGAGAAGATGTACGAGCGGAAAAAGGTATTCTCCGCAGCGGAAATGAACACGAGCTCTGACCTCATGGAGATAACGGTCATGCGCTCTCCGAAGATACCGGCGATAATAAGCGATTTGAACGAATCGAAGGCAGTCGGCGAGGGAGCTGTGCTGAATGTAATCCAGGGCGACAGGCAGACGACATTCATCTTCAGCAGGAAAATGGAAAAAGAAGTGCGCGAAGCGTTGCAGGGAGAAAAATTCATTTCCGAGCTCAGCGGCCTTGCGCAGATTTCGATAGGCTTCAGCAAGGAAATGTTCGAGACGCCCGGCTTCATCGTCTATGTCCTGAAGGAGGTTTCATGGAACAACATCAACATAATAGAAATAATTTCCACCTATACCGAGCTTGCGCTTATAGTAAATGAAGAAGATTTGATGAAAGCCTATGAGATACTGAGGAAGGTGCTATTCTAGCTTCCTGTAAAGCTCCGAAAGCTTCCTTATCTCGCGTACATGCGCATTCGTATCCTCAAGGATGGACATCGCTTCAACAAAGGATGTGCCTGCATAGGCCTTCTGGGCGTAAAGCCTTTTCATGTGTTCCTGGTAGCCCAGATTCACCAATGCGCGGAACGCGTTGTCATTTTTTCTCATGAATTCGATGTTTCTTGCCGGTATCGCGGGCAGGGAGTCGCGTATTATCAGCATATTCTCCTCTATTTTTCCATAGACCTTTTCAAGCTCCACTATCGAATCCGGAGAGAACGAGAGCCCGGTTTCAGACATATCGTTAGCCAGATAACCCAGCTTCTCGCCCTGGTCGCCCACTTGCTCTATAGCATTGGAAATCCTTACGAGCAGCACCGTTTTCTCCGCTTCCTTCCTGCTCAGCTTCCTTCTTGAAAGCTCGAGCAGGGCCTTTTCTATCCTTTCGTCCAGGAAATCGTTGAGCATTTCAAGCTTCTCGACATGCTGGAACTTCTGGTCCTTGCCGGTTTTCATGAACTCCGCGGCTTCCCTGAACAGTTTCAGCGCCACGTTGAGCGAATTTACTATCTCCTTCTCTATCAGGCCGAATGCGGTCTTGTTGTTTTTCGGGATTTTATCTCCGAGGTATTTCGTGTGGAACAGTATTTCCTCCTCCTCTCCTGGCACGAGCCTCTCTATGGCGGATTTGAACGGCTTGAGCGCCGCAAGGAAAACAGCGGCACAGGTCAGGTTGAAAAGCAGATGGGCATTCGCAACCTGGTGGGCGGCGTCTCCCCCGATAGACGCAACCAGATCGGCAAACGGGCCCAGGAACGGGAGGAAAATCAGCACGCCGCCTATGTTGAAAAGGAAATGCGCCGCGGCCGCCCTTTTTGCGAACAGGTCCATCCTCGAAGCTGCGAGCTGTGAGGTTGCGGTGGTCCCTATATTAGCCCCGAGTATTATCGGAATGCTCTGAGGCAGGGTAAGCAGCCCCCCTCCGGCAAGCAATATCACGATGCCTGTAACCACAGAGCTTGACTGGAGCACAATCACGCCTATTATTCCGGCCAGTATAGCTAGGTATACGTTTGAAAACTGCGAAAAAAAACCGATAAGGTCAGGGTCGTTCTGATAGGGCTTCACTGCATCGGATATGAGCCCGAGCGAGAAGAACACGAGGCCGAAATAGAAAATCGGTTTTCCTATGAATTTGTACCTGCCCCCGAAAACGCTGAGCAGGAAGCCGGCGAGAATGAAAAACGGCGCGAAGCCGGTAACCTTGAAGGCGATGAGCTGCGCGGTTATGGTCGTCCCCACATTCGCCCCGAACATTATCCCGAGGCTCTGCACGAACGGGATAGTGCCTGCGTTAACCAGCCCAACAACTATGACAGTGGTTGCAGTGCTCGACTGTATAACCGCAGTCACTATCGCTCCGAGAAAAGCGCCGCCCACCGGGTTCTTGGTGAGCTTTATCAGCACGGAGCGGAACCTCTCGCCTGCCACCCTCTGTATCTCCCTGCTGAAGTGCTCTATTCCGTAAAGGAAAAGTATCAGGCCGGGTATTATGGCGAACCAGAGCTCCCAGGTCAACATCAGAAAGTATTTTTCAGCTGGGGTTTAAAAGTCTCTCCTGCGATTACCGTTGCGGTCGCAAACAGTGCTGCTTAGGAGTTCGTCCTTTTTTTCCGCCTGGATTTAATATCCGCCATCTGCCTCATGGTAAGCAGGAGCTCGACCATGAATACGCAGGCAAGCAGATAGAGGAACCAGGCGAAGTAATAGTAAAGGTCTGGAAGCAGCAGGAAGGAGAAAAGGAACGTCAGGGCCACGCCGCCCAGCACACAGACGAGAACCGCCGTGGAGCGGGACATCATCTTCCGGTCAAGCTCTTCGTGTCTTCCGTATGCAAGCATGAATCCGTGGTCGATGCCGCGGATGATTTGTATCGTGTTGGAGATAATCAGCCGTATCTCAAGCGCGATTCCGATGATTACGAGCAGCACGGCAAAAGCATCCAGCGCCGTGTTGAAAGGCTCACCAGGGTTAAATCTGAACAGGATGAATGCGGCCAGGAAAAACAGGAGAAGCTTGAAGATTCCTGAAAGCAGTTCAAGCGAATTTTTCTTGAAAAGTTCGTAAAGTCTCCCGCGCGGTTCGAATTCCGCAACAACCTGGGAAAAATAACCTGCCAGCTGCCTTGGGAGGTGACGTTTTGCCGGGGGCACTTTCTCCGTAATTCCTATGGCCAGCGACTCACTTCTTGTCGTTATGAGCGATGATACCACGGTGGAAAGGAAAACGACAGAGCCGACAACCGTAACCAGGTCGACCGCAAGGGCGGAGGAGGCGTTCTGCGCGATAAGCAGCGAGAATTCGCCTGTGGAAATCATATAAATGCCCGTCTCTATCGCGGGTATGCCGCGCGTGCCGAGAAGATACATGCTTCCCGCGGTGCCCACGAGCTTTCCGGCAATGCTGAAAATGGTGAACACGATTACGGGAAGGGGGTTTGCGGCCAGCGAGGCGAACTGGACCTCCATTCCTATCGAAAGGAAGAAAAACGAGGAAAATACAGCAGTGAAGGGCTTGATGGTATTCTGTATCTCGGATTCGTTTCTTACGCTTGCCATTATGTTGCCGGCTATGAACGCTCCGATTGCGGCATCAAGGCCGAGCGCCTGGACCGATACGCTCAGCATGAAACAAAGCGCGAGCGATGTGAACAACAAGCTGTTTCTGTCGCCGCTTTCAATAAAGAACGGAATCGCAAACAGGAGGATGTGCCTTATCGCGAAATAGCCCACGATTATTGCGAGAAACGAAAATATGAAAATCACGAATCTTTCGAGGCCTGTCAGCGCGGCGTCGCCGGCAAGTTCCGGTATCGCCGAAAGGACCATGATAGCAAAAATATCCTCGAGCAGCAGCACCGTAAGCAGGAGGTTCCTGTCGATGTCGGCGTTGTTTTTTGAAAGCACGGCAAAAATCGCCGTGCTGGTTATGCACAGCATGGAGCCCAGAAGCAGGGCTTCCTGAAGCCCGAATCCCATCAGCAATGCGGTTTCGTATACGATGGCGAATACGAACGCTATCTTCGCTATGCCGATTATGATGGCTCTCAGCCCCTTCCGCAGCATGTTTTCTATCTTCACTTCAAGACCTATTCCGAAAAGAAGGAGTATGGCGCCTATATGCGCTATGAATGAAGTCAGGTCGTCCTCCTGGATGATTTCCAGAACTCCCGGGCCCGCAAGGAAACCAAGGAGAAGAAGGCCCGCAATCGGATGCAGCTTCAGCCTTAAAGCGATGACACTGCCGAAAAGAGCAATAAGGATGGCCAGACCTAGGTTGAAAACAGGGTCGCTCACGCTAATGGTTTTGCAGAAATGGTTTATAAATCCAGCAATTCGGATCCGGACCCGAGCATCCTATGGCTTCAGTTTTCTGAATTCTTCAACGTCAATCCCGAATTTCAGGGCCGCCTTCAATATTTTGTTGTACGCTTTAATTTTCTCGTCTTTGTTTTTGAAATCCGTCTGGTTGAACCTCGCCATCGCATTGCGGGCATGGCGTTTATCGAATATCGGCAGAACGCTTTCGCTTGGAGGGGTTCTTGGTGCTGCATAAAATTGTGCAGGAGTTCTACTCGATTTCTTCCTTCTTTCCTCCATAGCAGTTATTTTTGCCATGCTATCACTTACTGTTAGTAATTCGGGCCTGACGGGATTGTCAGCTTGCTGGCAAGTTTGGTCGCCAGACCAAGCATTTGAACCCGCACCTCAAGGTCACTCCTGCAATCAGGAGAATGCATCCGAAGCCTTGCCGGCTATCCAGGCTACCACACAGGCCCGTGGAATATTTTAGCGCGATTCAGGTTTTAATTACTTCCCGCCCGCCTTTCTTATCAGTTTCGCGAGTATGGGTGGTGCGATGAATGCGGTGAGAAGCGCCATCGCCGAAATCACGGAATATTCCGCAGGGTCGAGAACCGCCTTGGAAAGTCCTATGGCCCCTATGATAAGCGCAACCTCGCCTCTCGGAGCCATGCCGAACCCGATGATAAGCGAGTCATTCATGCCCATTTTTGCGCCCAATGCGGCAGCACTGCAGCCTACCAGCTTTGTAAGCACGGCTATCACGGTTATGACTGCTATCGGGACGATGAAAACGAACAATGCCTTCACGTCCACCAGCATTCCCAGGGATATGAAGAATATCGGCATGAAAATCAGCTCCAGCCCGTAGGTTTTTTCCTCTAGCGTCGCGTAATGCCTGCTCCTGTTCAGTATGATTCCCGCGATAAACGCGCCCACGATGGCCGAAAGCCCTATAATCTCCGCAGCATATGCAAGGAAAAGCATGAATGCCATCGCGAGCAGGAACCTCCTCGCACCCATCTCCTTCCTGTCATAATATGCTATGAAATATTTTCCGGCCAGTATCGCGCCAGCTACGAAAACAATAGCTGTAACGAACGTCGTAATCACCGGTATAAGCGCATTGTCCGCCGCAGCGGTGATGTTTACCACGAGCGAAAGCGCGAGAAGGCTCAGGATGTCGTCGATTATGGCGGCTCCTATAATCACTTCGGAAAATTTCCTTTCAAGCACTTTGAGTTCCTTAAGCAGGGCGACCGTGACGCCCACGCTTGTTGCGGTAAGCGCGGCGCCCATGAACATGGAATACGCAAAGCTTCCGCCCGTTAAGGAGGCGTACAGGTATCCCCCAAGGAACGGCACGACGACCCCCGCAAACGCTACAAAAAGGTTCTCCTTGGAGAATATCTTCTCTATCCTGCTGTGCAGGCCCACCTTGAACAGGAGAATGACCGCACCGAGCTGGGCAAAAACCTGCACCACGTCCATTTCGCGTATTATCTCCGGTGGATTTGCAGGAAGCTGGAAAGGAAGGTTCAGCGATAGCAGGAAACCCCAGAAAAGATGCATGAAGCTCGGCCCTATCAGTATTCCAAGGACCATCAGCACGATTACGTTCTGCTGTTTGAGATAGAATACGGCAAGCTCCGCAACTACAGCAAGAAGAAGCAGGAAAACGATTTCGAAATATACGTGCTTTTCCTCCTCGACATGCCCGAACATGCTTGTCCTCAGAATCGAAAATACCAGAAGCAGGAATATGAAAACCACGGCAACCGCGGCAACGGAGTATATCTTCTCAACAACCTGGGGTTTTTTCTCGGCCATGGTTCTCACTTCGCTATTTTGTCAGGATTTCACTGCCTTCTTCCGTAATCAGGACGGTATGCTCAGCCTGGGAAACAAGGCCCTTTTCGGCCTCCCTGAGGACGGGATAGCCTTTTATGAAATGGCTCTCGAGCAGCTCCTTCAGCGCAGCGCTCACAAGGAGCTTGGAAGGGAATTTCTTGCGTATCCATCTCTCCGCAAAGGGAAGCCCGCCGTATTCCATCAGCACATGCTCCACTATCTTCCTCGACTGCCTCATGCGGACCGATGCGGGCGCATAAAGGCTGAATATCTCCACCTGCTCCTGGTCCTCGACATAGCCGGCACCGGTTGTGGCGAAAGGCTCGACTGCAAAAATCTCGCCCGGCTTGAACGTGTAGGGATCCTTGCTCTTCACGTTTGGTATCTCCACGCCGGCATGCAGGACTCCGGTCTGTATCTTGTGCCCCGTCAGGTTGCTTATTGGCTTGAATCCGTAGCCGGTTATCGTCTCCTCTATTATCCCGCCTATCTCGCCTATGGAAACGCCGGGCTTGATGGCGGCAATCGCATTCTCAAGAGCCTTTTCCGCTGCCTCGACAAGCTTTCCGTTCTCCCCGCTCAGATCAACGGTATAGGCAGTGTCGGCTATGGCCCCGTTAACTTCAAGCCCTATGTCTATCTTTACGACGTCTTTGTCGTCAAGCATGATTTCGGAATCGGTTTCAGGCGTGTAATGCGCCGCTATATCGTTTATAGAAATATTGACCGGAAAAGCCGGTCTGCATCCCTCCTGGGCTATCATATGCTCTATGTTCTCGGCTATGTCGAGCAGGGGTTCGCCTACCATTATCAGGCTTTTGCTCTCCTCCCTTATTTTCGCCCCTATCTTTCCGGCTTCCCTGAAGGCGTCTAAATCGTCTTCCTGCTCTTCCATGGCATTATTCTCGCTCCAATCGTTTAAAATTCTATCCGAAGGGAGAGCTCACGACTATTTTCTTTATTTCCGCAAAAACCGTTTTTTCATCATCGTTGAAAACCCCGGGCTGGCCCTCGAATTTCTCTATCTCGCTTTTGGGTATGTAGGTATAAAGCACGTCGCCTTCGCAGACGTCCTTGCCGTAGTAAATCCCATCGCAGGAAATCGCGACCTGCCTGCCCGCCTCGGCTTCATCCACCTTCTCCTTCTCGTGCTGTATCTCCCTGACCTCGCCGACTATGTCCCCGTTTTTGTTCACCAGCCTGGCCCCCTTCTTCAGCCTGCCCCCAAGCACCTCTACGCCGAATATCGCCGGCTTGGAAACCCTGAAGCAGCATCCCGAAAGCAGCTTTATCTTCGCAGGCCAGGTAAGCCTCTTTTCCGCTTCGGTTTTCTCCTTCTCCTTCGCGGATTTCACCCAGTCCCTGTAATTGTCGAGCACCTTGTAGATGATGTCGCTCGTTATTATCGGTATTCTTTTTGCGTCCGCAGCATCCCTCGCATCCGCCGTCACGGAGACATTGAAGCCCAGTATCGCGCCAAGATGCCTGTCCTCGCCGGCAACCGCTTCCGCGGTCGCAACGTCCTTCTTGGTTATCCCGCCCGCGCTCGCCTCCTTGACCTTGATGCCAGCATCGTCAAGAAGCCTTACAAGCGCCTCGACCGACCCGAGGCTGTCGGCGCGCACTATCACGCCAAGTTCGTCCCTTTCGAAAACTATGTTCTTGAACGTCTTTTCTATCTCTTCCCTGTTCTTTTCATAATCCGTTACGACGTCCACGGGCGACCCCGGCAGCGCGCCCTCCAGGTCAGGGGCGGATATCTTCACTCCTGCCGCCGCAACAACCTCCTCGACATTCCGGTATTTGTCCTTTCCACCCATAACGTTCGGCTCAAGGAGCGCCCGCACCTTAGTACTCCTGGCCCCGTTCACGGTGAGGAACATTATCTCGTCGTTTTTCCTCAGTATCCCGTCATAAAGAATGACATCGACAGTGGTTCCCATGCCCTTCTCTTCCTTGACCTCGATTATGCTCCCCCTACCGCGCCCCGTCTCTTCTATCATCAGGTCCTTGCCGAGGAATTTCTGGCTCAGGCCCGCAATCAGCATCAGAAGCTCGCTCAGCCCCTCCCTGGTTTTCGCGCTTACCGGAACGATTGCAATCTGCTTGCTGAAATCGCTTGCCTTGTCGAATCTTTCGCTATCGAAGCCGTGCTCGGAAATCCTGCCCATCATCTCGTAGATTTTCGTATCGAACCTTTCCTTGAGGAATTCCGGCTGCTTTGAGTAGGACTCCAGGAAGGATGTTGTTGCCTGGCTTTTCCACCCATTTACCGCGTCTATCTTGTTTGCCGCTATTATGAAAGGCGTCTTATACTGCTTCAGTATCCTTATGCTCTCGACGGTCTGGGGCTGGAACCCCTGGTTTATGTCAACGACGAGTATCGCTATGTCGGCAATGCTTCCCCCGCGGTCCCTGAGGTTCGTAAATGCCTCGTGTCCGGGCGTATCAATGAACAGCAGGCCCGGGATCTTCAGCTCGAACTTCATTCTTCCCTTAAGCGCCTCTGATATGCGCTCTATATCCTCCTTCCTTATGTAGCTTGCACCGATCATCTGGGTTATCTTTCCCGCTTCCTTCGCTGCCACGGCGGTTCCCCTGACCGAATCTAGGATGGTGGTCTTCCCGTGGTCGACATGACCCATGACACAGACGATAGGAGAACGGATATACATGAAAATAACCTCCGAAGAAACGCTGCACCCTTATTTTATACGACCGTCTCTCTTAAAAACCATATCTGACAGAATTTTTATGAAATGCTAGGCAAAAAACTCAGAGAGGCACTTGCAAAGCTGACGGGCAAGGCGTACGTTGACGAAGATGCAGTGAAATCGCTCATCAAGGACCTGCAGAGGGTGCTGATTTCATCCGATGTCAACGTGAAACTGGTGCTCGCCCTTTCAAAGAAGATAGAGGAGCGCTCGCTGAAGACGAAAAAGCTTGAGGGCCTTACGCTCAAGGAGCACGTTATGAAGGTGGTCTATGAGGAGCTCGTTGCTCTCATGGGCGAATCCTACTCGCCAAGGCTCGACAAGCACAGGGTCCTTCTCTGCGGGCTTTACGGCTCAGGGAAAACCACGACCGCAGCCAAGCTCGCGCATTTCTACAAGACAAAGGGGCTCAGCGTGGGGCTTGTCGGCGCTGACGTGGACAGGCCGGCTGCGCAGGAGCAGCTCGAGCAGCTTTCGAAGCAGGTGGGCGCACGTTTCTACACGATAAAAGGAGAGAAGAATGCATCAAGGATAGTTGAAAAAGCACTCAAGGAAACGAAAGAGGACGTTCTCATCGTCGATTCTGCGGGAAGAAGCGCATTTGACGATGAACTGGTCGCAGAGCTAGAGGGCATAAAGGATGCACTGAAGCCTGACGAAGCTTATCTTGTGATAAGCGGGGATATCGGACAGGTTGCTGGAAAGCAGGCAGAGGAGTTCGACAAGGCCGTTCCGTTAAGCGGGGTTATAGTCACGAAAATGGACGGCTCTGCAAAAGGCGGAGGCGCATTAAGCGCCGTTGCCGCCACGGGCACGAAAATAGCATTCATGGGCCTTGGGGAGAAGATAGGCGACATGCAGACCTATAACGCCGAGAAATTCGTGGGAAGGCTGCTAGGCGTTCCTGACATAGAAGGTCTCATGGAGAAAATCAAGGAAGCGACAAAGGAGGAGGATATCAAGAAGCTGGAGACAGAGGAGCTTACCATAGAAACCTTCTACGAGCAACTCAAGGCGGCAAAGAAAATGGGCCCTCTCAGCAACGTATTCTCCATGCTCGGTGCTGCGGACGTGCCAAAGGAGATGGTCCAGCAGAGCGAGCAGAAGCTCAAGCAGTACGAGGCGATGATAAATTCCATGACAAAATCCGAGAGGAAGAATCCCTCGCTGCTCAAATCAAACAAGACCCGGCTGTCAAGGATAGCGAACGGATGCGGCCTGTCCGAAAAGGACGTCCGCGAGTTCCTGAGCCAGTTCGAGAAAATGGAGAAGATGGTAGGCAAGTTCAAGCACGACCGGGGCTTCAGGAAAAAGCTTGAAAAAATGATGAAAGGCGGCGGCATGCAGGGTTTTGCGGTCTGATTTTACCTAAAGAAGTTTGATCAAACTTTAACAGTAATCTGATTTTAGGAAAGTTTGAGTGAGGGACATAGTCTGCCTTCTGTTTTCGCCACAATTGGCTAGCAGCATTGTACTACATGGCTGAACTTTACGTTCAGCATGCCTCCATGGCTTACGCCATGAAGGAGCGGCGCAAAGGCCTTGCACCTTCGATGGATGGAAGATAGCCGTTTCATCCGCAAGCGGTATCGTTTCTGTTCTATCTCCAGCTCCTTAAGAGCGACATCCTCTGGTGGGCAGAACTTCCTCCGAAACCCGTGAACTTCGTTCACGATTGGCAAATTGCTTTGCCATCAACGGTAAGCTGCTTGCCCCTCACCCAGTATGTTTAATATCTTTTTCTATTAATATTCCTTTCCATTTCTGCCGCGGTAGCTCAGTTGGGAGAGCACTCCGCTGAAGACGGAGGGGTCGCTTGTTCAAATCAGGCCCGCGGCATTTATTTTCCATATCTCCTTTTCCTTCTTGCATAATCCCTGAGCGCGGCCTTGAAATCCTTTTTCGAGAAATCCGGCCATAATTTTTTTGAGAAATAAAATTCGCTGTATACAGACTGCCATGGCAAAAGCCCACTCAGCCTCTGCTCCCCCGAAGTCCTTATAATCAAGTCTGGGTCTGGAAGTCCGGAGGCGTACATGTGTTTGCTAAGCATTTCCTCGTCCACTTCCTTTATCCCTTCCTTGAGAATATCGTTAACAGCATCGACTATCTCGGCACGCCCTCCGTACGAAAGAAGAAGGTTCAGCTGGTATTTTTTGTTCTTCGAACTCAGTTCCTCCGCCTTTCTTATCATCCTCTGAATCTCCTTTGGAAAAAGGTTAATCCTCCCGAAAAACCTTACCCTCAGGTCGTGCTCGTTTTTCTTGTCACTTCCTATCGCCTTTCTAAGATTTTCCTTGAAAAGCTCGAAAAGCTGGCCGATTTCCTTCTCATCACGCTGGAAATTCTCCAGGCTGAAGCCCCACATGGTAAGTATGCGGACGTCCTCTTCCTTGCACCATTTCAGCACGTCGCCTATATGCTTTATGCCGATGGCGTAGGCGTCCTTCCTGCTCTTGCCGTGCTTTGCGCCCCACCTGCGGTTCCCGTCCGGGATTATGGCTATATGTCTGGGTTTTTCTTCCATTTCTGTTCCCGCCTAATAGATTATCTCTTTGAGCCGTTTTAGTTTTTTTGCCTCCTTGAGTTCGCGGGCTATTCTCCTGCCCGTCGTCATCGGCTCGTCGTAATAATAAGTTGAATAAGGAGAATGCAGGCTGTAAACATTCGTACCTGCGACTATTCTTGCACTTATCTCAAATGCATAAATCTTGAGGTCTTCCGTAATTATGGTTTCAACGCAGAACGGACCCATCACGCCGCCGAACAGCTCGTGGGAGGTGTCCGATACGCTTTCGCCTATCTTCATGTAATCGTAAAGAAGCGATTCCCTGAGCACCATCGGCTCGTTTCCTATTACCGTGAAGGAAAGTGGAGGTTTAAGCCCTGCGGAGACTGCCCTTGCTATCTCGTCCGCGCTGCTCTCTACTCTCTTGTCGACGCCGAGCAGCTCCAGCCTGCCATGCCTTGTCTTATAGCCTATATCGGAAATAGGTGAAAAGAAGAAATGCGGATACGCCCGCACGCCTATTATGAATTCCTGTATCATGCATTCCTTATCGCCGACCTTCCTCTCAAATTCCTTTTGCGAGTTGACTATGAGATAACCGCGCCCGCCCTTTGCGCCCGGAAACTTCACAAGTGCCGGACCGTCTATTTCCTCCGGTTTGAGTATCCTCGGCCTCTTCACACCCGCCTTTTTTATCCATTCGAACATCTTGGTGCGGCTCCTTTCCCATGCTATGCTCCGCCTGTTCCCGTAAACCGGGATTTCAAGGTCGTCGAATTTGGTGCCGACGTACTCAACGAAAGAGCCGTGGGGTATTATAACTGCGTTTCTTGCAACCAGTTCGTCGACCGGTATGTCCGCATGGTTGTCGACCTCTATGAATTCGTCCGGTTTTCCTAGCGGGAATGATTCGTAGAGTTTTCTTCTTTCTTTCTGGACTATCCCTATCGTCTTTATACCCTCCATTCTGGCGCCGCGGAATATCTGCAGGGAGGAGTGCGAACAAATAGTCGCTATTTTGATGCCCCCGTAATCGGATAATATTCCGTCTATTTTTTCCTTTTCTACCATGTTTATTATTGTATTTCTGAATTAAAAAACCTTGCGTTTGGTCTCTTTTGCTGCCGATAATATTACATTTTTAAATATATCGAATCCAGATATATTGGTATTCGTATGAAGACCATCAGGATAAGGAGTCAGTCGGACCTTGACGAGGCCCACATAAAAATGATAAAGGGAATTTTCGAAATATACATACTATGGGCGCTGTCCAAGAAAAAAATGCACGGCTATGAGCTTATGAAGGCGATGACGCACGGCCAGGTCTTCAACGTCAAGACTTCGCCAGCAACAATCTATCCTCTCCTGAACGGCCTCACGAAAAAAGGTTTTCTTGCCTGCAAAAAGGAATCGACAGGAAAGCGCACCAGAAAGGTTTATTATACTACGGCGAAAGGACTTGCATACATAAGAATGGCAAAGAAGTATTTCTTCCAGCGCGGCTTGAGGAAGAAATTCTTTGAGGAGATGCTGAAATGAAGCCGGCAAAAAAAGAGGTTATAAAACTCGAAAACGTCTGCAAGACTTACGAGATGGGCGAGGGGATACTAGTGAAAGCGCTCTGCAACATCGACCTTGCCATCACGGAGGGCGACTTCGTGTGCGTTCTCGGCCCGAGCGGGTCGGGAAAATCCACACTCCTCCATATCGTCGGCCTGCTTGACCGCCCGACCGAGGGCAGAGTTTACATAGACGGGAAGAACACAACGGATATGTCTTCCGGGGAGCAGGCGAGGGTGCGGGGCAGGAAGGTCGGCTTTGTTTTCCAGACGTTCAATCTCGTGCCTTCTTTGCGTGCGTGGGAGAACGTCGCGCTGCCGCTCGTGATACAAGGGGCGGGGCCCACGGAGCGAAAGGAGAAGGCGACAAAGGTGCTCACCGACCTTGGCATGGCCGACAGGCTGAGCCATTATCCTTCGCAGCTCAGCGGGGGGCAGAGGCAGCGTGTTGCGATAGGCCGCGCACTTGTAAACGACCCGAGAGTTATCCTAGCGGACGAGCCGACGGGCAACCTCGACTCAAAGACAGGCAAGGAAGTGCTCGGAATATTCGAGCAGCTCCACAATGAGGGCAGGACGATGGTTATAATCACTCATGATGAAGGCATTACGCGTCTTGCACACAGGATAATAAGGATAAAGGACGGTGCGATTACCGACCACAAGAAAAAATGATTATTGGGTGTTGGAAATGAAAAAAGCAATAATTGGTGTTTTGGCTTTGCTCTTCATGAGCGGGATAGCGTTTGCAGGACTGGCGATTACAAGCTATGACGTTTCGCAGGAATCTTTCAGGCCCGGTTCGCAGGGTACGGTTACGATTTACATATCCAACCCGTCGTCCTGCCCAGGTCTTCCGACAGGATGCGAGGCAGACAACAGGCTTACTGAAGTCGGCGTTTCCGTCTATCCGCCGTCGCAGATAGCGATCAGCAACAGGGCGGACATAGGTGACCTGGAAATCGGCGCATCGACTTTCCTTTCGCTTCCGTTCAAGATTGCGGACGATGCGAAAAGCGGTGTATATCGCCTGGATTTCAGGGTATTCAGCTTCGGGCAGACCGCGCAGACAAGATACATTACAATACCCATAACAGTGGCGAACGTGCCAGAATTCGTTTTCACTCCGGACAGCAATCTCCTTACGGGTGTCGATTCGATTAACATGAAAATCAAAAACAACGGCGGAGTCGCAAGAAACATGAAAATCAAATTAACCGAGGATACCGCCGGTGTGGCGCTTTACGGGACAAACGAAATTTATGTCGGCACACTCACGGACGAAACCACTGTTACCATGATGCTCGATTCGAGAAGCGCGCAGGACGGGCCAGTCAACGTGCCTCTTGTGGTGATGTACGAGGACGAGGTAGGGGTTTTCCACGAGGAAACGGATTACGTGAGGATGACGGTGAAAAAAGAGCAGCTTGACATCGCGTTCGACCAGAAAAGCGACGTCGTCACAAAGAAAGAGGGCATGCTGGTGCTCGGCATAACCAACACCGGAGACAACGAGCTGAAAAACGTCAAATTGACATTCACGGACAGCAATTTAAAGCTCAGGGGAAGGAGCGAGCTTGATTTCGGAAACATAAACGTGGGCGAAGAGGCGACTGTCTCAGGAGCGGTTTTCGCAACGTTTTCGCCCGGATTGAACCTGGTTCCGGCAAAGATAACCTGGACAGAAAAGGACGTGAACAAGGAGCAGGACATAGAGGTCCCGCTTACGATAAGCTCGGATGCGGACGTAGGCGTATACATAGAAACGAAGCCAGCTCCGCTTACGGTTGGTGGGGAGCACACGCTTTCGGTGCTCATTTCGAACCTTGGCTCTTATAGAATAGACAATGTGGATGTAGAAATAAGCTCTGATGTGCTGGAAAGCCTTGACATAACCAACAAACAGTATATCGGAAGCCTCGAGAATGACGATTTCAGCACCGTGCAGTTCAAGACGCAGATAAGTCCGTTCACGCTTCCGGGCGACTATGACATGACCGTAAAGGTGACTTACAGGGACCAGTCCGGCGAGTGGAAAACGAGGTACATGACCCAGCCGCTGACGATTTACGCTGCGCAAACCGGGAACGGGGGCAACGCCCTCCTCTACGGCGGCATATTTATCCTGCTTGTGGTGGCAGTATGGTACTTCTTCCTTAGGAAGAAGCCGAAGGCGTGAGCTACGCCGGAGTGCAATCCATGAACCTTCAGGACATGGTTTTTTATTCCGTGAATGCGCTCCGCTACAGTAAGGTCCGCTCATGGCTTACTGTTTTGGGGATAGTTGTAGGCATCTCCGCGATAGTGATTCTGATAGGGCTTGTCCAGGGGCTTAAGGACAACATAACCTCGGAGTTGAGCGCTTTCGGTTCGAACGCGATCATAATAACGCCGTTAAGCACAACTAGCGGTGCCGTGGGAATGGCCGCAACCTCATTCATGCCAACGAAGGGAAGGCTTTACATGAAGGATTACGAGCGTGTGAAGCGGGTGGGCGGCATAGACTACATCACGCCTGCGATAATGGGAAGAACGACCGTGAAGTACAAGAAAGACGAGATAAGCGCCAGTATAATGGGGGTGGAGCCGGATGTTTTCCCCCACATCGCCGGCACCCTCGAAATCGAAGAAGGGCGGTTTCTTACGAGCGCAGACAGGAAGGCGGTTGTGATTGGAAATAACATCGCGAAGGAGCGCTTCGACGAAGATGCCGGCGCCTCCTCCGTTCTGTACATTTCCGGCGAGCGCCATACCGTTGTCGGCGTGCTCAAGAAAACCGGCACTTCATTCACCAATTTCGATGACGTCATATTCATGCCGTTTGACGAGGCGCAGAGCATGTTCTCAAATACGATGGCAAAGGACGAGATAAACGGCATAAGGCTTACCGTGAAGGAGGGGGAGGATGCAGATGCGATTGCTGATGAGATAAACGATATCCTTCTTGCCGCACACCACGTCACGGAAGACGACAAGGATTTCAGCGTTGTCACTGCGGCGTTCATAAACGAAAGGCTGAACGAGGTGACCGGCACGCTTTCGCTTTTCATGGGCGCGATAGCAGGCATCGCCCTTGTAGTCGGAGGCGTAGGCATCTCAAACACGATGTTCATGGCAGTGCTCGAGCGCACCCGCGAAATAGGCGTGCTGAAAGCAACCGGTGCAACAGAATGGGAAATCCAGAAGCTTTTCCTTGTCGAGAGCAGCATGATAGGGTTTCTGGGCGGCTTTGCCGGCCTTTGCATTGCCTTCGTGCTGATACTGCTGATTAGCGCACTGGCAGGCATACCAGCGGTTTTCATTCCATGGGTCGCAGCCGGAGCCCTTCTTTTCTCCGCAGCCGTCGGCATACTAGCCGGAGTTTTCCCTGCCAGGCAGGCGTCCAGGCTTGATCCGGTGGAATCGCTGAGGTATGAATAATGAATCTCGCAGACGCATTTGCATATTCAATAAGAAGCCTCCGGGCATCCAGCCTCCGCTCCTTGCTTACTATAATAGGCGTAATCATCGGCGTCATCACTCTCGTTGTGATAACCTCCATAAGCGAAGGGGTGCAGAAAGACATAATAACACAGATGGAGGCCTTCGGCCCGAACATGATAATAGTAGTTCCGGTAAGCCTTGATGAAGGTGGGGTTTCAAGCTTCAGCGGCGTCGCAACAGCTGCCACTGGAAAACTTTACGAGCGCGATGCGGCTGCAATAGCAGGCATTCCCGGCGTGAAATCCGTGGGCCGCGCCAATTACGGAAGGACTTCGCTGACTTTCAGGGACGTAGGGGTGGTCGCCCCCGTCTACGCCACAGACCGGGAATATTATGACCAGTACTCGAATTATTTCGAGATGGAAGAGGGACGTATGTTCAATAACGGCGAGCATCACGTTGTGGTCTTGGGCAACGACGCTGCGAAAAAGATGTTCGGCAAGAGGGAGGTGAGCGCGGGGAACGTCATAAAGATAAACGACATCGATTACCGCGTAATCGGCGTTCTCAAGCGGATAGGAACGTCGCTCTCGGAGCAGGACGACAACGTCATCTTTGTTCCATACGATGACGGAAACGAGCTTTTCGGAAGCCAGATGGCCAAAAACGAGGTTTTCATGCTGTCCGTAGAGATTGATGAGGGTGCTGATGCGGAGGAGGTAAAGGACGCGATAGAGACGAAGCTTATCGCTTATCATAAGGTTACTCCGGACGAAAAGGATTTCAGCGTCATAACCTCTGATTACATACAGGAGATGGTCGGAACCGTCCTTACGATGCTGAGCGCTTTCCTGCTTGCGATAACGCTAATCGCTTCAATAGTCGGAGGCATAGGAGTTGCAAATACGATGTTCATGGCAGTGCTTGAGCGCACCCGCGAGATAGGCTTACTGAAAGCAGTGGGCGCAACGGAGCACGACATCACACTGATATTCATCATAGAAAGCGCGATAATCGGCGCAATCGGGGGCATACTCGGCCTGCTCCTGGCCATCGGCATACTCCAGGTCGCAGGTGCGTTCGCGGTTCCATTCTGGCTGCGGCTCAGGATAATAGCGCTTGCGTTCGTCTTTTCAGGCCTGGTCGGTGTAGTCGCGGGCTTCATTCCGGCAAGGCAGGCGGCAAAGCTCGACCCAGTGGAAGCACTGCGTGGCTGAACCAAGAACAATTAAAATCTTCCCTGCTAATTTTTCCCATGAAGCTCAAGCTTTTCATCAACAAGTCGGTTCACGAGAATGCGGCATACCACTACGAGCTTGCAAAAGGCGCGAAAAAGAAAATAGCCGGCACTGAGAAGGCGATAGAGGAAACCAAAAAAGAGATTGAAAAAGCGAAGAAAAGGGAGAAAGAGGAGAAGGCAGTCCGGATAAAGCGCGAGAAGAAATGGTTCGAGAAGTTCCACTGGTTCAACACATCCGGAGGAAGGCTTGCAATCGGCGGAAAGAACGCGCAGCAGAACGACATCGTTTACAAGAAGCACATGGAGGACAGCGACCTGTTTTTCCATGCAGACATCCAGGGGGGCTCGGCCGTTATCCTGAAGGACGGCACCAATGCTTCGGAGGAGGAAATGCTCGAGGTAGCGCAGTTTGCGGCGAGCTTTTCTAATGCATGGAAGAACGGGAATGCGGCGGTGGATGCGTATGCTGTTAAAAAGGAGCAGCTTTCAAAGGCTGCGCCCGGAGGTTTCATACCCGTAGGCGCATTTGCAATCACAGGCCAGAGAACCTGGTTCAAAAGCACGAAACTCGGCCTGAAAATCGGAAAAGGTGAGCACGGCATAGAAATCCTCCCGGAGATTTCGAAAAGAAAACTCGAAAACGAAATCCGGCTCGGCCCTTTGAAAACAGGCAAGGAAAAGGGCGATATTGCGAAATATCTTGCGAAACAGTTTGAAACCGACGTTACGGAATTGCTTGAAATAATTCCTGCGGGAAAAAGCAAGATTATCAAAAAGTAGGCGGTGCAATTATCCCTCCATCTTTTCCCATGAGGGGTTTGCATTTTCCCTTTTCTTTCAGATAGAGCGTAAGGAGCAGAATCAATGCATCAAGCTCATCCTGCGTCGCATCAGGCGCAGGAAACCTAAATTTTCGTAAAAATTTTCTTATGGCTTTTTTGTCTTTCCTCGGAACTCCCAGCCTGTCATAGCTTGCGCCGGGAAATCCCTCAAAAACCCTTACACCCAGCTTCTCGAACTTTTTCTTAAGCTTCATTCCCCTCTTTGTCAGCTTTCTCATCGGTCCGAGTGTTATCGGGAAGAAACGTATGCCCTCCTTGCGCAGGAGCATATCGCACTCGCGGAAATGATGTTCGCTGCGCTTCTCTATACTTTTCCTTCCCGCAGGCAAAGAAAGAGGCGCATCGATTATCGCTTTTTTGATTTTGTATTTTTTAACGATTGCGAGCAGCTCTTCGTCGGTGTGGGCGATACCAAAATCAAACTTTTTGCCGTAAAGCACAACCCAGCCGGTATTCCTCCTCTCGCTTCCTGCAAGGTCTATCCCGATTATTGGTTTCATGCACACACCAGAAAAAGAAAAATGGGCCCGAAGGGAATCGAACCCCCGATCTCTACCATTCCGAGGCATTTCTGCCATGTCAAGGTAGCGTCTTACCATCATCGGCTTTGCCGGCGAGTTTTGAACGCCAGTTCAAAGCATTCGACTACGAGCCCGATAACGAGTTCTATTATAATAAAAAGAAAAATTTAAGAAGAGTTAGAAGACCGGCATCTTGCCGAAAACGATTTTGTTTGTAAGCTCCGTGACCTCCTCCAGCCCCCTGTCCACGGAATATTTTACCTTGCCCTCTATTTTCTCAAAATCGCCCCCATCCTTGGTTATAACCATCGCGGACGCCACTTTGGGCTGGTCTACCGGCTTTCCTATCTGCGAGAGGATGGTTATCGTAAGGTCCTCTATCTCGTCATGCTCCTCCGCAATGTCCCTCGCAAGCTGCGTTGCAAGTATCGAGTATATCTTGCCGACGTGGTTTACGGGGTTTTTCCCCGCGGCGGCTTCGAGCGACATCCCCCTGAAAGGCGTTATCAGCCCGTTCACCCTGTTGCCCCGGCCGACGCTGCCATCGTCTCCCATCTCCGCGCTTGTTCCGGTAAGCGTCAGGTAGACGGACTTGTTCTTTATGTCGTCCGCGGCATTCAGATGGACCTCCACGTCCATCTTGGTTATTTTTTCGGAGACCCCTAGTATGTCGTTCACAACCCTCTCCTTGTATTCGACGTACTGGTCGATGTCCTGGACGTATTTCGCTATGAACGCAGCGGCAACGGTTATCCTTATCCTGTCCTTCTGCCTCAGCCCCATGACCTTTATGTCCTCGCCGACTTCAGGATGCGCATTCTTGTAATCCGCGGAATTTAGGTACTGCTCGACGTTCAGCACCAGCCTCTCAAGGTCGTCCAGCGGAGCGAAGCCCGTCCCGAAGCTGGTGTCGTTGGCAAGCGGCACGCCCTCCCCGCGTTCGAATACGCTGACAAGGTCGGCGGAGCCGGCGGATATCCTGGACTCTATCTCCACGTCCACATCGACATCTAGATTCTTCATAACGCCGCCAAGGTATTTTCTTGCGGTTTCTATCGCGATGTGCTGGACCGGGATTTTCTTGTCCCCGGCCTCCCCCACCGCCCTTCCGCTTAGAAGCACGTAAATCGGCTTCGTGAATATGCCGCCCCCGAAATCCACGTCGGTTCCCCCGCCGCATATCTGCCCCTTGTCAACGTTGTGGTGGAGTATTTTCCCGAATTCCTTGAGGTACGCCTTGCTGAGCTCCCTGCTTATCTCCTCCATGATGCCGTCTATCAGAGAATCGGGATGGCCTATGCCTTTCCTTTCGACAAGTTCCACTTTTCTTTTCCATGCTGGCTGGTAATTCACCTTTTCGACAACGATGTTTCTTTCGACCATAATACCACCGGCAGAAATGCCAGAGCAACTATAAATGCGGAAACACATATATTGTCTTCTGCTGTTTCGACAGTCCGGCTCTTCCTTATCTCCACTTGCATGCTCTCCTCCGCATCATTCGCGGAAACCCTTAGCGGCACGGTGTAGACGAAGCCCTCCGGAAGGCCTTCGTAATCGACCCTGTACTCCCTGTGCATCGTTTCCAGGGGCTCCAGGAGAAGAAGCGCGGTATCGTCGCCCCAGTACTCCCGGGGCGAGGAAAAGCGATAAATGGCGAAGAGATACTCGTTCCTCGTGTTTTCTACGTCCGCCGTTGCGGTGTGCGTTTCATTGTCATAGCCCAGCGATGCTTCGAGTCCTTTGGGATTTTCGACGGGCGAATAGCTCAGCACGGTGGTTTCCGAGTCCAGCATGATGTTCCTCGTTTTGGAGACCACCCTGTCGTATACAGACTGCTGGTCCAGCCCGTATGAAATTATGACGTGGCTGCTATCCAGTATTCCGGCCTGGTTGAAGGTGGCATCGAGCGGAAGCCATCCGTAGCCGGGCACCTCTGCCTCCACCCACGCATGCGGCTGCCAGTCGCTTGCAAGGACATAGCCGTTCACATACCTCGTCCTGATGCCCAGCGAATTCAGCATCGATATGAGTAGGTGCGCGTATTCAACGCACACGCCCCTCCTTTCGACAAACACGCTCTGCGCATCCTTGGAAATCCCGAAATAGGTGAGGTCGTAGTCTATGTTGGCGTGCACCCATTCGGCATTGTTCCTTATCGTTCCTAGGAGGGAGTAATTGTCAGCGAGCATGGCCGCCCTTGCGGCTATGGGTGCGTTGTACGCGGTCAGCGCGGTGGAATTGGCCTCTGCCGGCACGAGCGGCCCATCCGTCCGCAGCGCGGTGTCATAATCCACCCCGACAACAGCCGCGGCTCTCAGAACGGTCGTTCCGTTTTTGAAACTCCCCGAATAGGTCACGCGCAGCTCCTCGCCTTTCGCGGTGATATTCATCGCAGGCTCGGTTTCTATGCTTATCACTCTCTGGTTGGAGTTGTTCGCAGCGAGCATTCCCTCGAATTCCACAAGGCAGGTTTCCTCCGGGCAGTCTATCATCCATGCTCTCTCTATCTCAATCAAGGAGGAGCCGAAACTGTTTTCTGAAAACGAAACGGAAACCAGCAGTATAAAAAGAAGAAGATGCCCGTTCATTCCCCGCCCCTTAATTCCTTCATGTGCCTGATTCTCCTGTCTATAAGATGGGCCGTGCCGATGTCCTTCCTATGCCACACCGGCCCGCTGACCGCGGCGCACGCCTTTTCGGCAATCTGCTCAGCCTCTTCTATGCTGTCTGCGACCCCCAGCATCCCGAATGCCCTTGAACCGGTGGTGTAAATCCTCCCTTCCTTTTCATAAACGGACGCATGATAAACCGTCGCCCCGAGCCTTTCTATCTCCGAGCCATTCACCGAGACCTCCGCATCCTTTTCCGGACTGTCCGGATACCCTTCGGGAACAAGGTACTTTACTACTGTGCTTCTGTCGTCGAACTCCAGGCTGCCGAGATTCCCATCGGCCATTTTCTGGAGAACGGAGTTGAAGGAACCCTTTAACAGCGGGACGACGTTCATCGCCTCCGGGTCCCCGAAACGCGCATTGAACTCTATCACCTTCACGCCGTTTTTCATCGCCATGAACTGGCCGTAGAGTATTCCCTTGTAAGGGTTGCCCTCCTTTCTCATCGCATCAATCGTTTTTCTCATGATTTCCTTCGCCTTCTCCAGGTCCGATTCTTCAAGGAACGGAAGGTTTTTTCCGGTGGAATACGAGCCCATACCCCCGGTGTTCGGCCCTTTGTCGTCCTCGAAAGCTCTTTTATGGTCCTGTACCGGAGGCATGAATGCTATATGCTCTCCGTCACAGAATGCCTGCAGGGTGAACTCCTCGCCTTTGAGTCTCTCTTCAAGCAGCACCGAGCCGTCTTTTTTTATCAGCCCTGCGACATAGGCAAGCGCTGTTTCTCCGTTAAGATGCTCGCCCATTATCTTGACGCCCTTGCCGCCGGTAAGCCCTATGGGTTTTACCGCAACCTCGCCGGCGTCCTTTATGAAGCGCTCCGCCTCCCTTCCGCTGTCCAGCACCGCGAACTCCGGCAGTCCAGGGATTTCGTTTCTTTTCATAAGGTTCCTTGCATAGGATTTGTCCCATTCTATCCTTGACGCGTTCTGCGTCGGGGATGCCACCCCTGAACAGAAATCCGCGAGCGCGTCGCTTACGCCGGCGGCAAGCGTCGCATCCGGGCTTGAAAATCCGAGGTCGAAGCTCTCGCCTTCCAGAACTTTCTTCACTTCCCCCGCATTCTCGATGTCGCATATCCAGTATTTCCTGGAAAGCCCCGCTATGGCCGGGTTCTTCTTTGACATCACCGCGTAGAGTTCCGCATCCCTCGCCATGCTTTCCGCAACTACGTGCTCCCTTGCACCGTTGCCTATGATAAGAACCTTCATATCTATCGCCTCAAAAGAAGCCTTGCGAGAGTGTCTCTGAACGTATTGCCGAGTGGTTTGATTATTATATATTTCCTTTCAGTCGGGTAGTTCTTCGCGATGTTGAAGTTCATGTCCTGCTCTTCCATCTACTCGAACCTCCTCTTGATGAAGCCCTCGGTGATGAGCAGGTTCAGCCCCTCCTCGACCCGCGGGATTGCGACCCTGTGTATTTTCGCGAATTCCCTTATGTTCAGGCTTCCGTTGTGCAGCTTTATCCAGTCGTAGAGCGTCTCCTTGAGGGCCTCGTCGCTCATCTTCTCGAGCTGCTCCACCCTCTTCGCAAGCTCGTCCCGTTTCCTTTCGCACTCTATTAGTATCCTCGCGTTCTCCTCGCTCGAGCGCACGAGGTCCTCGTATTTCGCCGAGAGGCTCCTGTACCTGGAATCCACTTCGCTGAGCTCGGTCGAAAGCACTATCGCATCCTTGTTCATGAGCTTGAGCACTTCCGTGAGCGTGCTGTTTATCTCGAAATAGACCGCCGAGGGCCTGAATTCGTAGTAGTCCTCGGAAAGCTGCAGCACGTTGAGGAAGACGGGGAGCACTTCAAGCAGCCTCGCCCTCTTATTCTTCTTCGGGGGTATGTCGTACGTAAGTTCAACGTAGGAGGGGGCGAAGCTTATCCTGTACTCGAGTTCCGGATTTCCCTTGAGGTCGTAGCCCCGCATCTTTTCGACGGTGAGCATGTCCTTCGAATAGGATATCTTGGTGAAGCCCAGGTTGCCGAGCAGCGTCGCGAGCTCGTTCAGGTTCTTCTTTTTCGAAGCCTTCACCTTTATCTTTTCCTCTGCCATTTCTACTCCTCCATGACTACGTTTACAACGCCCTTCGCGGCCTTCCTCATCTTGGCAAGCGAGAACACCCTGATGAGATTCTTTTCCTCGAACCCGAGCTGCCTCAGGAAGGATATGATGGAGGATTTAGAGTAGCCGAATCTTTCCAGTATCTCGACAATCTTCTCCCCCTCGAGAACGCCGTCCTTTTTCTCGAACTCCTTTTTCACGATCCCAAGCTGGCTTTCGTTCAGCCCCAGCTCGTAAAGCATCCTGATGAACTGCTCCCTCTCGATTTCAACATCCATCTTTCCACCCTGTACCTTGTAAATAAACAGCGGGTCCTCCCCGTCTATCTTGTCAAGCAGGAAGGTAGAGCTCTTGCTCTGCCTTTTCGCGAATATCATGTTGATCGCCGCGTTTCCTACACCGAACCTGGATATCTCGCTGTCCACGAAATCGGAATAGCCTATCGACTCCCTTACGTAGTCCCTGTATTCCTTAAGTATCATTCTGAGTATGAAAATCGTTCCTATGTTGCTGAATATCGTCTTGTGCATGTCCGTTGGATTCTGCGATGCTATTATGATTGAGAAGTTGTATTTTCTTCCCTCGCGCAGTATCGTTATGACGTCGCTCCTTTCGTCCTGCGCAATCTTCCAAGCCTCGTCCAGGACCACGAACAGCCTCACCTTCTTGTCCCCGCCCTCGGTCATCCCCTCGGCGCGCATCAGCTCTTTTATGTACTGGAGCAGCGTCAGCCCGGCAAGGCTCCTCATCTCCTCGGTGGGCAGCCCGTGCAGGTCTATGCAGACCAGGCCGGAGTTCGTCAGCTTCTTGATGTCGAGCGTGCTCTTTCCGCCGAAGAAGTCGCTTCCCTCGGCCGCAAACCTTTTCAGCAGTCTCGCCGCCCGCATCTTCTTCCTGCCTTCCAGATACTTCACTACGTCTATGAGCAGCGGCTTTCCCTTCTTTTCATAGATGTGCTCGAGCGCATCCTCTATCTCGTCCCTCTCGTTCGGGAAGCTTTTCAGGTCGGCAAGGACATCGAAAGCGGACATTATCTGCTTTATCCTGCTGTGCTTCGGCAGCCCCACCAGGTCGAGTATGTTGAGCTTCTCCGTCGCAAGATTGATCACCTTTCCGCCGGCCTGGTTCACCCAGCTCTTGTATTCCCCCACCCAGTCGAGTATTATCGCGTTCGTGTTCCAGATGAGCGAGGCCCGGGTAAGGAACGTTTTCACCGTATAGCTCTTTCCGGAACCGGTAATCCCTATTATTGCCATGTGCGGGTTGATGAGCTTGCTGGGGTCCCAGAAAACCGGGGTCCTGAGGAATCTCGTTTTCCCTATATATACGCCCTCCGTCGGTCTTGAAAGGAGATTCTCTTTTCTGGGCTCCGGCGGATGGACCACTATCATGTTCTTCGCAAGGTCGTTTGAAAGCATGTATGAAATTCTCATTTCAGAATACCTCGTCCCTCAGTTCCTCTTCGCTTGTCGGGAAGAACAGCTCCCATTCGAAGCATTTCAGCATTTCAAGGTCCTTCAGGTCAGCCACGTCGCAGGCAAGAGCGCTTGAAAGAATGGTTTTCAGTTCCTTTGCCTGCCTGTTCACCCTGCTAATGGCCTCGTCCCTGGTCAGCCCGTATGATGTCGTGGATGCGAACGCTATCACCTCAACCGCCCTCTCCCCCCTTCCGAGCCTGTCGAGAAGCCTGTTCCACATCGCAATCTCCCTGTCGTACCTGATAACTTCCTCGGCCTTTATCTTGCCTTCGGCGGCCCTTCTCGTCTCTATGTTGCTTCTTTTGGTCTTGATTTCCTCTATGTGCTTGGAAAGGTCGATTGCGGATATGAGCAGCGATATCTTGACTATGTACTTCAGGGAGCTTATCGCCTTTTCGAAGGATTCGAACATCATGCTCTTCTCCCCCCCTGTTTTGTCTATGGCGCTTTCGTAGAACCTTATCTCAAGGAACTTGGATGCGTAGTAGCCGTCGTGCGTCTTCTTTATTATGTAATCCCTTGACGACGGCACTTCATAGCTGTCCCTAACCTCGACTATGTTTGTCGCCTTCGTTATCACAGGAATGAAAAGATAACCGTATTTCCAGGTCATTACGCTTATCACGAACAGAAGACCGGCAATGATGGCGAAAATCGCATTTCCGTAAACAAGCGAGATTATCACCGTTACAAATCCGCCAACCAGAGCGGCAACTGTGACTGCCCTGTTGAGAAACACAAATGCACCTCCTGCTATCCTCTTTTAATCTGAGGATATTTAAAAACATTGGCTCGACGCTATTTCGTTTTCTGTCGTGTTTAAATACGATAATTTTAAAAACATTTGAGAGTTAAGTTGCAAGACCAGAATTCAGTTCAGAGATGATGACATGAAACTTACCTTCAGAATAGGCGCTCAGGCCGGCGCAGGCGTGATGGTCACCGGCAGGATGCTCGGAAGATGCTTCACGCGCGGCGGCTACAGCGTCCTCGCATACCCGGAATATCCCTCGCTCATACGTGGGGGGCACAACGTCTTCCAGATAAGGATAAGCGACAACGGCGTTTCATCGCCGATTACGAAATGCGACGTCCTTCTCGCATTGAACAAGGACGCCGTTTTCTACCACAAGGATGCGGTCGTCGATGGCGGGGTAATCGTCTATGACGAGAAGATAGACATAAGCAAATTCAAGCTCGGCAAGAAGGTCGGGAAAGTCGCCCTTCCGATAGGCAAGCTGCTCGAAAAAGCCGGCGCCGACGAGAAAATGACGAACGCAGTGGAAATAGGCGCGACCCTTGCGGCAATAGACTACCCCATCGAAATTTTCGAAGGCGTTCTCAGGGACGAATTCGGTAGGAAGGGCGAAGCGGTCGTCAAAAAGAATATCGCCGCGGCAAAGGCAGGCTACGACTTCGTGAAGTCGAAGACAAAGCCGATAACATCCGTAAAGCCGATATCTGAAAAGAGGAAAATGCTTATAGGGGGCAACGAGGCGCTTGCGCTCGGCGCTGTCAAGGGCGGGATGAAATTCTATGCCGCCTACCCCATGACTCCGGCATCCACTATACTCCACTATCTCATCGCGAAAGAAAGGGACTTCAACATAGTCGTAAAGCAGACAGAAGACGAAATAGCCGCGATGAACTATGCCGTTGGAGCCAACTTCGCCGGCGTACGTGCGGCTACAGGGACTTCTGGCGGTGGTTTTGCGCTAATGACAGAGGCTCTCGGCCTTGCGGCTGAATCGGAAACGCCCGTGGTCGTCTTCCTTGCGCAAAGGGGAGGGCCGAGCACCGGGATGCCGACATGGACAGAGCAGGGCGACCTCAGGTTCGCGCTTCACGCCTCGCAGGGCGATTTCCTCAGGTGCGTTATAGCACCAGGAGACATAAACGAGTGCTTCTCGCTTGCTGCAGAGGCTTTCAACATCGCGGAAAAATACCAGATTCCGGTGATAGTCATATCGGACAAGTTCCTTTCAGAAAGCTACCTCTCCACCGACGGGTTCGATGAAAAAATAAAGGTTGAAAGGGGAAAGATAGCAAACAGTCTCCCAGCGCTTCCGCCGAATACAAGATACAAAAGGTATGAAATAACGAAAGACGGCGTTTCGCCAAGGCCTTTCCCAGGAACGCCGAACGGCATGCACGTCGCATCATCCTACGAGCACGACGAGACCGGATACAGCTCGGAAAACTTCGCGATGCGCAAGGAGCAGGTCGACAAGCGGGCGAGAAAGGAGGAACATCTGCTCAAGGAGCTCCCGGCACCCGCAGCATACGGCGAAAAGAACGCCGATGTCACTCTTATTACGTGGGGCTCGATGAAGTTGCCCGCGCTCGAGGCGCTACACAGGTTCAAACAGGAGGGAATAAAGGCAAACCTCGTGCACTTCGCTTACGTTTATCCGCTGGACGAGAAGAAGGTCAAGGAAATTCTCGGAAAGGCGAAGCACACGGTTCTGCTTGAAAACAATTCCACCGGCCAGTTTGCAGGAATGCTAAAGCAGTACTGCGGCTGGGAGCCCGATTTCCTGATGCTGAAATACACTGGCAGGCCCCTCTACGCGGAGGAGGTTGTCGGGGAAGTGAAGAAACTGAAAAAAGCCGGCTTCAAAGGCAAAAAGGAAATCCGGGTTCTGGACGAGGAAAACCTCGAATATTACAATCCGAAGAAGTACGGACTGTAGGTGATTCTTATGGCAGTAAACGTCAATGATTTCAATACCAAGGACATGGTGCAGTGGTGTCAGGGCTGCGGGAACTTCGCGCTGGTTGCAGCCTTGAAGGGCGCGCTTGCAGAGCTCGGAAAGAAGCCGGAAAATACGGTCATCTGCTCCGGCATCGGCTGCTCGGGCAAAACGCCGCATTATCTTTATACGTATGGTTTTGAAGGGCTGCACGGGAGGCCCGTGCCCGTCGCGTCCGCAGTGAAGCTTGCGAACACGGACCTGACTGTCATTGCGGAGGGAGGGGACGGCGATGGCTATGGAATAGGAGTGCAGCATTTCGTGCACATCATGAGAAGGAATTACGACCTCACTTACATAGTGCACAACAACCAGATTTACGGCCTCACGACCGGCCAGGCATCGCCCACTTCGCTCCTTGGCATGAAGACGAAGACAACTCCGTGGGGCGTTATAGAGACGCCTTTCAATCCGATACTCACTGCAATCAACGGCGGGGCGACCTATGTTGCGAGGGGCTTTTCAGGCGACCCGGCGCACCTCAAGGAGCTTTTCAAGGGGGCAATGGCGCACAGGGGCTTTGCACTTGTGGATGTGTTCCAGCCCTGCGTCACCTTCAATAAGTACAATACCTACGGGTGGTTCCGCGAAAGGATCTACAGGCTCGAGGACGGGAAGCACAACCCGAAGGACAAAAAGGCAGCGGTGGAAAAGGCAGAGGAGGACAGCAGGACCGAATACAAAAAAGTGCCCATAGGCCTCTTCTACAAAGAGGAAAAGCCGACCTATGAGGACATGCTTCCGCAGATAAAGGGCAAGCCGCTTGTCGGGCAGGAGCTTAAGGTTGACCTAAAGAAAGCCTACGAGGAATTCATGTAAGAATTTATAATCTCTTCCCGACAAAATACTCCCGTGAAGCTATTACCGAGGGCATACCAGCTCGCAGTCTATAATTCGGTTCTTGAAAACGGAAACACACTGGTAGTGCTGCCCACGGGCCTGGGAAAGACGCTCATTGCGCTCATGCTTATACGCGATTTTTCCAAAAAGGGAAGGTGCCTTTTCCTCACACCCACAAAACCGCTTGCAAAACAGCATTACGACACGGTAAAAAACATCCTCGGCTTTGGCGAAGAGGACATCTCGCTGATGACTGGTGATTTGCCCCAGAAAAAGAGAAAGGAGGAATACGGAAAAAAAACGATAGTCGCTACCCCGCAGACGATAAGAAACGACCTCGCCGCGGGAGTCCTTTCCCCGGAATTTTCACTCTGCATATTCGATGAGTGCCACAGGGCGGTGGGCGATTACGCCTATACCGCTATAGCAGAAAAGCTCGGCGATACGCTCATGGTCGGCCTGACCGCATCGCCGGGAGGGAAAAAGGAGAGGGTAGAGGAGGTCGTCAACAGCCTGAAAATCAAGAACATAGAGATAAGGACTACTTTCGACGACGATGTCAGGCAGTACGTGCAGAAAAGCATGGTAACGTGGATTCCTGTCGAGCTTTCCCCGCTTCTCAGGAAAATAAAAGGCAACCTCGACGAAATGGTTTCGAAATATGCGCGCGCGCTTTCCGCAATGGGAATAGTGCCGCCGCTGAAGCATAAAGGAAGATTCCTTGAGCTGAGGACAAGGATACTGAACATGCGCCATGGTGCAAAATACCATATGCTCGTGCAGTATTCCGTGCTCCTGAACCTGCTCCACATGTCCGAGCTTCTGGAAACGCAGGGAATCTACCCGCTCGGGAAGTACATCCAGAAAATAGAGGAGAAGAACAGCAAGTCCGCAAAACGGCTCCTGGCCGAGCCCAAGTTCATAGAAATCAAAAAACTGATAGCCGAAAGGAACGAGGACCACCCGAAAATGGCAAAGCTGACGGAGCTCGTCGGAAAGCTTAAGGGCAAAAAAGTCATAGTGTTCGCGCAGTACAGGGACCAGATAACAAAAATAGAGGAGGAACTCAAGGGAAACGGAGTGGATGCAAGGCAGTTCGTGGGAAAGAAAAACGGATTTACGAGAAAGCTGCAGGAAAAGACGATATCGGATTTCAGGAACGACAATTTCAACGTCCTTGTCGCGAGCAGCATAGGCGAGGAGGGCCTTGACATTCCGGCAGTGGATGCGGTGATCTTCTACGAGCCCGTACCAAGCGAGATAAGGAGCATACAGAGGCGCGGAAGGGCGGCGAGGCTGAAGAAGGGCGAAGTCTATGTCCTCATGACGAGGGGGACGAGGGACGAATACTACTACTGGTCCTCGCAAAGAAAGGAAAGGAAAATGAAGGAGATTCTCGAAAAGATGAAATGGAAGATGAAGGGGAAGCCGAAGGGCGCAAAGCCGAAGCCGGTCCTGCTCGGCCAGACAAGGATTTCGCAGTTCGTATGAGCTATTTCTGCTTTTCTATGAAATCCGCCTCGTTCTCATCGAAATCATAGTAGCTTATCACGCTTTCCCTGTTCTTTTTCATCTGCATTCTAATGAGCGGAATCAGTCCGCGCGCCTCCTTTCCGTTCATGTGGACCTTCCTTCCTATCTTCATTCCTATCCCCTTGAGGATGGCCCGCCTCTGCACGGTCCTGCTCATCTCCTTCAGGAAAACCGGAAAGCCGTATTTCGTGAATTTCCTGTACGGCTTTTCCTTTGCAAGAGCAACGCCCGCGGTCGAAAGGTCTATAGAGTACTTGAGCAGTATCCAGCTGCTCCTTCTTATCCGACCCTCGAAGACGTCCCCCTTTGAAAGCCACTGGTATGCGTTTGCTATATCCGGTATGCTCTCGTATTCGTTGGGGATATTCTCATCTATCCACAGCTTGAGGAGGTCGAAGTCCACGTTGCCGAACGCAACGCCCCTTGCCTCCCGGTAGTCCATGGTTTTGAACAATGTCCTTATCTTGTTGAATATGTCCACTTCCCTGTCCCTGCTGCTCCTGCTTCTTGCCTGCAGGTCGTTTATCGCCGAACGCACGTCCCCAGCGGCGTTTTCGGCTATTTCGGAAACCATCTTTTCGTCAAGCCCGATGTTCTCCTTTGCGGATATCTCCTGAAGCAGCTTTTTTATCGCGAATTTGTTGACTTTCTTCATCTCGACCAGTTCGCATTCGCTTCTTATGGCCGAAATCTTCCTGTTCCATGCGTCCGTTGCGGTGAGAATCACAGGGCAGTTGGCCTCCTTCAGCAGCGAAGCCACCGCCGAAGTGCCCCCCCGGTCTTCCCTTCCTGCGAAGATGTCCACGTCATCCAGAAGTATTATCTTGCCCTTTCCGCTCAGCGTTCCCGCAAGCAGCGCAGATTTCGCCACATGCTCCACCCGTCCCTTGTTTCTCAACTCGCTTGCGTTCATTTCAACGATTTCAATGTCGTACTGGTCTTTCAGCGCGTATGCCACGGATGTTTTACCCACGCCAGGTGGTCCGTATATGAGCAGCGGCCTTCTTTTCCTTCCGGAAATCCAGTTCAGGATCCACTTATTGATATGCTCCCTCTTCTCATCATTGCCTATCATGGCGTCAATGCTTTTGGGGGCGTATTTGCGGGTAAGAAGCATGCGGTTAATAAGCCGGCAACTGTTTTAATAAATTATGCAATTAATGTCTAACTCTGCAAAAGCCCCGTCGTCTAGTGGTCAAGGATGCGAGGTTCTGGACCTTGCGACAGTGGTTCGAATCCGCTCGGGGCTATTCCAAGGTGTTTGAATGATCGTGCTGAACCTGAAAACCTACAAGGAAACGATAGAGAAGGCGCTGTTTTTCACGGACGTCGCGAGCGAGGTCGTCGAGGAAACCGGGGTAAGGGTGATAGTCTGCCCGCCGTCCGTCTATCTGCGCGATGCCGTGGAGCGCTTCTCGGACGTGTTCGCGCAGCACGTCGACCCGGTTCCGCCCGGCGCGCATACGGGCTCCCTTCCGGCCGAGATGCTCAAGCACCTCAACGTCAAGGGCTCGCTCGTCAACCATTCCGAGAAACGGATCGGGACGGAGAACGTCAAAAAAGCTGTGGACCACCTGCACTCCGTCGGGCTGGAAAGCATAGTGTGCGCAGAAAAGCCCGAAGAGGCATCCGAAACCGCAGCGCTTTCGCCCCTGTACGTCGCAATAGAGCCGCCCGAACTGATAGGCAGCGGGAAAAGCGTTTCGACCACAAAGCCGGAGATAATAACGGACACAGTTAAGATGATGAAGAATTCCAACCCCAAGGTAGGGGTGTTGTGCGGCGCAGGCGTAAGCAACAAATACGATGTCAAGAAGGCGCTGGAGCTGGGCACGGACGGCGTTCTTCTCGCAAGCGCTTTCGTGAAGGCGGAAGACCCCAAGGCATTCCTGCAGGAGCTTGCCTCGGTTTTCTGAAGTTTTTAAAATGGTTTCAATGAAGAATTATCTCACGCGATCGTAGTCTAGGAAACTTTGCCTATGTTTTCAAGGGCAAAGTTTCATCAAAGGTCCTGAAAATATCAGGATTGGACAATGGTAGGATTTTGGCCTTCCAACAAACTCTTTCGGGTTGCCTAAAGAGTTTGACCAGAAAGAGGAAAGCCAACGACCCGGGTTCGAATCCCGGCGATCGCAATCTTTTCTAAGAATCAATTGATTGTAATCTCGCTCGTGTCTATGGGCTCCTCGCTGAAGAAGGTCACTACCGCATATGTCCTTTTACCGGTGCTTACTTCCTTGGTGCCCGCCATCTCCGGGATCACGAATGTTCTCCCGGTCTGTTCGTCATGCCTTATCATGACCCAGTATTCTTCGCCTTTTTTGGTAATTGCGCTGATATAGACCAGGTCGAATATCGGGTCTTCCTCCATGCTCATGCTTTCCACCTGCTTCATCCGGTGGCCTTTCAACGGGTCCCCCTTCTTTTCCTGCTCTACTTTTACCATGTTTATTATGATCCTGACTTCGTTTTCGTCTACTCCTTTCAGAAGCATCCTGTTCAGGTCGTAATCGGGGAGTTTTGAATAATCCATCTCTATCGGCAGGACAAGGTCATCCATCTTCTCCCCGCTCTTTCCCATCCTGATTTTTTCGATATGGAGTTTCTTTTTGTCCCCAATGGGGATCACCATCTTCCTGTTCCCGTCGCTGTTCATGTCTATGAACGTCGAATAATTATCCTTGAGCCTATCAAGCGCATTTGAGGAAAGAAGATAGGTCCCGAACTTCGTTTCAAGGACGAACGCCGTTTCCCCGCAGCCTTTCAATTCCGCATTCGCCAGTTTCCTTGCGTCTTTTATGCCTTCCACGAAATCCCTGTAGTCTATGCCGGTCCTGTTCAGTTCCGGAGCGCGCCCGGTAAGCTTCCTCTTCAGCATCCCGGTTTCCTTCGTAACGGTTCCCATCGGCTCTTCATGGACCAGCGGCAGTCTGACCGCCTTGGGGGGCGGCGGGATTTTTACCACAGCCGCGCCTTTGGACAAATCGAATCCCGGAGCCGGGAGGGTGGTTCTCTTCTTGAAATCGTTCATTTCAATCAACTGGTCGCAATAATCATACGCTTGTGAGCTTTTTAAGCATTGCAGTCGCGGCCTTTCTTTTTTCCATGCTCAGGCTGCCGTCATTTGCCATGTCGTTGAAGTCCGGTACTGCATCGTCCCTTATTATCTTCCTCGCTTCCGGAAGGAACCTGAGCGAATGAAGGACGTTTCCTCCATCGATGTTCGTTTCGAAATCGCTGTCCGCAATCATTGTTCTTGCAAGCATGACTGTAGCCACAGCCGCATTCCGTGCAGCGTTATCGCCTTCTTTTATCTGCTTCTCAATCGCCATTGCTACAAGCTCCCTTTTCACAGCGCTTTCATCGCAAAGAAGCAAGCCGAGCGTCGCATTTGCATCCTCAAACACTCCCCCGTCCGGGTTTCTCATCTTTTCCAGAACTAAGGAAAATACAAGTTCGCCTTCTTTCTCATGCGGCTTTCCGTCCAGTATTCTTTCAACTGCATAGTCAAGGTCGCCCGTGAATCCTCTTACCAGCGTCTCTTTTTCTTCCACCGAAAGCTTTTTTGATTCAAGTACGCAGTCCAGGGCATGGTTTTTCAGTTCGGTATCGTTTTTAAGCCTGAAAACGCCTTCGTACGTCTCTTTGTCCTTAAGGTCATTTTCCATAATTATTTCAAGAGCGAATTTCCGTGATGCCATTGCCCTGCCGTTCCCTGAAAAAACCACTTCCTTCATGATTTCATGGACGCCCTTGCGTATCCTCTCCTTCTCCTCGCCGCCGGAGCTTTCCATGAATATCCGTATGACATTTTTCGCTTCCGGCTCGATGATATCGCAGTTCCTGAGCATCCTTGTGCAGTGTTCAAAATCATCATCTATCAGCCCGTACAGCCTGTCCCGGTCTTCCTTCTGCAGTTTTGAGAATTCCGCCAAAAACTGCCCTACGGACGACTCGTCCTCCTTTGCCTTCACATAGAGCTTCCTGGCCATCCTGAGCTCGCTGTTGAAGTATCCTGAGAGCAGGGAGCGCAGGCCCCTCTTTCCGGGCTTTCTATGGCATTTCTGCTGCAGTTTTTCCATGGGTTATATTACTCATCCCAGGTTTATAAATGTTTCTAAAAGTGGAAAAATGAGTTTATACGGCGGAAAACCCCTTGCGCTAGGTCATCGAAGAAAACAAAATCGAAAAGCGACTTTACGCGGCTCTCTGCTTCCTGAGCGCAATCTCTTTTTCCACAAGCTCGCCAAGGACCTTCTGGTGGATGAACCTCCTTCCACCGACCTTCTCATGGGGTATCCTTCCCCTGTCGAGCCTTCTCTCAAAGGCGTTCCTCTTTATCCTTATCCCGCTCTTGTGGAGCTCCTTTATTGCCTCGCTTACGGAGTAGTAGTTGTTGCTTACGTGCGTGAGCGCCTCCACCGCTTCCCTTGGGATAAGCCTTCTCGTCCCGAACTTCACCGAAGGCACAGAGCCTTTCTCGATTCTTCCTATGAACGCGCGGAAGTTGATTCTCGGATTAGATTTCTTGTATTCCTGGTATGCCTCTTTAACGGTATAGAATTCAGCCTTTGTGTTGCAAATATCCTCGAGAACATCCTGCGGTATGTATCTTTTCCTTCCGACCTTGACATATGGTATGGTGCCCCTCTCTATCCTCCCGCCGAAGGCCCTGAAGGAAATCAGGACGTCCTTGCCGCGCAGGTAATCGTATGCGGATTTTACCGAATAAAGTTTATGGCCGTCCTTGAGGTCCTCCTCGCCCAGCTTCTGCTTGTAGAGATTCTGTGCGGCCTTGAAGACCGTTGCAAGCGAGCCGGAGAGATTCTTTTCGACCTTGCTTCTTTCCTTCTTGATGCTGTCCAGGTCGAGGTTCTTATACTCATTGACCAATTCGTCGTCCACGTCCGTTTCGATTACTATTTTCCTACCGCGAGGCATTTCAGATCACCTTATTTTTGAATAAATATTGCATTTTATGAACTTCTGTGTATTATACTATATTACGTATGATTTATAAACTTACTGTTTACCTTCATAATTTTCCTTTTTACTCTTTAGGTATTTCACAATATAAAGCACAAGGATTATAAGTATTACCCCAATCACAATGTAGAAAAGTGGTATTTCCTGCCCCCCCTCACCGTTTTCTTGTGGTTTTTCACCGTTTTCAGTGATATTATCCCTGGGTTCTTCGACTGTTGCGAACCTCCCTGTCTGCAGCGCGGTGTTGCCCTGCTCGTCCCGTATTTCTATCCTGAACTCTATTATTTTCCCCTTCTGAAGCTCGGGAAAGTCCACTGTATAACTGTCGGTTCCGCTCACATAGGTTGTGGCTCCGGCCCAGCCCGTCTCGCCTATTATCCTGTAGCTCACCGATATGGACTGCGGGTTCACGCCGCTGGCATACTGCCCGGGATCGGCAATGCTCATTGTCAGCCGGGGCCTTCCGCCCACGGATGTCTGCTCGCGGATCTCTATGACCGGTGGATGGGTGTCGAAAACCACTGCCACCTCGTTCTCTTCTGCCGGGATTATCGTCAGCTCCCTCTCCACGCCCGCATACCTGACCAGGACGTCCACCTCCTCGCCGAATACCTCATCGGTCTCATAATGCCCGTCTTCGAGCTCGTAGCTTTCCCCGAATATCTCAAGCACCGAGTAAAGCGCCTGCCCCTTATCGTCCATTACGTCTATCGTTACGTGGTACTGCGGGAGCGTTATCTCATAGGTCGTGTCGTCGCTTACCGGTATGGCCCCGCTCTTTTTTCCTTTCAGGTAAGAGGCGAGGTAATGCACTTCGCCAGTTTTCGAGTGGAACTTTGCATAGCCATTGCTATCCGTTATCTTGCTTTCGCCGTTGATGGTTATGGTCGCGTTGGCAACGGCCTCCCTTTCCTGGTTTCTGACATAGATGTTGAGATTGTAAACATCGAGCGTGAGGTCGACGATGGGGCCGTGCTCGCCTACGGTTATCGTTTTCTTTGCCGTCAGTCCGCCGGCGCTGGCGTTGATGTATATCCTGCAGTCTATCTCGTGCGTGTCGGTCCCCTGGTTGCTGATTTTCATGTGTACCTTGCCTTCGGCGTCTGTGGGCGTAGGCTGCGTTGTGAAATACTGCTCACCGAAGGATGTTCCGCGGTCGAATTTAACCTGCACAAGCGCGCCCTCGACAGGCCTTATCTTGCCGTCCAGCACCCTCACATCGAACTCCTCATAATAGCCTACGCAGTCCGCAAAGGCCGTGTGGGCAAGGAAGGCGAACAGCAATAATGTTATAAACAGGTGCCTCATGGATTAGGATTAAGCATTAAGTTTTATAAAACTCCGCCACATCAATTCAGGATTACACGGGCTCATAGCTCAGCAGTAGAGCGCTCGCCTCGCAGAGCCTTTTGACTCAGGTCCTTCTTAGGGCAAACGCATCGCGAAAAGCCCTGAGGAAAATCTGAGCCGGCTTGAGAACGCGAGAGGCCGGGGGTGCGAAAGCTTTGGTCCGGCGACCAAAATTTGCCGGCAAAGCCGTCAATCCCCCTGAGTCCATCACTCAAGCCTCCTGTTTCGGGTCTCTGAAATAGGTTATCCCCACCTTGATTATCGTTACCGGGCGTTTGATCAATACCTTCATGCCGACGCTTCTGCCATGGCCGCTTATCGCGAGATTTGTCATTATCGTTCTTCCGGTAACATTCCCGGCCAGGTCTGCAAGCAGTTTCGTTCCTCCGCTGCCCATGAAGATTTCGGAAATTCTTTCCCTCCTCGTTTTCGACATGAAGAGTTTGCCGAAAGCCCCCTCTGAATCCGTTTTTCCGCTTGTCAGATAATCAAAAAGGATTTTTCTTACATGCCCGTCCTTAAGAATCTCTTTACACAGTCTGGCTGCTTCGTCGCTTTCTGAAAGCGAGATGAAAACCGACCCTATTTTTTCTTCGTCTTTAATCAGGGCAAGTATTTTTTTGGCCGGGTCGGGTGATTTCATAATTCCAGAGAGGTCAAGGGAAGGCAGTTCTGCCTTTTCATCTTCTTCTTTTCTTTTGAAACTGCCCAGCTCCTTCAATATGCGGTACATCGCCGGCCATCCCCGCAGGGGACTTGCAATCATATGTCTTGCAACTTTTCTTCCCTCCGGTATCTGGCCCAGTTTGACCAGTACTTTCAGGCCTGATTCATCTTTTCCAACCCTGATGAATGATTCTACCCCATCTTCACTCTGCAGATATTTTGCTATTAATTTTGTTGCCCCCGGGATCCTGAGCGATTTTCTGTATTCTTCAAAAAGCCCGTTGTCCATTGCGAGTCTAGCCATCTCCTGCCCAGCCGCAGGCGTTTGCAGATAAGGAAGAAGATTGCCGTCAAAAAAATGTTTTATGATGGGCAGACTATCAAGATTAAAATTTCTTATCCCTTCGGATAGGACGCGTTCTCTCAGGTCCGCTTTTCCGAATAGGTATTTCTTCTGCCTCTGCCCCAACATACTTTTACTATAAGTGGTTAAAAGTTTTTAAACATGATGATTTTACCCAATCGTCTCCTTCAAAAATCCGTCATCTATTTTTACTACTTTCAGATTCGTGCATGCAACCTTCATGCCCGCAAGCGATGCAAAACTCGGAACCGTCTTCTCGTTGTCGCCGGTAATCAGTTCCTTGATGTAGGTCCCAGCCTCGGTCTTTATCCTGAATTTTGCTTTGTTGCCGTGCTGCGAAACAAGCTTTACGCCCAGTATTTTCCTTTTCCTTGTCAGATTGGCCCGCCTGTGCGCAACCCTTTCCGGAGTCTTCTGTGCCACGGTTTTTTCTTCAAGCGAAAGAATCGCATCAATCTGCCCTCCGCTTGGCTCTTCTTCAAATTCCACTTCTGCTTCGTATTCCTTGTCGAAATGCGATGAGGAGACAAGCTCTACTGCCCCGCGCCTTACAATCTCCAAATCACTGACCGTAACTTCCTTTCCCTCCGCTATCGCGCCCGCAATTTTTTTGAGATCCGGCTTCCTGTTTTTTGCTTTTGCTAGCTGCATCACGAAGGGCCTTTCCGCGGTAGTTATCACGTCAATGTCTTCGCGGCCGGAAGCATGCATGGTGTAATCCGCCGCATCCGCCTCATCTTTCATTGCCTTACCGATTTTTTCCTCAACAGACTCGTACATCCTGCCTTTTCCTCCGCATTTTTTGCATCCCTTTCCGTTGCAGTTCTTGCAGGTCCAGCGGGTCTGCGAAATTCCGGTAACAAGCTTGCTGTATCTTCCGAAAACGAAAAGGTCGTCGGGCTCTATGCCGACCTCGCCCTTTTCAATATCGAAAACAACGCGGGCATTACCGTCCGGCCCGGATTTTATTCCTGTTTTTTCGTTTAGTTTACGATTTATGTAGCGGTTTGCATAGGTCTTTATGCTTTCGGAACCTTCAAGGTTGAAATCCCACAGGAGCTCCTCCACCTCAAGCCATTTCCTGGGTATTTTTGTTGAAACGGAAAACGAGGGGTAGCCTTTGATTTTTTCCGCGGCTTCTTCGATAAGCGCATCTATTTTCTCGAATCTATCACTGCAGATGCGGCACTCCCCATGGGGAAACCTGTTGCCGTTGGCGGAATTGCAGAAGCTGCAGAGTTTCATTTTTTTCACACGGATATATCTATGTGCGGTTCGGAAGGCAGCGAGTGCTTTATTCGATATCCTTCAAGAATCAGGCTCACTCTTTTTATCTTGGAAATCCTTCCCGTCGCCTTCTTGGTGTCAAGGAGTTTTTCAACATAAATGCCGAAGTCCGCGAGCGTCTTTGTGCCGTTGTTGGTCATCAGGCGCAGCACCTCCACAACCAGCTCCCTGCCTTTTTCATCGCTTCCCCATACGCTCAGCGCAAGCGCGACCTGGTTTATGAAATGGGCCTTGTCCGTCTCGCTCATTTTCTTCCAGTTGTTTATTACCTCGTCCTTGGCGTCCGCCGGTATGTCCCCGAACATCTATTTCCCCTCCTTGACCCATCTTTGCACATCGAGCTTCATGCCCTTGGTTGTCGCGAGTTCTATGTCTGACGCGAGATTAAGTGCCTGGGTTATCGCCGGCTTCGTGAGCGTCTTGTTCTTTATTATTTTCACCGGCTTCATGCTCTTTTTCTCCCTTGCTTCCTTGCCGGCGGTTTCAAGCTCCTTCAGGAACTGGGGGTCGAACTTTATGCTCGAGGTCCGCCCCTTTTCTATCACATCATTTATGAATTCGTTGAACTTGACACGAATGTCCTTTTTTTCTTTCTCTTTGACGACGGCGCTACTTGCCATTTTTTCACCACATTAGCTATCTCAACAATATTTTATAAACTCTTTCGTGCAATTACAGTTCATGGAAGCTGTTTTCAGTGAGGATGCTCTGGACTGGCTCAAAAAAGCCGGATTCAGCGAGGACGAGGCCGAACGGGCGAGGAAGATTCTGTCCATAGCGTGGAGGCACTACGATGAGGGCAGGGAAGCCACGCTGAGACTTCCGAAAGAAACGACCGCGAGGGTTGCGGCCCTTGTTTATGCCGCGCTTACCGTCACCGATGTAGAAGGAAGGCCCATGGCTTTCGGAACGAAAGACGTGATAGGGATAAGCGAAGGCACGAGAAAGGCTTTCGAGGAGGAAATGGAAATCGGCTCCTACGAAGACATTATGTCAAAAACGGCAAAGCTCAAGTTTGGGAGGGGGATGTCCGACCCTAGAAGCAGGACGAGCGTAAAAAAGGAAAGATACAGGTCCATCTAGGCGGTTGGCCTTGCCTCGAAATCGCTGAATTCGCCGGTGAACCTTTCCCACTCTTTTTTCATGTTTTCCACTTCCGCGCCTTCAGGGCCTTCCCTGCACCATTCGGCGAGCTTTTCCAACAGTTCCTTTTCCCCTTCAGCGACAATCTCGACGCTTCCGTCCCTCATGTTTCTCACCCAGCCCCTGAGCCCGAGTCTTTTCGCGGCGCTCACGGTGTTCGAGCGGAAAAAAACACCCTGGACAACGCCGTAAACGAAAATGTGTATTCTGGCGTTCATCTGAGCAGTTCCCCTCTCGCCTGCTCTATCTGCAGTCTGGCGACATCCTGTTTTCTCCTGAATTCCGGAAGCACGGAATTGGAAAATCTCAGGGGAAGAAGCTCATCGTAGATTGCCTCCATCATCGCAAAATACCTCTCGGCCTTTTTGGTTTTGCCGTGCCGCAGAGATTCGTACATCTCCCTTTTCAGCTCCCCTATTGCATCGAGCAGGCCGTTAAGGTATGATATCTCCCCGACTTTCAGCTCCTTGTAGGAAGGTATCCTGTCCTTCTCCACCGCAGAAAGCACGATTCTCGCTTCGGCATATTCCTGCAGGACGTGATTGAGATGGGCCGAAAAATCCTGCTGGTATTTCGTGATGGTTTTAAGCTCCTTTTCCGCATCGTTCAGGTGTTTCTTCGCCTCGTTCATCTTTTTTGCATGTATCGCCTTTATCGAGTTGGAGCACGACCTTATTATGGTCCTGTTTTTGGACAGTATGTGGTCCATTTCCTTTTCCTTCTTCATCAGCATCTTTTCGATATCCCTTATTCCGAGTTCCATTTTACGCACCTATAGATTAACATGCGCGCTGGTTTTATAAATTTGTCCGCCCCATAGAGCCACTATCAGGTGGAACTTATGCGAGTGGTTCTTTCGATAGGCGGAAGCTCGATAAACCCGGACGGAAAGCCGGATATTAATTTTCTGAAGGGAATAGCAAAGGTGCTTCGGGAAAGCAAAAACGAATTCGGGATAGTTACCGGAGGCGGAAGCGTTGCAAGGGCATACGCAAACGCTGCACGCGAGCTCGGCGCAGGCGAATACGATGCGGATTCCGTCGCGATAATCGCCACAAAACAGAATGCCCATATCCTTATAGCCGCACTCGGGGACATCGCACACCCCAACGTCCCCATGACGTTCGAGCGTGCGAGGCTCGCTTTCGGAAAACATAGGGTAGTCGTGATGGGCGGGACGATTCCGGGAATAACCACGGATTCGGATTCAGCACTGCTCGCTGAGGCGATAGGCGCAACCCGGCTCGTCAATATAAGCAACGTCGATGCAATCTATGACAGCGACCCGAGGAAAAACCCGAATGCGAAGAAATTCGAAAAGCTCGCCTACGACCAATTGATAGGCCTTGCGGTTAAAAGCGACAAGAGGACCGCAGGCACGCATTTCGTTTTCGACATGCTCGCATGCAAGCTGATTTCACGCTCAAAGATAGAAACGCATTTCGTATCCTGCAAGAATCTCAAGGACGTGGCTAATGCTATCGAAGGAAAAAAGCACGGAGGAACCGTGGTGAAGGCCTAAGCCTACTCCTTTGCGCCAAGATACCTCATTATCTCCTTTTCGTCAAGGCTCTTGTTTTTCTTCGTTCCCGCCTCTATGACCAGTATTTCCAGATTTCCGGGATGGAGCGCCTCTTCCTGCGTCCTTTTCAGCGCCTCTATTCCCAGCTTTATGACGGCATCGGTTTCCATATTGTCCTTGTATTTCTTTTCAAGGATCTCATCAACTTCCTTTTTGCTTGCGCCTATGGAATCCGCCTTGTATGCGGTCATCGCCCCGCTCGGCTCTGCCTCGAAAAGCCTCGGCTGCTCGTCAACGCCTCCGATAAGAAGTGAAACACCGAAAGGCCTTATGCCGCCGTATTGTGTATAAACCTGCATCAGGTCGCACACGCTCCTCGCAATCGTCTCGACGCCCGCGCTTTCGTTGTAGGTTATCCTGTGCCTCTGCGCATCCACGCGAGCAGTCTCCACAAGCCTTCTCGCATCTGCTATAAGCCCGCTTGCAGTGACCGCGATGTGCTCGTCAACCTCGAATATTTTCTTAAGCGATTCGGGAACAATCAGCTTGGAATGGATTGACTTGAATGCGACGAAAACAACACTGTCCTTTGCGCAGATTCCTATCGCTGTCGCGCCCCTTTTCACCGCCTCTTTCGCGTATTCGACCTGGAACAATCTTCCGTCCGGACTGAAAACCGTTATCGCCCTGTCATAAGCCTGTGGAGAAACCCCATACATACTGATTCACCTCAAACTAGGAGTATTTTGTATCTAATGAATATTATATCTATTTAAATGGTTGGTTTGCTACTCGATTCTCCATCTCAGCAGCCCCGCAATCTTGCCAAAGCCCTTGAGCTTCAGTCCTGCATCGCCTTCGGATGAAAATATGACTATCTCGGCGCCAGCCTTTTCCGCAGCATCTATCATCCCCTCCACGTCCGCAGTCGTCCTAAGGAACTCGTCAAGAACGAAAAGCTTCTCAACCGCGCCCAGCTCCACCGCTTTCTTCACTTCAGCGATTCCGTAAACCGCCTTTCCGCTGTCCTTGTGGATTTCCCCCATCAGGCTTTCCATAAGCTTTTCCTCATGCTCGTACCTTGCCTCACCCGCAACCTTCTCCACAATACCTTTCTTGAGAAGCTCGTTCACCCCGTTCCTTTCCGCATAGGAGCAGCTTTCGAAAGTAATCCTTTTCAGCAACTCAGGATTCCTCTGCTGTATGAATTTCTTCAGGTTGTCTTTCGTGAATCCGGGGCCGGCGATTATGAAATGCTCCGGCTTCCTCTCGACCTCAGCCATCAGCTTCCCGAAATATTCCCTCTCGCGTTGCTCGAAGTCCTCCCCTTTCTTGCGCGCGGCGCTCTCAATCTCCGCGCCGTAATCCACACCGTAGGGCCTGACCGTTGCAAGCAGCGCCTTCTCCTCGTCGAGCACGATTATGTTCACGCGCGGCTTTTTCGTATCCTTCTCGGCCTGCTTGAGCCTGTCGATTTCGTGCTTTTTCCATTTCTTGGTTATCTTGGCTTTCGAACCCGGCCCGACTTCGATGGTGTGGTGCTTTCCCAGCTGGACGTATTCCTCAGGATGTCCGGAAACAATGGTCCCCAGCAGCCTCAGCCTGTTCGCCGATTTTGCGAATTCAACTCGCTCCACCCTAACCTTTATCGTAACTGCTTTCTTCTCCTCTTTCGTTCCTACCTTGTAAGTCCTCCAGCTTTTCGCCTCGGCATCATCGCCCGGGTTTACAACTTTTTCCAGATGCCAGAGGTCGTCAAGGGTATCGGCCTGTATCTTTATCTCGCCGGTTTTCCTGTCTATGTGGATTATTTTCATCAAGAAGATAGTTGCTGGAAAAACATAAATATTCTCTCTTTTTAATTAAATCATGCTTCCGTTTTCTGAGGTCGCGAGGGTATTTGCAGAAATAGAAAGCCGTTCGGGAAGGCTTGAGATGACAGACATACTCGCAGAGCTTTTCAGGAAGGCGGACAACAGCGAGATAGGGAAGCTCGTGTATTTCGTGCAGGGCATAGTCGCCCCGCCATACGAAGGGATAGACCTTGGCCTTGGGGAGAAATTCGCGATAGAGGCGATAGCCTTCTCGTCCGGTCATTCAAGAACAGAGGTGGAAAACCATTACAGGGAAAGCGGGGACTTGGGCCTGACTGCAGAGCATTACGCCGGCATGAAGAGACAGCTCGCGCTTTCGGCTACTGAGATGGACGTCAATTACATCTATTTCGCGCTGCTTAGAATCGCAAAGACATCCGGCCCAGGCAGCAACGAGCTCAAGAAAAAATACCTTATAGAAATGCTGAACAATTCAACGCCGCTTGAGGCGCGCTACATTGTGCGTTTCGTTCTTGGAAGACTGAGGCTTGGCGTAGGCGACCCGACAATACTGGACGCATTATCTGTTGCAAAGAAAAACGACAAGTCATGGCGCGAGCCGCTCGAACGTGCATACAACATCTGCGCTGACATGGGATATGTCGCGAGGATTTACTACGAAGACGAAAAAGAGATAGCGAAATTCACTGTCCAGCCGTTCAAGCCATTGATGCCTGCGCTTGCAGAAAGGCTCGCGACTCCCGAAGATATAATCGAAAAAATAGGGAAGTGCGGTGTTGAAAGGAAATACGACGGTTTCAGGCTCCAGTGCCACAAGGGAGGAAACGAAGTCAGATTATACTCGAGAAAATTGGAAAACATGACGCACATGTTTCCCGATGTCGTTGAAGCGGTAAGAAAGCTGAAGAAAAAGGAGATGATTTTCGAGGCGGAGGCGCTTGCATATAATGCGAAACAGCAGCGCTTCTACCCGTTCCAGCAGACGATGCACAGGCGTCGCAAGCACGGAATCGAGGAGGCGTCAAAGGAGCTCCCGTTGAATCTTTTCTGCTTTGACATAATGTATCTTGACGGGAAGGATTTGACTGAAAAGCCCTACAGGGAAAGGAGAAAGACCCTGGAAAAGATATTCCCGAAAGAGATTCTGAAGCTCAGCGAAATGACGCTGGTGGCAAAACCAGAAAAGCTTGAAGAGATATTCAACGATTCGCTGAAAAAAGGGTTGGAAGGCATAATGGCAAAGGACCTTGATGCGCCCTATACTGCCGGAAAAAGGAAGTTCGCATGGATAAAGCTGAAGAAATCCTACGGAAAAGCGGTTGACACCATAGACGGGGTCATTGTCGGCTATTATCTTGGCAAGGGGGCGCGTGCGGAATTCAAGTTCGGCGGTCTGCTTCTTGCGGTCTACAATCCTGACAGCGGAAAATACGAAACCGTTGCGAAAATCGGCTCCGGTTTCACCGAAGACGAGATGACCATGCTCCAGGAAATGCTTGAAAAGATTAAAACAAAGGCAGCGCCCGGAGTGCTCGAATACAGGATGGAGCCGGACTTCTGGGTAGAGCTTAAATATGTTGTTGAAGTAGCTTTTGATGACATCACCCTTTCGCCGACGCACACCTGCGGGCTGCGGGAAGGCAAGGGCTATGCATTGAGGTTCCCGAGGCTCATGAGCCTGAGGGAGGACAAGGGGATAAAAGAGGTTACCACTACAAAAGAAGTAATGGAAATGTATGAACTGATGCATAAATAGGTGGGGTTATGAAAGTAAAAATCGAAAAACCCGGATATTCCGATGGAGGGGTGCTCGCTTATTTTTTGTTGAAGGAGGATAAAATCCCGGCAGAGATCCTGAAAATCACCGGAAAAATAACAGACGGGGAATTTGACAGGAAGCTCGGAAAAACGTATACAACTGCAACACTCGGAAAAATGAAATTCAGGAGAATTCTTCTCACGGGGCTTGGAGACAAGAAGGATTTCGAGCCCGATTTCGTAAGAAGGGCCGCAGGCACGGCCGTAAGGCACTGCAAATCAATCAAATGCCCGGACCTCTCGGTTGTTCTTCCGAAGCTCCCGGAGGTAAGCCCTAAATCAACCGCGCAGTTCATAACAGAAGGGGCGATTCTTTCAAATTACAAATTCATGGAGCTGAAGACAAAGAAGGAGGAGCATTTCGACGTGAAGAACGTGAACATACTTGCTCCAGACAAATCGGCGGATGGCGGGGTAGCAATCGGAACGGTTCTTGCAGAAGCGCAGAATTACACAAGAGAGCTTGATGAATATCCTGCCAATCTGATGACACCAAGAAAAGTCGCTGATATCGCAAAACAGCTTGCGAGGAAAAACAAGCTTTCGCTGACGGTTCTTGACGAAAAGGCGATGAGGAAAAAAGGAATGAACGCACTGCTCGGCGTTGCGAGCGGAAGCGAGGAGCCCCCAAGGCTTGTGATACTGGAATATAATAAGAACAGGAAAAACCTTCCGCTTTACGGGCTCGTAGGGAAGGGAATAACTTTCGATTCCGGCGGGATTTCACTCAAACCTTCAAAGGACATGCACGAAATGAAATACGACAAGAGCGGTGCGCTGGTCGTTCTCGGGACGGCCAAGGCGGTTGCGGAACTGAAGCTTCCCATAAGACTTATCGTGGCGCTCGCGCTTACAGAAAACATGCCGAGCGGAAAGGCGCAGAAGCCCGGCGACGTCGTAAAGGCATACGGGGGAAAAACGATCGAAGTTCTCAACACCGATGCCGAAGGAAGGCTCGTTCTTGCGGATACACTTGCTTATGTTGCTGAAAGGAACCCGAAAGCAATAATCGATGTTGCGACTTTGACCGGTGCGATAGTTGTTGCTTTGGGAAGGCATGCGATGGGCCTTTTCAGCAGTGATGAAAAACTTGCAGCACTTCTTGAGGAAGCCGGAAAAAGGTCGCATGAAAGGGCATGGCGTTTCCCGATGTGGAAGGAATACGGCGAAATGATGAAATCCGATATCGCAGATATCAAAAACATAAGCGGAACAGGCGAGGCAGGCTCCATCACAGGAGCGGTTTTCCTGAAGGAATTCATCGGAGGTGCGGCATGGGCGCATCTTGACATTGCAGGTGTGGACCTGATTAAAAATTCGCATCCCTATTTTGAAAAAGGGGCAACAGGGACAGGGGTGAGGCTGCTCACTGAGGCGCTGATTTATCTTTCTAAGAAGTAGGTTTTCTGTTTTCTTTTTTTCCTATTTCGTAATTACCGGGAATCCCACCGCCCGGATTTATGGTTAACGGCATTGTCGATTCGCTCATCACCATTCTAAAAAACCTTTCCGCATTTCTGTTTACCGTTTTAGGGTCCATTATCCGAATAGGTCTCTTTACGCTTTCCCGCGTATGGACTCTCAATCCCATGGCCTCACAGCTGTTATCTGAACAATAATACTTTTAACCTTTTATGAATGCCTCGAGCTGGTCCCTTGCTTCCGAATCGCGCATCTGCACGGGCGGATGCTTCATGAGATAAGCTGAAGCAGGAATAATCGCACCGCCGAGTTTCCTGTCAAGTGCAAGCCTGCAGGCGCGGACCGCATCGACGACAATGCCAGCGGAATTAGCCTTGTCATCCACTTCCAGTCGCACTTCCATGTTGTAAGGAATATCAGCCCACATACGGCCTTCAATCCTCATGAACATCAGCTTCGTGTTCCCAAGGAATGGTATGAAATCCGAAGGGCCGACGTAAATCTTGTCGTCCGGAAGGCGGTTCGTAAGCTGCGACTGCACGGATTCGGTTTTTGAAATCTTTTTGCTCTCAAGCCTCTCCTGCTCCTTCATGTTCAGGAAATCGGTGTTTCCGCCGACGTTAATCTGGTATGTTTGTTCGATTATCGTTCCGCGGTCATCGCAAAGCTTTGCAAGGCTCCTGTGAACTATCGTGGCTCCGACCTGCGATTTTATGTCATCTCCGACGACCGGAACTCCCGCTTCCTTGAATTTCTTTTCCCATTCGGGATTGCTTGCTATGAAGACGGGCATGTTATTTACGAATCCGCATTTGGCGTCTATTGCAACCTGCGCCCAGAACTCAGTTGCCTTTTGCGAACCGACCGGGAGATAACTGACAATCACTTCAACGCCTTTGTCTTTTATCTCTTTTATCGCTTCCTCACTCAGCTGTCCGAAGTCTTTTCCTGATTTCACCGGATTGACTTTGTTCTGCACCCATATTCCCACGCCGTCAAGCGCAGGGCTTTCCTTTACGATGACATCGCTTTCCGGCATCTCGTTTTTGGGTATCCAGCTGACCATATTCGGATTAGCGTAAAGCGCTTCGGTAAGCGTTTTCCCTACCTTGTCCTCGCCTACGTCAAAAGCGGCAACGAAATCAATATCGTATATACTATATCCACCCATGTTCTCGTGCATTATTCCCGCTACCTTCTTCTCGGGATGCTTCCTGTAGTATTCAATTCCCTGGACCAATCCTGCAAAACAGTTTCCAACTCCGACTACGGCGCATTTTATCTTGCCCATGCGAAACACCAACTATTTAACTTTTATTGAATATTTAACAAATGTTAACTAATCGCCAACCCTTAAAAACCCGTTGCCAGCAAATATTCCCGCCAATACGCATTGGCTAGATTCTCCCTCCGACTTGTGCGGGGGGCGACTGACGGAGGCCAAATTTTATGTACTACAAACATGTTGTGGAAGACAGGATAAGGATTCCGCCCGAGATGTTCGGGAGCAAGATCGAGGATGCCGTGCTCAGGCTGCTGCGCGACAAGTACGAGAGAAGAATATTCAAGGGCACCGGCATGATACTTTCGGTGGACGACGCAAAAGTCGACGGCGCAGGCATAGTCATACCCGGCGACGCCGGCGCATACTACAAGGCAACTTTCAGCGCACTCAGCTTCATGCCCGAGGTTAATGAGGTCTTCCGCGCGGACGTGAAGGAGATGGTGGAATTCGGCGCTTTCGCCTCGATAGGGCCGTTCCAGGGGCTCATACACATCTCGCAGATAGGGAGGGAGAAGTACTATTACGACAAGAAATCCAAGTCGCTCGGCTCTAAAGCGGCGAAGAGAAGCCTGAAAAAAGGGGACGACGTCCTTGTCAAGGTTTCTACTGTAAGCCTCAAGCCTTCTGTCACGGACACCAAGATAGGACTCACGATGAGGCCCGACGGCCTCGGAAAGGAAGACTGGCTCGTGAAGGAGGAGAGAAAGGAAAAACCGAAAAAGAAGGGTGAAGCCAAATGAGAGGGTGCAAAAACTGCAGGATGATAGTATTCACGAACGACAAGACCTGCCCGAAATGCGGCGGCGAACTGTCGGAAAAGATATCAGGGATGATAATCGTGATGGAGCCCGAGCGTTCCGAAATAGCAAAGCTCGCATCGGTAAACGCCGTGGGGACTTATGCCATAAAGGTCAGGTAGGGGAGCGGTTTTGAAAGGGTATTTCGCCTTTCTGATAGTTTTTGCAGCATTCGCTCTTTTGATTTCCCTAGCCCAGCTCAATCTCAATTCCAAAAGTCACGACGTATCCTCCGCAATCTGGACCGAGAGGTTCTACCACATCCAGATGAACGTCAAGGAAGTGATAACCGAAGCGGCAAGGCAGGGCGCTCTTGATGGTTTTAACACCTACTGCGCCGTGACGCCCGCCAACGACTTCGACGCCCGGCTCGCGTCAGAAGCGGTCAGGGGCGGCATAGCGGCCAAAATGGCGGGGGTTTTCGGCGCTTCCCCCGGTTTCGATGATTCCATCGAGGTGAGCGTGCTCTGCGACGGCCTCCCTGCCGAATCGGGCTCCTGCAACGACCTAGTCAGATATCCAGACATGCCCATGGGCGGGATGCTGACATGCGGACACGAACTCAGGGAAATAACCCTGCGCGAGACCGAAGATTACACGGATGTGAAAATAATCCTTGCTTCAAAGGACGGAGTGCACGAGTCCGATGCCCGGCTGCCGCTGAAGATAAGGGTGGTCTACGGATGAGGGCGCAGGCGACAATCGAATTCATGCTGATTTTTCTCGTTTCCATGGCAGCGATAGCCATGATATTCTATCCTCTTGCAAAGGCGCACCGCGATTTCGGGGCAGAAGCGCGGGTGGTCAAAGACAAGGCGGAGTTCGGGGATTTCATTTTCGCCGCGCAGATATACTGCAACAGCAATTTCAGGACGCCCTCGAGCGTGCTGGGAACGGCCGAGAGGGGGTTCAGGGTCAGGCAGGACAGGATTTACCTGGTTTTCGGGGACGGGCGCGAGGAGGTCTTCGAGGGTTTTTTCAGGGGATGCACGGATGGCGCTTCCTACGAACCGGTGTAAGGGCTTCGTGTCTTACGACGCGCTCTTCAGCCTAATCCCCATTCTTCTGCTCGTGTTTTTCATCCTCAGCACAACTCATTACCTCCTTTCCGACGCCGCGAGCAGGACGGCTTCGCAGGAGAAGTTCAATCTGCTCGTTGCCGTTGCGGACTACCTTGTGAAGGGCGGTGCGGCATACAAGGAGGGCGGCAAGGTTTATCCGAACTGGATAGACGGGGCCGAACTGGATGCGGAAAAAAGGGGGCTTGCCGAAATGCGCGGCATGCTCGGGCTTCCCGCACTGGAATTCGGCCTTGAAGGTGCGGACGGATACGGGCGCGAGCCGGGAAAAACCTGCATCTACCGGATTGTTGTGTACGGCCGGGAAAAGGAACCCGACAGGCTGTTCGTGTGTGGTTGACATGCAGACGCTTGAGGCGATAATATCGTTTGCGGTTTTCATGCTCTTCGCTTCATACGTTCTTATGCAGCTTGAGGACCACGGGGGAGTGGACGATTCGCTTTACAGATACCAGCTTGCGAGCGACGTATGGAGGGTGCTCTATCTGAAAGGCAGCTTCGAATATCTGGAGGACGAATCGCAGCTTGACGCCGAACTGGACAGGATAGATGGGATGACCGGCCTCTGCACCTACATAGGCGGGCAGAGGGCGACGTCGGAGGAATGCAGGGGCAGGCAGACCACGGAGCACGTGGTTTCCATTAAACGCATTGTCCTGATGAACGGGGTGCCTAGGGAAAGGACCCTTTCCATCTACGTTGCCGGGAAATAACCAATTTTTTGGTAGTTACCAATAAATATGTAAATGGAGAACTACTGCCATGGATCCGAAGAGGGCAGAGCAGGCGCTGAGGAAGGGCAGGCCGGTCGTGCTTTACGACGGGGACGAGCGCGAGGGCGAGGCGGATATCGTCCTGCACGCGTCTTTCGCGACCCCTGCAAAGATAGAGATGCTCAGAAAGGATGCAGGCGGCCTGATATGCCTTGCGATAGACGGCAGGCAGGCCGCAGGGCTGGGCATTCCGTTCTACGGCGAGCTGCTTGAAAAATGCGGCGGGCCGCTGAAGCAGCTGAGCTGCAGTAAGACCGCATACGGCGATTCCCCGGCATTTTCCATTTCGGTGAACCACAAAAGGGTATATACCGGAATAACGGACCGGGACCGCGCCCTTACGATAAGGGAAATGGCAGGCGTTGTCGAAGCGGACGAGCCGGGGAAATTGTTCGTGGAGAATTTCTATTCGCCGGGCCATGTTTTCCTTCTTATAGGCAGGGGCTTGGGTAAAAGGAGGGGGCATACCGAGCTTGCGCTGGAGATTGCGAAAAAGGCCGGCATGAGCGGCGCGGTCGTTCTGTGCGAGATGCTGGGCAGCGGCAATGCTCTTCCGAAAAAACGCGCGAAGGAATATGCTGAAAAAAACGACCTTGTATTTATCGAAGGAAAGGAAATAAGGTGATTATATGAAGCTGGGAATCGTTGACACGATGTTCGCAAGGGTGGACATGGGGGAGATGGCGATAGACGAGGTAAAGAAGAACTATCCCGACGTCGAAATAGTAAGAAGGACGGTTCCGGGCGTGAAGGACCTGCCGGTGGAATGCAAGAAACTGCTGGATTCCGGATGCGATTCCTGCATGGCGCTTGGCATGGTGGGCGGCGCGCCCGTGGATGCGGTATGCGCGCACGAGGCGTCGCTCGGAATACAGCAGGCTAAGCTGCTGACAGGAAAGCATATTATCGAGGTGTTCGTGCACGAGAACGAGGCATGGAGCGAAAAGGAGTTCCGGTCGGTCTGCGAAAACCGCACCAGAAAGCATGCGCACAACGCAGTGCTGCTCGTAACAAACCCGCAGAAGCTTGTCGAACTCGCAGGAAAGGGCGTGAGGCAGGGCAAGGATGATGAGGGGCCGATAGACCTTGGCGAACGGCCGACGAGAATCGGCATCGTGCTTTCGACGTTCAACCGGGAGATTACCGACGGCATGCTTGAAAAGGCGAAGGAAACCGCGCTCAAGGAAGGGGCCGAGATAGCGGGAATCATTCCGGTCAGGGGGAGCTTCGAGATTCCGCTGGCTGCAAAAAAACTTCTTATGGACAAGAGGGTGGACTGCATCGCCGTGCTAGGAGCTGTGATAAAGGGCGACACCGCGCACGACGAGGTCATCGTCAAGACGGTCGCGAACAGGATAAGCGAGCTTGCCATGGAATACAGGAAACCGGTGGGGTTCGGCATAATCGGGCATGACGCGGACTGGGATGCCGCGGACGAAAGGGCGGAGCTTTACGCCGAAAGGGCGGTCAGGGCGGCGGTGGAATTTTCCGAGGTGCTGAGAATACATGAAGATTGAACTCTATTCAAAGGCGAGTCTGCCCACGGAGTACGGAGAGCACGAAATCTACGTATTCAGGGAAGGGCCGCTCGAGCATGCTGCGCTTGTCAAGCCGGGCGGTATGGAGCCGGTGCTGGTGCGGATACACTCGAAATGCCTTACGGGCGAAGTCCTCGGTTCGCTGAAATGCGATTGCGGGGAGCAGCTGACGATTGCAAGGGGAATGATAGGCAGGGAAGGAGGGATGCTCGTTTATCTCGACCAGGAGGGGCGCGGAATAGGACTGGGCAATAAAATAAGAGTATATGGTCTTGAGGACCGGGGCTACGATACGGTGGATTCCATGCTCGCGCTGGGATTCTCGGAGGATGAAAGAAACTTCACTGCCGCCGCGGACATCCTCGGGCAGTTCGGCGTTTCATCTGTAAGGCTTCTCACGAACAACCCCCAGAAGATATCGGCGCTGGAGGGGCGCGGGATTTCGGTGGAGCGCGTTCCGATACAGGGGAGGGTGAACGCGCACAACATGTCCTATCTCGCTACGAAAGAAGAGAGGATGGGGCATGACCTTGGCATGCGCAGCGATTATGCCGGGTTTATAAGAAAAATAAAGGCTACGTCACGCAAACCGGAAACAGCGGAACGGCTCATCCGCTCCCGCTTGCGTTGACCGTGCTGTAGACGACGCCTATCTTGTCAACGTCCCTGAAGACGTACCAGCCGTCGTCCTCCTTCGTGCTGTCGAACCTGAACCAGAAATCATCGAATCCCCGGTAGACTTCGGCATCGCCCGAAACAAGGAAGGTCGGCACCGTGGTCATACCGTACTGCGATGCTATCGCATTTCCCTCGACGGACGAGATGTCGTATTGCGTGGCGCCTTCGACATATATCCCGAAGACGGTTACCAGGTCGGAGGCGAATGCCGTTACGTTGTAGCACTCCGTGCAGTTAGAATCGGCAATGAAAATGAACCTGACTTTTCCGCGCACCTCCTTTGCCGTCCTGTCGTAATAGGGCGGCAGCACCTCCCTGTAGACCAGCGCGGAATCGTCCTCAACGCTGCCTATCTCGGAAAGCCAGAGCGAAAGCAGCCTGCTGTCCCACTGGCCGTCCTTTTTCAGTATTATCGTGGGCAGCTTCGTGATGTCGTATCTTGCAATCAGTATCCTTCCCTCGTCCGACGAATCGTACACCGTCTCGGTTTCGGTTATCCGCGTCCCAAGGTTCTCGGATTCCTGCCCTATCCTGGCGAGTATGACATTCACATAGCCGCAGTCCGGGCATTCCTCGGAAAGGACCACGATCGCGGTGGCGTTGGGCGAAATGACCCGCGCCCCCTCCGCGACCCACTGCTCCTCCCCCGCGGCCTCAGGGGGCGGGGTGAGCAGCACATACACTGCAATGGCTATCGCGACTATAAGGATGAGGCCCATGAGAATTGCCATGGTGTTGTCTTTCTCGGGTTGGGGAAGCATACAATCACACCTTGAAAGGGAAATGCAAGTTTAAATTAATTCCTGTATCCATTCCATCAGGTAAATATGGGAATAAAAGACCTCAGCAGGAACACGAAGCTTCTTTCGCTCGCCAGTTTTCTCGTCGATGTGAGCAGCGAGATGGTGTTTCCGCTGCTGCCCTTTTTCGTAACGGTCGTACTCGGAGCTCCGGTTTTTGCCGTGGGCATGATGGAAAGCCTCGGAGAGGCCGCGGTCGCGGTTACGGCCATACTCTCCGGTTTCTACGCGGACAAGACCGGGAGGAGGAAGGGCCTTATCATGGGCGGCTATTCCCTCTCGGCGATTTTCAAGGGATTCCTTGCGTTCGTGGCTTCATGGCAGCAGGCCGTTGCGCTCCGCGTTCTGGAAAGAGTGGGGAAGGGCATGAGGGATACTCCGAGGGATGCGCTGATAGGGCTCAGCGAAACAAAGGAAACCCTAGGAACCGCATTCGGGGTCAGGAAATTCTTCGACAATTGCGGTGCCCTGCTCGGCCCTTTCTTAACCACATTGCTCCTGATATTCCTCTTCGGCGAGCAGCAGCACAGCGGCGAGGCGTACAGGACGATATTCCTCATAGCCGTCATACCGGCGGCATTGGCCGTGGCAGCGCTGTTTTTCCTCAGGGACAAGCGGTCGAAAGCCGAGCCACCGGCGCTTGCCTTCGAGCACATCTCCTCAAACAGGAAGGTCAGGAATTTCATACTGGTCATGGCCTTCCTTTATCTCGGAAACTTCAGCGTCATGTTCTTCCTTCTGCGCGCGGGCGCCTTCATGCCGCTTTACCTTATCCCCCTGCTCTACCTCGCGTACAATGCCGCCTGCACCGCATTCTCCCTCCCTTCGGGCATAATGGCGGGCCGCCTGGGAGCGCGTAAAACCGTTCTTTTCGCCATGCTGCTTCTGGCCGCGGCTCTCGCAGGGGTGGCTTTCTTCCCGTCCGTACTGGTCTTTTTCCTCATGCTTTTCCTTGCAGGCTGGTTCATGGCGATAGCAAAGACCGCGCCCCAGGTGTTCATAGTCAGGAACATGAAGAAGAGCAATCTTGCCAGCACCGTGGGCGCCTACAGGGGGCTTACCGGGCTCGCGCTCCTGCCCGCCAACCTCCTGGCCGGCTTCCTCTGGACGGTGACGGTCTTTTCGGTGCCCGCCACATTCGTGTTTTCCATAATAATCACCCTGCTCTCCGTGGTATTCCTGCTCGCTTTCGTGCGGGACTGAGTGGCTTTATAAGTCCTTCGGAAGCATATCCTTTGGTATTTGTCGGGTGAGAATATGGGAAAGGTCGAAAAGTACATACTCAGCGAGCTTGACAAGAATGGCGCGCTTTTCTTTGCGCTCATAGACCCGCTTGACTACAAGGACGTAAACGAGGCGGTGGAGACAGCAAAGAACGCGGACGAGGCGGATGCGGACGTCATACTGATAGGCGGAAGCACAGGGGTCCAGGGAGTGCTGCTCGACGAGGTCGCAAAGAACATCAAGGAAAACGTTTCAAAGCCGGTGGTGCTTTTTCCAGGGAACATAGGAACGCTGACGAAATACGCCGACGCGGTCTATTTCATGTCAATGCTCAATTCGAGGAATCCCTACTGGATAAGCCAGGCGCATATGCTTGCGGCGCCCATGCTCAGGCAGTACGAGGTGGAACCGCTTTCGGTCGCCTATCTCGTGGTGGAGCCGGGCGGAACGGTGGGCTACGTCGGAGATGCAAGGCTCATCCCCAGGGAAAAGCCCAAGCTGGCCGCTGCCTACGCCCTCGCGGCGGAATACATGGGATTCAGGTTCGTGCTTACTGATGCGGGAAGCAACCCGAAGGAGGGCCATATCCCACTTGAGATGATAAAGGCCGTCGGTTCGGCAGTAACCGTGCCCTATATAGCCGCGGGCGGGATAAGGACTCCGGACGAGGCCAAGGCCGTCATAAAGGCGGGGGCAGACATAATCCAGGTCGGGACCGCCCTGGAAAAAAGCTCGCGGGTGGAAAAAATCAAAAACATGGTGAAGGCAGTGAGGTCCGCGGCAAAGGAACGGTAATGTTTTTTAACTGTGTATTCAGAATTTATATTGTAAAAGGGCCTGTGGCGCAGCCTGGATAGCGCAGCAGCCTTCTATGGTTTTGTGTCAATGTTCACAAAGGACAAAGAGAGCTGACGGTCGCGAGTTCAAATCTCGCCAGGCCCGTTTTAAAAAAACGGGAAAGAAGCGACGAAAGTCGCAACAGGCCCGTTGAATCAGGTAGGTGATAGGAATGGCAGTGGAAAAGGACCTTAGGGAAATTCACGGTCTTATGGAGAATATTCTTGCGGATACGACGATACCCAAGAACATAAGGAAGGCGATAGCGGATGCAAAGGAGAGGATAGAGGGGGACGAGGAGGTCACCGTGAAGATAAGCGCGGCGATCTACCTTATAGAGTCGATAAGCGACGACATAAACATGCCCCCCCACGCGAGGACGCAGATATGGGGGCTGATGAGCGCCCTTGAATCGATAAAGCAGAAATAATGGTTGCCATGATGCTGCAGAGGCTGGTTGAGAAAGGCGTTCGCGTTTCGCTCGACGCAGAGGAAATCATAGAGAAAAGCGGCAGCGACGAGCTTTACGAAAGGATACTCTCCCTGGGAAAGCTTTTCATAAGCCGCGCGGACGTTGAGGCGGCGCTGCAGTCCCTGAAAAAGGAAACTGAGTTCTCGCCGCCCTTGGATTTCAAGCCGCTCGCAAAGGAATACGACAGCGACATAAAAATGCTGCACAGCCTAGATGTCACGGGAAAGTCCAGGACGACCGGCGAGATAGAGAATTTCGTGAACTGCTTCAGGAACAGGTTCGAAAGGATATCCAAGATGCTGAAGCAGAACCGGAGCGACGTGGCCACCGTTACGCTGGAGGACGCGAAAAAGCACGTGGGCGAGCGGGTGAGGGTAATCGTCCTGATAAGCGAGAAAAGGGAGACAAAGAAGGGGAACCTGCTTTTTGAAATAGAGGACCTCACCGGAGCCTTCAAGGCCGTTTTCTCCAAGGAAAAAAACGGCAAGGCCAACGCCATAATCCTGGACGACGTCGTCGCCATAACCGGTAAGGTGCTCGAGCCCTACATCATAGCCGACGACGTCGAATGGCCGGACATTCCGGTGGTGCGGGAAAAGAAAAAGACGGAAAAGGACCTTGCCATAGTATATCTTTCAGACCTTCATTTCGGCAGCAACAATTTCATGAAACGGCACCTCGACTCCTTCGTAAGGTGGCTGAACGGCGAGGGGGGCACGAAGGAGCTTGCGGGCAAGGTGAAGTACGTTGTCATAGCGGGCGACATAGTTGACGGCATAGGGATCTACCCCAACCAGGAAAAGGAGCTGGTCGTCAAGGACGTTTACAAGCAGTATGGGATGTTCGACGACTTCGTTTCACAGCTTCCGGATTACGTCGAAATAATCGCAGGGCCGGGGAACCACGATGCGGTCAGAAGGGGCGACCCCATGCCGGCGATAAGCAGCGAGATAATCAAATCCGACATAAACCTCGTAGGCAGCCCGTCCACGCTCAGCATAGAGGGGCTGAGGCATCTCGTTTACCACGGGACATCGATAGATTCGATGATTGCGAGCATCCCGGGCATGTCGTACATGCATCCCGAGAAGGTGATGATGGAGTTCCTCAAAAGAAGGCACCTCTCGCCCGTATACGGCGGAAACCTGATAATACCAGAGGATGTCGACTACATGGTCGTGGAGGAGCCGCCGGATATCGTGCACTGCGGCCACATCCACAAGAACGGCTATGCGCAGTACCGCGGCACGCTCGTCATAAATTCCGGCACCTTCCAGAGCAGGACCGAATACCAGATAAAGCAGGGCCATGTCCCCACGCCCGCCCTCGTTCCGGTCTACGAAGCCAAAACAGGCAAGCTGAGGACGCTGGATTTCAACGGCTGATTCTAAATCTGCATGGCTATGGAGCCGTTTTCGCTGCTTGAATAGGCGAGCCTGAAGCCCTTCCCGTCCACGACAAAGAATTTGCATTTCCGTGCTGCGGAAAAGACGAAGGCAGCGCTGCCGGTAAACATCCGCATCTTCTGTTCAGCGCCTCCATCCCACCCCAGTTTCTCGAAAAAGACTCTTACGTACGGCCGCTCCAGCTCGGTGAATACCCTCCCGACCGTCCTGCCGCCGACAATCAGGTTTTCGTCCTTGTCTATGACCGGCATGGAACAATCTCCGAAAAGCGCCTTCAGGACCGGCTCTTTTTTGAACAGGGTTTCGAATAGTCTGATGATATTGGCCTCGAGCGCGGCATCCTGTATCCTAAGGGGAGGAGGACCCGAACTACCCCGCGGCAGTTCCACACTTATCTCGAGTTCAAGCAATCCTTCGGGCTCGGCTTTCCTGGGCAGGGGGGGCGGCTTCGCTTTCCGGACCGAAGGCTGCGGGATAGGGATTTTTCTGTCCTTTTCCTTCATGCACTGTTATTGCGCAGCAGTGCTTTTAAGCCATTCGCCCTTTTCTACCACATTTCAGCAGAACCTTGCGATTACCATGCCGTCTAGCAGGGTTACGACGAAACCACTGAGCGTCCACCATGCTATAAGAGCGGCGGGAAGATTAATCAGCAGGTAAAGGCTGAGGCTTCCGGGCAGCACGCCTATCAGGAACAGGAGCACACCGAAGTAAACTCCCTTTCTCAGCCAGCCATCTGCCTCTATAAAGCCCGGCTCCACAACCTTGTAAGCCCATACGTAGACGAGCGCCACAAGAAATCCGAACAAGACTGAGAGGTACATGAATTCCGCGGGCGGGGGCCCTGCATCAGGCATCATGACCTTGCTCCACACAGAGAAATAAGCAGGGTCGAGGTAGTAGTCCATCGTCAGTATCGCTTCAAGGGTGTGCACGAGATAGCCGAGTATGGCCAATACAAGTGCGATAAGCACAGCCCTTCCGAAGCCGCACTTCTTTATCAGCGTCTCTTTTACTGCTCTTTTTTCTTCCGTTTTCTTTGTTTTTCTGCCTGTCATGAAATGAAATGGGAAAAAAGATATTTAATCCTGCCTTAAAAAAAGAAAGAGAACGGTTTACTGGTTCAAAACCTCGACCGCTTTGGCGTTGTTGTCCGACTTGAATACGAGAAGTGCGGGAGCGTCTGGCGCACCGGTAGTTCCATAGAAATAATCCATGCTTATCCCGGCATCGGTAAGCTTCTTCGTCATCTCTGCCATGGCACCGACTTTATTGTCAAGGTCGTAAAGAACAACCTCGTAATCCCTTGTCTCGTATCCCTTGCCTTTAAGCACTTCTGTCGCTTTTGCGTTGTCGGAGGTCATCATCATGAAAGTCGCCTTTCCCTCCGTCGTATAGGCGCAGATGGTCATCACGTTTACACCCGCATTCGCAAGCTCTGTGCTTATCTCATTCAGCAATCCCACCTTGTCCGGGGCCTCAAAGGCCATTTCCCTTGCTAATCTTGCTGGCATTTTTTTCACCTCTCGTCGGTGAATGGGAAGGGCATACTTATAAATTTACGGGATTCCGCTGAGCCGACCACCCAAACGATAGGTTTAAATACACCTTTAAACATTATATATAACATGAAAGAAGGCACGATAGTGAAAACCATAGTGCTCGAAGAGCTTGCAAACGGCAGCGGCCGGAGGGCAGAGGAAGTGCTGAAAAACCTCAGCCAGCTGGAAATCCTCGGCATCGACAGCGCGAGATACAAGTCCGCGGTTTTTGAGCTTTTCAACGCAACCCTAGTCGGCATGACAAGGGCGGACAGCGAATCCGGCCAGGAGCTGATGATGCTGGCCCACTCACTCGTGAATACTACGAACAGGATGGGCGTAGAGGTATACGAATTCCTTTTCCTTCCGCTGATTGCAAAAGAGAATGAAGATCTCATCTCTTCGGTTGGCGTTATCCAGGCCGGAGCAAAGATTCTTGCGATAAGAGACGGAACAGAGAAGTTTCCGGGCATGGATGCGGAAAGCTTCGTTTCGATGGCAAAAACCGTATTGTTCTTCATAGCGCAGAACAAGGCGCCAAAGACGCGCTCAAGGGCAGTCGAGGTGCTCTCGAACTTCGGGGAGCCTGAGGTAAAGAAAAGACTGGACGAAATGCTGAGGGGCAACGACAGCTGGGTAAAGGAGATAGCGGAAGAATCGATAGCCATTATAAGGGCAAGGGAGGACCTCAGGGAGGCGCTCAACCACGAGAAAACGTTCATGAAGTCCTATCCTTACGAGGGGCATCCGAAAAGGTATTTCGTTTCCGCGGTTTACGGCTCGATGAAGGCCCTGATGTCGGATGTCAACGAGATAAAAATCGCCGACTCAGCGGAATCCGCCAGCGCGATAAGGCACCTTATGAGTCTTGCGAAATCGTCTTCGCAGTGGGAGCAGGTTTTCGAGGACAATCCGGTTGAGGCCGAGATACTCAAGCACGACATCCAGAACGTCTTGTTCCACGTAATCAAAAGAGGCGACAATGCGTTGCTGAGAAGAGAAGCCGCAGCCGTTCTTGCAGAGCACGGCGACGAAAGGGCGACTTATATAATGGGCAGGATTGTGACTAGAGCAGAAAGGGGCGCAGAAGTCATAAGAAATTACGTCCTGCAAAAAAGCCAGCCCCAGCAGCCTCCTAAAAAGAAAGTAGCGGCATGTTAGTTTTTTAAACATTTACACACACTTCTCTAAAAAGAGGTTTTATCATGAACAGACTGTTCCATAACAAATGCTCCGCAACGCGGCAGGACTGCCAAAAGAAAAATCCCGGCGCAGAGTTCAGGAAGTTCGACATACGGCACGAAGGTCCTGCAAGGGGTAAAACCGCCGCAAGGATAAGGCGGGGGCTCGAGGCAATCGCAGCAGCTCCTCTGGCGGCATCATGCGCTTCAGGCCAGCTCATGGACCCGAAAAGCAACTGGTTTTCCTACAAGGTGGTCGGCATTATACTGGCGGTCGTGCTCGTGGGGGCGATAATACAGTACGCCGTCGAGAATCACATCCAAAAGAAGCAGAAAAAAGAACAGAAAGGATGATTATTCGGATTTTGCAAGAAGATAGTAGCCGAATATGGTATCCCTGGACCACATGCCCGTTACGGTTATCTCTTTTCCTTCCCCGGGCAGCGATTTGCTTGAAACCTTCACAGAGACGTTGCCGTCCGTAAGGGTATAGCCGGAGAGTTGTCCGAGCTTCATGCTGTCCTTCACCGTGCCTTTTACGGTTACCTCCTTTCCGAGATAGTCTCCTGGATTGTCGTTCAGCTCCTTGAGCGGGGTAATCTCCTGAAGGCATCCGAAAAACAGCAGCACGACCGCAAATATGAATATGGCTCTCATGTGTTCACCTTAAGGTTACTCCATAATAAGGTTTATAAGAACTTTAACTCCAATATGCTTACATGTTAACCATAATAATTCCCACACTAAACGAGAAAGACAACATAGAGCGGCTGCTGGGCAGCCTCAGGCTCCAGATGGACGGCAGGGACGAGGTAATAATCGTCGATGCCCACAGCACCGATGGTACACATGAGATTGCAAGGCAGCACGGCGCAAGGGTGGTTCTCCAGAAGCCGATGGGCATAGGGCTTGCAAAGACAGAGGGTGCGAAGCACGCAAAAAACAAGATATTCGTTTTCCTTGATGCGGACTGCGTTCCCTCGGCGGATTTTCTTCCGAAAATAAAATCATACTTCAGCAACGGCGATGTCCATGCAGTAGGCGGCCTCGACTTATACGAATCGGATTCAACGATATGGAAATTCCTTTACGACACTTATTCCAGGGGCGTTTTCTACTCGGCAGTCCTCATGCACAAGCTTACCGGCAAGTACTGGATTGCGGCGAACAATGCCGCCTATCACAAGGACGTGTTCTTCAGTGTCGGGGGCTTCCGCTCGGTCGTATGCGAAGACATGGACATGATGCAGCGGCTTCCAGCCTCAAGAAAAGTGAAATACGATGGAAAACTCATCCTCACGCTCTCGGACAGGAGGTTCAGGGAGGCAGGATTCTTCAGGACCCTGGGGCTGTGGCTCTGGAGCGATATTCTTCTTCTGCTGGGAAGGCATACGGACACAAAAGGATACAGAAAAGGCTAGATATCGAAAAGCACCATCACGGTCCAGCCGGTTTTCTCCTTTCTTATCTGGAGCTGATGGTAAGTGACAGCCTTTATTATGTTCTCGGGCTGCTTCTTTTCGCCGAATACCTTTATCTTTACGCTTTTTTCGCCCGTTTCCGTTACTTCGGCGCGTTTCGGGGTGAACGGGATTATCTCGCATTCGGCAATTATCTTCGAAAGGGAATCGACAACAAGGTCCTCGAGGGTGCTTTTTTCGGATTCCACCCCGAAGCTGTCCTTTTCCGTTGCATGTTTCGCGCCCATCTGCGTGAACATGCCGTTCGCAATGTCCTCAAGCGCCTTCCCGAACGTTTTGTTTTTTCCCTCGATTATTATATCCGAGGGATGCTCAAGAAACCTGTACATCATTCCAGCCTCCAGCCCGTTCCGCCTTCCTTCTTGTCTTCAAGCACTATGCCTATTTCCTTGAGCCGGCTCCGTATGCTGTCCGAGGTTTCGTAATCCTTCTTTTTCCTCGCGGCTTCCCTTGCATCTATGAATTTTTCAAGTATCTCCTCAAGCGGAAGGTCCGTATCTATCTTAAACCTTTCCGCAAGCGCAAGCAGCTGCTCTTTCTTGTCCTCGAGCGTAACCGTCTCCTCCGTTATCCCGAGCACCCAGAGCATCTCTCTTATCATCTTTGCAGCCAGGCCGAGCGCCTCCTGGTCGATGCTCTCCTTCTCGAGCTCCACGTTCACGGCTTTAACAAGGTTGAACAGGTTCGCCATGGCCCGCGGCGCATCGAAATCGTTGTCCATCGCGGCAAAGAAGCCGTTTACGTTCTCATCGACCTTTTTCCTGAATTCCCCGTCCGCTTCGTTCTTTTTCGTTTCGCTTTCCCTTATCAGCCTGAGCACGTTCAGGATCCTCTCGACGCTTTCGCCCGCAGCGGCAATCTCCTTTTCGTCGTAGTCTATCGGGCTCCTGTAATGGACATGAACAAAGAAGAACCTCAATGCATTCGGACTGAACTTGTCAAGGCATTCCTTAAGGGTTACGAAATTGCCAAGAGATTTGCTCATCTTTTCCCCTTTCACCGTAAGAAAGCCGGTGTGCAGCCAGTATTTCGAAAACAGCTTTCCCGTGGCGGCCTCGCTCTGCGCTATCTCGTTTTCATGATGTGGAAAAATCAGGTCGCGCGCCCCTCCATGCACGTCGAGCGTAGGCCTGCCTGCATACTTCATGGAAAGTGCAGAGCATTCTATGTGCCAGCCGGGCCTTCCCTTTCCCCATGGAGAATCAAAAGTTATGAGGTCCTCGCCTTTTTTCCATAGCGCAAAATCTGCGGGGTCCTTCTTCGTCTCGTCTACCTCCACCCTCTGCCCGCGGTTTATCTCCTCCGTGTTCTGCCCGGAAAGCCTCCCGTAGCCCGCGAATTTGTTGACATCGAAATACACGCCCGTTTTCGTCTCGTATGCATGCCCGTTCTCCACAAGCTCCTTTATTATCGCGATTATGTCCGGTACGTGTTCTGTCACTTTGGGATAGGCATCCGCCCTCATTATGTTCAGCCTGTCGAAGAACTCAAGCGCCTCGCTGTGTATGCGCTCGGTAAGCTCTTTCGGCTTGTCGCCGGTGTCCCTGCACCTGTTTATTATCTTGTCTTCCACATCCGTTACGTTCTGTATGTGATAGACCCTGTAGCCCTTCTTTATCAGGTATCTTTTGATTACGTCGAAGGCAACGTAGGTCCTGGCATGGCCTATGTGCGTGCTGTCGTAGGGCGTGAGCCCGCAGACGTACATCACGGCTTTTTTGTCTTCCAGCGGTTCGAATTCCGTGAAGTTCCTTATCAGAGAGTCATATACCTTCATTTCAACCAAATCTCTTAGTATCAGTAACCAATAAATACATGTGTCCTAGAAAACTTGTTAAAGGATGAGAGCATGCCGTTCAATCCGGAAAAATTCATAGAAGAGGCAGTTGCGGACATAAAGAAAACGATAGGCACTGCCAAGGCCATCACTGCGCTTTCCGGGGGTGTTGATTCTTTTGTCGCGGCAACGCTCGCATCGCGCGCGGTTCCCGGCCAGCTTACGGTTGTCTACGTTAACACCGGGCTGATGAGGAAAGGAGAGACGGAGAACGTGCAGAAAATCGCGAAAGAGGCAGGCGTGGACCTCGTGGTCATAGACGCGAGGGAAAAATTCTTCTCAGCACTGAAGGGCGTAACCGACCCCGAGCAGAAGAGAAAGAAGATAGGGGAGCTTTTCGTAAGGATTTTCGAGGAAGAGGCGAAAAAGCACAAGGTCACATATCTCATACAGGGGACTATCGCTCCGGACTGGATTGAAAGCGGGGGGCTAGGCAGGGACACGATAAAAAGCCACCACAACGTGGGCGGCCTTCCTGAAAAAATGCACCTTAAACTATGCGAGCCGCTCCGCGAGCTTTACAAGCACGAGGTGAGGACGGTCGCGAAGAAACTGGACCTGCCCGAATCGATAGCAGAGCGCCAGCCGTTCCCGGGCCCTGCGCTTGCGATACGCGTGGTCGGCGAAGCGACTCCTGAAAAAGCGGACATAGTCCGCGAGGCCTGCGCGATAGTGGAGGAGGAGCTTGAAAGGGCGGCAAAGGAGAAAAAGATGGAAAGGCCGTGGCAGTATTTCGCAGCGCTTCTTCCCACGAAAACGGTCGGCGTGCGCGGTGACGAGAGGGCATACCAGTACGTAGTTGTCGTCCGCGCCGTAAGAAGCCTTGACGGAATGACGGCAAATTTCTCGCAGGTTCCCTTCGAAATTCTCGAGCGGATATCGACCCGCATAACGAATGAGATAAGAAGCGTTGGAAGGGTCGTTTACGATATAACCAACAAGCCGCCCGGAACTATAGAGATGGAATAGCCTAAACAGCCTTCATTATGTTGAGTCCTATCTCGCTTCCCAGCAGCCGCGTTATCTCCTTTATGAATATTATAGTAATTATGAGCGAGAACAGGGGCGCCACCACCAGGTAAAGCAGGATCTTGGATATCGTAAAGCTGTTTTTCTGCACTATGAACGTAAGGTCGCCTATGAAATCGACGTCGCTCCGCGTCAGGCCGGTAGTGACGTTCGTGCAATAAGAGGAATTGCTGTCAAAACACCTCCCGCTCATCACATCGAGCTTTGCGGCGAGCGCGTAATTGTCGTTCAAATCCACAACGGGCACCGCTGAGTAATAGCTCTTGTTGTTGAATTCGCTCGCGTTTCCGGTCGCTTCAAGCAGGTCTGCCTGCGGGTCAGGGAATATTATCACGAAGGAGGGATAAAGCAGGTATGCGCCTATAGCAAGCCCGATGAGGAATCCGCCGACCCTTCTCGTAGCGAAGAACGTCCTGAAAACGAGACCTACGGGCAGAAGCAGAAGAAGTGCGTTCTCTCCTATGAAGTTGAGAATCTGCACGTTCAGGTCGACAAAAACCATTATGAACTGCAGCATAAGGAGCTGCAGCGAAAATATCGCGGACATGGCCGAAAGGTTCGTGAACGGCTGGACGGTAAGGACATCAAAATCCATAGTTAGGCTCTGGTAGTAGCCCACGGTGCTGGTAAGCACCACCAGTTCCTGGAAGAGGAGGAACACATTCGTCTTCGTCGATTCCAGTATGCATGCAAGCTGCGCTATAACAGTTCCACCTTCCCCGCATGTTCCCTCTATGACTGAGGAGCTTACGGAATTGATGAGTTCTATGACCGCCGCGAATGCGCCTATGATTGCGGCGTTTATTATGGACTGGATGAGTTCGTCGATGCCGAAGTTCTCTATTCTTTTATAGGAGAGGGCCCTCCCCACTCCTATGAGTATTCCAGCAAGGACAATGGATGCTGTGACAACCAGCGCGGCTATCTCCATCCCGACAAAGTCATCTGCCATCAGTCAAACCTCTCGCTATAACATCCGGAATAATCATTTAATATCTTTTCCCAGGCCGAGCTTTTTTTTAATCTTCCTGCCCAACTTGACCAGGCTCGTCGTTCCCCGCACATAAGGCGGCGCGTTTTTGCCCGCCATTTTCATCCTGCCGCTCTTCAGGATTCTCATGAGTTCTGCTGGGCTTTCCATGTCGAACTCGGGCATTTCGTTATAGGTCGTGCCGAATTCGAGAAGGAAGTGCGAGTCCGAACCTGCCGCGCCCGGCTTGCCGAGTTTGCCTGCAGCTTCTGCCGCACGTTCGTTGAACCTGCCGCCCATGCATCTGGCGTTGAAAACCTCTATTATGTCAACCAGGTGCGCATATTCATCACCGCAGCCGTAGCGGGTGGTGTCATACATGTGCGGAAGATAGACAAGTCCGCCCTGCCCCCTTATCTTATCAACCGTTTCCTCAAAGGAAAGCTTCGGCTGAATCTCTTCGGTAAGGAAAAGCCCGACAAGGTCTCCGGAAGTTGTTCTTACCTCCTCGCCGCGTATGAAAACCGCGCCCGTGGATTCCATCTTTTCCCAGGAAGCCGTCGTGCTGTGGTCTGTCACCGCAGGCACTATTCCCAGTTGCTTTGCCTTTCCTGCAAGCTCTTCCGGTTTTATCGTGGAATCCAGCGAAGAATTCGTATGGACATGGAAATCTATCCTGATCATATGATTGCCCCTTCGTTTTCCAGGGCGGGAACAAGCTTTCTTGCAATCTCTTCGGAAGGCTGCTTTTCCGCATCCTTCACGAGTATCCTCCCGCTTGCGTAGATGCTTACTCCCTTTTCGTTTATCTTCGCCATAATCACGACCGGCGTCTCGGCGATCACCTCGCCCCTTATCCTCGACACCGCCGCCTTTGCCTTTGCAAGGTCTATCTGCCGCTTGGCCTTGAACTTAATCTCGTGCGCATCAACGGATGTGCAGGATTCCTCTACCGAATATTCCATGTACCCACCTACTCCGTTTCGGGCAGCCTCGTGAGGCTCTCAACCTTGTTCCTGGGCTTTCTTCCCTTTTCTTCAGGGGGCCTTTGGAGGACCGATATGCTCTTCAGTATCGAAAGCCTCCCGGCAAAATGCTTGTCCAGCGTTTTTTCCCTGTAGAACGCTATGCTCGCTATGAGAAGGAAGGCGAGCGATATGCCCGTGAACGCAAGGAATATCGTGAACAGTTTTCCTGCAACCGTTCTGGGAACGAGGTCGCCGTAGCCTATCGTTGTTATGGTCATGGTAACGAAATATATGGAATCCAGAAAGTCCCATCCCTCGAATTTATGGTAAAAGAAAATGCTTACAACGTAAAGTATGAGCAGCAGCATCGCAGTTATCACTATGTTCCTTGTAATCTGTCCACCTTGCACTGGCGGCTGTATCACCTTACGTATCGCATCCGTCATATTCCTCATTTTTCCCTCAAATAGGTTAAAAAACCTTGTATCCGTTTTTCAACCATGGGCATATCCCTCGAATGTCTCGGCGCATCCAGAGAAGTCGGAAGGAGCGCATTCCTTCTGAAGACCGACAGGCAGATACTGCTAGATTACGGAGTGAAGATATTCGACAAGACCGGGATGCCCCAGTACCCTACGGAAAACATACGGCCCGACCTCGCAGTGATATCGCATGCGCACCTCGACCACAGCGGTTTTGTGCCTGCTTTGTACAAGCATGAAAGGATAAAATGGTTCGGTTCCTTCCCCACCGAGGAAATATGCGAGGTGCTCTGGCTGGATTCCATGAAAATCATGGAGAAGAAGCTGCCTTATCACCTCAAGCATTTCAAGCGCGCAACGCAGAACTTCAAGCCGATACCTTACGACAGGACATTCCATGCAGGGGAAACAGGCATAACCCTGAGCGATGCCGGCCACATATCCGGAGCGGCCATGGTTACCCTTGATTACGCTGGCAAAAGGATATGTTATACCGGAGATTTCAAATCGGGCGAGACCGAGATGCACAGGGGCGCAAAGCCCGTAAAGGACGTGGACGTGCTGATAATAGAGAGCACATATGCGAACCGCGAGCATCCTCCGAGAAAGGAGCTTGAAAGGAAATTCACGGACGAGGTGCGCGAGACGGTTGACAGCGGCGGAACGGTCCTGCTTCCGGCATTTTCGCTCGGAAGGACACAGGAACTGATTGCGGCCGTAAGGAAATACAACAAGAACGTCCCGGTATTCGTGGACGGCATGGGAAAGGAGCTGACAAGGATATACCTGAAGCATCCGCAGTACATAAAGGACGCAAAAGCATTCAGAAAAGCGGCAGATTCCGTAACCATGGTGCATTCCATTCCTGAAAAAAGAAAGGCGACCGAAGTGCCCGGGGTGATAATAACAAGTGCCGGCATGATGTCCGGAGGACCGGTGCTCAATTATCTTTTCAACGTGAACAACAGGTCAAAGGTCATTTTCTCTGGCTACTGCATAGAGGAGACCAACGGATGGAAGCTGCTCAACCAGGGCTACATAACAAAGGACGAGCAGGACCTCACCGTGGACCTTCCTGTGGAGTACCTGGATTTCTCCGCGCACGCGGGAAGAACAGACATCCTGGATTTCATAAAGGCGGCGAATCCCGAAAAGATAATTCTCGTCCACGGCGACAGTCCAGAGGCTTTCGCGCAGGAGCTCAGGACCGAGTTCGGCTACGATGCGATAGCGCCTTTCCTGGGTGAGCGGATTGAGTTCTGAATTTTTTGTCGAAACCAGAAAGGCAATAGAAGTGATAGACATAACGGGCGAGGTTGAAAAGCTCGCGGGCAGGGGAAGCGCCTGCCTTATTTACGTTCCGCATGCAACCGCCGCGCTGATAATAAACGAGTTCGAGCCGAACATAAAAGCGGATTACGAGGAATTCTTTTCAAAAATCGCGAGGGGGGACTGGAAACATAATAGTATAGATAATAATGCGGAAGCCCACTTGCTCAGCGCGCTGATTTCGCCTTCGGTTACAGCACCCCTGGGAAACGGAAGGCTGCAGCTCGGGACATGGCAGAGGATAATGCTGGTCGAACTGGACGGCCCGAGAAAAAGGAAAATAATAGTCAAAACCTTCTGATTTTAATCCTGGAAACCGGATAAGCGAGATGGCTGCCGGTTTTGGAATACTTTTTTAAGAAGTCCTTTATCGCATCCTCAGCAGCAAGCGGTTTTCTTTTTTCCACTGCAACTAATTTTCCCTTTCTCTTGAGTATCGCCGCCTTCCGGTGCATTTTCCTGAATTTGTCGGCATGCCTTTTCATGTTCGCCGGCGGGCCCGGGCATTCAGCAATCGCCGTTGTCTTATCTAGTTTTAGCGGAACCGCAATCCTGACATTCCTGTTCGCTTCGGCAAAAATATCGGAAGGCTTGTATTCCTGCAGCGCATGCCCGAGCTGTTTCGTAAGCTTTTTCAGCTGCCCCCAGAGTACGTCGTCGACAACGTTCGGCTTCGGGATTTCGACAACATAAACGTAATATCCTTTCAAGGCCTTTGCTTTCCCCTCAAACGTTTCCGGTTTCCTGAAGAAAAGATTTTCCGAAGGTTTTTTGTTGAATTTTCTGCAGAGGGAAAAAAACTTCTTCAGATTCTCTCCTGAGAGGGCAGCAGCGACATTCCTGTTCCTGTCCGTCGGGTCTATTACAACAAATCCAACCCCGAATTTTTCCGGAAGCCCCCTAAGCTCTTTCGGTCCGTAGTGCTTTTTCAGGTCTATGACAAGGGGCGGCCTCCGTTTCGCCGCTTCTTTCATGAGCCTCCTGAAGCTTCCGTATCTGATGATAAGCAGTTCGCAGAGATAGCCGGAAAAGCCCTCGACTTTTATCTCCGCGCCGTAAAGCCCGTTGGCCCTGAGCAGTTGTTTGAGGAGCAGGACCTCCCTTCTCTGCTTCTTTTTCAGGTTCCTGAGTATATATTTGGTGTGAAGCACCGAGCGGTCCACCGCGGTCAGCCGTTCACCCCCTATCTCCATCCTGTAGGCAGGCACCAGATCGACCTTTCTCCCGCTTATACGGAATCTTATGTACGGATGCTCGGCATAATTGAGCTGGTAGCGCGTTCCTGGAAAGGCGCCCATCATGATTTTCTCAAGCTCAGTCTTCATCTCCATTTTCGGGATTTTTTCGCTGAAAAGAACGAATATGTCTATGTCCGCTTTCTCCCGCAGATATGTGCCTTTCGCGATCGAGCCCGCAAGAAGGACCTCCCTTTTGCCGGCATAATCTTTCAACAGCTTAATCAGCGCCTCGGCGAATTTCCTTATCTCCGCTGACTCCCCCTGCGTGGGCTCTATCTTCTTAAGCACTTTTCCGAGTGCGTCCATAAACCGGTTTTCCACGCTATGTTTAAATAGTTGTTTCGAATTGTGGTAATATTTAAAAAATCGTCGTTTCCATTACTCTTATGCGCCACGAAGAAAAAAAGAACAACGGCAGTTCTTCGGCTAAAGGAGGCACACTGATCGTTGTTCCCCTCAGACGTCTTTTGAAAAAATTCCATGAGAGACTAGACAGCGGAAGCGAACTCTGCCCCCAAACCGCAGAATCCATTTACCGCATAACAGTGAAAGACCTGAATGCGGACATCGACTTGAAAACCAAGGTGCTCTGCTGCCTTCTGCTCGACAAGGCGGCTGAAATACGAGAGTTCGGAGCCGAGGCGCTGCCCATCCTTGTGGATGCGCAGACGATAGAAGAATTCGAGATAGGCAAGCGTGCAACAAAGCTGTTGCTCGAAGGAATTAAACAAAACGGCACGAAGCCCATCGCTTGCGTCGTGAGAGAGCTTGAGGAGATACGCAGGACCGCAAGCCAGCCCCCGACCAAAAGCGAATCCGTTTCTCTGGAAATGGAGGAGACGCTTCCCTCGCTTCAGCCGGAAAAGAAGACATTGCCGCCCAAGGAAGAGGATTCAGCGACAGAAATCCGCAGGCTTATGGCTGCTCTCAGCAGTCTTGAAGGATACAGCCGTCGTAAGGAAGCCACGGAGAGGCTTGCCGAGCTTGCCGCAGGGCCCGAATCCGAAAAGACGATTCCTGCAATGAAGGAGGAACTCGAATCGGCAAGGGCCACCTACCGCTCTATAATACCCGCGCTGCTGGCCGACAATTTAGACGGACTTACTCCCGTTGAACTCTTCGTTCTCATCCCAAAATTGATTGCAAATTACGAAAAGGCAGCCACAAAGACGTTCCATCTCATAACGTCTTTCGGCAGGTCCGGCAATTCAGCTTTCCTCCCGCTGCTGAAGGAGGCTGCAAGCGACAACGGCGACGAGGCGGCGATGCAGAGGGAGGCGTTAAGATCGATGTCTGCAATAATTCTACGGAATTTCGATACGCTGGGGGACGGTTCGCTTGATACATGGTTCGAAAAGAACATCAGACCCATAGGGGTAAAAGCGGCGATTTACGTTCTTGAAGACGCGGCGTGCACAAGAAACAACGGAATGCGCGAATCGGCCGAGGCTGCGATAAAGGCAATACTGATCATGTCCGTAAAAAACAACGGATCGAGGGCGGCGGATGCGCGGCCTTAAGGAAAGGTTCAGGAAAAGCGCGGAAATCAGGAGGCCGCCGATGAGCTGGAGAAGGCCCCTGCTCGACCTGCCCCCTAAAATGAACAGCAACGAATTCGAGAAATTTTACATTTCAACGATAGGAACGGCAGGTCTTGTTTTCCCGGTCAGCGAGGATTCGATGGCAAAACTCGCAGCCGTGGCGAACAGGGCCCTGAGGAGCACGTCGCGCGTTGACATAGAAACCACGGGCGGGCACGGGTATGCAATGAAAATACACGCGACTCTCGGGCCGGCGTTCCTGAACCGGCTCTGGAGCGACGACCTTGCTTTTTTCTGGAAGATGGACGAGCCCCACTTCCTCCTGAGAAAATACCTCGGCCGCGGGGGCGCCGGTCTTTTTGCGGAAAACTACGGGCAGGAAAGGAAAAACCTGAATTTCCTGGAAAGGCCTGACGTCGCGGTCGAGCACCTTAGATATTTCAGGGAGTTCATGAATTCCATACCTTCGAAAAGCAAGGATTTCGGAAACGTGGTTTTTCCTCCTTTCAAAGGATTTGATTTTTCCGAAGCGATATCCGCGGTGGAAAGCTACCTGTCCCTTATCCGCCAGTATGCCCCGCTCCGCTTCCAGAGCCATCTTTCCGGGGTGCCCCAGCGCAACCTCAGGTTCGTGGACAGGGCTGAAATAAAAAAAGGCAATAAAGAAGTCCCGGTGGCGATAGTAAGGGGTTTCCCCTGGGACCCAGACACGGTAAAAAAGATGCAGATCGCGTCGGAAAGAGGCGTGCCCGTTGCAAGGCCCGTTGCGCTACTCACGATGGACTCTGCAGACTTTCTGGTAATGACGGACGAGGGCACAAGCATCTCACGCCTCGGATGGCAGAACAGCGAAAAACTCGACATGCATCTGGTCTACAAACTATATGGGGGCATGATTTCCAGAATGCATTCCGTGGGCGTATGCCACGACGACCCGGCACCGAGAAACGTCGTCTTCAAAATCCCGGCAGACGACAAGCTCCGTCTCACGCTAATCGATTACGAGGACATATGGATATCCGAACACACGGAGCCGATACCATACCCTGACCGCGAACTGGGCATGCGCAGAATATTGGAGGAAGTCTACAATACCCGCGTTCCCTATAACTGCCTTACTGCTTTTGCCGAGGGCTATGGGAAAGAGGAATTCCGGAAAGCGATGGGCAGAACCTATTAAAACAAAGCGTTTAACCAATTATATCGATGGCCATGAAGCTCACACCGAAAGGAATGAGGGATTTCCCGCCCGAAGAAATGATAGTCCGCGAAGAGGTCACGGGCAGAATAATCTCCATCTACCGGAAATACGGATTCAGGCCGATGGACACGCCGGCCATGGAATATCTCGATACGCTCAGGGCAAAGGCTGGCGAGGAGATAGACAAGCAGATTTTCTGCCTAAGCGATGAAAAGCTCGCCCTGAGATTCGACCTTACCGTTCCGCTTGCAAGGGTTGCGGCGAACTCTGATTTCCCCAGGCCGTTCAAAAGATACTATATAGGACCGGTCTGGAGAAAGGAGGAGCCGCAGAAGGGACGCTTCCGCGAGTTCTATCAGGCGGACATTGACATTATAGGAACGAAAAGCATGAGAGCCGATGCGGAACTGCTCACGCTTGCAAACGAGATATGCGTGGAATTCGGGTTCGCCAAACCAAAGATAATGCTCAACAACAGGAAAATACTCGAGGCCCTTGCCCAAAAAATAGGTTTCGTGAAAAAGAAGGACGAGGTCCTGCGCCTGCTTGATAAGATAGACAAAATCGGGAAGGACGAGGTGGAAAAGGGCCTGCTTGACGTTCTGGGCGTAAGGGCCGAGGAGCTCCTCGAATACACCGCAGACGGAAGAAGCAATGAGGAAAAGCTGGAAAGCGTGGGAAAAATCAGCGAAGACGGCGTGAAGGAGCTTGAGGAGCTACTTTCGCTCTGCGATTTCCCGATCGAAGTCGAACTTTCCATGGTCCGCGGCCTCGGCTATTATACAGGCCCGGTGTTCGAGATCAAGCTCAGCGATGACATAGGCACCGTGATGGCCGGCGGAAGATACGACAATCTCCTCGGCATCTACGGAAGGGGGGACTACGCCACGGGCATTTCCATAGGAATTGAGCGGCTCATCACGCTTGTTATGGAAAAGCAGAAGGGCAGCAAAAAAACCTACAGCGGCGTTTTCGTCGCATGCGCAACACAGGAGTTCTACAAGGACGCGCTCAACCTTGCGATGTACCTGAGGAAAAACGGAATCAGTTCTGAAACAGACCTTAACGAAAGAAATCTCAGGAAGCAGTTCGATTATGCGAATTCGCTTTCGATCCCCTACGCGATAATCATAGGAAAGCGCGAACTCGGCTCTGGAAAGTTCACGCTGAGGGACATGGAAACGGGCAAGGAAGAGTCGCTCTCAAAGGAAGAGATAGTAAAGAAGCTGAAAGTATGATACGAATTCCCCTCGTTTACCTGAAGGACAAGCAATTTTACGTAAAGCATAAGAGAATCCTCCGGCTTATGGGCAATGCGGTGGAAACCGCGAAGAGGCTCAGCAGGGAATACAGGCTCATACACATCGTTGACCTCGACCTGAAAAACGGGAGCACGGCAAATTTCGACACCTACGACAAGATGACCTATTTCGTGAATATCGAGGTCGAGTGCATAGAAAACAAGGGTTTCGTTGAAAGGCTGCTCAAACTTAAAAGCAGGGCGGTCCTGGATTTGCCCACGAAGCTGGACCTTGGTAAATGGAAGAAACACGAACGCCTCCTTGTGGGGAAAATAACCGCCGGCTATACTGGAAACGCGGAAGGGGTGCATGACGTTATAATCGAAAAAACCGAAGATGCTGAAAAATTCAGGGGAAAAAGAATAATCGCCTACGAAGGTTACAGGGGAAAAGCATGGGGGATTATTTTTTCACCAGCACCTTGAAGCCGTCGTTGCCTACCGCAACGGGATAGGACTTCATGGAGTGGTACACGCCCTTCATTTTTATGACCTCGAGCATGCGTATCCTCTCCCTTTTCTTCGGGTCGTACTGGTAGGAGATGTTTATCCAGCCGTCCGTGAAGCTTTCTATGCCGTAAGTAGTGTTCGGAATGGCGTCCAGCGCCGATGCGGTAGTGTCCTCGGAAACTATAAGCGTGGTGGTCTTCCATTTCCTGACGTTCTCCATGAGCTTCAGGAATCCCTTCTTCCTCTCGTCCTCGCTGCTGAAAAAAAGCGCTATGGGCATTATGGAGTCGACAACGACCCTTTTCACGCCGACTGTATTTATTATCTCCTGGATTGCGCCGTGCTGCTGCAGGAACTGGTCGACCTCGTAGACGGGATAGTCCAGGAAAACTATCTTCTGCTCCTTTTCCGCCTTCCTTATCTCCCAGTTGTAGCCGCTCATGTGGAACATCATCGCGTCCTTGCTGTCCTCTATGGATATGTAAAGCCCCGGCTCGTCATATTCCGTGCCGCCGTTGTAAAGGAACTGCATCGCGAAGGTGCTTTTTCCCGCACCCGTCGGTCCGCCGATGGTCACTATGGACTTCTCGAGAAAACCGCCCCCCAGCACCTTGTCCAGGCCGGGTATGCCGCTTTTTATGAAATTTCTTCCCTCCATCATTCCTCACCCTCTTTCTTTTCAAGTATCTTTTTCCCGAGCTCGGCCCTTATCCTGAGCTGCTTCTGGAATTCCGCTATCTCCTCGGGCTTTGCCACCTTGGTTATGATGTATCTCTTGTATTCCGCGGTTGTGGCGGCTATAGTCCCAAGAAGCTCGTGCACCTCGTTGAGGGGGAGCCTTATTTCGTCGGGCTTAAGTATCTCCACATTGAACGGGCTGTGCGTCATACAGAGGTTTGCAAGTGTGAGGAAATCCTTAGTGAGCACCTTGACCGCTATGGATGTCGAGTAGTTCTTTCCTTCCTCCCCGCCTATCGGCTCGTCTATCTCGCCCATCGCGTAAACGACCCCCGGGGTCTTTATCAGGTGGTTCACAAAGCCCGCCCCGAGCTCCTGCGCGGCTTCCTTTGTGGCTGCATGGAGGTCGAAGTAGAGCATCGCCTGCACCCCACCTTCCTTTATGGTTTTCTCTGTCACTTTTTTAACGTCCATGGTTTCACCTTTATCCGTGAATATTTAAAAATTCAGAGGAAATCGGACAGCCCCGTCTGCTTGTTTTTCTCGTCCTCGAATATACTTCTGATTTCCTTTTCTATGAGCTCCAGCCTCTGCTTGGTGTAGTCGGAAAGCTCGTATCTATCCACTATCTCCCTGGATATCTGCAGATATTTCTCTATCCCCCCCTTGTTTATGGTGAGCAGCAGGTTGCCCCCGCACCTCGTGCACCTTCCGACCAGCGGCGGTCTCCTGTAGATGGTGTTGCAGCCGACGCACCTGAACGTCTGCCTCGAATAGGACCTTAGGTTTCCGTAGAGGTCAGGTATGAAATGGCTCATTATCAGCCTGCTTGCGGCGTCCTTGCTGTCGACCGCCCTTATTCTCTCCTGGAGGCCGAACTGCGTGGCTATCTTTTCCGGTATGCTCTGGAGCTGCACGTAGGCCGTCCTCGTGTTGCCTCCATTGAAGACAGTGCCTGGATGCGTTATCGGGAATTCGTACTGCTCGTCTGTGCCGAGCACGTTTTTCACCGTTCTTATCTTGAAATCCCCTGCGGGCGTTATCTTTTCCGCGGCCCTGTAGAAATCCAGGGGATAGGAGGAGACAAGTTCTATGTTGTGCGCCTCGTCATCGACCTCTTTCGGCTCTATCATCGTCGTAAGGACGAGCGGCGCGTCCATGGTGCCGCCCCGCTTTTCGTCAAGGAATTTTCTCGAAAAATTCAGCAGCGCGTCCAGGAGCAGCATTATGCTGTCCTCGTCGCCGTCGCAGTTCCTTCTTTTGGCGGTGTGGAAATAGGGATGGCCGTAGCCCACATTCGCGCCCGTGAATCCTATTATCCTGCAGAGGACCGAGGCGCTAGTGTGCGGCGAAAGGCCAAGGCAGAGGTGGCCTATGAGGTCCTCTTTTTTCCTTATGTTGTAGAACGGTTTAATGCCGTAGAGGTTTATGAGCATGTCGTCTATGAAATTGGCGACCGATGTGAGATATCCGGCGCCCTCCTCGGAAAGCACGACGTCCTGGGGGAACAAGGGCAGGAGCTGGTTATCGTCCTTGAGTTCTTTGCCCTGATAATCCTTTTTGTAGCCGAGTTTTTTTGCGGCTTCCGCAGTGAGCCCTATCTCTCTGGGGATGAAATGCGTCATGGTTACGTCCGTTGCATCGAACCTGCTCGTCCCGTCCCTGAAAACATAGGCCCCATGTTTCGCCCTCAGGAATCCCTTTTCAAGCCTTTCCGGAATCCTTGTCGCGTTGGAAAGCCCCTTTACGCCCTTCACCTCCTCAGGCATAGCGCCGGTATCGACCTTCGCCTTTTCGAAAAGCGAAACCAGCTCCACGGGCCTCTTGTCATATAGCGTGGTTTTGACGTCGCAGTGCATGTCGCTGTCAACGCTTTTCCCGCATTTCTGGCATGCCAGCACCTCCTTCGCCCTTCCGCCGCATTCATGGCATCTTCTGTAAAAGGTTATTCGCCCGCACTGCTCGCACCTGAATCTCGCAACCTCTATGTTGATCGTCTTCTCCGTATCCTTTTCCCTGAGCATCCTAAACTGCTTCGATAGACTCCGGTTCTTGAAAGAGCCCGTGGGGAAAAGAACGTTCGGCTTTCCGGCCATCTCCCTCCCCTTAGCCTTTTCCGGCCTTCCCATCCTCGCCCCGATGTAGGTCGGCGCCCACGGCCTTATCTTTATTCCGGAAAGCTCGTTCACCAGCGCGAGAGGCTCCTTTTCCGGATTCCATTTCCTGTCGAATTCGGAAAAATCCACCCTGCCATCCCTGAGCGCGTCCATGCTCGCGAGAACGGAATATCCGCATTCGCCATCGAGTATCACCCTCTCGTCCTTGACGCGGTGCTCCACAAGCAAAAGCTCGAGCGCCCTCTTCGCCGCCCTATCCATCTGGACGGAAACGGATTTTATCCCTCCATTGTCAGAAGCCACGTTCGCGCTCCTGAGCCAGTCCGCAAGCCTTCTCATCTCCTGCGCATTAAGGTCGTGCCAAGGCAAGGTATAATCCGGATGAAGCGGACCATCGTGGGCTTTCGCGAACGCGAACGCCGCCGGTGCATCCATTTTTGCCGGAACAGCAATTCCCTTTGCCTCGAGCTCCCTCTCCCATATCTCTTTGCAGTATCCAGATGGAATAAGCGGGTGGTTTGATTTCAGGAAATCGCCGTAGTTGGAAAGCATGTCGCCCAGGAAAAGTATTTCCTCGGTCTCCCCGCGTATGCTTACGGCCTCTTCCACCGAGCGGACCTTCATCACCCTGCCCGAAAACAGCTTCACGACAGGCGGTTCTATTCCGCTGTGCGGGACGACAACGCACCCCTTGCCCGGCCTCTCAATCTTCATGTGGGTTCCGTAGGCAAGAAAATCATCCAGCAGGGTCATTGTTGCAACATGCACGTTCTTCGCCATCAGCCCGTTGGTTTCGCTTCTCCCGTATCTCAGCCTGAAGCCACCTTTCGCAGAAGGATAGCTGAATACCGGCCTGCCTGCGACAAGCCCGTCAAGATACGTGTTGTCCGGTTTTATCTCTATCCTGTCCGCCCTTGCCTTTATCTTTATTATGTCCTCAAGCCAGTTCCACCCCAGCTTGAGCTTTCTCGTGTATTTCAGCAGCTTCGCCGCCTTAAGGGCTATGCCCTCGCAAACGACGAGCGGGATACCTCCCCTCACCCTGTCCGTCTCGACTCCGGGCACTCCCTTGTAGGCCGAAACCTCTATCTCCTCTGTCGGGTCGCCGTCGACGCAGACCGGGCAGTTCTTAACTATCCTCCTTATGTCCTCCTCGGGCGGATAGTACTGGAGGTGCGCAACCCTTGCCTCATAAACGCCTATCTCCTCCACATACCTTTCAATCTGCGAATCCGTGGCGCGGTAGTCGCCCACGCCAGCCGTCCTGCGCGCGATGTCGGCAAGGACAACGCTGAGCGCCGCAGCTGTTCCGCCAGCGCTTCTTATCGGGCCGGCATAGTAAACCGCAACATAATCGCTGCCATCCGGATTCTGCTTTATCCTAACCTTTGCTATTCCCTCCGTCGGTGCAACAAGCACCCCCTCGGTGAGTATTCCCACGCCCGTCCGTACGGCCTGTTCTATCAGGAATTCCCTGTTCGCCTTCAGTATCTCGCCCGCAGCTATCTTTTTCGCAATCTCGAATGCAACGTCCGTCCTTGAAATACCCTCAGCTTCCATCTCCCTTATTATCTTCGCTATGTTCGGCGGACCCACGATGCTTTCGACGCGTGCGGCAACGTCCGTGGTTATCCTTACTTCCACGTCGTCGACCGGGTCATAACCTTTTTTCCTTGCCTCGGTCGCGACCGCATAAGCCCTTTGCAGGCCGTCCTTAAGGGTTTTTTCATACTCCTCCATCATGGATTTCCCGCCTGAAAACAAGTTATACCGTTTAAGGCAGAACATTTTTTAATGGCAACATCCCAATCATGAATATGCCGCCGAGAGCAGTTGTCATAGACACGAATTTTCTTCTGATCCCCTATCAGTTCAGGATAGACATTTTCACGGAGCTCGAGCATCTGATAGATGTGCATCACTATTACGTGATAAGCGGCAGGACCCTGAATGAACTCGGGGGGCTTGCGGAAAACACGGGCAAAAAGGGGGCGGCGGCAAGGCTCGCGATGAAAATCGTAGAGGCGAACAGCGGCCGAATCGAAATCATAAAATCCGGCAAGCCCGTCGATGCGTGGATAGAGGAGTTTGCCGAAAAGACCGGCGCAATAGTCTGCACCAACGACATCGGGCTCAAAAAGAAACTTAAAGACATCGGTATAAAGGTAGTCTCGCTCAGGGGCAAAACCCGGCTGGGGTATGTCTGATGGTCGGCTTTGTTGAAGTGATGCTCGGTTTCGTAATCGTTTTTGCACTCCTTGTGATACTGATAATCCTTTTCCTGTTCAACAGGCCCTACAGCTGCAACAGGAAGGTGAGCGGGGAGAACACTGTTTTCACCCTTGACGCCAAAAAGGACATAGCAAAAGTGGAAATCGTGGGGAAGTTCGGAAACGAGAGCATAAAATTCCAGAGAAAGGACATAAAGAAAGGGGAAAAAATAGAGTTCATCTACCCGGCCTCAACAGAGCCCGCATCCGTCACTGTTGAAATTGAGGGGGGTAGCCCAAAGACGTTTGAGGTTTAGGATCTCTTCTTATCCCGGCCGCGGCCTTCTCGAAGCAGTATACCGCCCGGTTGAAAACGTTTCTCTGGACAAGTTTTGCCGCAGTTTTCAGGTAATCCGCCACCTTCTGGCAGTACCCATCGCTTTCCTTTTCCATCTCCCTTGCCGCGTAAAGCGGGTTTTTCACCCTGAGCAGAATCACGTACTCCTTTATCTCCCTTCTTGCCCTTCCTCCATCCTTGAGTATCAAAGCCGTCTGCGCCCTGTGCAGCCTCTTTATGTTGTAGCCGGCGTTGTAAAGCTCCTCCACAACCCTGTCGAATTTTTCCGAATCTATTTTTCTTCCGTTCGCGAAAGGCTCCAGCCTGTCCGAGAATTCAAGATCGCGCTTCCAGAGCGCCTTCATCCGGAACCCCCTTTTTTCCATGCTCAGGTAGCGCACCCAGTTCGATATGTTTCCAAGCAGCGCCTCGTCCCTTAGCTTTCTCAGGGCGTATTCCCTTAGTTTAGAATATTCGTCCGTCTTTCTGATTTCCTCGTCTCTCCAGTTCCCGTATCTGACTCTGAAAGAGACCAGCTTGGTGCATGCCCAGTTGACCTTCTGCGCGTTTATGCGCTTCTCTTCGAGCGCTTCCCTGAGAAGTCCTATCGCGTCCGAGAGCTGCCCCCTGGAAAATTTCTTCACCGGAACCCTGAACCTCTTGAGCGAATCGTAAACCACCTGCAGGTTTCCGATAGCAGTTTTCACCGCCTTTTCGTCCATGCTTTCCGCGGCGATAATCAGGTTTTCCTTTCCTACCTTCCAGAGCAGCGCGTCGTTTTTCTTGAGTTCTTCCACGTATCCTTCTTGGATGTGCCTTGACTGCCTCACTGCGCGGTAGGCATCCATGGTGTTCAGCCTTTTCGGTCCGTGCCCCTCGACCCTGAAATGAATCCTGAGCAGGCCCGTGCCCTTTCCCAAGGGCTCGTATATCCCGAGCTTTTTCAAAGGCCGCGTCATCGCCTTCGAGCCGTCCGCAGCTATGCCGTCTTCAATAAGGTCCTTGAAGTGGATTCCGAATTTCTTCCGCCTGAGCTTCCTCTGCGTCTCCATCCCGGCGAGCACCCGCCCCGGGTTCTTTCCCTGAAGGCTATTAGCACACATAATATCATAAATGACGATAACTCTTTATAAACGTTTTATATTTCTTATTTCCGTTAGCTATGCATGGAAAAAACACCCATTCTGCTCTACAGAGGAGAGGGCTTCAATCCCAACTTCTATTACTTCTCGGGCCTGGACGTAAGCAATTCGTTCCTTCTCATGCAGGACGGCAGGAAAAAGCTCCTGGTATCGCCTCTCGAGGAGCCGGGCGCCAGAAGGGCGACGAAGAACGGCATTGTGGTGCTGGACGATTTCTATCCCTACCTGAAAAAGGGGCTGAAAGGCAAAAAAGTGCGCATAGACGGGAGCAGGCTCCCGGCAAGGATATACGAAAAACTGCACAAATTCTGCAAACCGGTTGATGCATCCGTTGAATTCTATACGAAAAGAATGGTGAAAAGGAAGGACGAGGTTGCGAAGATAGGGAAGGCGGCTGCCGCCACAAGGAAAATAATCGATTCGCTTGAACTTTCTAAATCCATGACAGAAAACGATGTCAAAAAGCAGATTCTCATTAAAACGATAGAAGCCGGACTCGAGCCGGCGTTCGAGCCGATTGTTGCGGGCGGCCCGAACACCGCGGTTCCGCACCACAGCTGCACGGACAGGAAAATAGGCGGCTTCGTTCTCGTCGACTACGGAGTGAAAATGGGTAATTACTGCTCAGACACGACAAGGTGCTTCGCTCTCGGAAAGGCGGAAAAGAAAATCGGACTGTATGAAAAAATCCAGGACATCTTCCACAAAGTCGTTGATGAAATTCCGGAAATGAAAAACAGCGGCGAGGCCGGAAGGCTGTATGAACGGCTCACAAAATCGGCAGGGCTTCCCAAACCGGTGCATTCGGTTGGCCATGGTGTGGGGCTTGATGTCCACGAATTCCCCAGATTCGGCAGGAAGTACTCCGACTCTCTCAAAGGCGCGGTGTTTACCATAGAGCCGGGCGCATACCTGCGCGGCTATGGAGCAAGATTCGAGGAGACGGTTTATTACGACGGCAGGAAGGTGAGGATACTGTGAAAAGGGAAGAGATGGTCTATATAATCTACCTTGCGCTTACGTTTCTACTTTCTGCTTCGGTGTTCGCTGTTCCGTTCATCTCGTTCTCGGATGAGGAAACCGGCGGAAAGCTTTACGATGTGTTCTCCCCGCTCTGCCACCAGAAGCTTTCACGCTCGCACTGCATATTCAAAGACGAGCTCGGCTATTATATGGCGGACTGCACTCCGCAGACAGGCGAATACGTTGCGGACGACAGCAAATTGATTTCCTCGGAGCGCGACGGCCACAAGGGATACAAGTTCCCGGTCTGCAGCAGGGACGTGGGCCTTTACCTGTTCATGTTTTTCGGTGCGCTCGTCTATCCGCTTATAAGAAGGATTGAGGACAGGAACATTCCGCCCGCGATATACCTGATAATAGCGATACTTCCCCTTGCGTTGGACGGCACAATGCAGTTCGTGACGGACCTGGGCTTCCTGCCTTTCATCTACGAAAGCACCAACACGATAAGATTCCTCACGGGCGCGCTCGCAGGCTTTGCGGTCTCCTTCTACATGATTCCGCTTATGCAGAACCTTTTCTCGGATTCTAGAACTCGGTAAGGCTGCGCTGCTTTTTCTCAACGGCATGCCTTTCCCTGCCTTCAAGCACAAGCTCTCCGAAAACGCCGTCATAGCCCGGAAGCCATCCCACATCCTCCTTCTTCACTTTTACTATGGCCTCGGCTATTTCAGGCGTTGTTGCAAGCCGTATCTGGTCGTCATGCGCCTCGAATACGGCAAGCTCGCTCCCGAAATATCTTATGAGCTTCGAATACGCGTCGGTGACCGCGGCCGTGCCCTCGCCCTTTCCGAGGACCTTTGAAATTACGACGCTTAGGGGAACTATGTGCTGGAAAGGAACCGCATTTTCGGGTTTTTCGCCTGGCTTCCTGTCTGCAAGCTCCACTACCCTGTGAAGCACGCCGACGGTTATTTTTCTCCTGCACACCGGGCAGATATCATTGTGCTTGAGCGCCTCCCACGGCGACCATCTCACCCTGCAGTTCCTGTGGCCGTCGTAGTGGTACTTCCCCTCCTCGGGATAGAATTCGTAGGTCTTCACAAAACCCTTCCTTGTCTTGATTGCATTTACTATATTATTATAGCTCAGCGTACCAAGCTCGAAAACATTGGCCTCGCGGCCGAGCTTTTCCGGGCTGTGGCAGTCGCTGTTTGAGACAAGAGTATATTTATCCAGGCCGCTTATCATCCAGTTCATCGCAGGGTCGCTGGACAATCCCGTTTCCAGGGCGAATATCCTGTCGGCCTTGTCCTCGAACGCCTCCTCCACGCTGTTTACCCCGGTTTTCGAGCCGAAGATCCCGAACCACGGCGTCCACGCATGCGCGGGAATTAGTACTATATCCCCGGAAACCGTAAGAAGCTCCTCGACAAGCGCCGCGCAGGAAAGCGAAAGCATTGGCCTTCCGTCCTCCTTCAGGTTCCCGTATTTAGCCATCCGTTCGTTGATTTGTTCCACGACCTCAAAGGAAGGTGCAAGGACGACATGATGCATCCTTTTGTTCCTCCCGTTCATTTCATAGGTCAATGCAAGCTCGGTTGAGAGTATGAAATTCACTCCGTGATAGGGATACAATCCGTCCTTCTCCTCCCTGAGAAAAGCCTTCAGTTCATTGAAATAAACGGGATGCGTGAAGTCCCCGGTCGCAACAACATCTATGCCCTTGGTCTTGGCGCCTTCGCTCAGGCCAATGATATCGCACCTGCTGCTGGTCGCTCTTGCGTATTTGCTGTGAACATGAAGATCTGCTATGGTTAGCATGTAATAGGATTAGAAAATAAAATTAAAAAAAGGATTATGAAGATTATTCCTCCTCTTCCTCCTCCCATTCCTCTTCTTCAAAATCGTCATCGTCCCACTCTTCTTCTTCGTCGGCTCTGAAGATGTCCATATAAATCCCTCAGTAAAATTGAGTTGGTTTAACTACGGAAGCTATTAAAAAACTATGCGTGACCGCTAGACCTCACAGCCGCCCCATCCGCAACTCAGGCAGGTCATACAACCTTCCTGAAAAATAAGAGCAGAATCGCACACAGGACAGAGGCCGTTTTTGATTTTTTCTTGATCGGTCATGGTCACACCATCAGTTATTTTGTATTATGATTTTAAAAAAAGATTTTTTCTCGTCGTAGGGGCTTTTCCACAAAGGTTGACAAGCTATAATGCCAAGCGTTTGGAGCAGGCTCCAGGTTTGTCGTTTTACTTCGTAAAATTGTGAACAAAAATGCCAAGGGGGGAACTCGAATCCCCGACCTCTCGATATCCGTCCGCAGCGGCACAAACCCCTGCGAATTCTCAGTGCCTGTTATATCATCGGCTTGCGCCTCATCACTCACAGGACTGGTTACCTATGAGTCGAGCACTCTAACCAGCTGAGCTACCTTGGCGTTGCGGATAATGAATAGGTTTCAAAGGTTTTAAAAGAAATACTCCAGAAAGTTTTGTAATGTTTCCAGATATCGCAAGGTTCCTGTGGCCCTCGAAAGGCATGTTCAAGGGCGCGAAGCAGAATTACGCAGCCCTTGCCGCATATTACGTTATCGGCATGAGCGTGATGCTGATACTCAATCATATCCTGGACGACTACGTCACCGAGGAGGGAAAACTGCTGGCGCGGGGCATGCCCGATATGTCGTCGCTGGTTCCGCTTCTTCTTTTTTCCCTGTTTGCACTCGCCTTCAATTTCGGGGTAATGCACGGCGCAGCCAGACTGCTCAAGGGAAAGGGGAAGCCCGAGGACACGCTGGCGGTCGTTTCCCTGGGCGCGACCCCGGTAATCCTGCTGGGGTGGTTTCCCTGCCTGGGACAGCTTTCCTACCTCCTGGTGCTTGCCAATTATTTTGAGGGCATGAAAGAGAAGCATAAGCTTTCAGGCGTGAAATCCGCCGTTTCCGTGCTCGCCCCGCTTTTTGCGCTCTTCCTCACCGTCGCAATCATATTATTTTATATATCTTTTTCAGAAAGTATTGTTGGGTGATTGCGGATGATTGAATGGTTGATACTGATAGTAATAGTCGTTCTGGTCCTGTATGTCGTGCTTACCTACAACAGGCTCGTTACCCTTAGGAACAGGGTAAAGAACGCCTGGGCGCAGATAGACGTCCAGCTCAAGCGGAGATACGACCTTATCCCGAACCTTATGGAAACGGTCAAGGGATACATGAAGCACGAACGGGAAACGCTTACAGAAGTTACGAAATACCGCGCACAGCTCGTCAGCGGAAGCGTCGAGGAAAAGGCAAAGGCGAACAACATGCTCACGCAGGCGCTGAAGTCTCTTTTCGCCGTTGCAGAAAATTATCCGAACCTCAAGGCGAACGAAAACTTCAAGATGCTCCAGGAGGAGCTTGCCGGAACAGAGAACAAAATCGCCTATATAAGGACCGCGTACAACGATTCCGTCCTTGAAATGAACACCGCATGCGATACCTTCCCGACGAATGTAATCGCGGGCATGTTCGGATTCAAGCACGAGGCCTATTTCGAGACTGCGGGAGCGGAAAGGGAAGCTGTCAAGGTCAAGTTCTGAGCGTCTTAACATGGCCGGACGGGTAAGCATTTTCGATGCGATAGGAGCGAACAAAAGAAACTCCTATCTCCTTATTTTCATAGTCCTAGGAATATTCCTGGCAATGATCTGGATACTCTCCGAGGTTTTCGAATTCGGGGCGTGCGGCTATACGCTGGGTTTCTTCGCACTTATAATCTACGGCCTTACTGCGTATTTCGCTGGAGATAAAATAGTCCTCGCGCTTTCCGGAGCCAAGGAAATCCAGAAAGGAGAGCACCCCTTCATCTATAATGTTGTTGAAGGTTTATCCATAGCGGCAGGCATTCAGATGCCCAAAATCTATCTTATAGACGATCCGTCCCCGAATGCGTTTGCAACCGGAAGGGACCCGAAGCATTCCGCCGTTGCAGTTACCAAAGGCCTGTTGGACACCATGAACCGGGAGGAACTGGAAGGCGTGCTTGCGCACGAGATTTCGCACATAGCCAACTACGACATAAGGTTCATGACGCTCACGGTCGTCCTTATCGGCGCGATAGGCCTGCTTGCGGAAATAGCGGTGCGCTCTTTCCTGTGGGGGGGCTTCCGCGGCGGAGGCGGCAGGAAGGGCGGAGGTGGGGTGCTCGTCCTGATAGGGCTTGCCTTCATGATTCTTGCACCCCTTTTCGCGATGTTCGTGCGCTTTGCGATTTCAAGGCAGAGGGAGTACCTTGCAGATGCGAATGCTGCCAAACTTACACGCTATCCCCCCGGCCTTGCAAGCGCGCTTGAAAAGATACAGAAATACCCTGCGGGCGTGAAAACCGCAAGCGACGTTACCGCGCCCCTGTATATCTCCAACCCGCTCAAGAAGGCGGAAGGCATGTTTGCAACGCACCCCCCGATAGATGACAGAATAAAAAGATTAAGGTCCATGTGATACCATGGATGTCGGCATACTCTCAGGCGAGCCTCTTTTTGAAAAAATAGAGGAGGAAATCAAATCCGGCAGAATAGTTGTTGCCGAGATTGCGCCCGCCGTACGGGTGACCCTCGGGGAACTTTTCGAGATGCCTGTTGGCACCAATGTTCTCGGCAGGACGGTCGCGCTTCTGAAAAAACTAGGCTTCCATCACGTCGTGGATACGCCGCTGGGCGCAGACATAGCGACATATTACGAGGCAGAGGACGTCAAGAAGCTGCTCGATGAAAAAAAGGTCAGGCGCTTCCCTATTTTCAATTCCTGCTGCATAGGCTGGAGACTATATGCATCAAGGCAGCATCCCGAAATCCTTGACCACATAACGGTTATAGCATCCCCGCAGATGACCATCGGCGCAGTTTCCAAATACTATCTTGCGAAAAAGCTGAAGAAAAAAGTCGAAGACATCGTCGTAGTCGGTATAATGCCCTGCGCCCTGAAGAAATTCGAGACAAAGGAGGTAATGAGAAACGGGCACAGGTACATAGATTACGTTGTTACCACAGTCGAGCTTGCGCAATGGGCGAAGAAATACAATTACGACATCAGGAAGCTGCCCGACGAGCCGCTCGACCCGCTCATGCCGACGAGCTCGAAGGACGGCGTGATCTTCGGTGTTACGGGCGGAATGACTGAAGCGGTCGTTACGACTCTTGCTGAGCTCTACGGCGAGAAAAAGGAACTTCTTGATTTCAGGGATGACATGGAAATAAGGAAAAAGAAAGTCAGGATAGGAAAGCACGTACTCAAAATCGCGATGGTCTGCGGCTTCCACAACTTCGAGAAGTTATACAAGGAAATGAAGGCAGGGGAGAAATACCATCTTGTTGAAGTGATGATGTGCCCGCTTGGCTGCGTTGGGGGCCCTGGCCAGCCGATTGCGGAAAAGAAAACAATAACCGCAAGGGGAAACGCCCTCAGGGCCATTGCGGACGGAATAAGGGAAAGAACACCGATTGATAATCCCACCGTTCAGCAGCTCCGCAGGGAGTTTTTGGATAAGCTATCCAGGGAAAAACTCGAAGAGCTGATTTATTTCAACAGGTAGGCGTAAGCGGAGCACATCGCAAATGCGACTATTCCTCCTGCAATTGCCGTTCCTAGCTGTAGCACTCCCATCGCAGTAAGGAATAACGCAGGCAATGCTCCAAAATCGACAAGCAGGAACGCCGCCCCGAACAACAATGCGGATTTTGCAACCGCCGATATCCCGAGCGTTGCCCAGTAGTTCATGCCCGCGGCAATATACAGCCGCTTGAATAAGTAGACAAGCAGAAGGTTTCCGAGCCAGACTACAGGCATCATGTAAACTATGAAAATCGTGAACGGGCCAAAAAGCATACCGTTCAAAACGACAGCAGCCGAGGGAAGAATTACAAGCGGGGCAACCTTCCATCCTTTGAAATGCAGCGCGGCCATTATCAGGAATGCGTTAACAAGCGTGCCTGTGAGCAGCTGGGGATGCGGAACAAGCAGCGGTATGAGGAAAACTGCGAACGAATAGAGTATAAGCTCGATATTTTCGTATTTCTGGACGAATTCGTCTGAAACCTGATTGAGGGTGGCATGGGTTCCGTTCATAACCGGATTCGGTTGTTAATAATTTTAAATACAACCATCCTAAGCTATCTTCATGCTCGTTATAGGGTTGACGGGTGAGAACTGCGCGGGCAAAAGCACCGTTGCGGACTACCTCGCAAAAAAAGGTTTCTACGTTCTTTCGCTCTCGGATATAATACGGGAGGAACTGAAGGCTGGAAACAAGGCGCTTTCGCGCGACAACCTGATAAACAAGGGCAACGAGATGCGCGAGAAGTTCGGCCCCGGCATTCTTGGCAAAAAGACGGTCGCAAAGATGCAGGCCCTCAAGGACAGGAACTACGTAGTGGATTCCATAAGGAATCCCGCGGAAGTGGAGGAGCTGAAAAAGCTAGACAACTTCTTTCTCATCTACGTTACGGCATCTCCGGAAATGAGGTTCGAACGCATAAGGCACAGGGACAGGGAGGAGGACCCGAAGACGCTGGAGGCGTTCCTTGAAATAGAAAAGCTTGAGATGGAGAATGCGGAAAAGACGAAGCAGAACCTCAAGGCGACATTCGCGCTCGCAGACAAAAAAATAGAGAACAACGGAAGCCTGCCCTCGCTTTACGAGGATGTGAACCAGGCGCTCAGCGATTTCTCGGAGGAATTCAAGATGGAAAGGCCGACCTGGGACGCCTATTTCATGAACATCGCAAAGCAGGTTGCGACAAGAAGCAACTGCGTGAAAAGAAAGGTCGCCGCAGTCATCGTCCGGGACAAGCAGATAATCTCAACGGGCTACAACGGCACCCCCCGGGGGACAAGAAACTGCAATGAAGGCGGCTGCCCGAGATGCAACAACTTCACCGAATCCGGGAAAAATCTCGAGGACTGTTTCTGTTCGCACGGAGAGGAAAACGCGATAGTGCAGGCCGCATACAACGGCGTAAGCGTGAGGAACGCAACAATCTATACCACGTTTTCACCATGCCTGCTCTGCACGAAGATGATCATCAATGCGGGAATCATCGAGGTAGTCTATAACGAAAAATATCCGATAGCGGAAAATCCGCTGAAGCTGTTGAAGGAAGCAGGAGTTAAAGTAAGAAGATACAGCGTAGACTGATTCTATATTATATAGGGCCCCACGAACATTCCTACATGCGCGAGAATAATGTACCTAAGCACCCTTCCCAAAATGCATGCAAGCAGGAATTTCCAGATTTTTATCTTCAATGCGCCTGCAACAAGCCCTGCGACATCGAAAAGCGGATTCGGGATAAACGCAAGGACGAATATAGCGCCCGCACCGTATTTCCTTATTATATTCTTGTATTTGTCGAATCTGGCATCGCTAAGCTCCCTTGCCCCATTGCCTATCATGTAGCCTGTAAACTCGCCAAGCCCGCTTCCTATGCCCGCGGCAATGCCCACGAGATAGGGATTCAGCACCCCGCCGAGCGCTATGACTGCGGCCCAGCCCGGAGCCGGTATGAATATCGTTGCAGCGCTTAGAAGCGATATTATGAAAACGCCGAGATAGCCATATTCCTGCAGTTCCGCTATCCTGTCTGAAAACGCCAGTATTACTATTATTATAAGGGCCGCAACGGCTATTTCAGCGATTCCCTTCAGCTTCTCCTTCATTTTCACAGCTCTGTGAACTCCGTTCCGGCAACCTGGTATATGCCCTTTGCTTCCCGGCGTTTAACCACATTTTCGACCCTGCCCACAAGCACGACATGATCGCCGGTCTCGATTTCCCTTTCCAGCCTGCATTCTATGCTTGCAGAGCATTCGCCGACAAGCGGGATGCCCAGCTTGCCCTCTTCTTTCTTCCATCCTGTTTCGGCGAATTTATCCATATCCTTTCCGGTTGTTGTCCCGCACACCACGACCCCGTCCTTCATTTCCGGAGTGGGAACATTTATCGCGAACTTTTTGCTTTCATGGACAAGCCCGTAGGTGAACCTCTTCTTTGCGAGCGATACGCCGAACATCGGAGGGTCTGCGGAAAGCGGGTAGCACCATGCCGCGGGCATTATGCTTTCCCTGCCGCCATGCCTTGCGGTTACGAGCACAACCTTCATCGGGTAGAGCAGTCTGTATAGTTTTTCCATGCCTAAAATCAGCGAAAAAATGTTATAAATCTGCTCCCTTCTTTCCACCATGGTGCGTAAGGAGTTCCATCATTTCCGTATCGTTGTTCATTGCCGCATAATCCATGGCGGTCCATCTACCGCTGCTTCTGCTGTTTACATCCGCTCCGCAGGCAAGAAAGAATTCGACAATATCCTTATGGCCGTTCGAGGAAGCGTGCACCAACGGCGTGCGTCCGTACGCATCGAATGCCTCCATGCTTGCGCCTCTTCCTGTAAGGAGTTTTACGACGTCCAAATGCCCGCCGCTGCAAGCTTTCATCAACGCATTGATTTCACCGGCATCCACGTGTTCGATTTCCGCGCCTTTGTCCAGCAGGAATTCAACTATTTTCGAATGGCCGTTCATGCTCGCCTTTATCAGGGAGCTTGCCTTCCACCGGTCTCCCGCATTTACGTCCGCACCCGCATCTACCAGCACACTGCTTATTTCCAGGTGCCCGTGCTTTGCGGCTTCCATCAGCGGGCTTGTTTTATAGAAATCAGAAACGTTTACATCCGCCCCGTTTTCCACCAGGGACCTCGCTATTTCCATGTATCCCTTCCAGCACGCGTTCAGCAATGCGTTTCTTCCCCCGCTCGCCGCCGCATTGACATCGGCGCCCCGTTCCACGAGCTCCTTTGCTATCTCCGCGCTGCCGTCGGTAGAAGCCCTTACCAGCACGCCCATCTCGAAATCATATTCATCGTAATGTTTTGCGCCTACGTCCGCTCCGGCGTCCAGGCACGCCCTGGTTTTCTTCAGGTCCCTGCATTCCACCGCCTTCATCAGTTCGAGGTCCAGTTCCCGCCCGCTTTTCAGCGGAGGCACCAGCCTGAGGACAGGCGCAGGCCTGGGTTTCTTGGTCTTCATAATTCGTGCAAGTTCTTTTTTTCCGAGAGGGCTTTCCCTGCGGGTCACAGCGTCTATGGACCTGGCTAATTGTCTTTTTTTGAGCGCGTGGGTTCTCACGGACATTCATTACCCTGCAACTTTTTATAACTCTTTGTGCGGCTACTTATCCTTTTATAAAAACTTTCTACAAACTCCCTAACACTCTGTTTGCGACCGTAGTCTACCGGTTATGATACGAGATTGCCAATTTCGTGGACCGGGTTCGATTCCCGGCGGTCGCATTGAACTTCGTTCAATTGACAAGTGAACGGTTCGTCGTTCACTCCGTCGCATGGCAGGGCTACAGATGTTTTCATAGGTGCCCTAGCCACATACCCACCTGAGTATTTACGTATGTCGGGTTTGAAAGGCAACCGGCGTAATGCAGAAATTGCCTTTCATTTCGTCATCTGCCATGCAGAAACACGATAGTTATTTAAAGACTACATTCATCCATCACATTAGAGTTGAGTTAATGGCTGTCCTAGACGATATGCTAAACCAACTGGAGATAAGGGATGTCAAAGACCTTTTCGGTCATGAGCAGACGATTTCCCGTAACCTTAAGCGCCTGAAGGAAGCCATGCTTAACATCGGGCAGCTGGTGGACCCGATCATAATAGACAAAAAGACAGGCGTCGTCCTTGACGGAAACCACAGGCTCAAGGTCCTCGACATCATAGAATGCCCGCTTACCGCATGCCAGACAATAGATTACCAGAGCCCCAGAATACAGCTCGGGACGTGGTATCCTACGGTGGGCAAAACGCTCGCCGAACTCCTCAAGCTCGATTCCATAAAACACGAGAAGGTTGACTGCAAGACCGGCAAGGAAGCAATCCAGAATCTCCGTGCACCCTTCATGGCAATGACCTCCGACGGTCAGTGCCATCTTCTTAACCCAGGCAGCTACAAACTGAGGGAGATGATAGAAGAGCAGAATTACATCATGACACTGCTGGAAAAGAGCGAAATCGACTACATTCCGGACGAGGAAGTCGAGGAGTTTCTCGGCTATGGCAAGACGGTTCTCTACAGGAAAGCATATACGAAGGAGGAGGTCGTAAAGGCGGCAAAGGACCATTCGCCCTTTCCCCCGAAATCCACAAGGCACGCGATACCTGGCCGCATCATAAGGCTGAACATGAGGCTCGGCTGGCTCCACATGGACAGGGAGTCGGCATGGAAGGAGCTCGAGAACATGCTCAGGAAGAGGGCGTACGACGGGAACGTAAGAAGGTACTACGAGCCGGTTACGGTAATATACTGATTGGGTGTTCTTATGACAATACTTTTAACTCCAGGTCCAGTACCTGTTCTTGAAGAAATAAGACTGGCGCAGACAAAGGAGATGATTACGCACCGGAGCCCGGAATTCAGCGAGCTCTACGGGGATTTGTGCATAAGGCTGAAAAAATACCTGAATGCCGAAGAGTCGTACGTTATCACCGGCTCGGGGGCGCTCGGGCTCGAAACGCTGATAGCCAATACCTGCAGGAAAGACGAGAAGGCGGTCTGCTTCCCCAACGGCGATTTCGGAGACAAGATGGTGATGACTGCGAAAGTGTATACGGATGCGCTGCCACAGACTATTGAAGGCGGCAAGGGGTGGAACCTTGAACGTGCGAAAGAGGCGATGGACAACAGCGGCGCGCGGGCCATGATTTGCGTATACAACGAGACGGGCTACGGGATAAGGAACCACATAAAGGAAATGTGCAGATATGCGAAATCCAAGGGAATGTTCACGATTGTCGACGCTATCTCCGCATGGCCCGGGACTGAAATGGACATGAACGAATTCGGCATAGATGCCTTCGTTACGGGCAGCCAGAAAGGAATAGGGGCCCCCCCGGGAATGGCTCTGCTCGGGCTGAGCAGGGATGCAGTGGCGAGATTCAGCGCCTATGAGGATACGCCTTCATATTACATGGACCTAAAGAGGCACAGGAAAAGGTTCGAAAAGGACAGACAGACCCCAAATACGCCGGCAATAAGCCTTTTCTGGGCGCTCCAGGCCGCATTCAACGTCCTTGACAGGAAGGGCGGCGTGCCTGCGGCTGTAAAAAGGCATGCGGACGCGGCAGCGCATGTGAGAAAAAGGCTCGCGGAGCTCGGGTTCGGCATAATCGCGGAGCCTGGGTTCGAGTCGAACACGGTCACCGGTTTCGTATGCGAAAGCCCGGGGCAGGCCAAGATGATAAAAGACAGGCTGGAAAAGGATTTCGCCATCAAGATAGTGGGCTGCAGGGGGATATACAAGGACAGCGGCCTTAGGATAGCGCACATGGGGAATTTCGAGATGTCCTGGTTGGATGCATGCCTGGACGGCATCGAAAAAATTTCAAAAAGTATGTAAACATGGTTTTCCGTTTTCTCTCTCATTTCGGCATTATTAAATATGTATCGCAGCAAATTCTATCTGCGAACTGGGATTAATATGAAGAACGTCAGCCAAAACCTGAGCAAACTTGTTTCCCTAACTTTTGATGAGAGCCCAGAGGTCAGGATAAGGGCTGCGGAATCCCTGAGCGCACTCGATGACCCCGCAGCGCTTTTTGCCCTTGTAGAACTCAGCTACGACAAGGAGCCGAAGGTAAGGGAAAAGGCGCAGACGATTCTTGAGGAAAAGAAAAAGAAGGAAGAGGACGTGATGTCCTTCGCTGAGATATTCTCAAGGGGCAACGGAAAGGAGGAAAAGGAGGCAAAGAAAAAAGAGCCGCCGAAGGACAAAAAGGAAAAGATACTCTCCCCGATTTCGCGTATTTTCGAAAAGAGCTTCGGCAAGGAAAAGGCCGAAAGGGTAAAGCAGAAGATGATGCCGTCCATAGAGAAGCTCTACAAGAACGCTGGCCATAAATGCAGGATAAGCAACGAGGAGCACGGAAGAAAGGCGATACAGGAATTCCTTACGAACTATCTCGAGGCAATTTCCGGCATGGAGGAGAGCGAGCTCGAAGCCCAACCCTCGGAGGCGGCAGTTGCCGAGGTGGAGCCGGTTCCCGGGCAGCCAATGGTGGAAAAGGAACCGGAACAGCCGGTGATGGAGCTGGACGAGGTCGGGACAAAGGAGAAGGTGCTTGACAGGGTTTCAGCCGAAATAATGGAGGTTGAGGCAAACGACTATGCCGAGATAAAGGGGGAGGAAGGCCTCGAGAACCTGCACGACAGCTTCTTCAAGAAGGCATATGAGACAATGATGCTTTCAAACGGTGACGAGGACGTTATGCGAAGGGAGATGAAGCGCATGATTTCCGACGCCGAAAACGACATAAAGCTCGCATTCAGGCTTGCCAAGGAAAAATTCAAGGACAGGAGGATTACGAACATAACCAAGATAACCGACGGCATGAGGAACATCAACACCGACGTTCTCAGCGTAAGGGAGATCGAAAACCTCGAATACCAGAAATCCAAGCGGGTCAAGGCCGTTGCGACAAGGGCAATAATCAACGACGAAGCCGGCAACGAAGGGGTCCTCTACCTGTTCGATGACAGGGGCGACGCCCTCAGGCCGGGAATGAAGATAAGAGTCGTGAAGGGGTATGCCAAGACGTTTGACTTTTCAGGCGAAACCGCCCTTACGATAGGTAAAAAAGGCAGCGTTTATATTGTACTATAGGAGGGTGTGATTATGGAACTTACAAAATACGAATTAGCGCGCATCATAGGCGCAAGGGCACTGCAGCTTGCGAGAGGCGCACCCCCGCTCATAAAAGTCGACAAGGGGATGGATTTCATCAAAGTGGCCGAGGCCGAACTGCAGAAAAAGGTAATCCCGCTCGTGGTCATGAGAATGGAAGAGAACTAGCCGCACTGGCTTTCAAGCGGCTCCGCGCCGAGCCCCTCGACAAGACTCACCGTCATACCGCCGCCCGTTTCCTTCACCAGAATCCTTTTTTCCTTGTCAATCCAGTCGTAGAAAACCTGCTCGCCCATTTCTATCTTTACGACGTAGGTTTCCCTCCCGTCTATCCTGTCCGTTCTTATCGTGCTGTACCTTATGTCCATCACGTAGATGGCCGAGTCGTCGGCCACTGCAAACACGCTTACATTCCATTTCCAGTTGTCGTCCACCGCAAGCATCCATGGCTTGAAAAAGAATATAGCCGGCTCGGCAAGCGTCACGTTCGAGCCGCCCTGGTCGTTTCCGTACCTGTCCACGCATGCCCTTTTCGCGCCAGGCAGCTGCGTTCCCGTCGAAAGGAACGTGCAGTATGCGCCACCCTCAACGTTGAAGGTGACCCCCGCGGTCTCATTTCCGTAAACGATGTCGTATATGTAGTATTCCCCCTTGCCGAGATTGAATTCGGCATTCTTGTGCAGCGGCGCCTCCACGTTTTCGAATCTTGACGACTCGAGGTCCGGTTTCGGTATCTTCGGCCCCACCACTGCGGCTATGACAAGAACGATAACAAGAACTGCTGTAATCTTGAATACAGAAAGCTCCTTCCCTTCCATCACTGCACCCTTGCTATTTTTCCGTATCTGGCGTATGGTTTCGATGAAGGCGAGTTAAGGTGATGGAACGCCACCTGCGAAATCCGCATGCCCCTGTGCAGCACGATCGCGAACGGCGCCAGATTGACTATCTCCAGCACCTGGCGGTTGCTGCTCCCGGGCTGGACCAGGGAGGAGGTGATGTGTATCGAAAGCCCCATCCTTGCATATCTGCTTCTGCCCTCGAGTTTCCCGAGTATGTCCGGCGCCAGCGTTATTTTTTCAACGGTTTTGCCGAGGCACATCTCCCCGGGCGCAAGCACCACGCTTTCAGCCTTCATCTTCCTCTGCGCCTTTTTGAAGTCCACCCTGTTCAGGTCGACAAGTCCGCCTACGTATCCCTCCTTGAAGAAATACCACTCGTCGCTCAGCGTAAGATCGATGCTTGCGGGCCCGATCTGGTCCTTTTTCAGCGGCTTTACCTTTATCTTCCCGCTCTTCATCATCTTTTTGATATCCACATCGGACAGTGCCATTGAAAAATCACCGTTTTGTTGAAAACCCGGGGTTTTCAACTGTTGAGATTGCTTTGCAATCTCCACATTCAATAATTGACCGATCCGTCGGTCAATGCCATAGGTTTATTCTGCAATATAGATATTTAAAAACATGCAACAAAGTTTTAGCTATGGCGGGTCTTTCGGAAGTTGCCGACGCAATCAAATCCGGCGAGGAAAGGATTAGGGGCATAGCTGAAGGCCTGAGGAAGGGCGGCCATTCAATAAAAGGCGCCCTTGAAAAGGAGCTTTATCTTCCGGCAGGCACCGTAAAAACGGACTATCCGGTGTGCGCGGTTGACGGCGGGCTGCTTGCCGAGCGGCTGCACGGAAGCGACATATTCATGGGCAAGGCGGTGGCGGTCCTTTTCGAATATTCCGATTCAAGGCTTTCCGCATGCAGGTACCATCCGCAGAAATTTCCGCCCCCGGTTCTTGATGCAAGACTCGGCCTTGACGAACGCGAGTCGCAGGTCTATTCCTCGCTCTTCAGGCTCAAGATGGAGATAAAAACCGCCATAGAAGCGGTAAGGAAATTCTCGCCAAAAATCCTTCTTTTCGACGGTTCATTGCTGCCCTTGCCGAACGATATGCCGCCAAGGGAAAGCATCGTTTATCCAGAATACAACAAGGTGCTTGCGCTTTACGCGGAGCTCTACGAAACATGCAGGGGCAGTTGCCATCTGGCCGGGGTTATAAAGGACACCAGGAGCAGAAGGCTCGTGGAGGGGCTTGGAATAAAAGGGGAGGCCGTTTCGGACAGCCAGCTCGCGCATTTCCTGCTTAAGAAAGGCGAGAGGACATGCATCTTCCCTTATGCAAAAGAGGACACGCCGGCGACCAAAGAACTGAAAAGATTCGGCGAGGTCTACTGCTTCTACATAAAGCCGTCCGATTTCGATTTGCCCTTGCGCATAGAATTCGTAAAAGACAAAAGCGGCGCCAGGCTCCCGGAAATGATAAACTCGCTCTCTTCAATAAGCGAGAATTACGCATATCCCGCGGCGCTCATAGAAGCCGATTTGTGCGCAGCGATGGACCCTGTTGAAATGGAAAAGGTGAAAAGCGAGCTGTCGGCGTTGCTCGGCTCCTCCCTGAAGCCGCTGAGAAGAAGCTCAAGGCCCTTCAGGTAATCAAAGCCCCGTATGGTCCTTGAAGAATTTCGGCAAAGCAAATGCGGCCCTGTGAATCTCCGGTGTGTAGTATCTGAGCCCCTCCAGCCCCTCCGCCCTGTCCTCATCAAATTTCAACGGCTCATGCTTCTTAGAGCAGAACAAGAAACCGATTACCCCGCTCGGATAGGTCGGCACGTTCGCATTATAATATTTGTATATAGGATAAACTTTCTTGGTGAATTCCGCCATGCCCTTCAAAAGATCCTTGTAGTAGAACATCGATTCCGACTGCGTCACAACTATACCGTCCTCCGTTGTCGCATCCCGCAAATCCCTGTAGAAATCCTCCTTGAACAGAGGTTCGGCGGGGCCTACGGGGTCGGTCGAATCCACCATTATCACGTCGTAATATCCCTTCCTCTCCTTTATGAACTTCGAGCCGTCCTCATAGAAAATCGTAAGCCTCGGGTCGTCGAGCGCAGAGCTCACCACCGGGAAGTATTTCCTCGCAGCGTCCACGACCATCCTGTCTATCTCGCACATGTGGATTTCCTCTACGCCCCTGTGCTTTGCGATTTCGCGCACCGCGCCTCCGTCCCCTCCCCCGATTACAAGCACGCGCCTGGGGTTTGGATGGACAAGCAGCGGAATATGCGCTATCATCTCGTGATAGACGAATTCGTCGTACTCCGTGAACATTATGGCGCCGTCAAGCGTCATCATCTTACCGAAATAGTCGGTCTCGAAAATCTGCATGTGCTGGTATTGCGATTCCTCGTCATGGAGGAGCTTCTTGATGCCTATGGAAATCGCCCTGCCCTTTATCATCTCGTTCTTTTCCTGGTAGGACGCCTTCCTGTAAATGGTGTTTATCTTGTAGTCCTTTCCGCCGAATGCGTCTTTGGTGAACTCCGCCGCCTTCCAGGGGTCGAAATGCTTGCAGCTGAAAATGTCTATGTAGGCGTAGCCCTCCCTGGTTTCCTCATCCGTCCCGAAGTGCCCCGAAACCGCCGAAGTCTCGATAAGCTGGAATGCGGAATAGCCCTCAACCCTCTTTTCGGCGCCGAATCGTATTATCGTCGGCTCGCCGAACCTTTTCATGTCTATGAGTTCGCACAGGTCTATTATCCACTTCTTTATCGCTTCGGGGTCCTCTATGGTCTTTACGTCGCAGCCCTTGATATCAAGGCTTGTGAGCATGCCCCACGCCTTTATCTTCTCATACTCCTTTTTCGATGCTTCCATCATCAGAACCGCCTCTTTTTCCTCTCAAAAAATTTAATTGAGGATTTTATTTTTGTAACGGTAATATTTTAAATCTCATTTCCTATTGTTGCATATGGAATCCCGCAGCATCCTTGTGCTTCTGCTCGCAGTATCGCTTTTTGCATCGCTTGGCTGCATAGGCGAGAAGACCTTCTCGTCGGATAGGCAGGAGACGCTTCTTTCGAGCGATTCGCAGGACCTGGACGGCGACGGCCAGTGGGACTACGCGGTTTATGAATTCTCCACGGTTACCGAAGACCAGGCGCTCGGGATAAAAAGGTTTTTCTCTGTCAGCGCGAAAAAGGATTCCCAGTACACGGAGCTGAGGGAAGGGCTTACCGACATAGACCTGCTCGCGGCCGACGACAGCCTGGAGGACTTCAGCATCGAAAAGACGCTGGCCGAGGAAAGCTGCCTCCAGGAGATAGGCCTGATAAGCTTCTCCTGCGCAGACCCGGGGACTTGCGCGAAGCTCTGCTCCGCGAGCACCATAACCTGCAAGAACATCGCCTCGAAATACGCTGATTTCCTAGGCGGAAGCATGGTTTATTACGTGCAGGACAACAGCAGGATAGATTCCTCAATAAGGGAGGCCAGGACAATGGTTCTGGGCCTCAGGACCGCGTCAGCGGAGGAAAAGAACCGCTACCTTTCGAAAATAAGCCAGGCTGCGTCAAAGGCGGCGTCGCTCAATGCGAACCCGCTGGCATTCCACCCGGCGCTTTCGCTGTGCGAGAATTCTGGCTATGGAGTGGAAAAGCTTATTTCCGCAGCAGGGGTTTTCGGCAATTATTCAACCAGCGTTGCGGAATACGATTACATAATGACATTGCAAGTCGATTCGGTTTCCGGGGGCGGGCTCGGAAGCCACGTCAGCGGCATTGTGGTCGAGGACCACGTGCCCATGTCCATCATATCAAGCCCGCAGGAGATATCGTCCTACCAGGACATCTCAGTTTCCGGCGGCGGGGATGCAGCCATAAGATGGTCCTCCTCGGCCTCTTCGGACAGCTACGTGATGTACTACAAGTTCAGCAGCACAGCTGCGCCCGAAGATGTCGCCGCGATGCTGAGAACGCCCTCGGTTTCGCTAAAGACGTTCGACCTCTCATTCCTCGGCCCGGTGGATCTCCTTTACAACCTCTTCCTTGACATCTCCGGCAACCACTACATCGCGATAGGGCTTGCGTTCGGGGTATTCCTTTCATTCATACTTTTGCTCTACACTATGGTACTTCTGGTGATAAACGTCGTGCAGGCCGAGCTGGGCGGAAGGCAGTTCCCGGTCGCGGTCAAAAAGGCTTTCGGGAAAACGCAGGTAAGGTGGAAGGTGGAGGGCACGGTTGCAATCGCGCTTCTCATAGCCGGCATAGCGGTCTCCACCGTAATCGCCCCGGATCCGCTTGCAAGAATGGACCTCTTTTCCCTTGGCGGCTACCTAGTTACGGAGCCATTTGCCTTTGTGGGCGCCGCGCTCGTGCTGCTGGGCGTCGTGATGGGCTACGGCGCGGCCGAGAACTTCGTCAAGATAATAATGCTGGAAAGGATATATGGCATCACGATAAGGGAGGAAAGGGGGGCCTATCTTGCCAAACTCACCGAGCTCAGGGAAAAGCTCGAGAAGCTGGAGAAGATGATAGAGACGTACAGGGCGGAGGAATTCGACGTAAGCGACGAGTATGATGTCGCCACCTCCATATCCAAGTCAAAGCTCACTGAATTCGAGAAGAAGATGACCCCCCGTTCGAAGGCCCTTGTGGAGGAGTACCTCAGCAGGGTCGAATCCGCGATGGAAAAGCTGGAAGACAAGAAAAAGATGGCTGACGAGAAATGGCAGACCTGGAAGGAATACATCGGCAAGGTTCTTTCCGAACGGAACGAGATTTATGCCTCCTCGCTCACTGCGGTACCCGCTTCGATGAGGTTGTGGGTTCTCAATAAGTACATGAAGGAAGCCGCGGAGGAGGGGCTGGTGTTCGAAAGGGACGTTCTCAAGAAAAAGAAGGTCTCGCCCCTGTTCACGCTCAAGGAAATGACTTCCGCCGGCCTGCTCAAGGGCGGGATTGTATTCAGCGGCAACAACGTGGTGGCGTCCTGGCTTGAAAAGGGGAAAAGCCCGACCGTCCACATGGCGCTGGTATTCAAACTCAGGAACTACCTGAGTTCGCTGGGCAGAAACATGGGCCTCGGCGACCTGCTGAGCTTCGTTGCTGTGGGCAGCGATACGGTTTTCGTTCTGCTGAGGGACGGGGGCAGGGAGGCCGCCCTTTTCGTGAGCAAGGACCGGTTCCGCGATGCGATTGAGGAATGGAAAAAGAAGTCGAAAATGCTCGGCGAAGAGGGCTGAAAACATACTAATTTAAAGCCTTTGCAATAATATATTTCAGTTAAGTTTATCGACGTAAAGGCATCACAAAAACAAATATACTTTTAGCGGTAATTCTATGGCTCCCGAAGAAGAATATACAGCAGAACAGATACAGGTTCTGGAAGGCCTCGAACCGGTCCGAAAAAGGCCCGCGATGTACATAGGGGACGTGGGCAAAAGGGGGTTTCACCACCTTGTTTTTGAGGTCGTTGACAACAGCATAGATGAGGCTCTCGCCGGCCACTGCACCGACATAGGCGTAGTGATACAAAACGACGGCTCGATTTCCATAGCGGACAACGGAAGGGGCATTCCGGTTGAGATACACAAGAGCGGAAAATCCGCGCTTGAGGTTGTTACCACCAAGCTGCACGCCGGAGGGAAATTCGAGAAAAAGGCATATCAGGTGAGCGGCGGGCTGCACGGTGTCGGCATTTCGGCGGTAAACGCGCTCAGCGAACGCATGGATGTCGAGGTGCACAGGAACGGAAAGGTACATGTCCAGAGCTATAAAAGGGGCATTCCGGTTTCTGATGTCCGGGTTGCAGGCGAAACAACAAAGAGAGGAACGATAGTCAGGTTCAAGCCAGACCCCCAGATATTCGGAGAGCAGGCGTTCGATTACAATTATCTCAAAGAGCACCTTATGGAGCTTGCCTTCCTTAACGCGGGGCTGAAAATCCTGCTCAAGGATGAAAGAGGCCCGGGCAGGGTCGAGACATTCCATTACGAAGGCGGGATAAGACAGTTCGTTGAATACCTGAACAAGGCAAGGACCAAGATACAGCAGCCCTGCTATTACAAGAAAATGGCCGATGGCACCGAAATCGAGTATGCAATCCAGTATACCGACAGCTACAACGAGCTTATGTACTCATTCGTGAACGACATAAAAACGGCTGAGGGCGGAACCCACGTCACGGGCTTCAAGACCGCACTCACCAGGGCGGTGAACGAATATCTCAAGAACGGCGGCTACCTGAAAGGCGAGGGCAGGATATCCGGAACCGATGTCCTTGAAGGGATTACCATTGTTTTAAGCCTGAAGGTCCAGGAGCCCCAGTTCGAAGGACAGACAAAGACAAAACTCGGAAACAGCGAGATAAAAGGACAGGTGGACAGCGTTGTTTACGATTCATTCAAAATGTTCCTCGAAGAAAATCCTCCGGATGCCCGTGCGATTGCGGCAAAAATAATGAAATCGATGCAGGCAAGGGAGGCAGCGCAGAAGGCAAAGGATCTGATACGCAGAAAATCCGTATTTGAGTCAAGCATACTTCCGGGAAAGCTCGCTGACTGCACGGAATCGGATCCCGCACAGGCCGAGCTTTATCTTGTAGAGGGTGATTCCGCAGGCGGAAGCGCAAAACAGGGCCGCGACCGGAAGCACCAGGCAATACTTCCTTTGCGGGGCAAAATACTCAATGTGGAGAAAGCGCCTCTGCACCGCGCGCTTGCGAACGAGGAAATAAAATCGATGGTGCTTGCTTTGGGAACAGGATTCAGGGACGAATTCGACATTTCGAAACTGAGATATCACAAGGTAGTGATAATGACAGATGCGGATGTAGACGGCGCACACATCAGAACCCTGCTCCTTACTTTATTCTATCGTTACTTCAGGCCGATTATAGAAAAAGGCCATCTTTACATTGCACAGCCCCCTCTTTACAAGGTGAAAAAAGGAAAGGAGCTGAAATACGTATACAACGATGAGGAGCTGAAAAAGCTCCTCGAAACCATGGAAGGGGCTGAAATACAGAGATACAAGGGTCTTGGTGAAATGAATCCGGACCAGCTCTGGGAAACGACCATGGCACCGGAAACAAGGACATTGAAGCAGGTTACCATCGAAGATGCGATGGACGCGGACGAACTCTTCAGCATACTTATGGGCGTTGAAGTCGGCCCGAGAAGGGAGTTCATACAGACCCATGCCGCGGAAGTGAAGAACCTTGACGTGTAGGTGATATCATGGCAGAAAAGATAGTTCCCAGGACGATCGAAGATGACATGAAAGAGTCTTATCTTGATTATTCGATGAGCGTTATCGTGGGAAGGGCGTTGCCTGATATCCGCGACGGCCTCAAGCCGGTGCACAGAAGGATTCTTTTCGCAATGCACGAACTTGGAAATAATTATAATAAGCCGTACAAGAAAAGCGCAAGGGTTGTCGGTGACTGTCTGGGTAAGTACCATCCGCACGGTGATATGGCGATTTACGATTCTCTTGTAAGGATGTCACAGCCTTTCTCGCTTCGTTACATGCTCGTTGACGGCCATGGAAACATGGGTTCGATTGACGGCGATTCTGCTGCGGCAATGAGGTATACGGAAGTAAGAATGGCCAGGCTTTCCGATGACCTGCTGGGCGATATTGAAAAAGACACGGTTGATTTCGACTCGAATTTCGACGGAACGATGAAAGAGCCGAAAGTGCTTCCTTCAAAGGTTCCGAACCTGCTCATAAACGGTTCTTCAGGCATTGCGGTAGGAATGGCGACGAATATTCCTCCGCATAATCTTGGGGAAATAGTCGATGCAACCATCGCTTATATCGACGGCGCTGATGAAGAAGCCCTTATCGGAATAGTAAAAGGACCCGACTTCCCGACCGGAGGCTCCATCGTAGGAAAAGGGGGAATACTTTCCGCGTATGCAACAGGGAGGGGAATAATCCGCTTGAGGGGAAAGGCGGAAATCGATGAAAAGAAGCACAAGATCGTAATAACCGAAATCCCTTACCAGATTACCAAGACCGCAGTGATAGATTCGATAGTCGAAGCGGCAAAATCAAAGAAAATCGAGGGAATATCCGGGGTAAATGATTATTCGGACAAGAAAGGAATCGCCGTTACCATTGATTTGAAGAAGAATGCGAATGCGGATGTCGTGCTAAACCAGCTTTATGCGCACACCACACTTGAATCCACGTTCGGTATAATCAACCTTGCGCTTGTGGGCAAGGAGCCGAAAACGCTTACGCTCGAGGAAATGATACATGAGTTCGTAGAATTCAGGAAGGACGTCATACGCAGGAGAAGCCTGTTCGAACTCAACCAGGCAGAGGAAAGGGCGCACATACTTGAAGGCCTGAAGAAAGCCCTTGAAATAATAGACGAAGTCGTTACCTTCCTGAAGAAATCGAAGGATGTGAACGAAGCAAGGGCCGGGCTTATGCAGAATTATTCATTTAGCGAGAAGCAGGCGAATGCAATCCTTGACATGAGACTGCAGAAGCTTATCGCGCTTGAAAGGGAGAAGATAGACAACGAATACAACGAACTCCAGAAAAAGATTTCATGGCTGAAGGAAGTCCTTGCGGACATCAACAAGATACTTGCGATAATAAAGGAAGAGCTCCAGGAAATAAAGAGGAAATACGGGGACGGGAGGAGGACGGACATTATAGAGGTTGCTGACGAGATGACTCCGGAGTCGCTTATTCCCAATAACAAAGTGGTTGTTGTAGTGAGCAACCGTGGATACATCAAGAGAGTCCCTCTTTCCGAATACCGATTACAGCACCGCGGAGGAAAGGGAATAATCGGGGCCGAAACAAAGGAAGAGGATTTCGTAAGGGATGTTATCGTTACGAAAAATCACAACTACATGCTGTTCTTTACTGACAAGGGAAGGGTCCACTGGATGAAGACGTACGCTATCCCGCAGGCAGGAAGGTATGCTTCGGGAAGAAGCCTGATAAGCCTTCTTGATCTGAAGGATGAAAAGGTAACCTCATGGATAAGCGTTGTCGGTGAATTCAAGGACACCGAATTCCTGATGATGATTACCAAGAAGGGAATCGCAAAAAGAACCGGGCTTGACAACTTCAGCAGGCCGAGAAAAGGAGGAATCATCGCGATTACTCTTAAGCCCGAAGACGACCTTATAGATGTGATAAAAACAAGCGGAACCGACGATGTTGTAATAGCGACAAGGAACGGACAGGCGATAAGGTTCAATGAAACCGATGCGCGCGAGACAGGAAGAACCTCACAGGGTGTCATCGGAATAAGGATGAAAGGCGATGACGTAGTGGTAGGCGCAGCGGTCTGCAAGAAGCCGACCATCCTTACTATTACCGAGAACGGCTATGGAAAAAGGACGCACATCGACGAATACAGGAAGCAGAGCAGGGGAGGTTCCGGAGTGATAAACATCAAGACCGAAGGAAGGAACGGAAACGTAATCGGAATAGCCGCGGCGGATGACGATGATGAATTGATACTCATGAGTTCGGGAGGCCAGAGCATAAGGGCCCCGCTAACCGATCTTTCAATCATCGGAAGGAACACCCAGGGAGTAAGGATAATGCGGCTTTCGGAAGGCGAAAAGGCATCAAGCTTTACAGTTGTAAAATCCGAGCAGAAGACCGAGGAAGAGGTTGAAAAGGCTGAGGAAGAGCCAGAGCCTACTCCGGCGGTTGCTCCCCCGGAAGAAGTCAAGACTCCCGAGGAACTAAAGGCGGAAGAGGAAGAGAAAAAAGCGGACAAGGGAAACCATAACCACGATTAGTCCTGCCCTTTGTATTCCTCTATTTCTTTTTTGTAGAATTCTTTGAAATTTTTAAGTTCTTCTTCAGTTCTCGGTTGTTTTTCAGTTGTTATCCTGAATGCAGCGTAAGGATTTTTCAAAGTATAGGCAAGCTCTGCCATTGCTATCGTGAAAGGAACGTATTTTCTTTGATCTTCTATACTTGTCGATTTTATCTCCCTGAGTAAATTACGAATCACTCCATCAAGCGTGGTTAACATCCCTGGCTTTTTTCCTATGTATCTTAAGCTTTCCCGCATATAACCTAAGTTTCTATGTATGATGCCCCCATCGCCAAACATGCTTCGTCTTTTGGCGGCTATAAGAATCTGGATTGTGTCAAGGGCGCTTAATTCTAGTCCGGCACCCTGTAAGATAAAATAATCTTCCCGTGAATTAAAAAGCCACTGCCCAAAAGTCGCCCTTCCTTCCATGATTACGCTATACAGTGGATTAGTAAGATCCAGATATCCCAAATCCTCTGCGTGTATTAGTTCATGCACTCCACTATAAAGAATAAGTTTCTCTTCAAGAATTATCAGATTTTCACTTCCCATATGAATCCCTGCTGTTTTACCAGTAACTAATCTATCCAACCATTTTGGTTTATCCTCGCTTCCAATCTGCTTTAGTTGCGGGGCGGTAGGGATCCACACGTGAAAATGTTCTTTGATTAATTTTATCGGATTTAACAGGTCTTTTGGCGTTACGATAACCCAATTTATATCTGGATTAATCTCACGGCGTATCTCTTCTATTTTTTCTTTGGAATAGAATAGCGATAAAATCGGAGATAAGGGAACAAATCCCATGGGTTTTTCATCTATTGGGCAATCCCGGTGGTCCAGTTCTTCTAAGTCTTCTTCTATAACTTTCAGATACTCCTTTTTATTATGCTCGTTAATTATAAGGACATCCCGCTTGCTTTTCATTTCCCTGCCAAACAAATCCTCTACAAATAGAACTGCCTTATTAACTTTAGGGTCTTTTCTCGCTTCGTCCAGCGGTTTGGCTAATTGCCTGAGTTTTAACCCCCTTCCCATAATAATTAGTATGTTATAAAGTGTTTATAAATGTTTTTCAGATGCAAATATATGTTTTTCCGCACAGTTTTAGCCATGGAAAAGAAAGTCAAAAAATCAGAAGAGGAATGGAAGAAAACCCTTACCCCCGAGCAGTATCATGTACTCCGCGAAAAGGGAACGGAAGCTCCATTTTCAGGAAAACTTCTTCTGAACAAAAAGAAAGGAAAATACGTCTGCGCAGCATGCGGGAATGAATTGTTTTCTTCAGAAACGAAGTTCGATTCCTCCTGCGGCTGGCCCAGTTTCTTTGAATCAATCAAGGACAAGGTCGGACTTAAGGAAGACAAAAGTTGTGGCATGACAAGGACCGAAGTAATATGCAAAAGGTGCGGAAGCCACCTGGGTCATATTTTCGATGACGGGCCAAAACCGACGGGAAAAAGATACTGCATAAATTCCCTTGCATTGAAATTCAAGGAAAAGAAATAGAAGCGCCCTGGTCGGGGATCGAACCCGAGTCGAGGGAGTGACAGTCCCTAATGCTAACCATTGCACGCCTCGAGTGCAAATCTTGAAGGCACTTCAAGGCTCTACACCACCAGAGCAGTAGGTTCTAAATTCGTTAAAATCATTTTTTAAACGTTACTTCAGCTTCTCCTTGACCGCCTTCATGAATGAAACAAAAACCGGGGCAGGATTCTCAAGCCTTGATTTCAGCTCTATGTGCGGCTGGGTACCTATGCCGAACCCGTCGGCCCATTCCACAATCTCGACTATGTTGTTTTTCGGATGCCTTCCCGAAATAACAAGGCCGCCTTTCTCAAGAATATCAACGAAATCAGGGTTCACTTCCCACCTGTGCCTGTGCCTTTCGAAAACGGTTTCCGCGCCATATGCCTTGTACGCCTTCGTCCCCTTCTTCAGCCTGCATTCGTAAGCGCCGAGCCTGTTGGTCGCGCCCATCTCCTCTATCTTCCTCTGCTCAGGCAGCAAATCAATAACAGGATTCGGCGTTTTCTTTTCGAATTCCGTTGAGTTGGCACCGTCAAGCTTGCACATGTTTCTCGCATATTCTATTACCATTAACTGCATCCCGAGGCAAAGCCCGGCATAGGGCACCTTGTTTTCCCTTGCATATCTTATCGCCCTTATCTTGCCCTCGACTCCCCTGGAACCGTATCCTCCCGGCACTATTATCCCATCGTATTCCCTTAGAATCGTTTCCACATTGTCGGCCATCTCCAGGTCCGTGGATTCGACCCACCCTATCTCAACACCAACGTTATTCGCAGCCGCAGCGTGTATCACGGCCTCCCTGACGCTGACATAAGCATCCTTCACTGCGGTATACTTGCCTACGATTACAACCTTAGCCTTCTTCTCGTGCTCGCCCATTATCCTGTTGACAAGGTTCTTCCAGTTCTTCAGGTCGGGCTCTTTTTTGGCTGTCCTGAGCTCGTCGCATATCACTTCTATGAGCCCCTGTTTCTCAAGCGCAAGCGGAAGCTCGTAAACCGTCCTTACAAGGGGGTCGTCAAAGACCGCCTCTTCCCGCACGTTGCAGTAAAGGCTGATTTTCTTTTTCGCCTCGGCGTCCAGCTTCTCCTGTTCCCTGCATATTATGATATTCGGCTGTATTCCCATCTCCTGCAGCACTTTCGTGGCATGCTGCGTCGGCTTGGTCTTCTGCTCGCCCGGCGAAAGGCTCGGAACATAACTGAGCTGTATGAAAATCACGTTGTCTTTCTCCTCAAAATGCAGCTGCCTCATGGCTTCAAGGAAATAGCCGTTCTCGAGGTCCCCGACAGTCCCGCCGACTTCCACAAGGACCATATCCGCATTGCTTTCCTCGCCCACGGCCTTTACCCGCTGCTTTATCTCGTCCGTAAGATGGGGGACGAACTGCACGTCCCTTCCAAGATAATCGCCCTTTCTCTCCTTCTCTATTATCGTCTTGAACAATTTGCCTCCGGTAATGCTTGAGGATTTCGTAAGCGACAGGTTCAGGAAACGCTCGTAGGTTCCGAAATCCATGTCCACTTCCGTGCCGTCGTCCAGCACGAAAACCTCGCCGTGCCTGAAGGGATTCATCGTCCCGCAGTCCACGTTGAGATAGCCGTCGAACTTCAGCGGGATTACGTTATAGCCCCTGGCCTGGAGCAGTTTTCCTATAGAAGAAGTCACTATTCCCTTGCCGAGTCCGGACATAATGGAACCGGCTACAACTATGTATTTTCTGTTTTTGAGAAGCATAGGATAGATATGCAGGATAGGATTTAAATAATTAATCAGACCCTTCTTATTCCATGCCGAAATACAAGGAAAAGCCGATAGGGGATTTTGCGCAATGGAAAACCGCCGTCCAGAACAAGGGCTACATGTCTGAGACGGTTTTTTACAATATATTCCAGCACTACGGCACGCTCCACGATAAGGAGACTGCACTGAAATACGCAATAGAAACCGCGGGGAAAGTGGAGGAAGCCGCGGGCATAGAAAAAAAGGCCGGAGCATATGTTGTTTTCGAATACGAGGGCAAAAAGATAACGATACCCGACCTGTTCATGGACGCATGGGTCAAGGAGGCGAAAAAGGAGGGCATCATCTCGCTCGATTTGCACGACGAACATGTAGCAAAATTCCTTGAAAAATACACTGACATGGACCTGTACGACATCTACAAGTGCGCAATCGCCATCGACGCCCTTGTCGCCAAGAATGCGGGAATAAAAGTAGACCCCGAATCGCCCATAACCTACAAAAGCTCGCTTGAGGTAAAGAAGGACACGGCTGTTTTTTTCTCTGAAATCTACGGGGAAAAGGAAATCCCGCTCCATCTTTATTACAAATGGCTGGGCTCTGTGCTTTCAAAAGGAAAAATAGATATGAAGACGAATTCCGAAATGCTGAAATACGCGAAAACCGGCATGGAAAAGGAGCGCAGCACCGCCAGCTTCGGGTTCTACGCCCAGTTCGTCAAGTTCATGGCTTCTTATTACAACCTGACCGAAAAAGCCGCGGCCGAAAAAGCCGCAAAGGAGTACCCGGAATATTTCGTGAACGAGATGGAGGGTCTCCTGAAGGGCGAGGTGCAAAAGCTCGCCAAGCTTGAGGTAAAGCTGCCGAAGGAAGAGCCGGGCCATATAGAAAAGATTCAGGAGACTGGCAGGGTAAGGGTAAAGCTCAAAGGCATGGAGCACAGCGTAGGCCTGGATTCGGACATCTATCATCTCGTCTATTCGGGCACGGTGAAAAACAAGGGCAAGGCGCCTTCCTGGGCAAGGCAGAAGCTCTTTTTCTATCTCGTAAAGACGGGCGGCTATTACGAGGACGATGCGGCAAAGGCCGCGGATGCGCTCATTCCCTTCTTCGAGTACCAGGTCGCCAAGGACGCCAAGGCGGCAAAGGGGCTTCTTGAAAAGGAGAAAAAGCTCAAGGTAGTCCCAAAGAAATAACCATTTAAATAGTTTTCCATATAATAATACCTTATGACACATAAGGCAAAGCCCAGATATGTTAATGCACCTCACAAAAACAGGGAAAAAACGCCGATAGGCAGGGAGCTGGCATGCGCGGCAGTTCTTCTCTCCTCCTGCGGCGGGAACGACAGGTTCATAGACAAGAAAACGGGCGTGGACCTCACGCCGGGCAAGGCGCGCCCGAAAATAATCGAAAAGGAGGACGGGATGCAGGTCGTTATCGGACTTGAGGGGAGCAGCGGGGTTTTCGGCAATTCCGGCATGGAATTCACCGCATCGGACGTTGCCGGCATAGTGGCGTTTCTGCTTATCCTCCGGTTTTCCAAAATCAGGCTGCCGGACAAAAAGGAGCCCGACAGAGGATAGGTATTTAAAATAAAAAGCTCTCCAATCTATTCATGACGAACGGGGGAATGGCGCAGAAGAAGGCAGAAAAGAAGCAGAAGTTCGCAGAGCTCGTCCCCTCCAAAAAGGAAATGCCCCCCCAGGAAAAAACCGAAATCGCCCAGCTCCAGAAGGAAATAAAAAAGCTGAACCAGAAGCTTGAAGACCAGCTGGAGCTTCTGAACTGGTACCGCGAACACTACGGCGCACCCAAGGACTGGTCGCAGGAATATTTCGTCTTCTCGATGCTTCTTTCAGGCGGGGAGCGCCAGCAGCAGATGCTCGACCTGCTCAGCGACGTCAGCAAGACACTGGGCAAGAAAGAGGCATTATTCAAAAAGCTGGAGAAGGCGGGCGTATCCAATTTCACGGGCAAGGATGATTATCTGGAGCTTTACTGGCTTAAAGGGCCTAAATGGAGCGCGATACTCGAAACCGCATCACAGATGGTTGATGACAAGGCAAAGGAGGTAGAACCCAAGCCGATAACCGGCAAGCCGCCCGGTGCCACGATAGGCGAGCAGAAAGGGCCCGTGGTCCTGTGGAAGGACAGGCCGCCCGACCTTGTGATTCCGCCTATGAGCGTGGAGTTGCTCATGTTCCCCGGTTTCTCCGAGCTCTACATAGATTCCTCATGCGGTCCCTATCCTGTCAATGCAAAAACACTGGAGATGTGCAGGGAGTGGGAAGCCGTTGAAATGGGAGACAAGGAGCTCAAGGCAAAACTCAAGGCGCAGCAGGACATGCTGATGGACCAGGTAATACTGCTGATCCCGGTCGTCGGCTCGGTCTATATGCTGGGCCTGGATGTAAAGGAGATAAAAAGCAAAAAGGAGCTTCAGAAAAAAGCCGACGAGCTGGAAAAATACGTCAAGGAAAACAGGGACGACATGTCTCCGCAGGAGGTTTTCATGGCAGAGATGATCATACAGCAATACCGGGACGCAGCGCCGAACTGGAAGGACTATGCATGGCTGGGTTTCGACGTCGCCATGGTTGCCCTCGACGGCGCATTCGCGGCACAGATTCTTGTAAGGACAGGGGCAAGATGGAATGGCAGGGACGCACTTAAGGTTCTCGAAGGCGAAGGGGGCGTAGGCAAAGTCACGCAGGTGGAAAAGGACCTTTTCGGCCAGGCCGCAGTCGAGCTCGGCGACAAGTCGCAAGACCTCTATAATATAGCTGCAAAGAAGAAGGGCGGCTGGTATGAAGTTTCAAAAGAGCTTGCGGATATGGCGGGAGACGGCAAGATAACCAAGAACGTGATGCTGGAGTACATAGAGAAAAACCCGATAAAGAAAGCGGGAAAGCTGAAAAAAATCGGCCAGAAGGCGGTCGACCTCACCGTCGGAGACCTAGGTGCATTGGGCGGAAAGAAAAATTTCTACAAGAGCATGGCAAAACAGTTCTACAAGGAGCTTATCCCGAACATTAACTTCAAGGCGTTAAGCGAGCTTTCGGACTTCATGAAAAAAGCGCATCTTCCGGCAAAGCTTCAGGAAAAGGCCGTCAGCGCGATGTTCTATTCCATAATGTCTTTCAGCAAGGAGGCGCAGACGGCGCTGCTCAACCTTGTCAAAAAAGAGGGGTGGGAATCCATAGCCAAGAAAATAATAAAACGGGAAGCCGAACTCACCAAGGCAGGAGTGAAGCTTAAGCCGGGCGAGGACATTCTTGGAAGGGCGACAAGGGACGTGCTCGCAGAAGCCATACCTGAATACAAGATTGCCTATACCGAAGCGCCGCTCATACCTCTTATACAGAACGGGGCGATGATCGGGGGGATGCACACGACTTTCACGCTTATCGGAGAGTACATAAAAGCAAAAGAGGAAGAGCAGGCGGAAATAGAGGAAGAAATGAACGGCCTCGTGACCAAAATGGAGAAGCCCATGGAATTCCAGGAAAAATGGGACACGGAAGCCGAAATAAGGAACAGGGTCATGAAGGCGGTAGGGGTTGGAGCGGAATAGTAATGATTATAAATTTAAAGTGTTAATAAATATTATAAAAGGTGATAATAAATGGTAGGAACTACCCACAAGCCTCCGGAAGAAACGGCAGCTCAGCCAGCACCGCAAGTCAAGAAAAAGGGCATCATCGCCACCAAGATAGAAGAGCACAAGGAAAAGAAAGCAAAAAAGAAAGCAGTGAAAGAGGCCGAAAAAATCCCGGAAGTTGCAGACCCGATAAAGGTAAATGAAGTGGAAAAGCATACCAAGGCATTTCTTGGGGAAGCAATAGAAGCTCTGGAAAAGAATGCGGATGCGAAAGACGTGGCAGGTATCCTGAAAACCCTGCACGAAAGGATGAGAAGCGAAATGGACGACATGACGCGCGAGGCCCTTTCCAGAATAATGCTTAAGATAGCCGCCCGAAGGCCCGACGCCCTGGCGATACTCCAGGGGGAGGCGGCTGCAGGAAAGAAGCCCGCCACTGAAATACTTAACGTGCTCACTTCTCATAAAGAAGGGATCACTCCGGAAAAGCTGAAACTGTTCGGAAACCCGAAAAACAAGAAATCCAAGCTGGACGCCGACGAGATGATGAGGGTAGTCGGAGTCCTGGAAGAAAAGTACCTGGGAAAGGACCTTCCTCTTGTAAAGACAGCAGAAATGCTCGGGCTCGACCTTTCGAAAATACCCGCTCTTTCAAAGACCGGCATACTCGTCGAACTGCATGCAAGAAGGCTTGCAACCGGTGCAGATATAGAGCAGCTCGGCGTGGCCGTGTACGACTCGATTATAACTAAACTGAGAAACGCCGGATACGAGGATTTTGCCGAGCCGATTGCAAAGATGCTTGAAAAAGGGGTAAGCGAGGCGACCCTGGACGACGTTCTTCTCAAGGCGATGCAGAGCAAGGAGATGGAAAAAATCCTGAAATCCGCCTATGATGAAAAAACCGCTGCGAACATCATGAAGCAGGTCCGCGCAGTCGAGAACCTAGACGAACTCCTGAAGATATCGGAAAAACTGCCCCACGACAGGTTTTACGGAAAGAACGTAAACGCGCTCAAGGAACTAATAGGAGTCGATTTCGAGGCATTGAAGATTCTTGAAAAATCCCAGTTTGAATTCTCGAACGCGGTGGTCGAGGTCGTCCAAAAACGCGGAGTGGAATACGGGCCCACATGGGCGAAAATAGGCGCCAAAATCAAAAAGGGCTTCTTCGGCGGCCTGAAATTCGGCGGCGAGATCCTTATGGTGTCCCCGGGCATCCGTCTTATCGAACAGTTTGGCAAGGAGGGAACGCCCTGGGGCAGACTGAAAGCAGGGGGGCGGCTGGCCGGCCAGGCGCTTATATACGCTGGCATAATCGTGGGACTTTATATCCTCAGCAAGCACTACAAAGGCCTGAAAAAGGAGGAGATGAAAGAAAAATTCAAGGAGGAATATCCCGGGTTTTACAAGGCATTCACGAAATTCAATCCCGAGTTCCAGAGCAAGCTCCTGGATTTCTACATGAGCGAGGAGGGGCTCTATGCGATAGGCGAGATAATCGGCTATTTCCCGAAAGAGGTCCCTAAACCATTCGATATGGAAGATGTCATGAAAATGCTCAATCCTGAAAAGGGCTGGTTCTTCTACCCGGGCAAGGGCGAGAAGGTGCTTGAAGAGCTTGTCAATGCGGTGCCGTACACCACATGGGCCACGAAAAAGAAATGGGCAGAGGAACTGCTGGGCCTGAAGGAGAAAAAGAGCATCTCGCAGATAGTGGATTCCAAGACATCTGAGTGGAAGAACAAGGGATATCTGATGACAGAAGGGCAATTCTTCATAGCGGCAACCTGCGAAGTTGACCTTAAGCTTGACGAGAAAACAACGAAATACTATATGGACAATCCACTTGTCTTCATCGCCATGTGGAACGAGATAAAGAAAGGCAACTTCCCGCGCTCGCTTATGGGCGACGTGGAGCTTGTAGGCAGCCATGTGGAAAGCCTGCCCGGGATGGGCGTAGGCATACCCTGGGTACCAACGGAAAAGCCGTCGCTTGCGCCGGTTGAGCCGTTTGCCGGAGGCTCCATAATGGACGTCCTTGACCAGTATGCGACCTTTGAGCCGAAACTAAAAGGCCAGTTCAAGTCGCTGCTCAAGAAATACAACGAGGACGAGGTCGCACGCGCCCGCCTCAACAGCTTCATTCTCGGCGACAACGAGGCGGTATACGGAAACATAGCCGCGCTCGCGTGGGACGTGGTATCGGGCAAGGTCAAGAGCGTGGAAGACGTGAAGAAAGGCGTGATCTCGGGAAAATCGAAAGGAAAGGAATACTGGTACTGGGTAGGCGAGAAATACCTAATGGTTGCCGCGCCGAACATGGCGCAGGACAAGAAGATGCTCGAGTTCGTTATCAAATACTCACCGACCGAGAAGGGCAAGAAAGGCAAGGAAGCGGTCGGCGGGCTACAGAAATGGTTCATTGAAAACTGGAACAACATGTTCGATACGGTGGACGGAAAGGTGGTAGAGCTTGACGACGACCTTGTGAAATACATGATGGGCAAGAAGAACCTCAGCCCGCCTTCTCAGATTTACGGATGGCTTGAAGGAAAGAAGGAGTCTTTCGCAAAGCCGCCCAAGGGCGAGCCGGTGCTCTATTTCAAGAAATCCAAGAAAGGAAAGAAGGAGCTCGAGGGGCTCAAGCTTACGCCGAGGGACCTGCTGCACCGGCCTTCGGAGGAGTTTGCGGCCGCAGCGATGATTGCAAAGGCGAAGATTCCGGAGACGAAGGGCCTCGAGGAAAACATGTTCGCCTATCTGGCAGTGAACGACGAGTATACGGAAGCCGTTGAAAAATACGGAGAAGCCACCGTCAACAAGGCGGTAAGCGCAATACTGAAAGACAAGCTCATGCCGTATTACTGGCTGGTCGAGATGGAGCCCGAAGGCGGGGAGAAAAACAAGAAGCTCAAGGCGGCGACAAACGACCTGAAAAAGGCAGGGATAGTGATTCTTACCGAGAAGATGAAGGCAGAGGACGAGAAGAAGCCTGAGGGCAAGCAGGCATTCGCAGGCAAGAATGTAGGCGAACCCGTGCTCGACCCAAAGGGCGGCGGCCTCAGGCTCGCGGACTGGATTATGACCTCTGACGCGATGAAGAAAAAGAAGGAGGAATGGAAATAGGTGTAGGAAATGGCAGACGTTAAACTGAATTCAAAGGGCTTTGTTGTCGTGCAGGGCTTCGCCACGAATGTAAAAATCACTTCGGACATGTCCCTTTCCGTGATAGAAAAGAATCTCAGGAAGGCGTTCGTATATGCCGAAATGAAGAAAGGGATAAAGGCCGCCCCGCTTCTCGCGCAGGCGGACAAGTATGCCAAGGCGATGGAACAGCAGGCAAAAAACCTCGGAAAGGCGCCCGCAAAGGAGGAAAAGCCGGAGAAGGCGAAACCGGTCAAGGAGAAAAAGCCGAAGGAAAAGCCTGAAAAAAAGAAAAAGGAAAAACCGGCAAAGGAGGAGGAAGTCCCGACGATAACCTTCGGGGCCACCAAGCCCTCCAAAAAAGAGGAGGCCGCGCCCGCGGAAGAGCCGCTTTTTGCGCTCGTGCCCGGAGCCGAGAAGAAATACAAGAAGGAAGAGCCCGAGGTTCCGGAGAAAAAGGAGGTGCCGGAAAAGGTGGTCAAGGAGGCGCCGCTGATCAAGGCATTGGAAAAGGCAAAGGAAATGGAAAAGCCGCCCGAGCCCGAGGTAAAGGTCATCACGATAAACTGGGACAAGCACATCCCGTCCACCATGGCGCTCATAAAACAGGCGAAAAAGCAGAAGCCCAGCAAGATTTCCGCGGAGATACGGAAATTCGCAACCTCCTTCTGGGACCTGGAGTCGTACGTCGCAGGCAACAAGGTTTCGCTTGCAGTCCAGGTTTTCAACGAATTCTACCAGCTGCCCGAGTTCAGGGGTTATCTCTACTCCGCGGCCTGCAGCGACGGCGATGCGGAAAAGCTGCTGCTTTACGTCGAGGACAGCAAGGGCAATCTGGGCGACAAAACGTCCTCATCCTACCTGCAGATAGCGAACCTCTACATCGGAAAATACATGGAACACATAGCATCCATGCACAAGGACTTCAAATCCGAAACAAAGGAGATAGGCGGAATAGGGACGGGCAAGGAGATGAACGCGAACCTTCTGCTTTCCTCCCTGCTTTATCTCAGGAGATGGTACCTGGTGAACAAGAAAAACATCTCCGGTCCGCAGATAAACGTCCTTCTGCTGAAGCCCGAGGAGGAGCCGCTCAAGGCCGAGAAAAAAGAGCCCACGACGCTCAAATGGAAGTAGTCAGCAGTTTTTAACCTTTTTCTTTAAATCTACCTCATGGATGCCTGGGAGCAGATAAGGAAGCTTGAGGAAGAGATACGCAAGACCCAGAAGAACAAGGCCACGGAATTCCACATAGGCGTCCTTAAATCGAAAATAGCCAAACTCAGGAGGGAAGCCCTCGGCCTTAAGGCAAGAAAAGGCAGGGGCGCCGGCTTCGACATCAAAAAACAGGGCGACGCGACCGTTGTCATAGTGGGCCTGCCCAGCGTGGGAAAGAGCACACTGCTCACGAAGATTACGAATGCCGAATCCAAAATAGCGGCATACGAATTCACGACGCTTACCTGCATTCCCGGCATGATGGAATACAAGGGCGCAAGCATCCAAATCCTCGACCTGCCCGGACTGATAAAAGGGGCGAAGGAAGGCAAGGGCAGGGGCAGGGAAGTAGTATCGGTCGTGAGAAGCTCGGACCTCATACTCATACTTCTCGATGCCACCAAAATCGAGGATTACGGAATAATAGAACAGGAGCTGGAGGGCTTTGGCATAAGGCTGAACAAGAGACCGCCGGATATAGTAATAAAAAAGCTTCCCGTCGGCGGGGTTTCGATAACCTATTCCAGGAAAATGAAGAACATAAGCGAAAACGAGATAAGAGCGGTTCTCAACGAGTACAGGATTTTCAATGCAGGCGTGCTTCTCAGGCAGGACATAACAGTGGACGAACTCATAGACTATCTCGAGGGCAATAGGGTTTACATACCGGTGGTGGTTATCGTAAACAAGGTGGACCTGCTTAAGGACAAAAGCTGGCTGCCTAAAGAAGCGATGGCGATATCCGCGGAAAACGATGAGAATCTGGACGTGCTCAAGGAAAAGATTTTCGAAAAGCTCGAGCTGATAAGGATATTCACGAAAAAGCAGAGGGAGGGCGTGGACCTTGAGGAGCCGCTTATAGTGAAAAAGGGCTCCACGGTGGGCGAAGTCTGCGAAAAGCTCCACAGGGACCTGAAAAAGGAGTTCCGCTATGCAATGGTATGGGGAAAGAGCGTGAAGCACCAGCCCCAGCGCGTGGGGCTTGAGCACATCGTAATGGACGGGGACGTGATTATGATAGTGAAGAGGTAATCTTTAATTACATTAAAACTATTATAATATTTTCTTCAATAAGTAATATATGGTTCTAAATGTTCAATGATTCGTTCTATATCATAATCGTTTAATACACCTTTTTTGCCTATAATAAATTTATTTACTTCAGTGATCGGCTTTATAATAATCGATTTGTAATCAGCATCATACCGAATGTTGTTTTGTATAGGAATTAAAATTTTTGTTATTCTTCTATTTATATCCACATCGCGCGGCAATCTTTTTTTTAAAAACTTATATAAGACTCTTCCAGCTCTATCTACTTGTTCATGGGGACTCAAACCCGTTTTTTCATGTACGTAGCTAGAACTCCAGTTTTTAACCTCGATTAAAAAAATACCTTTATAGCAAATTACGACAAAATCCATCTGTGCAGATTTCAAGTTAAACTCTTTGCCACGATAACTATAATATTTATCCAGTTTTATATTTACCCCACACAAAACGTGATATTCATCATTTAATTTAGAGAGTTCCTTTAATACTTCTAATTCGCCATAAGCGCCTGGGTAATGGGGGTTTTTCTTTAATCTTTCTAATTTGGCAATTTCGTATTTTAAATTTTTTTGGTTTTTATCAAATATATCTTCTGGGTTATTTACTAATTCCTCTATATTTTTTTGTTGCTTCCTTTGTTCTCGTTCTATTTTATTTATTTCGTAGGGCTTCAAAATATATCTCTCAATTAAGAGTTCAAAATAATCAAAAAGAATGAATGCTAGTAATTCTAGTTTTGTTTTATTATATTCTATCCTATTGTTTATCAACTTTATTTCTCCGTCTCTTTTTTTAATGTCAACATCACCTTTACGCTTTAATTCATTTAAAATCATTTTTTCTTCTCTTATTCTATATGGTAAGTCTTCAAAAAATTTTTTTCTTTCGTTTTTCAATCTGTCAATTATGTCTTTATGAGTTTTATCTATGTCTTCAAAATTTCTAATAGAACTATCACATTGAAAAAGAATTTCTTTTTCAGACTCGGGGCGTCCGTATATCTTAGCCATACTATCTCGCCATCCTATGGTTGATGGGCAGTTTAAAACTTCCTAAATTTGTAATAAGGAAAAACATATAATAGTTTAAGCTGAGGTAGCTTCGGATATCATGGTCACCAAAGAGGAAATAGACAAGGTAATCGCGTGGTGTGAGAAGACCAAGAAGGAGCGGGGGCGCATCTACGTCATAGAGCGGAACCCTTTCCGTGAGGACGTTCCGTGGATGAGGCGCTTTCCGCTCATAGAGATAGACAGGCCGAAGGAAGTAGCGTCGAAGAACAATCTCGTCTACGATTCGACCATAAGGGCGCTCTGGCACTTCCAGAACGGCAGCTGGCGCAGGATAGAACCGGAAGTCCGCGTGGAAAGATAACCAATTAATTATTTGTATGCAATATAGGACCATCCGGGAGTGAGCTTATGAAAGGCAGGATAGAGGTAACGGTGAAAGACGACGTAAGGGACGTTACCGGAGAGAAAACAAGGGAAAGGATAAAACGCGAGCTCAACATCGCCCTCTCCGGCGTCAGGTTTGCCGACGTTTACAATTTCGGCACCGAGTTCACCGAAGAGGGGATGGAGGAAATAGCAAAAGACGTTTTCACCGATGCGGTCGCACAGAAATATTCGGTTAAGGAGCCCCTGTTCCGGGGCAGCTGGAGGATAGAGGTGGGCTTCCTGCCCGGAGTCACCGACAACGTGGGCAAAACGGCCATGGCCGCGGTAAATGAGAAGACAGGAGAGGGTGCCGAAATCTACTATTCAAGGATGTATGCGTTCAGCGGAAACCTTGATGGGGATGCCTGCAAGAGAATCTCCTCTCTTCTTTTCAACTCCCTTGTCGAAAAGGCGATTCTGCACCCTCCGGGAGAGGAACCGCCGGCGTATACCCCGAAGGTTATCATAAAACACGAGCCCAACGTGGAAAGGCTAAGCCTGCACATGAGCGTTGCAAGGTTCGAGCAGCTTGCAAAGGAGCGGCTCCTTGCGCTGAGCGTGGAGGAGTTCAAAGCGATTAAAAAATACTTCAAGGAGGAGGGCGTCCTGGAGGCGAGAAAGGCGGTCGGGCTCGACAGCAAGATAACGGACGTAGAGCTAGAGGCGATCGCACAGACATGGAGCGAGCACTGCAAGCACAAGATTTTCAACGCGCAGATAAGCTACAAGGAAAACGGGGAGGGCCATGCGATAAACTCGCTCTTCAAAACATTCATAAAGAGCGCAACCGAGCAGACGAAAAAACCATATGTCGTAAGCGTGTTCAAGGACAACGGCGGCATAATAAAATTCAATCCCGAATACGATATAGCAGTGAAGGTTGAGACGCACAACGCCCCTTCGGCCCTTGATCCGTACGGCGGCGCGCTGACGGGCGTGCTGGGCGTGCAGCGGGACATAATGGGCACGGGGCTTGGCGCGAACCCCATAGCGAACATCGATGTCCTCTGCTTCGGCTATCCTGACGAAAAGCACGTTCCAAACGGCGTGCTCCATCCGAGAACGATATACGAAGGTGTCGTGAAGGGCATAGAGGACGGCGGAAACAAGATGGGTATCCCGACGGTGAACGGTTCCATACTGTTCGACAGAGGATACACCTGCAGGCCGCTTGTCTACTGCGGAACGATAGGGGTCATGCCCTCGCACATAGGCAACAGGAAAACGAGCGACAAGAATATAGAGCCGGGATACCTGGCGGTAATGGCAGGCGGCCGCATAGGCAAGGACGGAATCCATGGAGCAACGTTCTCATCCCAGCAGATAGACGAATCGGTTCCGCAGAGCGTGGTGCAGATAGGAGACCCTATAACGCAGAAGAAGATGCTCGATTTCGTTATAGAGGCAAGGGACGCGGGGCTTTACGAGGCGATAACGGACAACGGCGCAGGGGGCCTGTCCTCGAGCATAGGCGAGCTTGCGCAGATTTCAGGAGGCTGCGAAATATATCTTGACCGGTGCCCGCTGAAATATCCCGGGCTCGACCCGTGGGAGATGCTGGTTTCCGAATCGCAGGAAAGGATGACGCTCGCATTGCCCGAGGAAAACCTGGACAGGCTCACGGAACTCGCGAAAAAGCACGACGTCGAAATAACGGTGGTGGGCAAATTCACCGACAGCGGGAAGTTCCACGTGATGTACGAAAACAAATCGGTCGCTTATCTTGACATGGAATTCCTGCACGAGGGGGTTCCGCAGATGAGGCTCACTGCAAGCTGGAAAAAGCTTCTTTTCCCGGAGCCGAGGATAGACGAATTCGACGCCTCGTCGATACTCAAAAGGCTCCTTTCGTCGCCCAACATAACGACGAAGGAGAGCGTGATAAGGCGCTACGACCATGAGGTGAAGGGCCTCAGCGTCGTAAAGCCGATAATGATGGGCCCCTGCGATGCGGCGGTAATGAAGGCGGTCTACGAAACAGATGAGGGAATCGTCATATCGCATGGCATATGCCCCAAGTTCGTGCAGGACGGGTATGCGATGGCTGCGCTTGCATTCGACGAGGCCGTAAGGAACGCGATTGCGGTGGGCGGCAGGTTCGGGTATTTCGCCTGCCTCGACAACTTCTCCTGGCCGGACCCGATAAAATCAACGAAAACGCCGGACGGCGAGTACAAGCTCGGCCAGCTCGTGAGGTCCTGCATAGCCCTCTACGACTGCGCGACATCGTACGGCATTCCGCTCATTTCGGGAAAGGACAGCATGAAGAACGACTACTACGACGGCGAGAACAAGTATTCCATCCCGCCCACGCTCCTGATCACGGTTGTGGGCAAGATAGACGACGTAAAGAAAGCGGTAAGCTCGGACTTCAAAAAGCCCGGCGATATAATATACATTGTGGGAACTACAAGGGAGGAGATGGGCGGAAGCGACTTCTACAGGCTTTTCGGCGGCATGGGGAACAACCCGCCGCAGGTCAGGCCCGAGGAGCACGTCCCGGTCTACAAGAAGCTTTCGCACGCGATGGAGGAGGGGCTTGTGGCGTCGGCGCATGACATTTCGGACGGGGGGCTTGCGGCGTGCTTTGCGGAATCCGCGCTGGGCGGAAACCTCGGCGCGGAGCTGGACCTTGCAAGGATAAGCGCGACAACAAAGAATGAAAAGGCGCTTCTTTTCTCGGAAAGCCCTGGCAGGTTCATAATCAGCGTGAAACCGGAGGATGTGGAAAAGTTCGATTTCGTGATGAAGGGGCTGCCGGTCGGAAAAGCAGGAAGGGTAAGGGGCGACAGGAGGCTCATAATAAAGCGCGAGGAAAAGATGATAGTAAACGAGGAAATAGACGGCATGAAAGAGGCCTACAACAAGGGAACGGGTGTGTGAATGCTTGCCGAAATAACGGACGAGGCAGTGAAGCTCCTCTACGAAGCCTGCGGAAAAAAAGCCGGGAAGGAAGAGATACGGCAGAGCGTGGAAGTGGCAAGGGAGGACTTCGGCGACGTGGCCAGCAGGATTGCATTCCTTCTTGCGCCGAAAGAAAGGAAAAGCCCGGCCGAAATCGCAAAAGAAATCACGGCTAAAATCCCGCAGTCCAAGTTCTTCGCAAAAGCCGAAGCAGTCGGCCCGTACATAAATTTCCACATGAGCGATGATGCATACTTATTTATCCTAAAGAAAATACTGAAGGAAAAGGAAAAATTCGGAAAGGGGAAAAAGACCGGGAAGCAGGCGATGGTGGAGTATTTCCATGCGAATACGCACAAGGGAGTCCACATAGGCCACATACGCACGGCATGCCTGGGTGAATCCGTTTCCAGGCTTCTTGAGTTCTCGGGCAACAGGGTCATACGCGCGAATTACCAGGGAGATATCGGCCCGCACGTTGCAAAATGCCTCTGGGGTTTCATCAACCTTTATCACGAAAAAGCGCCGAAGGAAAACCGCGGCATATGGCTGGGAAAGGTGTATGCAGAAGCCTCCCGGAGAATAAAGGAAAGCGAGGAACTCGAAAAACAGGTTCAGGAAATGAACCTCAAGATTTATTCCGGTGAAAAGCACATCACTGGAATATGGAAGAAAACCAGGCAGTGGTGCCTCGACGATTTCGAAAAATTCTACAAGGAATTCGGTATAAAATTCGACGAGCTTTATTTCGAAAGCCAGACTGAAGGCATAGGGAAGGAGATGACGCTTGACCTGCTGGAGAAGGGAACAGCGAAAAAAGACCAGGGCGCCGTGATAATGGACCTCAGGGACGAGGACCTGGGCGTGGCGGTCCTGCTCACGAAGGAAGGATATCCGCTCTACCATGCAAAGGACCTCGGCCTTGCAAAGCTGAAATTCGACAAATACGATTTGGACAGGAGCATTCATGTCGTAGGCAAGGAGCAGGAATTCTATTTCAGGCAGCTCTTCAGGATGTTCGCAAAGGCCGGCATGGAAAAAGCCGCGGAAGTTTCCTATCATCTTATTTACGAACTGGTGATGCTTCCCGAAGGAAAGATGTCTTCGCGCGAGGGCACAATGGTTCTGTACGAGGATTTGAAGAACAAGATGCTCGAAATCGTACGGAAGGAAGTCAGGAAAAGACATGCTGACTGGAATGACAAAAAGGTGGAGGAGACTGCGAAGAAAATAGCATTCGCTGCAATCAAATTCAGCATGCTCAGAAGGGAAAGCAACAGGACGATTCTCTTTGACTGGGACCAGGCCCTGAGCCTGGAGGGCGATACCGGACCGTACCTCCAGTACGCCTATGTCAGGACGAACGGAATCCTCAAGAAGGCTGAATTCAAAATGAAGCCGAGCCCCGGACATGCGTTCAACGACCAGGAAAAGAAGCTGCTAAAACGGCTGTGCGCATTCATGCAGGCCGTTGAAAACGCGTCATCGAATCTCTCGCCGCACGTTCTCTGCGGTTATCTGCTTGACCTTGCAGCCGAGCTGAACAAGTTTTACGTGACCTCGCCCGTTCTCAAGGCGGAAAAGAAGGAGGAAAGGGAGACCCGGCTTGCAATCATCGCGGCAACAAACACCATCCTGGGCAATTCGCTGAATCTGCTCGGAATAGAAGCGCCCGAGGTAATGTAGCTAGTCCCTTATCCATTTCAGCGTTTTTTCAAAGTCCCTTTTTATCCCGTGTCTTGCGAAATAGTCAAGGATGTTTTTCACGTCCCTTTCAAGGAACTTCTCAGCATTCGGGTGGCTCAGGACAACGCCCTGCCCGAAGTCTATAAGATAGGGCACGTCCGCAAGCAGTACGTTATATTCGCTTATGTCCGCATGAACGAGTCCCGCTCTGTACATCTTTCTTATGTCCTCAAGAATCGAATCGAGGTCCTGCTCCCCCCTGGGTCCGACCATGTCCATCGTTGCGTAGGGAACGCCATCTTCGCCTATGAAGCTCATGACCACGATGATCTCACTCAGGTAGACCGGGTCCGGCGCATGCACCCCCGCCCTTTCGCATATCTGCAGGTTCTTGAATTCCTTTCTCGCGAACAGCTTCACGATTTCCCTGTCCCTCTTTTTTATGGACCCGAACCTGGGGTCGCCTTCGAGATAGGCCATCTTTTTCATGAATCCGGTGGTCTCTATCTTGTAGATTTTTACCGCAAGGTAGCTTCCGTCGGACGAGGTCGCCCTGAATACGTTGGCCTCCTTGCCCGTGGATACCGGGTAATCGACGCTTTCGAATATGCCCTTCTTCATCATCTTCGAGAGAAGAATAAGCGTGTTTTTGTCAAAGACGTAGCTCTCTATCTTTCTTTGCTCCTTGAGAAGGTATTCCTCCCTCGGCGGGGCCTTTCTTCTGGACACCTTTCTTGCCATGCGAAAATATCACTGCGCGATTTTATATATATCCCTTGTCCTTGAGCACCCTTGCCTGCAGTGGGTAGTATCTCCAGATGATGTCGCCTTTGGAGTCCCCTTCTATCTCCCACGGCTTCACTATAACGACGTCGTTTTCCTTCACCCAGATCCTGTTCTTGAGCTTCCCGGGGATTCTGCACACCCTCTCCTTTCCGTCCTTGCAGGCGACCCTCATGCGGCTTCCGCCGAGCATTGAGGTGACGATGCCTAGAATCTCCCCTTCGTGGGGTATCCTTACCCTGGGTTCGCCCTCGGTCGGGGGGCCGCCCCGCCTTCTGCCATATTGCTTCTTTTTGTGATAACCGCCACCAGCCAATAAATCACCATCATTCCTTTACGGTGCTCTTTGCACCGCAACTTTCACAGACAAGTATCTTCGTTCCCCTTCCGGCGTCTTCGATGTGCGTGTCCGGCCTCTTGCATTCCTTGCATATCACGTAATGCTCCACGAACTCCGAGAGCCTCACGTTGAGAATGTCGCTTGTCAGCTTTCTCTGCAGTATGAGTCTTTCGCCCTGTATTTCCGAGGGTACGGCGAGCTTCTTCACGAGATATTTCATAAGGAGCACCGGGTCCCTCCTGAGCTTGTCGCACACCGCCTTGTAGTTCCTTATTATCGTCCTGTTGCCTTCCACGAACGAGTCGAACTTCGGAACCTCGAACCTCTCGGTATGGGTCTGCTTCTTCGGCAGTTTCTCGTATAATTCATCTAGCAACTGCTCGTATTCTGAAGACATGAGTAAAGCTTGAAGGAGAAAGGTTTTAAAAAAGGATTATAAACCGAAGGTATGGGAGGAGAAAATGATTCCTGAACTATCAACGCTTCTCAGAGATTCCGTTCTGCAGACCCTTGACGACCGCATAGGCGTCTCCTTTTCCGGAGGCATAGACTCCACCATAATAGCCACCGTTGCTGGCGGGAATTCCGACGCGGAACTTTTTTCCGCAGGAACGGCAGGCTCGCCGGATCTCGAGTGCTCGGAAAAGGTCGCAGCACTACTAGGACTGCGGCTGGAGAAAGTCCTTCTTGACGAGGGCAGCATATTGGAAACATACGGCAAATGCTACGAGCTCGTCCCGAACAACCTGCTAAAAGTCGAGCTGCTCGTACCCGTCTATAAAGTGGCTGAAAGGGCCGCGGAAAAGGGCCGCAGGATAATGCTCTTCGGAACAGGCGCTGAAGAGCTTTTTGTCGGCTATGAGAGGTACTATGCATACGCCGAAGGGGGAGGCGACCTCGATGCGCTTCTGAGGGAAGAGTTCAGCACCCTGCAGAACAGGGAAATCGCCTGGATAAGGAAGGTATGCAGGAAATTCTCGATAGAGGCAAGGTTCCCGTTTTACAGCAAGGCGCTTGCGGACTTTGTTTTTTCCGTTCCGCTGGAGAGAAGGATGGAGGATAGGGAGCTCAAGAAAGGCATTCTTAGGGAGGCCGCGATGCTCCTGCAGGTTCCTTCGCTGGCGGTGAAAAGAAGGAAACAGGCGATGCAGTACGGCTCGAAAATACACAACACCCTCCTGAGGCATTCCGGCGAGCTCGCAAAAAGCTATCCCTACCCGAAATAGGAACATTTTTAAACTCGAAAAACCATAATTAAACATAGAGGCCAGTGAAAAATATGAACAGTTTCAGAAGGTTTAATGGAAGGAGTGGCTTCAGGTACGAGGCCGCAGGCGGGGCAGGGGGCAGTGGTATTGCCGGAAAGGCCCCGCTGCAGGAAAAGCCCATACCCACGCCGACGGCGATAGCCAACGAGGTGTCCTTCCACAGGATGCCGAGGCAGGCGCTCAACCTCCAGCCCGATGCGGGCATAGCGAAGACCCTGTTCTGCATAGGGAGGCTCATCAACGACGACTACGAGAGCCTTTCCGCCTACATGTCGGAGATGATGAAATATTTCGAACGCGCAAAGAGATGCTCGGTATATCTCGGGGCAAAGAGGGAGGTCGGCGGAAAGAAAACGACCATCCTTGAGCACCACCTTACGGTCCATACGAACGGCGACGTAAGGACGGAATCGCTCGGGAAAAAGGAGTCGGTGACCGACAGGAACAATCCGTTGATGCGCTCCTACCGCCAGAAGAAGCCCAGACTGATAGACTACAGGGAGGGCATGGAAATCATATTCAGGAACCTCGACAGGGAAAGCGACCGCTGCGACGTCTACGCCGCGAACAACGGCCTTTTCGAGGAGGCGGTTGCGGTGGTGCCGTTCTATTACAGGGAAAAGAACAAACCTTACGGGGTTATCGTCATAGAAGGCGACCTGAGATGCAAGGGCTCTGAAAAAACCGGCTTTACGAAAGTTTATTATTCGGCAAAGGCCGCGATTCTGGCGGGCATGCAGACGGCATTCGTATTCACGCAGAAATTCGACTGGACCACGAGATTCCCGGGAAAGCGCGATTTCGAGATAGACTTCAAAAGGAGCATACGCAGCCTCTCGAAAAGAAAGTCCAGGGGCCCGCAAAGCACGTTCTTCATACTCATCGACCTTGACAGGTTCAAGTCGATAAACGACAATTACGGCTATCTCAACGGAGATGTCGTGCTCAGGATGGCCGCAAACGAGATAGAAAACTCGCTGCGTTTCGGGGACCGGCTCCGCCCGGGAGACAGGTATTTCAGGTGGGGCGGCGAGGAATTCGCGGTCCTTGCAGAGAACCTAGCGCTCGCGGAGGTATTCATAATCGCTGAGCGCATAAGAAGGAAAATAAAGGAGATGAAAGTCAACATCGGCGGAGAGGAGCTCTCCGTGACGTGCAGCGTGGGGCTTGTGGATATAGCCACCGTGCTGGACAAAATCGACGCAAAGAGCGAGGCTTCTTACAAGCCCGTCTTCGACAGATGCAACAGGCTGCTCAAGCTCGCAAAGGAGAGCGGAAGGGACAGGGTGGCCTTTTACGACCCCGTGACCGGGGAGCCGAAATTCCTTAACGAGAGCTGCTGACCCCGCGGTTCATGGAAAAACATTTAATCCTTATTTGCGTAATCGCCATGGCGATCGGCATGGCAGACTACAAACGTTCAATAAGGTGTTCCGGCTGCGGTAACGAGATTACCGTTTATATGAATGGGAATTTTGACCTCACCCAGCTCAGCGCCGTCGGGAAATGCCCCGGCTGCAAGAGCACGATACAGCTTGATTTCGCGATGGTCGAAAAGGAGGCGTCTGGAGACATTTCCCCCGTTTCCGAAGAGGCCCCGCCTCCGATGGACATGTTCTCAACGCCTTCCGCGGATTCGGATTCCGTCGCAGAAGAGGTTTCCCAGACAACCGCGGAAGAGGAGACAAGCGATATGCTGAAGGACCTTATGGGCTGATTTTTTCCAGTAGCGAAGGAAGGTCCCTTATCGAATCGATTACGTAATCCGCCCTTTCCTCCATTTTTTCAATCTCTTCCTTTCTTACAACCCCGGTCAGGACCAGCACGGATTTTATCCCGGCGTTTTTTGCGAACATTATATCCGTCTCCGCCCGGTCTCCGACAACAATCATTTCATCCTTGCCGAGTTTCTCCTCCTCACGTATCAGTTCAACAAAATACGTTTCCGGCTTTCCTATAACAAATGGCTTTTTGCCGGTGCAGCTTTCCATCGCGGCAACAAGTGCTCCCGCCCCGGGCAGGTATCCGTCCTCCACCGGATAGACGACATCGCAGTTTGTGGCTATGAATCCGGCTCCTTTTGCGATTGCGCGGTATCCTGCAGAGAGCTTTTCGTAATTTATCGTCCTGTCAAGCCCGACGACCACGATGCCGGCCGAATCGTCTTCAACGATGCTGATTCCGTGCCTGCGGAATTCGTCCTTCATTCCCTGCTCGCCTATGCAGAAAACAGTTTTTCCGCCGAAGTTTCCGGTTATGTATCTGGCGGCTGCATACGTTGTGCAGTACATCTCCTTTTCCTCGGCATGAATGCCCATGCCGCGAAGCTTCTCCACAACGCCGACCCTGCTTCTCGTCGCAGCATTCGTAACGAAAAAAATCATCATGCCCTTTTCCCTGAGCAGATCGAGCACCACGTTTGCGCCCTCTATCGCGGTTTTTCCCTTGTATATGGTTCCGTCTAAATCGAGAAGTATCGCCCTGAGCATGATTTATATTCGTAGCATATCTTAATTAGGTTTATGCACGTCGCGTGTCTTTTCTCAGGCGGCAAGGACAGTACATACGCCGCATTCTGGGCGATGGCCCAGGGTTTCGAGCCCTTCCTGCTTACGGTGAAACCGGAGCCCTACTCAATGATGTTCCACCATCCGAATATCGATGCCACGAAACTGCAGGCGGATGCGATGGGGCTGGAGCAGGAGATAATAGGGGCCACCGAGAAAAACTGGGAGGAAAAGCTTTCCGGTGCGCTGCGCAAAAACAGGGCCGAAGGCCTCATCGCGGGAGCGGTCGCAAGTGAATACCAGAGAAGAAGGTTTGAAAAAATATGCGAAGGCCTCGGCATTCCTTCATACGCACCGCTGTGGCACAAGGGAAGGGAGACGCTTCAGGAAATGCTTGAAAACATGGAGATATACATAACGGCCGTTTCGGCGGAGGGCCTTGGAAAGGATTGGCTGGGAAAGCCCCTGAAGGAGCTTGTTGCAAAAAAGCCGAAGCACATCGACGTCTTTCTTGAGGGCGGGGAAGGCGAAACGTTCGTTGCCGACGCCCCTTTCTTCGGAAAGAGAATCATCATAGGCGGCTGGGACATAGAATGGGACGGTGTAAGGGGGGTTGCAAAGATAAAAGGGGCGAAGCTTGAAAAAAAGTATTAGGAGAGATGTTTTCGCGGTTTTTTCCTGGTTATTTTCTTTTCCGGAGGGTCGTTGCGGCGCAGCCGGCGCATCCTGCCCAGCAGTTCGTCGGCTTTTTGCATGAATTCGTTGCGGTCCCTTACTATGCTTTCCTTGCTCATGGCAAGAATGCGGGCTTTGCTGTCGTTTATTTTTCCTCTGCTCTCTTTCTGCTTCTCCCATATACTATCTAAGGATTGCTTCGCATGCCGTCCGAGTACCCGGTCGTCCAACAGTCTGGTGAGCGCCCTTGCCGATTCGATTCCCCCGGCGTCTCCCAGAGCGATGCACGCGTTCATCCTTACGCCCAGGTCCTTATCGCCAAGAAGCGCGAGCAGGTCCTTTTCGGCAAGCGTGCTGCCCATTCTTCCCAGGATATAAGCGGCGTTGCCCCTGATGCCCGAATCGCTGTTTTTCAGCTCCTTGACCAGCCGCTCGATGACCTTTTTATCCTGATAGTTCAAAAGCGTGAGGCAGGCATCCATCCTCGTCGCCTTTCTGTCCGCTCCCAGGTCCTTGATGAGCCTGTTCAGGAAAACCTCCGTCATAGGCATCTGATATCCGCTATTCATAAACAGGATTTATACCAAAACAGTTTTAAACAATAGTCCAGTGTGTTCGAATCAGGCCAGCTGGCACTCCCTCTTCCCGTCGCTTACCCAGACTCCCTTCTTCTCTACGACCTTTCCGATCATGCTTGCGCCCACGTCGTATTTCTTTGCGATGTTTATCACGGTTTCGGCCCTGTCCTCGGGCAGCACTATGACCATGCCGATGCCCATGTTGAAGGTTTTGCACATCTCCTCGAAGCTTACCGTTTTCATCAGCTCCCTGAAAACCGGCGTCGGCTCCGGAAGCGTCTCTATCCTATAGCCAACCTCCTTGTTGAGCCTCGGTATCTTTGAAAACGCGCCCCCGGTTATGTGCGCTATCCCGTGGATGTCGCATACGCTCATCATCTCGAGAACCGGCGAAACGTAAATCCTCGTGGGCTTCAGCATCTCCTTCCCCCATTTTCCGGCGTCAAGGACGCTCCTTGCGAGGGTATATCCGTTGCTGTGAAGGCCCGAGCTCTCCAGGCCGACGATGACATCGCCTTTCACCACTTCAGTGCCTATAATCTGCTTCCTCACCCTGCCTACGACGGTGAACGCGAGGTCGAAGGGCCTTTTTCCGCCCTTTATTATGTCCGGCACTATGGCAGTCTCGCCGCCGATTATCGCGCAGCCGCTTTCCTCCGCGCCCTTGGCAAGCCCCTTCATCACCTCATCCACGAGCTCGTCGTCCTCCTTTGCGAGGGCAAGGTAATCGACGCCTACAAGCGGCTCGGCCCCCACGCAGAGCACGTCGTTCACGGACATGGCGACAGCGTCTATGCCCACGGTGTCGTACCTGTCAAGCTCCTGCGCCACGAGCAGTTTCGTTCCCACCCCGTCCGTATGTATCACAAGCGTTTCGCTGCCGCATTTGAAAAGCCCGCCGTAATGCCCGAAAACGGGCAGGGGTTCGCCGTATCCTTTTCTGAATTCGAACGTTGACTTTATCTTCTCCCATATCGAGTTCTGGATTTTTCTGACATGAGAGACATCTATCTGGTATTTCATATCCTTATTCCGTAGTATAAATATTTAATAATGTTATTCGAGTTATTCAAACGATAGTCATGAGGCTGAAAGGATTTATCGAGTTCGCGAAAAAGGTTCTTGGCGCCGCTAAAAAGGGAGGGCTCAGGGGGCCGGACCTGAAAAAGCTGGAGCACCTCCTGAGGAGAACCGGCAGGAGGAACCGAGTCCTGGCGCAGGGCATACTCACCGCGCTGAACGCCGGGGGCTCGAGCAAGGAGGACATAGAGGGGTTCAGCAGACTGCTGGAGGACGCGAACGAGAGGATACTGGCGGACAAGCCCCCCTTCACACCGAAGCAGGAGCAGGAGCTCAACGAAATATTCAAGAAGGCGTTCATTTCCAGAAAGACCGCGAAGTGGTTCTCTATGCAGCTCGACGAGCTGGTCGCGGAGGAGATAAACGAGTTCATAACCGGTGGAAAGGAAATAATGGCGGGGGTTCCGGAGAGGAAAACCCTGAAGCTCAAGGAAGAGGTAAAGGAGACGAAGCCTTCCAGGAAAAAGAAGGAAGTAAGACTCTGAATGGGGTTTTACGCTATGAAGATAAAACTGACGCCCGAACTGTCATATCTCATAGGCCTCTGGCGCAAGTGCCGGGCCTACGAGGGGCTGGGCGTCAAGGGGAACGACGAACTGCTCGGGATCTTTTCAAAGGAAGCGATATCGCAGGGCCTGGCGCAGCCGGACAAGATGCTCACGGAAGGCGACCGGGTCTATTTCTACCATTCGGCGTACAAAAAATTCTTCCAGGAAGTGGAAAAAAACCAGCTCGAGAGGTTCAAATACCTGAATGACTATGCCGCAAACTACATCGCGGGGCTTTTCGACTCCGCCGGGAGCATAGACGAAAAGGGCGTCGTTTCGCTTGCAAGGATGAGCAAGGAGGACGAACTGCTCTTGCTGAGGCTCGGGTTCAACACCAAAAGAAAATCCGGGCTGCTGATGGTAGAGCGGCCGCTGGTCTTTCTCGCGTTCATAAAAAATTACACCAAACTTTTCAGGGGAAACAAGATTTTCGATTATGTCGAAAGCAAAAAAAGAGGCTAAAGCTCGCCTACCCTTCTCTTCGCCTTTCTCTTGAGTCTTCTCCTTTTTTTCTTTACCCATTTCCAGCGCATTCTGTTTTTCTTTTTCCATTTCCTAGGTCTAGAACCCATTGGCTATCCCTCAGTTTTCATCCGAAGATTCAGGTTATATTAGATTGTGGGAGGGTTTTTTAAGTCTTTGCAGACTGCGGGAGGCCGCGGCAAATCGTCGTATAAGCGTTTAAATATTTTATCCTTGAAGTATGCATGGTGACCATGATGATTGCCAGCATCAAAAAAGCCTTTTCGGCGTATACCTCCAAGCCGTTCCTGTTCATATGGGGCTCGGCGGTGTACCTGTTCCTGTTCCTGCTCTTCCTGCTCGCGGTATTCGGCCTCGCGCTTTTCTACTTCATGGTCGCTTCGCTGGTAGACTATGAAGTCACCCTGGAATCGCCCGTTACGATAGGCATCCTGCTGCTGGTATCAGTGACATTCATCTATTTTACCGGGGGAGTGAACGCCGCGCTTGCAAAAACCTACTACACCGCGGCAACCGGGGCGAAGACGAGCATACTTGACTTCTACCATTACGCGCTCGCTAGAGCGCCCTACATGTTCGGCGTGGTGCTTATGCGGGAATTCATAACCCTGCTTCTTGTGGGGCCCGTTGCGGCAATCTACTACTATCTCCTCACGGAAACGCAGTACATGGACTACCTGCTTTACTTCTACGTCTTCTGCGTGGTGTTCCTGCTGCACATGATTTTCACGCCCGCGCTGATATCGGTTGCGCTCGGCTCGCTTCCGTTCGACGCCTTCAGGTCGATGTTCTTCACGCTCAAGAAAAAGCACGTATATTACGTGGGCATGTTCATACTGTTCGCGATAGTCTGGACGCTCAACTTCGTGCCGCTCATACAGCTGGCCACGATATTCTTCCTTTACCCCGTCGTCTATACAGCGTTGATAATGTTCGTGAAGGAGGGCGGCCAGGAGACGGCCGTCGCGCCCAGGGAGAAGGGCGGTTGATTTTTATGGAAAGACTTTACGAGTGCGAGGCAGGCAAAAAAGCCGAGCTCAAGAAGATACTGGAGGCGGACCCGTACGCGGATGACAGCTTCGCCAGGGTCGGCTACAGGATGCGCGACGGCGCAACGCTTGAAGAGGAAAAGGACAAGATATACGTATACCTCTCCGCCGCCGAGAATTTCATAAAAAAGGCGGATGAAAGACTCAAGGACGTCGCAAAGCCCGTCGAATCCGGCAGGGCCGCGAAAATAATAGACAAGATAAAAAAGGAGGAGGAGTCCGCCGAATCAGGGCTTGGCTCCATTTTCGGGTGAATGCCGGATGGCCGGGGAAAAAAGGACCATCGCTTCGCGGGGCATCCCCTCCTCCGAAAGCCTTTACTTCCCGCCGCACGGCAGCGACGAGGTAAGGAGATTCCAGGACAACAGCGAAACGCCCACGAGAAACCTCTGGAACCTGGAGGAGGTCGTGAACTACGTATTCCCTAAAAAATACCAGGAGAAGTACCACGAGGTCGCGGTGAGCTTCCTCAAGCTGCTGGTCCAGAAAGTCCATCTGAGGGGGGGCGACATATCCGCTTTCGTATCCGAAAACAACGTATCCAAGGCGACCTTCTACAACCGCGTTCTTCCGCGCCTGCGCAGGGTCGGCATAATAAAGATAGAAAGGGAGACCCTTGTTCCGGTGGAGGGAAAAAGGAAATACCGCCCGATGCGGGTTTCGCTCAGCAAGACTTTCGGCAATTATCTCATGAAAATAGGGGACTCCTGGCTTGCGATAGTGGACGACGCAAGAAGCAGGGAGTGATCAGAATCTTATCCTCATGCCGTCGTAGGCGGCAACTGTTTTAACACCGCTTTCCTTTGCTATCTTCTCGGCCTCTTTTTTAGGCCCGGCGCGCAGGAAAGCCATGCCCATGTGCGTTATTATCCCGAGCTTTTTCGGCTTCGCATTCTTCATGAGCACCGCAACATCCGTGCTGGACATGTGCCCCCTGTACTCGTCCGCGGCGGGCTTCAGGCAATTTGCAATCAGGTAGTCGCAGCCCCCGAAATGCCCGGCCAGCCCCTCGAAATACTCCGTATCGCCCGTGTATCCTATGACCGTGCCGTCTATGAAAAGCCTGAAGCCGAAAGCGTCCTCGACATCGTGCTTCGTCTTTATTATCTCTATCTCGAATTCCCCCTTCTGCGTCCTGAATTTTTTCCTCTCCCCGGGTTTCGCTCTGTATATCTCGTCGACCTTGCCCTGGTGGTAGAGCGTTATCACCCGGTCGCCGTCCCTGTTGCCGTCTATCGCCTCCCTTGACGCAACCACTATCCCTCTTTTCTTGAGCGCGTGCTGCGATATTCCCTCTATCATGACGTTGGCGTCGTTGAAATGGTCTATGTGCGAATGCGTCACGATAAGGACGTCCAGCTTGAGCGGGTTCTGCCTGAAATGCACGGACGCGGTAAGCGCTCCGGGCCCCGGGTCCACTTGTATATTGGCGCTTTCCGAGTTTATCCTGAACCCACCGGTCCTGCGGAACTGTTTCAGGAGGTTTATCCGCCCGCCTCCTGTCCCCAGGAAGAATATTTCGGCCATGCAAATCTAACCAGCCCAATCCTTTTAAAGAATTCCTGGAGTATTTTTCCCATGTCCCTGCTGCTCCTATTCGTTGCGGTGCTTTTCGTCCTGCTGTTCGGCAGCCTCCTGTGGTCCGTTCTCAGGCACGGCCTCAGCATCGGCTTCGCGCTGCTTGCAAATACCGTGATGGGGCTGGTCGCGATATTCCTGCTCAATCTCCTGGGCTTCGGGATACCAGTAAACACCGTCACCCTGATAGTCTCCGCGATATTCGGCCTTCTGGGAGTCACGGTGCTCGCGCTGCTTGCGCTTTTCGGGGCTATATGATCAGTTCTTCAGCTTTCTCCTGTATTTGAGGTAGGTCGCGTATTCGATGTACTTCCTGTTGTCGATGTAGCTCTTTACCGAGGGGGCCTTTCCCCTCTTCTCTCCGATGGCTTCCGTCACCCTTATCGAGAACGAGTCGCTTCCCGCGCCGCTTCCGAAAGAGGTAGCCAGTATCTTCTCCCCGGGTTTCGCGACATCGAGAATGGACGCCAGCCCGAGAAGCGTTGCACCTGAATATGTGTTTCCCACCACTGGCACGACAAGCCCGTCCTTGAGCTTTTCCGCCGGAATGCCGAGCTTTTTCGCGGCCTCCTTCGGGAATTTCGCGTTCGGCTGATGGAAAACCACGTAATCGTAATCGGATGTCTCCGTTCCTGCCTTTTCCAGAAGGCCCTTGGTTGCGCTGAGCACGTGCTTGAAATATGCCGGTGCGCCGGTGAACCTCCCTCCGTGCGAGGGATAATCCGCGCCCTGCCGCCTCCAGAAATCCGGCGTATCTGTTGTGAAGGAAAACGTATCCTCGACCACGGCGACGGATTCCTTTTCGGGCCCTGCTATGAAAGCCGCCCCTCCGGATGCTGCGGAATACTCAAGAGCATCCCCGGGCCTTCCCTGCGCGGTGTCCGCCCCGACTGCCATGCCATACTTCATCATCCCGCTATCCACCATCGAGAGAACCATCTGAAGTCCTGCAGTTCCGGCTTTGCATGCGAATTCCAGGTCCGCCGCGGTGATATTCGGCGTCGCCCCTATCGCCTCTGCGACTATCGTTGCGGTCGGTTTCACGGCGTAGGGGTGTGACTCGCTTCCGACGTAAACCGCCCCGAGCTTTTCCGGCTTTATCCCGGCCATCGCAAGGGCGTTCTGCGCGGCCGTTGCCGATATGGTGGAGGTATCCTCGTCTATTCCGCCCACCGCCTTCTCCTTTATTCCAAGTCCGCCCTCTATCCTCTCGGGCTCCTCGCCCCATACCCTTGCTATCTCCGAGGTCTTAATCCTGTAAGTCGGAATGTAAACGCCGTAACCTGCTATGCCTGCCATCTCTTTTCACCTTTTTTTCTTTCCGAAAAAGAAAGATGCCGTAAAAGCTACTATTATCAGTACGGCCAGTATTAGAAGTATGTATCCAAGGTTGAGCTCCCGGCTCCTGACCGTAATCGGCCCCCTCTGCTCCAGAACCTCTGAAAGCGCGAATGCCGCCGCGTCGTATTCTTTCTCCGCCTCCACGCCGCCCGCGCTGGCGATTGCAATTTCCCCGGGCATTACTATGACGTATGAGATTTCAAGCCCGGAGTCTCCCAGCAGCCTTGCCATCTCCGCGTTGTCACTGGCCAGGTCTATCGGCCTTCCGCTCTGCTCGGTGATGTTGGTGAGCCCTGCCGCGACAAGGATGTCGTTCAGCCTTTCCATGAACCTGTCTGCGGGTATTTTCCTGACGTTAAGCTCGTATTCGACATAGGGAAGCCCGTAGGACGCCTCAAAATCGTAATAGCCGTCCGAAGGCGAGAACCTTTCGGTCAGCTTCAGTTTTCCTTCGCTATAACTGCAGCCCAGGGAGCCGTCTTTCGCGCACGCCTGCCCTATTTTTGCCGCCGCGTCATCTCCCAGCAGGCCTAGAAACAATCCCGCGTCCTCCTCTCTTGTGATTACGGATTTGCCGCCGATGTCGACCGTCTGTTCGTATGTCTGGTAGACGCTGCCCGTGAACAGCAACGATAAAAGCACGACTGCCAAAAAGATTCTCATAACTCCTACCACCTTAACCAATTAAGCATCGATAAGCTTTATATAGATATATTTCAGCGCTCCGTCGATAAGCGTTGCCGTTTTGCGTATATGCCGGCAATCTCGGCTATGCCCTCTTCAATGCCCCTTGGAGAGAACCCCAGCTCCCTTCTCGCACGGTTGCAGTTGAAGCACCTGTCGCTGCTTAATATGGCAACGTGCTCCCTCGTAATCTTCGGCGGCTTCAGGAATGCAAGCAGCTCTCCCGCTCCGGCCGCAAAAGAAGCGGACGCAGGCGAAACGCTTTTGGCCGGCACGGCAACCCCAAGTTTTTTGCACGCTGCGGTGTATATCTCCTTCTGGGTCCTGCATTCGCCCGTGATTACATAGATTCCTTCTCCCTTTGAAACAGCGGCCGCAAAGGCGGCTGCGACGTCATCAACGTGCACGAACGACACCCGGTTGGCGCCGTCCCCTATGAGCCTCATCTTTCCCTTTTCAAGAAGCTCCAGCACGTAGAAATAGTCCTCGAACTCCGGCCCGTAGACTGTCCCGATGCGCAACACAACATGGTCCGGGTGCCCGCGCACAAGCTTTTCGGCCTCGTATTTGCTTTTCGCGTACTCGGTGTCCGGATTGACCGGCGTATTCTCATCCGCAGGATTGTCCGCGGGCCTTTTCCCGTAAACGGAGACCGTGCCTGCAAAAACAACGCGCGCGTTCTGCGGCAATGCCCCCAGCAGTCTCTTCGTGAGGCCGTAGTTACTTTCCCAGAGCTCCTTTCTGTCGTATGTTTTCACCGAACCTGCGATATGGACAAGGACGGAAGCATCGCTCAATGTTTTCTCAAGTTCGTTCCCGTTGGAAAAATCGACGACCCTCTCATTCTTCAGTCCGCCCGCGTGCCTTACCAGCGGAACTGCATCTGGCATTGCATTCAGAACCGCCTTCCCGACCCTTCCACCCGCACCGGTGAGGTATACCTTACCCTTCATATTTCCTCTTTATCTCCTTGATTTTTTTGTCTATGTTTTTCTCTGCCTCAAGCCTCTCGAACGCATACTCCTTCATGTCCACGAAGCCCATCCCCTCGGCAAGAAGCGGATGCACCCCTCTGACTTCCGAGTACATCTTCTGCGCAACGCTCCTATAGTCCGGATGGCCCTGCTGCGTGCTTCTCAGTTCGCAGAAGTGATACACCTCCCTGAGGTTCATCGTCATCTGCCATCTTATATTGTATGCAAGCGGAACGACGTACTGCGCCTCCTTGGGATGTTTCTTTGCAATATCATCATACGCATTCCTTGCGACCTCCATCGAGTCCCTGAATTCCTTTTCATAGCCCGCGCCAACTACTTCTTTAGGCAGCCTGTAGCCGAGATGCGCGGTAAGCAGCTGCCTCTGCTGGGTTAGCACCCTATGCCTGTGTATGTCGCGGTAGCACCCGAAATTCGCGCATATTTCAAATGTATAGTAAACCCGTTCGAATCCCCTGCCGGGCCTGTGCCTCCTGTTCTTTCTTTCGCCCACGTATCTTGCTATGATTTTCCTCTGCTCCTCTTCGCCGAGGTTCTTCGCATAGAATTCAAGCTCCTCGAGCGTCATTTTCGTATAGGGGTAAAGCGAAGCCGCGATAACTTTGTAATAAGCATCGCGGTCATAATCTACAAGCGCGACCTCCTCGTATTTCCTGCTGTCTGAAAGGCCCCTTGCGGTTTCCTCCATGCCCCTGTCCGCGCCTGAAAGATAGTCGCCCATTGCCTTTCCGTGCTTGTCTCCAGCCCTTTTCACGAACGAGGGTATCACCATCCTGAGCTCGCTTTCCATAGCCCTGGCAAGTCCTCTCATTTCCGCAAGCCCGTTCGCGTACAGTTTCGTTATAAGATATTCAAAACCCCTTCCGTTTCCGTAGAATCCCATGTTGGTGAGCGTGGATGCGGGCAGAAGCCCCCTGAGCAAATCGCAGGTTTTCGCCCTTACCGTCGCCTCGTATGCCCTCTCGCTCAGGCTCTCGTCTTTCGGCATCCTTTCCCGCACGTAATCCGAAATCTTCGGAATAAGCTTTGCATAGGTTTCAAACGAATGGTCACAGCTCGTTACATAAATCTCTGCAAACTCGCTGTCCATCAGCGCAGGCTCGCGGTAATAGCGCCACTTCCCATCAACCTTCTCGTCAAAATAAACGTATCTTGTAGATTTCTCAAGAGGCGACAATCCGATTCTCGCATCCTCGAGTATTTTCGTCGCCACTATCGAAACGTTTTCAAGGGCAAGATGCGCCCCCGCGAGCTCTGCAACGGAATCGTCGCCATAGCCCACGAGCACCCTGTCATAGAACGCCTCGGCCTTTTCGGTGGCGACAGCGCTCTCCCCGCCTTCTTTGGGAAGCGACTTAAGCAGGTCTTCAAAGTCCAGCTCCCTGCTGAGTATGAACTCGTCCAGCAGAACCCTTCTCAGGCTTTTGGAGCTGCGGCTGTATTTGGAGAAAAGCGCGCCTTTCACAACCTCGGGCAGGTTCTTGAGGACGAAAACATCCCTGTCGAAATTGCTTACGAAAGGTTTGAGTAATGTTTTTTCTTTCTCTGAAAATTCTTCCATTGCCATCCCACCTGAATTTGTTCGGTGATTAATAAAAATGTTTATTTCTTTACCGCCTTCATGAGTTTCACAATTTTCTTCTCGTCTATGTCCCTAAGAGAATAGAACTTCAGATGCCTCATTGTTTTTCCCGCACCTTCAAGAAGCCCCATGTCTTTTTTTGACATGCCACCAAGACAGAATCCCATATTGACGTGATCCTTAAGCCCGACAATGTAGTATTTTCCTTCATACCACGGTACGCCCATTTTCATCTCTTCCTTGATTTTGGGAAACGTCTTCAGGATAATCCTCCTCAATTTTTTGATGATTTCCTTCTGAGGCGTCTTTTGTTTTTCTATATATCTTTCAGCTTCTTTTTTCATTCCACCATCTCTTGAAAATGCAGGGGGAAGGGTTCGAACCTTCGAAGGCACGTAGCCCGCATTCCATCGCCAGATATCGGCGCTGTCGTGCGTTAAGCCATGGGGTCCTAAACCCCACGCGTTTGACCATTCCGACATGCTCCAGCCGGCTGTTGCGTCGTCTGTCGCACGTCTTCGCTACCCCTGCAGGATACCTATTCTTTCTTTTCAAGATATTTCAAAGCCTCTTCAGAGCCTTCGACAAGCTTGTCGAAGAATTCCGAGGGCCTGAACAGCGTTATCTTGCCTTCCAGCCTTTTTTCAAGCTCGGCAACGGCTATCTCCTTTACCGAAAGCTTTTCGTCACGCAGCTTCCTTATCTTGTCGAGCTTGGTTTTTATATCAACGGCATTGAGCTCGTTCACGATGTAAATGTAATCGCGCTCTTCAAGGGCGATGTCGGAGGAAACGAGCCCCTCCCTCAGCGTTCCCTTTACCTTGAGCAGCACAATCGCCCCGGCATTCCTTTTTTTCAGTTCCTCAATCTTTTCCCTCACTTTTTTGCGGACGTCCTCTTCGGACGCGTCCGCGAACTCAAGCTCCTCGTGGAAGAACGCCCTGCATTCTATCGGAAAGAATTCAGCCTTCCTTGTCTTGGTGTCATAAACATAGTAGCCCTTCGGCTCCGTCTCGTCCTTTTTCAGCTGGGTTATCACGGTGCTTCCCGGCATCAGCACCTTGCCATCAAGTTTCTCCATCCTTTTGTGTATGTGCCCGTTTATTATCAGGTCGAAAGGCAGGTTCTCAAGAAAATCCAGGGATAATTCTTCCTCTTCCGTCTTGAGTATGTCCGATATCGTCTGGTGCAGCACGAGTATCCTGAACGCGCCCTCCTCCGGCACAAAACGCTTCAGTGCGGACTCAACAGCGGTCTTCGCGTATCTGTCCGGAATGTTCCCTATCCCGAACACCTGGGCCTTCTCCCCGTTTTTCTCGAAAACCCCATCCGTTCCATGCAGGTATTTCACAACGCCCGCAGTGAGTAGGAGCTCGACCGGATTCGTCATCTCCTTCGTCCTTCTCTCATGGTTCCCGTAAATCGCAAAAACCGGGGCCTTTATGCGGCTGAATAGCCCTATTCCCTTCTGCAGCGTCTCAAGTTTGGGAATCCTCGTGTCGAATATATCGCCCGCATTGATTATCAGGTCGCACTTTTCCGCAGCGCCCAGCATGGCCCTCTCAGCCTGGACGTAGGAATCCTCCTCGAATCTCGGGTATCCAAGGTGGTTGTCTCCCACTATTCCTATCTTCATGCTTATAATGACGGAGAAAACATATTTTAAAAATGAATGGTGAGAAAACCAATATACAATTTTTATGGGCTCGTAGCTCAGCCCGGCTAGAGCGTTCGACTGATAGAACCTTTTTGGAAAAGAGCATCACCAAAAAAGGACTGGAAATCGAAAGGTCCGGAGTTCAAATCTCCGCGGGCCCATCCTTTAAAATCATATTCTGCGTTTAATCCTCATGCTCCCGCTGTTATATCTGGTCCTGTCGGCGGTGGTTCTTGCAAAATCCGCAGACATCGTTGTCGAAAGCCTTACCAGGCTGTCGAGGTATTTCGGCATAAGCCAGTTTGCCGTCGGAATGGTTCTTCTCGCGGTAGTCACGTCTCTTCCGGAGCTCGCGGTCGCCGTGGTCTCAGCTTCGATAGGCGAAGGCGCAATCTCGGCAGGAAACGTTTTCGGCTCGAACATAGCCAACATACTGCTCGTGCTGGGGCTGGGCGCGTTCATTTACGGTACGAAGGTGCCAAGAAAAAACGTGGGGGAGATAGCGCTCGTCCTGCTGCTCACAACCGTTTTGTCCGCTTACATAGTCTTCAGCAGCACCGTTGTCGGCAGGGCTCTCGGTTTCTTCGGTGGCGCAATGCTGCTCCTTCTTTTCGCTGGTTACGTATATTATCTTATGAAGGAGAAGAGAAAAATCCCGAACTCGGCGGCCGATGGTAAGATAAACAAGAAAAAGGCGCTCAGCGCATTCATAACTTTCGTTGCGGGCATAATAGTTGTTTTCATAAGTTCGGGTTTCGTTGTAGACAACGCCGTGGTAACCGCAAGGGAATTCGGGGTCGCCGAAAGCTTCATAGGCGCAACGATAATAGCGGTGGGCACATCCCTGCCCGAATTAAGCACAGGGCTCCAGGCTCTGCGCAGGAAAAGGTACGGCATCGCGATAGGCAACGCGATAGGCAGCAACATGACCAACCTGACCCTGGTACTCGGCACCACTGCGGTCATATCCGAGATATACGTCAACCTCCCGATATTCATAGTCGCGCTTCTTTTCGCCATAGTGGCGAACGCTATACTGCTGTACTACGCCGCGATAAGGGAGGACATGGGAAAATACTCCGGAGCCCTGCTTCTTTCGATTTACGCCCTCTTCATCGTAGTGATAGCCGGGCTGCAGGTAAGGGAAATCGCGGTATGATGGCTTTAAAATCTTAAGGCTGGATTCAAGTCCGTGATAAATATGTTGAACCCGAAGAATTTCGGACTTGCAGCCGCGGTCACGTGGGGGCTAAGCGTTTTCCTCATGGGACTGATAGGCGGAGGATATGGATTGGGATTTGTCAATGCACTCGGCACGGTGTATCTCGGCTACGGCGAAGGGGTCATGGGCGCCGTCATCGGCCTGGTCTACGGGCTTATCGACGGATTCATCGGCGGCTACATCTTCGCATGGCTGTACAATTACTTCGAGGGAAAGAAGAAGTAATTGTTTTTTCTTTTTCCCGATAAATAAGAAATCAATATAAAACTGTTCTACTAAAGGAAAGAATACTCTCGGATCTAGTGGTCCGAGTTTGTTTCATGGGGTCATGGTGCAAAGCGTATGCGGCGCACAACCAGGTAACACGGCAGGCTCCAGATCAGTCCGAAAGGACAACAAAAGCCGAAGAAACCTGCATATTAGGGTTCAAATGCCTTGGTCTGGCGACCAAGTAT